>Ga0194119_10008670_pt1 | contig 13896 bp, 13 predicted proteins | sample TA2MahC100mmetaG_FD_148620 | JGI IMG/M metagenome (GOLD analysis project Ga0194119, IMG submission 148620) | Freshwater microbial communities from Lake Tanganyika, Tanzania - TA2015018 Mahale Deep Cast 100m | ecosystem: Environmental > Aquatic > Freshwater > Lake | place: Tanzania: Lake... | reverse complement strand
TAGCTGGGGTTCGCAATCATCTTGCCGTCCACACAGCCGACGCGGAGACCGGCCAGCACTTCATGGAACGGGATGTCGGAGATGGCGAGCGCGGCGGCGGCGCCGACAACGGCCAGCGGGGCCGGATCGCGTTCCGGCTCGGCCGAGATCACCATGGCGATGATCTGCGTCTCGTGCTTGAAGCCTTCCGGGAACAGGGGCCGGATCGGGCGGTCGATCAGGCGGCTGGTCAGGGTCTCTTTCTCCGACATGCGGCCTTCGCGCTTGATGAACCCGCCGGGAAACTTACCGGAGGCGTAGGTGTACTCGCGATAATCCACGGTGAGCGGGAAGAAGCTCACCCCTGTACGCTCCTTGCCGGAGGTGCAGGCGGATACGAAAACAACGTTGTCGCCTGAGCGGACGACGACCGAGCCGTTGGCCTGTTTGGCCATAACGCCGGTTTCGATCGTGATCGGGCACCCGAAAACGTCGATCGCTACTTTGTGCAGCATGTGATGTCCTTGAAACTGAATTCAGATCAAGGAGACGGGAGTCACTCTATGCGGCTGGTCCCACTCACCGGAGCGGGTTTGCCGGGCTTAACCACATGCCCGTACCGTTTGGAAGTCCACTAGCGGCGGATGCCGAGGCTCGCGATGAGCGTTTGGTACCGTTCAGGGCTCCGGCTCTTGAGGTAGTCAAGCAGACGCCGGCGGCGGGCGACCATTGTTAGGAGGCCGCGGCGCGAGCCGAAATCTTTCTTGTGCGCCTTAAAATGCTCGGTCAACTGCAGAATCCGAGTGCTTAAGATCGCTACCTGAACCTCTGGCGAGCCGCAATCGCTCTTATGGGTTTTGTACTTCGTAATAATCGCCGACTTTGCCTCGTTTGCCAGGGCCATGAGAATGCTGTGGATACTCCTTAGTCTTACCTTAATCGCTTTATGTCAGTTTTCATGGTACCACGAGATCTCTACGGCCGCATTCGAAGCGCGCCGTCCAGGCGGATCACCTCGCCGTTGATCATCGGGTTTTCCAGAATCGCCATGGCCAACTGGGCGAACTCCTCCGGACGGCCCAGCCGGGGCGGGAAGGGGACCGTCTGGCCCAGTTCCGCCTTCACCTGCGCCGGCAACGAGGCCAAAAGCGGCGTGTCGAACAGGCCGGGGGCGATGCTGGCGACTCGAATTCCTTTGGACGCGAATTCGCGGGCCAAGGGCAGCGTCAGGCCGGCTACCCCCGCCTTCGACGCGGCATAGGCCGCCTGGCCGATCTGTCCGTCGAACGCCGCGATCGATGAGGTCAGAACAATCACGCCGCGCTGCCCTTCGGCATCCGGCTCGTTTTGCAGAATCGACGCGGCGGCCAGCCGGACAACATTAAACGCGCCGGTCAGATTCACCTGAATCACGCGTTCAAAGCTTTCAAGGGGCATTGGGCCGTCGCGGCCCACGGTGCGCCCGGCCGAGCCGACGCCCGCGCAATGCACCACGCCGTGCAGACCGCCGAATTCGGACACGGCCAGGTGGATGGCGCGCTGCACATCGCCGTGCACCAGCACCGAGCCCTGCACGGACGGCGGCGGCGCCGCTTGCAGATCGAGGACGATGGGCGTTGCACCGCGCGCGCGCAGCGCGGCGGCGACGGCAGCGCCGAGGCCGGACGCGCCGCCGGTGACAAGAAACGCTTTTCGTCCGGGAAACATTCTCTTTGAGGATACGACGGGTCCAGGGGCGCCGCCGAGCCAAAACATAATCGCTATACTTTGTTCAGCGCCCATGCCTGCCATCGACTGGTTCCCTCTCTGGCTTAGCCTGCGCGTCGCCCTGCTGGCCACGCTGGCGGCCGCGGCTATCGGGATTCCCGCCGCCTACGCGCTGGTGAACCGGGAGTTCCGCGGCAAGGAGATTGTCGACGCCGCCACGACGCTGCCGCTGGTATTGCCGCCCACGGTGCTCGGCTACTATTTGCTGGTGGTGCTGGGACGCAATAGCTGGCTGGGAGGGGTTTACGAGTGGATCGCCGGCGAGCCGCTGGTGTTCTCCTGGCAGGCGGCGGTTGTCGCTGCGGTGCTGCACTCGGCGCCGCTCTTGATCAAGTCGACGCGCGCGGCGCTGGAATCGGTCGACCATGTCTATGAGCGCGCGGCGCGTACGCTGGGCGCGCCGGAGCTCGAGGTCTTTCTTCGCGTAACGCTGCCCCTGGCCCGGCGGCCGATCCTTGCCGCCGCGGCACTGGCCTTCGCCCGTTCGCTGGGCGACTTCGGCGTCACCATCATGTTGGCGGGCAATATTCCCGGCCACACCCAGACTGTGGCGGTGGCGATCTACGATGCCGTCGAGGCGGGCGAGGGCGCCACGGCACGCGTGCTGGTGATCGTCGTCAGCCTGCTGGCCGTTGCGCTTCTCTCTCTGGCCAACCGTCTGACGCCACGAAGGGCGCTGTAATGCTCTCGGCGAAGATCAAGAAGGTTTTTCCCGGCGGCTTCACGCTCGACGTAGCTTTCGAGGCGGCCGACGGCGTAACGGTGCTGTTCGGCCCCAGCGGCTCGGGCAAGACGCTCACGCTCGATTCCATCGCCGGGTTCGTCCGTCCCGACGAAGGCCGGATTCTTCTCGACGACGCGATCCTCTACGACGGCGCGGCCGGCGTCCAGATTCCGCCGCAGACGCGCCACTGCGGCTACGTGTTCCAAAACTACGCGCTGTTTCCCCATATGACGTTGCGCGAAAATCTGGAGTTCGCCGTTCGAGCCCGGAAGAACCTGGACCGCCATAAGCGCGTGACGGAGATGCTGGAGCGTTTTCAAATCGCCGAGGTCGCCTCCCGCCTGCCGCATGCGCTATCCGGCGGGCAGAAGCAGCGCGGGTCCATCGCCCGCGCGCTGTTGGCCGAACCCCGGCTGGTGCTGCTGGATGAGCCGGCGCAAGGGCTGGACGCCATGCTGCGCCAGGAACTGTACAGCGTGCTGCGGGAGGTGGTGCGCGACTTCCGCACGCCGATATTGCTGGTCACGCACGATCTGGAAGAAGCCATGGAGGTCGGCCACGCCATGCACGTATATCGCGAAGGCCGCATTGTGCAGAGCGGCACGCCCACCGGCGTCGCCGGCATGCCGGCCTCGGCCGCTATCGCCCGGCAGCTTGGCATCTACAATCTGCTGGAAGCCGAGATCCTCGCCCTGGATCCGGGACGCAACACGAGCCGCCTGCGTGTCGGCGAATTCGAGGTGGCGGGCAGCTACTATCCCGGTCACCTGATCGGCGATCGCGTTCTGCTTTGCGTGCACCCGGCGGCGGTTTCCGTCCATGCGCGCAACGGATCCCTGCGGGCGAATCAGATGGCGCTGGAACTGGAACATGTGGCCGAAGGGCCGCACCGCGCGCGACTTTGGTTTGCCGGCGGAATCCGCGCCGAGATTACTCGCGTCGAATGGTCTTCGATCGAGAAGGCCGGGGAATTCGCCGTCGAGATGGCGCCGCACGCGGTGCGCCTGATTAAGGGATGATCCGCTGTTACATTACCGGCCGTCTCGCTATCGGCGGCGTGGAGGCGCTGCTGCGCAACGCCCGCCGCGTGGCCCCGCTCGTCGATTGGATCCAGCTTCGCGAAAAAGATCTACCTCCCGATGAACTGTTGGCGTTGGCGCGGGAACTGGTCCTGTTGGGGCCGAAGCTGATTGTCAATTCGAACGCCGATGTGGCAATCCAGGCCGGCGCGGACGGCGTGCACCTGCCTTGGGGTGCTCCGTTTCCGGCGGGCACAGGCCTGCGGGTGGGTCTCTCCTGCCATTCCGTGGCGGAGGTGAGGCGCGCCGCGTCTCTCGGCGCCAGCTACGTGCTGCTGAGCCCCATCTTTCCGTCTCCGTCCAAACCCGGCTACGGTCCTGCGCTGGGCCTGGCGCAACTTGCGCACGCGTGCGAGGCGGTCGAGATTCCCGTGCTCGCGCTGGGCGGCGTCGACGAGTCGAACGCGCCCGCCTGTGTCGCCGCCGGCGCGGCGGGCTATGCGGGAATCAGTGCGTTTCAGCGGTACGCTAAATAATTCGTGCAGACTCTAGGCATCGCCGGCGGGGGAATCATCGGGTTGGCCACCGCATACCGGTTTCTTGAAAGCTATCCCGGCCGCAAGGTGATTGTGTTCGAGAAGGAACCCGGCGCCGGCAGGCACCAGACCGGCCACAACAGCGGAGTTCTCCACGCAGGCCTCTATTACAAGCCAGGCTCGAACAAGGCCCGGTTGGCGGTGGAGGGCATCCGCCAGATGGTCGCATTCTGCCAGAAGCACGGCGTGAAACACGAGATCTGCGGCAAGCTTGTGGTGGCGGTTACGGACGCGGAGGTGCCTCGGATGATGGACCTCCACGAGCGCGGCCAGGCAAACGGCCTTGCGGGATTGCGCGTGCTGGACCCGGAAGAGATGCGCGAGATCGAGCCGAACGTGGGCGGGGTGAAGGCGCTGCGTGTGCCCGAAGAGGGCATCGTCGACTACAAAGCCGTTTGCGACGCGCTGGTCCGGGAGATTCAATCGCTGGGTGGCGAAGTAAAGACCTCCTGCGGCGTCCGCGCGCTCCGCGCGACGTCCGCCGGCTGGGCCGTCGAAACCACTGCCGGAGAGTTCGAAGTGGACTTTCTAGTCAACTGCGCCGGCCTGCATTGCGACCGCGTGGGCGAGATGGGCGGCGTTCCCCGCGAGATGCGCATCGTGCCGTTTCGCGGCGAATACTATCTGATCAAGCCCGAGCGCCAGTCGCTGGTGCGGCACCTGATCTACCCCGTTCCCGATCCGGCGTTCCCGTTCCTTGGCGTTCACTTCACCCGGTTGATTCACGGCGGCGTGGAGGCGGGGCCAAACGCCGTGCTGGCCTTCGCGCGGGAAGGTTACACGAAATCGGACTTCGTCGCGGCCGACCTGTACGACGCTCTCAGCTTCTCCGGACTCTGGCGGTTCCTGGGCCGCTATCCCTCGGTGAGCTGGTACGAACTGCGCCGGTCCTTCAGCCGCCGGCTGTTCTGCGAATCGCTGCGCCGCCTGGTGCCCGCAATCCGGGAGGACGACCTTACGCCCGGCGGCGCCGGCGTACGGGCACAGGCCATGCTGCCGAATGGCGATCTGGTGCAGGACTTCTTGTTTGCCGAACGGCCGCGCGCGCTGCATTTGCTCAATGCGCCCAGCCCCGGCGCCACCGCGTCGCTCGCCATCGGCGCCGAAGTGGTGCGCCGCCTGGCTTTATAGGGCCAACATCCGCGTGAGCGCCTCAAACACGCGAATCACCGCGGGTCCCAGCGTCACCAGCAGGATTGCCGGGAAGATCAGAAAGAACACGGGGAAGACCAGCTTGACGCCGATTTTCCGCGCCTGTTCCTGGGCCGACTGGCGCATGCGGATTCGCAGATACCGCAACTGGCTGCGCAGCGCCGTCGATAATCCGGTGCCAAACCGGTCGCCGTCGATGAGCACCTGCGCCACACGTTTTATCTCGGGCTCCGTATTCCGGTCGATCAGTTGGCGCAACGCCTCCTGCCGGCCGCGGCTGGCCAGCATGTCCATCAAGACGAGGTTTAATTCCTCGGCGATCTCCGGGTGCGAGCCGTCGAGTTCCCGAGCCGTCTCACCGATTGCGGCATCGATCGATTGGCCGGCCTCCAATCCCAAGATCATCATCTCGAGCGTGATGGGCAGCGAACGGCGAATCGCCTGCTCCCGGCGCTGGTGAATGCGGCGAAGCACGCGGTCCGGCAGCAGATGGCCGAGGCCGCTGCCCGCCAGAAACGCGAGCACGACGCCCTCGGATTCGCCGGTTATGATGAGCGAGATCATCGCCAGAATGCAGCCGATACCAAGGATGCTGGCCGCCTTGATGCCGAAGTAGGTGGTGAGCGCATCGGCTTGGCGGAAGCCCGCCACGTAGAGCATTCGCCGGTACTGGTCGACGTGCGAGGAGCGTTTCGGAACGATGCTGCCGAAGGACTTGAGGGCCTCCCGCAGCGGCTCGGCGGGCGTGGCTTCCACCGCCGCCGTTCCATCGGCCCGGTCGAGCATCTTGTAGCCTGCGGCGAACACGCCGCCAACCACGACGGTGAAAAACAGGATGAGGATTCCCGCGTCCGGCATGGCGTTAGACCTGAATCCTCACGATCCGCTGAATGATGAAGTGTCCGGCGATAATGAATCCGATTCCCGCGCCGATCAGGCTCGGGCCCAACGGATGATTGGTGAGCGTCGAAAGGTAGTCCGGGCTCGTCGTATGAAGCATCAGTGCGATGCCGAACGGCAGCACCGTCAGCACCGAACCGGTCATCTTGCCGTGCGCCGCGATCGCCCGAACCTCGCCCTTGAGCGCCGAACCGTCGCGGATGTTCTCCGCCAGGTTCTCCAGAACTTCGGTGAACCGCCCGCCGGTCCTGGAATTCAACATCGCCGCCGCCACAAATAGCCGAACCTCGGCGATGGGCACGCGGGCGGCGAAGTTTTCAAGCGTGCCCTTCCATGGCATTCCCAGGTTGCGCTCGTCGCGGATGCGCCGGAACTCCACGCCGAGGGGTGCGGGAAAATCGGCGGCTAAAATCTCAAAGGCACCCTGCAGCGGATGCCCGGCGCGCATGGCGCGCGCGATGCTCTCGAGCGCATCGGGAAACTGCGCTTCGTAGACCTCCATGCGCTTCCGCTTCGCGCGCCCGGTGTAGAGCAGCGGCAGCATCCCGCCGGCGGCGAAGGCCACGAAAAAGCTGCCGGTGGGCAGCCAAGGCGTATTCATCGCAAGCGCGGCCAGTATCGAGCCGGCGAGGAGCATGACGGCCGCCACCCGCCCCACGGACCACCGCAGGCCGGCCTCGTCCAACTGTTTGCGCAGGCGCTCCGCGGCGTTCATCTTCGCCAGCAGTTCGTCGAACACGCCGATAGAGCTGTGCGTCTCCTGCTGCAGCAGCGGACTGGCCGCTCCTTCTGCTTCAAACAGGTTCTGGCCCTGCGCCGCCTCCTGCCGGGACCTCATGCGGCTCTGCACGAATGCGGTAATCAGAACCGCGACGCCCGCGGCCAGGAACGTCGTGACGAAAAAGAGGATGGAGATGATGCCTGCCACGGCGCGCTACTTGGCCGGGAGCGAACGCGGCGTCACCACCACGAATAGCTCGCCCTCGGGCTCTCCGGAATTCCTGAACAATTTTCCCGCCAGCGGCGCAATACCCACTTCGCGTTCGAACCCGGCAACGAGCACGGATTGGCCCTCGGCCAGATCCAGATCGGCCGTGAGGCGCCGGCTGGAGAGCCCGCCGCGCTGCGGAATGGTCATCTCCGGCCGCACCCGGACCCGCAATACGCCGTGCAGCAGAGAACGCGGCGTCAGGTGAACGCGCAGGTCGTAGTCCTGCCCTTCCGCCGAACCGGTACGATGGAAAACCTCCTGGCCGTGCATCGCTTCCAGCGTCCGGTTCGAAAGGACCCGGAGGCCCTGCAGTCCTCGTTCCGCAGTCCAATCTTTCGGCAGAGCGGCGATTTGCAGTTCCGCCGCGGCGTCCGGTTTCCCGCGCGAAAGAAGGTCGCGGATCGTTTCCCCGCGCGCGGAACCGATGCGGACTTCAAAGCGCATTCGAGGGTGCGCTGCCGCCGCGCCGACGACCGCCGGTGCGTTGGCGGGCGCGCTCACGGGTGCGCTTAGTGGCGCCGGTTTGAGCGGCTGTGTGGAGCCGGGCTCATCGGGATTGCGGAGGGCGATTCGCACGCGGCCGAGGGAATCGGCCTGCGCCACCCGGTCTACATCCCGTGCCGGGATCAGCAGGTTCAACACCGTCGTGGAGGGCCCCTGATTACCGGATTCGACGTGTGCGTTCAGAACCTCGACATCGCTGAGCAGCGTGCGGACGGCAAGTTCGGTTTGGGAAACCGCCTGAATGTCCACACGATGTCCGGACCGGACAAACGGCAGCAGGCCGGCAGAATCCGCCACTCGAATCGACACGGCGCGCATGCCGACTGGAATCGACAAGCCTGACCCAGCGCCCGCCCCCGCGACCGTCCGGGACGTTACGGGATCAAATGCGTTGAGCGGCACCACGATTGTCTGGCCGATGACATCTTCCACGCTGAAGAAGGCGCCCGCCGGCGCCGGTCCGCTTATGGGTCGAATCTGGACATCGGCCGCTTTCAGCGTCGTCCCGCGATCCATCGCACGGACGACCGCCACCACCTGCCCCGCGGGCTGCGTTGCAGACGCCGGTGCGCCGCTGATTTTACCGACAAATAGGCCGTAGAAGACGCCCGTGGCCGCGATGGCCACGACAAAGGCGATTCCTAACAAGGGGATGAGATTTCGCTTCATGACGTAGGTGCGCATCCCAATTCAAACATGCGCCGCCCGGCGTGCGAATCGAACGGAGACACTAGCTGAGGCAGGTAAACACCTTATTACTTCGCGGGGGATTTCTCGTAGACAAACCGCTGTTTGAGTTCCCCTTGGGAGGTAGCGGCGGTGCGATGAATCACGAGCGATTTGCCTCCGTCGCTCAACTGCCACTCATCGACCGTTCGAATGGTAATGTTTTGCACGGAGGTCTCCGATTTCACGTGCAAAACGCCGCTCTTCCACTCCGCGGTAGAATTCACCCGGTTCCCGCGAATGACGTTCTCGATCTGGTGTCCGGAGGCGTCGATGGCGTAGGAGGATTTCGTCTCGCCCCGTTGATCGGTCAGGATTGAGTGGACGTTCAGAAGGTCGCCTGACTGGCGCACGATAACCTGTTGATTCTGTGGCGGAGCCGCCCGGCCAAAGTCGCTTTGGCCGACTACCAGCGTCCAGGTTCCGGACAAATCCGCCGCAAAACAGGGGAGGGTGAGAATCAGCCAGCGCAACATCATGCCCCGAACGTACCAGGGATCGGTCAGAAAGTCTGTCGGGAAATTACCTTAGATTGCGTGCTTCGGCGCCAAAAACACCTTGTAGACTATCGCGCCCACGGCCACCGTCGCTAGCGCGGTGATCGACACTACGGGCCGCATCATCAGCCCGGAGCCCGCCACCCAGATGGAAGTCACCAGGAAAAAGACCGGCAGCAGCGGCCAGGCGAAGCTGACGACGGGCATCCTCTGCCAGCCCGCCCGGCGGCGGAACACGAACAGCGACCCAACCGCTAGCGCCGAAAAGGCGTTCAGAAGGAAACCGACGTAGAACATCAGATCGCGGAAAGGCGTCAGGCACATGAATACCGCACAAACTCCCTGCATGGTGATGGAGGCCACCGGCGTGCGCCACTTCGGATGGACATTCGCCGCGGCGGGAAAGAACGCGCGATTCTTGGCCATGGCGTAGTAGACGCGCGGTCCAATGGTCACCATGGCGTTCACGCTGGCCAGCAGGCCAGCCGCCATCAGAACACTGAACAACGCCGCCGCGTCGGTGCCGAATAGCCGCTCGGACGCCTGCGACCCCACGCGCACCACGCCTTTCATCTGCTCCAACGGTGTGGCGTATATATAAAGGACGTTCAGCAGCGCGTAAAGCGCCGCCACCAGGAGGGTTCCGAACGTCAGTGCCTTGGGCAGCGTTTTTTCGGGCTGTTTCAGCTCCTCGGCGACGTAGGTGGCCGCGTTCCAGCCGGAGTAGGCGACATAAATAAAGATCAGACTCGTGGCGAACTGTTCCCATAACGGGGAGGCCGAGGTTCGAATCGCCGGCTGCGAAAAATGAACCCAGTCGCCTTTGCCGATCACGAATCCCAACACCAGAAACCCGGCCAGGACCGCGAACTTCAGCGCAGAGAGAAAGTTCTGAACGCGTCCGACGAATTGGATGCCGAAGTAGTTGATCACCGTGAAGATCAGAATGAGCGAGCTGGCCAGAATCTGTCCGGGGCCCAGCTCCAGCGGACCGAATCGCGCCGCGTCCGACGATTTCAACACCGGGAAAACATAGCTGAGGTATTCGGAAAACGCCAGCGCCGGCAGCGCGATTGCCGCCGAAAACCCGGCGAAGAAGGAAACCCACCCGTCCATGAATCCGAACGTGGGGCCGTAGGCCTCGGTCAGGTATACGTACTCGCCGCCGGAGCTCGGGAAATTGATGCCCAGTTCGGAGTAACAGAGCGCGCCCGCCAGGGCGATCATCGCGCCAAAAGCCCAGATGGCGAGAACCAGTTTCGGATCGCCCAGATCCCCAGCCATAAAGCCGGTGGTGGTGAAAATGCCGGTCCCGATCATATTCGAGAACACCAGAGCGGTGGCGCTCACCAAACCGATTTGGCGGACCAGCGAAGCGGGGGAAGTGGGAGTTGACGAGGTGGCCATCCTAGTGAAGCAGTGCGGCGAGCCTGGGGCAGGGAAGGCCCGGAACGGTGTCGTACACGTTCCAAACATCTTGGCACACTCGCGTCCAACTCGTGCGGCAGGCGGCCTCTCGCGCGCTGGTGCGCATGGCGGGAAGCTTGTTGGGATGGGCCATCAGGTCGACGACGCCGCGAATGAAATGGGCGTCGGAGCGGGCGATCAGGCCGCTTATGCCCGATTCCACCAGGTACTGCGGCCCGCCCTGATCGCGGACCACTGCCGGGACGCCGCACGCCATGGCCTCCTGCACAGCGGTTCCGTAGGTATCGGTGCAGGACGGATACACGAACAGGTCCATGCTGGCGTAGGCGGACGCCAGATCCTCGCCGTCCAGAAAGCCCGTGAATTCGGCGCGTTTCAGTCGGCGCGCCAGGTACCGGCGCTCGAAACCGTCTCCGACGATGAGGAACCGGTGGTTGCCCGCGGGCAGTTGCTTCTGCAAGTCGACCAGCAGCCGGACGTTCTTTTCCGGCTGCAGGCGGCCGGCGAACCCGAGCGTGAACGCGCCATCCTGCCGGAACCGCTTGACCGGGTTGAACAGATCGGTGTCCACGCCCCGGGGCATGAGGTGGACGTTCTTTCCGGTCAATTCCGCCAGCATCTCGACCAGGTCCGGATTCGGAGCGAACAGCGCCTGCGCCAGCTTGTAGAACAGCGCGACGCCTTCCAGGGCGCCCCATTCGGTGAGCAATGTGATGAAATCCGCGTAGGCCTTGGGAAGAAACGAGAACAGGGGGTGTTCCAGGATGATGTGCAGGCGGTGCGCGGCCAGCTCGTGCAGGTTGTTATGCCACGATGCGACCAGCGGGATCTGCAGATGATGCGCGAAATAGACGCCCATCAGCCCGATGTCGCCGGGGCCGGTGACGTGGATCAAGTCCGGCTTGAACCGCCGCAGCGCGTTGCGGACGCGCAGCAGGTGGCGCCCGAGCAGCGGATCGAACGAGAGGTCTTTGTCGAGCGGGATGGAGGTGCTAGCGCGGCGCAGTTCCACGGTGGTAGTCCGGCCTTCCACGGTGTTGCGGGTTACGTTTCCGGCGCGGACGCAGAGAAACGGAAAGTCGTTGGAACGCGCGTAGGCGTCGAGTTCCCGGCTCGTCCGCGCCATTCCGTTTACTTCATGAAACGAGTCGGCGAAATACGCGACCCGGACTTCCTTGGCCACTTTCCACTCCTGCCTCTAATAAGGACGCTGCCCCTATTGTAGAAAGTTTCCAGGGAGGGTTGATTGGATGGGGGGATTTTGAGTGTGTTCGTGCCTTGGCCTGGCGGCGTTTGGCCTGCGGACTATTGGTGTTCGCCGCGCGATTGCGAAGCCCGGCAGCGGTCGCAGCGCCCGCCGTTCGTGCGCAGACTTGCTGCGGATTTGGCCCACTCTAGTTGAATGGACTCCGCTCGAGAAAGGGCATCGCAGCCGACCAAGTTCCGGATGGCGCGTGACTCGGGCGCTACCTCTTGGGGAAACTCCCAGTAACCAGCCAACTTGCCCACGGTTCGAGGATGCTGGAGGAAGCGATGTAGTCCTGGTCGAACGGCTGGAGGCCGGCATCATCAGCGTGAAGGTGTCGGTGGCGGCGAGGTAGTCGCTGGCGACCTGCGTGGCGTTGGCGAACAGCGGCATCTGGATGAGCGCGCCGGCGGTGGTGCGGCAGTTGAGATGCGGCCAGTCGATGGTGGCGAACTTGGGCGAGTCGATGCGCTGGAGGTTTTCGTAGGCGAGATCGAAGGTGAGGACGATGCCGGTGAAGTTGGGGTCGGGCAGGTAGGAGAAGCGGGGGTGGCCAAAGAAATGGTCGCGGTCCCAGAGGCGAATGACGCAGAAATCGGCGGCGTCGCGGAACACGCCCGAGGCGGTGAAGCCGGTGTCGGGGCGCCGTGGATTGCGGCGGCCGCGCCGAAGTCGCTGAACCCTGGAGGTAGACGGTGCGGTGGGGCTGGCGTTTGTAAATGGGGTCTGGCATTCGAACTACATCAAGAGTCTCTAAGGAGAGGCATCAGCGGTACCCTTCGCGTACAGATAACCCGATTGTTCGCGAAAGTAGAGATCTCACTCTTTCCGTTCAGGGACCCGAAACGGGGGCAATTGCACCTCGGGAGGGGCTTGGTCCCGAATTCTCCGAAAGAACGCGTCCATCGCGAACCCCGCCAGGAAGCCCGTCAATAGTGCGAACGGCACTAGACGACCCGCAATCGGCGCTAAGCTACCGTTATTTCCGGGTAGCGCCGTCAGTTGTGCGATCACGTAGAGGAGACCCGAGATCGCGCCAGCAACCGAACCCAACAGTGCCATTAGCCACGCGGGTCGTCCCTGCGGCACAACCGAATCAACAGCGCGTTCCCACAGTGTCCGAATAACCGACGCTGATGCACCAGCTAAGATTGGCGCGGCAACAATTGCGGTCAACAGACGGGATCGCTCAATCTGGGCGTCCCAAGTCCACACGAACAGACCGAGAGCAGAAAACAGCAGCAAAGCGGAGATGCCAGCCTCAATGGCTAGCGTTCGCCGACGCGCGCGAGCACTTTCAGTGCGCATCTCAAACGCGTCCTTCCGCCTAGCCATTTGTGCGAGCAAGGAGCCAACGATCCTCTCAGCCCATGAGGCCGACGGACTCTCTTCCGCCATCGCATCCTTTTCGTCTTGGGTGAGAAGTGACTCGGACGGAGTCAGCAATTCCCACACTCCAGAAGCAGCACCTCCGTATGCCTCAAGGGCCACGACGGGAAGGCCAGACGCAACGGCCAGGATCCCCGCGACGAATGTCGACTGGCCTCCGCCAATGAGTGCAACGCCGTCCACCCTGAAGAGGGAACGGTAAAACGACACCTCCCAGCTGTGGTTAGAATCCATTTTGAATTTGAAGCAGGAAGGCTTGATCGCTTGCTCTTTAAACTGAGGCTGCGGCGTTTTCCGCGCATAGACGACCAAGATGCTTTCCGGCTGTGCCTTTTCGCTCTCAACAAAGCCCGAAACCACGTCGGTCTCGACGTACGCCGGATCTCCCGAATAGACGATAATGCCGCACCCCCGGTCCGCAAGTGCGCGACCGAGATGTTTCGCCGCCACCTTCGCGTTCTCCGGGAGCTTGATCTCGAGATCAGATCGCGTAGGATCTAGCGAGCCAAAAATTGCTACCCAAGCGTTTACCATGTGCACCCCTTGTTATGGTTGTGTGGGTCCCGCGGATCTTGTCGTCGACAGTTGATCAAGAGGGATCGTTCGTAATCATCTGGGCTCCCATCCGCGTGTCCCAGACGTTCCACAGGTATCTGGGAGCGCGGTCCGCCGAATTCATCATTCTGGAGGAGATTTCGGCCCCTTGAGGGATGGAAGGCCGAGCTCGCTGACCAAAAGGGCCGCGACAATCAGGACCGCCCCAGTCACCGGTCCGAATTCCTTGTGCTCGGGATGCCATTGTAATGTTCCTAGAAACGCCACAACGGGAATCAGAAACTCCCACACTGCAAGCGGAATTATCGCAGATCCTACAACGGCAATCGATCATTTTGAGCGGGTTCGGGCGCAAACGCTAGAGTTCGTGAAGTCGACTCAAGAGGATCTTCGCGGGCACTTCGTACAGGCGCCGATGGTTGG
>Ga0194119_10008663_pt1 | contig 13904 bp, 9 predicted proteins | sample TA2MahC100mmetaG_FD_148620 | JGI IMG/M metagenome (GOLD analysis project Ga0194119, IMG submission 148620) | Freshwater microbial communities from Lake Tanganyika, Tanzania - TA2015018 Mahale Deep Cast 100m | ecosystem: Environmental > Aquatic > Freshwater > Lake | place: Tanzania: Lake... | reverse complement strand
TCCCCACTATCTTCAAAAGCGGCGAGCTTTATGCGAGCGCGGCGTTGTTGGGCGGGGCGGCGTTTTTTCTCTCGGAAAGATGGGGAGCGGACCCGCGGCTGAGCGCGTTGGTGGGGGCGGGCACGGTCGTGGGGCTGCGTTTGGCGGCGTTGCAGCTGGGCTGGCGGTTGCCGGTGCTCAAACCGAAGAGTTCGAGATAAAAGCTTGGTGCGCTGGCTCCCGGGCTTGACTTGTCTCTGCAGACGTTTACCTGATCCCCATGCGCTGCTTCTGGGTGACCTTGGCCTTAGCGTGGGTAGCCGTTTTTCCTTTGAATTATGCTCAGGGGCAAACATTTCGGAGTTTCACTTGGGACTCCAACGGGGTCACCAACATCGTGGTGCCTGCCGCGGAGGTCTGGGAAATCCTGACGTGGGGGACCCGCGTCACCACGGTCAGAGGATTGGACACTCTCTTTACTCTTCCGGGCGGAGGATTTTTAAGTACCACCGGGGGGCAGTACTACACCAAACAGAACAAAGGTGATGATACCGCCAATCCCTGTGGAACCATCTTGGTGGGGCCGGTTACCTTGGCGCGGGTACCGAACGCCAAGGCGGTAGAGTATCTGCTGGTGATCCAAAAACTAAGCACCACGAACAGCACCACCAACGCCCCCACCAACTCTGTCTCCGGCGGATCTTAGCCGGCCTGGCCCCTTCGGGCTGAGGCGGCTTAATACTTTATTCCCAAAGATTCCCAACTTTTAAGTCGGATCTTCCGCGCTGAGGGCATCCCCGTTTGACCCGATGGCTTCCGGCCATAGGCCAGAGGGATGCAATCGGCAAGGGGTGTGTTCCAAAGGAAGGGATGGCTATGGCTCGCCCACATGCTTTTGGGTTCGGTCTTTTGGGTGCAGGCCAACCCCGAAGGGGGCGCGGTGGTGGCCGGGCAGGCCCAGATCACCTCCGCCGGTAATACCCTCCATATTCACCAGGCTTCCGACCGGGCGGTCATCAATTGGCGCGATTTCTCCATCCAGCCGGGCGAGACGACCCAATTCCACCAGCCATCCAGCTCCTCGGCGGTGCTGAACCGGGTGACTTCGACCAGTCCGTCGCACCTGCTGGGACAGCTCCAAGCCAATGGCCAGGTTTATCTGATGAATCCGAACGGAATTTTCTTCGGCCCCGGTGCCGTGATCAACGCCTCCAGTTTTCTGGCCGCGACGGCGGATTTGGCCCCGTCGGATTTCATGGCGGGACGGTTGGGCAGTCTGGTGGCGTCGGATGCGGGGACTCTCCGCAACGAAGGACGGATTCGCGCGGAGGATGGGTCCGTTCAACTTTTTTCCCGCACGGTGGAAAATTCGGGGACTTTGGAAGCCCCCAAGGGCGAGGTCGGTCTTTATGCGGGACGAAAATTTTATCTAGAAACGGACCGGGGCGGGCCGATTCGGGTGCAGGTGGATTTGGACGCTGGCGGGGCGGGAAAAGCCGGGACCGGCATCGACCAGCGCGGGGTGATCCGCGCCGCCCAAGCCAAGCTGGAGGCAAACGGAAACATTTATGCGTTGGCGATCCAGCAGGGCGGGTTGGTGGAAGCAACCGGCTTTACTGCCCGGCCCGACGGGGTGGTGGTGTTGTCCGCGCCGGGCGGAACGATCCGGCAGGCGGGAACGGTGGTGGCGCGGGATGACGGTGACCGCGGAGGGGAGATCGTGCTGCGTGCGAAACGGGTGGAGAGCGATTTGGCATCGATCCAGACGGCCTCGGGGTCGGCCGGCGGCGGGGAGATCCGGGTGGAGGCTGGAGACACGGCGTACCTGCAAGGTCGTTTGGAGGTGTCGTCCTCGGCCGGGCGGGCAGGTCGGTTGGTGGTGACCGGGCGGCAGGTCGGATTCCTCAAAGGAACGATCGATGCCTCGGGGGCGATGGGAGGCGGCGAGGTGCTTTTTGGGGGCGATTATCTGGGAGCCAATCCGAGTATCCGCAACGCCGAGGCTACCGTTGTCGGGCTGGAGGCCCGGATTCTGGCCGATGCCCAAGGGCAGGGAGATGGGGGCAAAATTATTCTCTGGTCCGAGCAGTACACCGGGTTTTACGGGCAACTTTTCGCGCGGGGTGGGCCTGAAGGAGGTGATGGAGGTTTCATCGAGACATCTTCCCGGGACAATCTGCAGGCCTTCGGCTGGGCGGATGCATCCGCCGCCGCCGGATCCCCGGGGCTTTGGTTGCTGGATCCCCGTAATGTTCTTATCCAAACGGGGGGCGCGGGGAGCCTGAGTGGCGGGGTTTTCACTCCGGCCACCGATAATGCGACGATTGCCCCCGCCACCATCACCGCCGCCCTCAATGCGGGTACCAGTGTAGAGATCAATACGGGATCCACCGGGGCGCAAGCCGGCAATATCACAGTAGTGAACGAGATCGTCACGGCCGGAGGAGCTCTCAACGCCACGCTCACCCTAAGTGCGGCCAACGATGTCCTCGTGAATGCTGCCGTCAACCTCTCCACCATGGCGGGAGCGGGCAATGTTAGACTGTTGGCGGATGCCGATGCCAGCGGCGCGGGAACCGTCACCACCACTGCGGTGGTGACGGCAGGAGGAACCGGCACTGTCACCTTGCAGGGAGCGGGTCGGATCAACGTGGGGGCCACGGTGACGGCGCAAAACGTGATTTTCCAACCCAGCACGGTGGCCGCCTCCATGGGGGTGGTGGATTTAACAGGAACAGTGCAAGTCCTGCTTTCCGATCTGCAAAATGTCTCCGCCACGGGAATCGTGACGGTAGGCCGAGCCAACAGTTCCGGAACCATCCGGATCGGGGGCACGGCCAACGTGGATCTGAGCGCCGAAGGTTATGGCCTGGCTGTGCTGACGGGTTCCTCCGGCCAAGCCCGGTTGAACGGCAACATTACCACGGCCGGCCGGCCCATCACGTTTGATACGGCCGTGGTCATCACGGGCAACCGCACGCTGAAAACTGACCAAGGCGTGGCCAGCGGAGAGGCGATCACGTTGAACGGGGCGGTGGATAGTGACGGGTTATCCGGACCTACGGGCCTTTTCTGGGATTTGAATCTGGTGGCGGGCAGTTTGGGAAATGTCACGATGGCGCAAGCGGTGGGAGTGGGGGCGCGGCTGGGAGACATCACGGTGGGGCCGGCCAACCAGCTGACCATCCAAGGAGCGGTGCGAGCTGAATCCCTTAGTACCACCGGGGCCTTGAACGGGAATATTCTTCTGAACGGGTCGCTCAACTTCTCCAACCATGGAATCACGGCAGCCGATGTGAAGCTGAACTTAAGCACCTTGGAGACCATCACCCTGAATGCCGGGGCGGATGTGACCTCCGGTGGCCCGATCACGTTGGAGGGTTTGAACGGAATCACCACGGCTGCGGACTTTTTTGCCACCGATGCCAGCATCACCTTTAAGTCCCCCGTGGTTTTGAGTGGGCCGACAGCGGTGACGATTCAGGGGGCGACGGCCGGGGGTGGTTTGCCGCCAGAGATCCGTTTTGAGAGCACGGTGGATGATCTGTCAGGGAACGGAGGACCCCCATTTGATCTGACCCTGAATGCCGGATCCTTTGGCGATGTGGTTTTTGTGGGGGGGGCGGGTCAACTTGAGGCTTTGGGCATTGTGCAGGTGGTCTCCGCCAACAATCTCACGGTGGCGGCGATGCGAAGCTCCAGTTTTCTGCAGACCACCGGTTACGGTCAGACGACTTTCAACGGACCGCAGCAGTACAGCGGGGGGGCTGGCTTGGCAGTTACCACCCTTGGAAATATCGCGGTGGCCGCGGCTTCGATCACGACGAGTGGGGGCGGCACGGTGACCTTGGTGGCCGGTCAAAAAATTGACATTGGTTCCGGAGGGGACATCCAATCCGATGGGGTGGTTAGTTTGACGGCCGCGGGCGGCATCACGACCGGCGGTGATATCCTGACTAGTGGGGATAACGTTCAAGTTCAATCGGCCGTTCTATTGGCCAGTGATGTGACGGTGGATACGACCACCTCCGGCAGCACGCTCGGTAAGGTCATCTTTTCATCCACTGTGGATGGTCCCTATGCCTTAACGGTTAAATCCTCCATGACGTTATTCGATCTCTTCGGAGATGCGAATGTGCAATTCTTGAAGAATGTAGGAGGAATCAACAGTCTGGCTGATTTGGATGTGTCCGGGTTTAGGATCAGCCTGCAGGGATCAAATTATACCGTCGATCAGACCAGTGGCGGTTCCCGCACGTCCACTTTTCAAGGCTCCGTCATTTTGGGGACCGATGTTTCCTTTGATCTCAACGGGGTCCTCCTGGATAACAATCTGTCCTTTTTGGGGACGGTGAACAGCGATAGCACGGCGCGCTCTTTGACCATTAACACTGGCACCGGAGTTTTAAGGTTCGACGGGGCGGCCGGGTTTCAAATTCTCGGCCCGGCTCTTAACAACGTGGTGATTTTTAGCGGGCCCCTAGCCTCCACGGGGGTTGTCCAAATGAAGGGCGCTTCCTTCCTTTTCGGTAGTGCCTTGGGAGTGAGGGTGACTGACTCTAGCGTGGGATTGTTGGTGAACTCCAGCGGGTTAGTTTCGTTTCCAACCGCGATTGGAGAGGCTGGCACGCCCCTGGCCAGTCTTTCCATTCAAGGCAGTTCCATGGTTTTTGGGGGTAGCAACATCCGCACAGTGGAAAATGTAAGCATCTCCACGGGCATCGTAACGACGCCTGACTTGGAGGGACCCGGGGGAGCCTTGAATGTCACCGCCACCACGGGTGATATCACGATCACCGGCCTGATCGATACCCGGGGGAAAACAGGTGCCTCCCAGCAGAACGGAGGCGCTGTGTCCATCACCACGGCTGGGGCGATCAGCGTGGCGGATGTCAACACCTCCGCTGGGACGGATAAGGATGCCGGAACCATCACGCTGAATTCCGGCGACGACAAAACTATCACCCTGAACGGCACCATCACCGCAACCGGGGGGGCGAATGGCAGCAGTCTGAGTTTCAACGATGATGTGATCTTGGGTGGGGCCGTATCCATCCTGACCGCAGGCAGTACCGGCACCTCGGGCGACATCACTTTTGATGAGACCCTGGGGGGAAGCGGAAGTCTGACAATCAACAGTGGCCAGGGAGACGTTGTCTTCAAGGGTGCAACCGGAACCCCAGGAGCTCCCACCGGAGTCATCACGATTGAGGCAGCCGGATTCCTGACCGTGAACGGTGCCATCTCGGCATCCTCATTGGAGCTCGTTGCCGATCAGATGACGCTTGGTGCCACCCTCAGTTCGGTTTCCGGACCGATTACGCTGCGGCCGTTTACGGCAGGCCGTGGGATGTCCATCAGCGATCCATCGGCCACGGGGTTGGTTTTGTCCTTGGCGGAGGTCGGACAGATCAGGACCACGGGGCTGGTGACGTTTGGCGGGGAGGCGACCGGGACGATCGAGCTGGCCGGAACCCCCAACACCGCCTTTGGTTATGACACCCGTTTCCTTTCCGGAGGCGGGATCCGGGTTAACGGAAACATCGGCAGTGCCGGATTTGATATGGAGTGGGCAACCCCTGCGACCATCGTGAATTCCTTGAGCGTGACAGCCGCCTCTTTAAGCATGGGCGGTAATCTTGCGGGGGCCGGTCGGACTTTGACGTTGTTCACCCCGCAAGTGCTGTTGACAGGATCTGAAGGAACGGAGAGGACCATAGCCCCGAATCTTTCCTTCGGAGCGAATACCACCCTGGGCGCACCCGGCCTCATCACCGCCTTTACGGGAAGCCTGCATGGAATCGGAGGAACGCCCCAGCTGGTCCTGACGGCCGGCTCGACCGGCAGTCTTTCGTTCACGGCGCCGGTCGGCGCAGGGGCCGAATCATTTGCCAACCTACTGGTGCAAGGAGGAGGAGTTCTAATTGGTCCCGGCGCATTGCTGCGGGCAGGCACGGTGACGGTGGATGCCGGCTCGTTCTACAACCTGGCTGGATCGGGGGCCTTGGCTGCGACCACGGGCCGAGTCCTCCTTTTTTCAGCCAATCCCAATGGAAACGCTCCCACTTCCTTCAATGGCGGGGTGACGGGCCTAAATCCTCTCTTCAACCAACCGGCACGAATCCAGCTCGGCTCTGCCCCCGGCACCTACACGGTGGGCGGTTCGTTGCCGGGCGGCTCCTTGGCCATTTTCGCTGCCCAACTGGCCGACGTTTTGTCTGCGCAGGAAGTTTTCCAATTTTCCGACCAGCAGGCTTTCCTCGGGGCGGTTCCGGTGACGAGCTTCCAGCTTCCCTCCCTGGATTTGGCTCCCCTCGTCATCCGCAGGAGCTCAGAGGCTTTCACCGCCTCGGTACGCCTGCGGGAGTTTACTCCTTCCGGATTGGGCCAGGATTTGGGGCAAAACCAGCCGCGCGCACGGGAAAAGCAGCCGACCAAGCGGGTAGAAACTCCTTTTCGTGCTGGGCTGAGTCCGCGTCTTCCGGGAAGTACGGCTTGGGCGGCGGCAAGTTATTCCCAATATTCACAAGGTCTTGATTCGCTAAGCCAGTAAATCCGCCCTTTTGCCTCAACCGGTTGCGGGTGAGCGTCTGCAATGGATTATGGCCTACTTTTGGCAACAGGCATGGGGTGTCCTCAAGAGGTGGGGTGCGGGGATCCTTGCCGCAGGGATTTGGGCGATGGCATGGGCCACGGTGTCTGGTTCCGGACAGGCCGAGGAGGCTGAGGGTGAGTTCTATGTGGTCAAACAGTATCCGGATGGAACGAAAACGAAGGTCAAATGGGCCAACGTGGGCCAATTAAGCGATGTCTCCGAGGCCCATGGGGGCGCGCCGGTGTTTCGTCCTCCCCGGGTCGGGGAGTTAAAAAATCTTGAGGAGGAGCTGCCAAAACCGCCGGCCTCAAAAGGTCCGCAGCCGCCGTCTGAACCGGGGCCGGCACCACCGCCCCAGACCTCCGCCGCATCGGCTCCGAAAACCTCGGCCCCACCCGTGGCGCGCGCCGGCTTGGCTGAGCAACCCCAACCGCAAAAGACAACGAGCCGGGACGAGATCTGGACTCGTTCCGGCCAGCGGACTCCCTGGCCGGCCCGGATGGGGCCGTCCGTGGAGTATGGCCAAGCGTATCAGGATTACGGAACGATGCCTTTCCGGCTGGATCCCAAAGCCGCAACTTTGCGGGTAGTAGAAAAGGATCCGGCGTTGCCGCCGGAGGCCTCGGTTCCTTTTTTAAGTCAACTGGAAGGGGTGGTGCTGCTGGAGGATCCCAGCCAAGTCCAAGCCGCCGGGGTGGAGGGTCCGGCGGGGATCCTTAGCCGGATCTCTTACCTAAAGGAGTCGCAGGCGCGGGCCTTGTTAGGGAAGTATCTGCGCAAACCGGTTTCCATGGCCACGTTGGCGGAGATTCGCAAGGTCCTGCTGGGCTGGCTGGCCAGTGAGGATCGGGAGGTGGCCACGGTCCTGGTGCCGGAGCAGGAGATTCGTAACGGCATTTTACAGGTTCTGGTGTTGACCGGCCGGATGGGGGCGGTGCGAGTGGAAGGAAACCGGTACTTTGACGCTGACAACCTTCGTGGACAAATCCGGCAATCCCCCGGGGAGACCATCGATCTGCAGGGTTTGGGCGAGGATGCGGGTTGGCTCAACAGCAATCCGTTCCGTCAGGTGCAAACCTCCTTGGCCCCGGGCACGGATCCAGGGACCACGGACGTGGTCTTGGAGGTCAAGGATCGTTTCCCCCTGCGGCCTTTTGTTTCTTACGACAATTTCGGTGTCTCCACGCTCGGTTACGATCGTTATTCCATCGGCCTGACCCTGATGGATGTTTGGACCGGCCTGGATCAGAAGTTTGATTACCAGTATTTGACCAGCGGGGGCTTTTCCAAGCTCAAGGCCAACTCCGGGGCTTGGTCGATCGCCTTGCCGTGGCGCCACACCGCCTCCGTTTTTGGCAGCTACTCCTTGGCGAATCCGGATGCCTCGGGACAACTGGATCTCAACAGTTATTACTGGCAGACCAGTTTTCGATATAATCTTTTAATTCCTGACCTGGAGCTGGAAGCCAAAGGATTTGGATGGCGGCATCAGTTTTATCTGGGTTTTGATTTTAAGGCGGCCAATAGCGATGTCTTTTTTGCCGGTAGCCCGGTGCCGCCCAGCACCAACGGGCTGGCAGGTCTGTACAACATTGCCCAGTTTCCCTTTGGGTACACGGCCACGATCCTCGATCCACTGGGATCCACCGGGGTGGAGTGTGCGGGCTTTTGGAGTCCGGGTGGCATCACCACCAATAACTCGGATGCCAGCTTTGCGCAGATCAACGGCGGGGCCACGGCGAACTACCTCTACGGCAAGTTTCTTCTCAACCGGGTATTTTTGCTGCCTGAGGACATGAGTTTGGTGGGCAACCTGCAGGTGCAGCAGTCCAACCGGACCCTGATGCCGACGGAGAGTTTTGGCATCGGTGGTTACGATACGGTGCGTGGATATGACCAGCGTTCGGCCAACGGCGATAATGCCTACCTCTTTAACCTCGAGTTGCGTTCCCCGGGCATCAGCTTGGGACAGGAATTTGGTGATGGGGAATTTCCGGACCAGCTAGTTCTCCTGGGATTTTTTGATTACGGCCAGGTCCTGCAGGTCAATTCTGACACGACCACCTCCGTGAACTGGACCTTGGCGAGCGTGGGTCCCGGTCTGCGTTACACCATCGGGCCTTGGTTTCAGGTGCGCTTTGACTGGGGCTTCCAGCTGAAGCAGGCTCCGCCGGGGACGACTGGCGGAACGGGCGGTCGAGCGGGCACCAGCCAGGCGGTGTTGAGCGCGTCCTTGGCATACTAGAATCGGTTGGGGTCAGGTGAAGGAACATGGGTCGGCCGGCCAGAAAGGCCGCCCGAAAATGGGCTGGGAGTTTAGAAAATAAGGCGGGCTTGAAAAAGGCGTTCGGTGGGGCAGAAAGAAGGGGTGAGTTTCTGGGAGGATTTTCGAAAGTTTGCGGTGCGGGGGAACGCGATCGATCTGGCGGTGGGGGGAACTATTTATAAGTTTTATTTCAGAGTTTTTCGCCCTAATAATAATTCCACGAAACCTGTCATCCTTCTTTTCATCCTGTTTAATGCCGTTTTTCCGTTGACCTCATTCGGGGCTGATCCGGTTCCCTTGCCTTCCGAAAGTTCTTCTATGGAAGGAAGTTGGGTGGGGCGCCTTTCTGAAAAGATCGGCAATCTCAAGGTTGTGATACACATCAAGACTCCAGCCAGCGGTCCAACCGCGACGTTGGATAGTCCGGATCAAGGCGGCTATGGAATCCAGGTGTCCAAAATTTCTGTGGAGGGAAACCAGCTCTCCTTTCGAATTGAGCCATTGGACGTCACTTACCAAGGCAAAATGGACCCTAGTAGAAAGGAGATTCAGGGAGTCTTTGTGCAGCGTGGTCTGTCATCCGATCTGGTACTTCGGCCCCTTGCATCTTTGACATCCCAAATCCCATCTGAATTGGCATTTCAATACTCCACATTGGCGCCTAAAGATTTGCGTCCCTCCTCTGGGGAGGGGGAGTGCCGGATTCACCTAATCAACGGAACCACGGACTATCTCTGTCTCGCCCAAATTGACGGGGACGGCAACCTGCGACACGGATGGTCGGACGGTAAGCCAGGACAGCCAGTGTTTTATGTGGCACCCGGCGGTCGAACTGCCGGGGATCGACCTTACCTATTTACGACCGGAACCCCTTTTCTCGTGCTGACTCTTAATGGAAAAATCGTGGGACACGGGAAGCCTTCCAAGGCCGGGCAATATGATTTAAAGCTGGAATAGCCGAGATAATTTTAGAAGGCGTAGGGAGTGAAAGCAGTTAGGGGATGAGTTTCTGGGAGGATTTTCGAAAGTTTGCGGTGCGGGGGAACGCGATCGATCTGGCGGTGGGGGTGGTGGTCGGGGGCGCCTTCGGGAAGATCGTCACCTCGCTGGTCAACGACATCGTCTTACCGCCGATCGGGTTGTTGCTGGGAAAAGTGGATTTCACGAATCTTTTCATCGTGCTGGGACCGGGATTGTACCCCACGTTGGCGGAGGCGAAATAGGCGGGGGTGCCGGTGCTGGGTTATGGGTCGTTCCTGAGTTCGCCTCTGGACTTCACCATCATTTCGTTCTGTATTTTTATTGTGATCCGGCAGCTGCAAAGGCTGCGGCTCTTTGGGGCCCCGGAAGCGGCCGGCCCGACGAGGTCGGAACAGTTGCTGGAAGAGATCCGGGATGAGTTGAGGAAGAAGAATTAAGGAATTTGGGTATTTCGGATTTCGGAATTTAAGGAAGTAGAGAGATAGGATCAGCACTTTTCGACCCGGAGGAAGAGCTTGGCGGCGGCGAGGCCGGCGACGGAGCAGACGATCAGGTAAAGAGCGACGGTTTTTAGGGGGAGTAGATTTAAGATGCCCCCGGCGATGGCCACGGCTGGGTTGAAGACAGCGCCAGAAATCCCGCCGAAGAGGAAGATGCCGGCGGCCACGGTCATGCCGATGGCGGCACCGTAGAAGCTGTTACCAGCGGTGCCTTTGGCGGTGGCCACATTCAGGACCACCCAAGTGAGGGTGAAGGTGCCAAGGAACTCGGCTCCAGCGACCCGGAGAGGATTGGTCAGGAGGGCTTCACTCCCGGCGCCGCGAAACTTGGTGACAATCAGGGCGGAAACAACGGCCCCAGCGACTTGGGCGGCGATGTAGGGAAGGACTTCGGATTTGGGCAGTTTGCCCCGGAGCCAGACGGCGAGGGTGACGGCGGGATTGTAGTGGGCGCCGGAGATGTGGCCGCCGGCGTAGACCATGACCATGAGCATCAGGCCCACGGCGAGGGCGCCGAGAGCGGTCTTGGTGAGGGCGGCATAGCCCACCGCCTGGACAAGGAAGAAAGTTCCGATGAATTCCACGACGAGTTTGTTCATGGCCTTAGTTGAGGGAGGGGTGGCTCCTGAGCCAATCCGGGAGGGGCCCGCCGGTGAAGAGAAAGGAGGAAAACTTGTGCCCAAGGTCCGCCTAGGACACGGTGGAAAATGAAAACAGCCGGGTATTACAAAAATCTTTGGGATAGGACGGTCAATGTCCTAGGCATGGGCTCAAGCTGGCTGAATGAAAAGTTTGGAAATGCAACGCCGGGGACTACGGTGGGGCGGTCTCGATGAGGCCGCCTGGGTTTCTATTTCAGGTTTTCGACGTTCGGCGAGGCGGTCTCGGAGAGACCGACCTACCAGGGTTTGGAACTCAGGCTTGGAAGGGGGGAAACCGAGGTATGATCGGGGGATGCGGATTGAGCTGATCACCACGGGGTCGGAGCTGTTGTTGGGGCAGGTGTTGAATTCCCATCCGGGGTATTTGTCGGGTCGGCTGGCGATGATGGGGCTGGAGTTGGCGAGGCAGACGGCGGTGCCGGACGGGAAGAAGGCGATTGCGGAAGTGTTGGTGGAAGCGTGGAAGAGGTCGGATCTCGTGATCGTGACGGGGGGATTGGGGCCGACCTCGGACGACATCACCAGGGAGGTGGTGGCGGAGTTTTCTAAGCGACCGCTGGAGTATCATGGGGAGATTTACGAAAAGATCCTGGGCTATTTCCGGCATCGGAACCTGACGCCACCGGGGTTGGTGAAAGTGCAGGCGATGGTGCCGAAGGGGATGGAGGTGCTGGCCAATGACGTGGGGACGGCGCCGGGGTTCTGGTGGGAGGAGCAGGGGAAGATGTTGGCGGTATTGCCGGGGCCGCCGCGGGAGTTGGCGCCGATGTTTGAGAAGGGGGTGGAGCCGAAGCTGCGGGGGAAGGCGCGGACGGCGGAGGGGACGAGAATTTTACGGGTGTACGGGATCGGGGAGTCGTTTGTGCAGGAGAAGTGTGAGGCAGAGCTGAGGAAGATGGGGTTTGCGGGGGTGGGCTACTGTGCGCGGCCGGGGGAGGTGGACGTGAGGTTGCGTTCCAGCGATCCGGCTCGGTTGAAGCGGGGGGCGGAGCTGGTGAGAAAAACTCTCGGCGAGGCGGTGTATGCGGAGGGGGCCGAGACGATGGAGGAGGTGGTGGTGCGGTTGGCGCGGGTGGCGGGGGTAAAGTTGGCGACGGCGGAATCGTGCACCGGGGGGCTGGTGGCGAACCGGATCACGGATGTGCCGGGGGCATCGGAGGTTTTTGTGGGGGGATGGGTGACGTATGCAAACGAGGCGAAGGTGCGGGAGTTGGGGGTGAAGGAGGGGACGTTACAGAAATATGGGGCGGTGAGTGCGGCGGTGGCGGGGGAGATGGCGGCCGGGGCGCGGAAGAAGGCGGGGGCGGACTGGGCGGTCTCGGTGACGGGGGTGGCGGGGCCGGGGGGCGGAAGTCCGGGCAAGCCGGTGGGGTTGGTCTATTTGGGGATCGCGGGGGCGGAGGGTGTGGAAACTGTTGAGAAGAAGTTGGTACCAGATCGGAAAACCTTCAAGGGGATGGCTTCCCAGGCCGCTTTGGACCTGCTACGAAAAAAAATTCAAAAAGGACCGCATCCTTTTTCGAAAACGGAGGTCTAATTCACCATGGCACCTAAAACACTGGAAAAAACAGAGAAGGCGGAGGGATCGAAATCCGCCGAGCGACGCAATCTGGATCTGGCCCTGCAATCGATCGTCAAGGCCTACGGGGACAACGCGATCATGCGGCTGGGGGACGCCAGCGCGCGCCTGAAGATTGATGTCATCCCGACCGGGTGTTTCTCCATCGACACGGCCCTGGGGACGGGGGGATTTCCGCGGGGTCGGATCGTGGAGATTTTCGGGCCGGAATCCTCGGGGAAGACCACGCTAACGCTGACGGCCATTGCCAATGCCCAGAAGCGGGGCGGGACGGCCGCCTTCATCGATGTGGAGCACGCGTTGGACCCGGTGTACGCCAAGAAATTGGGAGTGAACATGGATGAGTTGCTGGTGTCGCAGCCGGACTCGGGCGAGGAGGCCCTGAATATTGCCGAGACGCTCATCCGTTCCAACGCCTTGGACGTGGTGGTGGTGGACAGCGTGGCGGCTTTGGTGACCAAACACGAGTTGGAGGGCCAGATTGGCGATGCCACGGTGGGGGCGCAGGCACGGTTGATGAGCAGTGCGATGCGCAAGCTGACGGCCTTGATCAGCCGGGCACGAACGGTGTGTATTTTTACCAACCAGATCCGGGAAAAAATCGGGGTGATGTTTGGAAACCCGGAAACCACCCCGGGTGGACGGGCTTTGAAGTTTTTTGCCAGTGTCCGGGTGGATATTCGGCGGATCAACGCCATCAAGATTCCGGACGGCACGGTCATCGGGAATCGGACCCGGGTGAAAATCGTGAAGAACAAGGTGGCGCCGCCGTTCACCGAGGCGGAGTTTGACATTCTTTACAATGAGGGGATTTCGCGGGAGGGATCCTTGATTGACGCGGCCATTGAGCAGAATGTGGTGGAAAAGCGAGGAGCCTGGATCGCCTACGAGGGCAAGCAGTTGGCGCAGGGACGGGATGCGGCGAAGGAGGAGCTCAAAAAAGACCCGGCTTTGTACGCAAGGATTGAGAAGGGCCTGCAGGCCAAACTTTCCGGCAAAGCAGCGGAGGGTTCCGAAACGGTGGTGGTGGCAGGAAAGAAGGGCTGAGGCAACGGCCAAGGCTCGGTTTTTGAGCTAGGCGGATTCGACTTGGATGTTGAATTGGAAAGCGCTGTCCTCGCCACCGAGGGTGAGTTTGTTGGCGCCAGGCTGGAGGGGAAGGAACATATGGTCAGCTTCCGTGCCGATCGCTTGTCCATTCAGGATGGTACCCAGGGTACTGCCGCGGTCGCGGACGACGAGCTGGGAGCCGATTTTTTCAATGGCGCAATGGTTGCGGGAGATCTGATACGGGTAATGATCCCGGAGGGAAAGATCGTTGGCGGAAAGAATGTCAGCTCCT
>Ga0194119_10008660_pt1 | contig 13906 bp, 9 predicted proteins | sample TA2MahC100mmetaG_FD_148620 | JGI IMG/M metagenome (GOLD analysis project Ga0194119, IMG submission 148620) | Freshwater microbial communities from Lake Tanganyika, Tanzania - TA2015018 Mahale Deep Cast 100m | ecosystem: Environmental > Aquatic > Freshwater > Lake | place: Tanzania: Lake... | reverse complement strand
TTTGGCTTATTAATTTGTTCTAGCGTTGGAGCTAGTGTTGGGACTGTTTTGGGAAGTTCAGGAACTGTTTGAGGTCCTAATTCGGGAATTTCTTTGGGTCCTAATTCAGGTAAAACTTCTGGTTGTAGTCTCTTAGCTTCGTCTCGCTGTCTAGCTTCGTCTCGCTGTCTAGCTTCATATAGTTCTCTAGCATCGTCTTGACCTTGCTCTCTAAGTTCATATTGACCTTGCTCTCTAAGTTCATCTTGACCTTGCTCTCTAAGTTCATATTGACCTTGCTCTCTAAGTTCATCTTGACGTTGCTCTCTAAGTTCATCTTGACGTTGCTCTCTAAGTTCATATGGACCTTCATCTTTTACTTCATCATGCCTCATAAGTTCGTCTTTTGTGCTACTAGTTTCTTTAATTAAAGTGCTATCATCATTAATTAACGGCTCATTACTAGTTTCAACTAGTGCTTTATAGTTATTAAATGTCTCATATATTGATTTTATAATAATATAAATCTTAATAAATATTACAGAAATAATTTTACATAGGATTTTCTTTTTATTTAATTCATCATCTCCGCTTGACTCTTTTAAATTCTCTGAAGCTAAGATTTTTTTTAAATCTTCTAAATCAAAAAAATACAATACTTTATTTTTATAATTTTTTTTAGTGTCAGGATTTGTTTCATCATATATATTAATATTAAATGGTATATTAATTCTTTTAATGTAATTGTCAAATATAGAATTTGTCAATATATATAAATCTTTGCATTCATCACAATATTTGCTTTGACCGGTTTTATTTGTTTCATAGTCTTTGACTATGTTTGCTAATAAATTTGTATTATTTAAATATTCTGTAAATTTAACATTTATAAATTGGTTAAACTCTTTATCTGTTTTTCTAGGATTTGTAAAAAAATCAGCTATAAAATTATCTGATAAAAAATCCATAATAGACTAATATTATATATTACTAATAATATATAATAAATAATAGAATTAATATTTATTATAATAAATACTATAAATACTATAAATATTATAAATATTATAAATGCTTTAAATGCTATAAATGCTATAAATGCTATAAATGCTATAAATGCTATAAATGCTATAAATGCTATAAATGCTATAAATGCTATAAATGCTATAAATAAAATAAATAATTGAAACAAATAAGTTTATTAATAAAGTATTAAATATATTTGACTATTAAATGATTCAAGAATCAAGCATTATTAGCTCATTACAACCCAATTGTACTACAAAAAAAATAAAGCAAAAAGCTAGTTCAAATAAAAATTTATGGACTATGTTTGATGAAGAAGTTAATACTAATAAAACACTTGAATGTGTATATATTAAAGAGCAAGAATTAAATAAAAATGACGGTTTATGTATTAATTGTAAGTATTGTTTATTTATAGGGGAAGATGGATTTTTAACATGTTCAAATAATAAATGTGGAGTTATTTATAAAGATAATTTAGACACATCGGCAGAATGGCGTTATTATGGTAATGACGATAATAACCACTCTGACCCAACAAGATGTGGAATGCCTATTAATCCATTATTAAGAGAATCGTCATATAGTTGTAAAGTATTATGTATAGGAAAGTCTAGTTATGAAATGCATAAAATTCGCAGATATACAGACTGGCAAGCTATGCCATATAAAGAAAAATCGCAATATGATGAATTTCAGTTTATTTCTGTAATTTCGCAAAACTCTGGAATACCCAAAATCATTATTGATGAGGCTATGAGAATCCATAAAAAAATATCTGAAACAAAAACATATAGGGGATTAAATCGCGATGGTATTATTGCGGCTTCTATATATATAGCATGTAGAATTAATAATTATCCAAGAACAGCAAAAGAAATTGCCAATATTTTCAATTTAGATAATGCTAGTGCTACAAAAGGTTGTAAAAATGCGCTTTCAGTTATAAATGATTTAGAACAAACTAATGAAATCAATGAAGATATTACATCATTAAGTAAAACAACTCCCACATCATTTATTGAACGATTTTGCAGCAAATTATGTATAAATAATGAATTAACAAATCTATGTAAATTTGTTGCCTTTAAGATTGAACAATTACATTTAATACCAGAAAATACTCCTCATTCTATTGCGGGGGGTATTATATATTTTGTATCACAAACATGTAATTTAAACATATCAAAATCGGCTATTAATAATGTTAGCAAAATTAGTGAAGTAACAATCAATAAATGTTATAAAAAATTAGAGAGTTATAAAACTATTTTAATTCCTCAAACAATTATTGCAAAATATAATTAATATATTAAACTTTTAAACTTTTAAACTTTTAAACTTTTATATTGTTCTTTATATATATTATATATATAAGCTTATGGTAAAACCATTAACAAAAAAAACAAATACAACTAATTCTGGAAGTAAATATGAGAGACTTAAAAAAAATATAATAAAATATGGAACATATGCAATTTTATTTGTATTAATTTTTGATAAATTAACATTATTTATAATTTTTTCTTTATATTATGCTTTTACTCGTTATTTTATAAAAGTTAAAGAAGCATTTACTAAACTAGATTATAGTAATTTTGACACTTCAAAAAATAATTTATCTTATAACCCACTGTATTCACATATATTTAAAAATAGTGGCCTAAATCTAAAATCTTATAATAATGTAGCAATTGACCCGAGTAAACCATTATTAGAAAATAACAAATTTTTACCTGAATGTTGTCTATATAATAGTGAATATAGCACATCAAAAGGCTGTGCTTGTATTACACCAACCCAACAAGAATATTTAAGACGACGTGGAACAAATAAATCAGTGTCTTCATTTATACAAAAAGACACTAAATACAATAATCTATTTTTCTCTCCAACATTAGCAATTAAAGGAGACCCTATTCCATTTCATAAAAATGATACGCATTATATTGTGGACTATACCGATTTAACTAGTTCTAAAATTAATGAGTTTGCTAATTTAACCAATAAATTAGATAATGAATTAATTAATTATAATCCAAGCACTCAAGTGACTATTTAATTTTTATATATTTATTATATTTTATAATATAATATATAATTAAATAGGCAACAATGCCACCATTTATGACATTTTTAAATAACAAGACAAAAATAGCCAAACCTAGGAGTAAAAGTAAAAGTAAGAGTAAAAGTAAAAGTAAAAGTATATCATTTAGTCCAGCAACAAAAAGTAAAATTGCCAGTTTTACTAAAAAGAGAAACATGAAACACTTATTTAAAAGAATTAATGAACTACAAGAAACCAAAAAAAAAATAGACTCGTTTACTAAAAAGAGAAAACATAAAATTAGTCAGCGCGTTTTTAGAAGAATTAAAAGTGAACAAGAAAAAAATAAACAAGAAACTAATAATTGTTCTATATGTTTTGACACTATGTTAAATAATGGACCACTAAGAACAACACCATGCGGACACACATTTCATAGTGAGTGTTTAAATACTTGGTTAAGGACAAAAAATACATGTCCACTATGTAGAGCACATATTCGAACATCACCAATAAATCCACAAATAAATCCACAATTAGCTCAACAAATAGCAGATGCTAATGATGACGCAAACGAAGTAGCAATATTACAAATGGTTGAGAACTATTGGACCGAACGAGGCAGGAGACCCATTGAAGTTGAATTACTAAAATTATGTAAGCTTGTAGTCTTGAAATTGGCAAGACTTGTTAGGCGTTATAGTAGGGCAAATACTAATGCCTACACAACAGCACAAGCTAATGCACGGACATATGCTGCAGCACACCGTCTGGATTTAGACTATTACTATAGTCTGGAAGATACTTATAATCCGCGTCTTCCATTAGAAGCGGCAATACCTCAAGTGCCTCCACCGCCTCAAGTGCCTCCACCGCCTATACCTATACCTATAATAAGTCCAAATCGTTCATTATTACGCACAGCATATACCATATAGTTCATTCTAAAATACTATTTTGTAACTATTAAACTAATATAATATAGTGTTTAATATTAAACACTATTAACTATTAACTATTAATATGAAGTTATTTGTTATTTTATATTTAAAGCTAGTAAGTTTAAGTTGCTTTTCTCTCTATGCTATTAAAACAAAACCAATACATTCTTTAGCATATAAAAGAAGATATACGAACCCCGTGTATTTAAATGAAAATGATAAGGAAAATGACAATGTAAATGATTCAAATAGTAAATCATTTTATGATTTTATAAAACAAAAAAACTTTACATTAAATATTGATGAAAACTATGTAGAAAACTATATAACTAAATTTGTAGAAAATTATGAAAAAAATCAAAAAGAAAATGAGACGCAAAATGAGACACAAAATGAGACGCAAAATGAGACGCAAAATGAGACGCAAAATGAGACGCAAAATGAGACGCAAAATGAGACGCAAAATGAGACGCAAAATTTAACACTAACACATAAATATTTAACTACCTATAATTCTTATGAAAAATATATTAAAGCACCATTGTCCAAAGATTTAAAAATGTTAACACCTGAATCTGTTATTGAATGGGCTAAAATATGGAATACTGATATGGTTCATATACCAAATCAGTTTCCTACATTTATGTTTCAAGATATGTTTAAAATGCGCGATTTTGCCAACATTAACTCATCCCAAACTTATTTTTATATTGGGTTTTTCCCAAAAAAAGTGGATTTAAAACATGGCCCCTATTTTATTGGTGCGTTTGAACTAATACCTCTTAAGCGTGAATTCTTAACGCATGCAATAATACAAAATCCATATTATTACACTACTAATTATGATAAAACAAAATTGGTTGACTTTAAAAAAGAATTACTTGCTTTATGTAGAGATGCCGATGTTTTTTTAAAATTTTCTAATCTTAAAAATACACAAAATGAGAGATATTATTATTCTTGGTTATATGACAACATATAATATTTAATATTTATTATTTTTAACATTTATTATTTTAACATAATATAAACATTCTTTTATATTTTATATTATTATATTTTAGTATAATATATAATAATATAAAATATGCCAAAACCATATAAAAAGAAAACACGCACTAAAAAAGCTAACGCAGGACATGTATCGGCGCAAGCGCGTGAATTATTAGCAGCAATTGAAGCCACACTAATTCAAAACCATGCACAATTAGCACAATCATTAGCAAGAATAGCGCCTGTTCTTGTTTTAAAATCAAGACAATATAAAGCTTTTATAAATAGTATAACAAGATCATATGAGTATAAGCGTAAAAATATTCCATCTATATTACTAACTATGTTAGCACAAAGCGGCACTGTTTTACAAAGAGTTAATCATTTACTAAGGTTCCATAATGAAGCCGGATTTTTACAAGCTGAATTAGGAAGACGTGGTGTTAATGCTATATCGGCTTTTATAGAACTAACATTAACTAGTATGGAAGAATTAGAACAAACTATGCGTGACTATACTCATAATGCTTTAGCTGATTATAGAGGAGCACAGTTAGGAATTGAAACACAACCAAATATGAGAAATAGAACTATTCGATATACAGATGCTATTGTAAGACCAGCACGCACAACAAGAGCACAAGCTTTAACAAGAAGAACACGAAGCATTTAATATACCTGTTAGCTCGTTACTAATTTTAATATTTTTTACTATGTTTTCTAGTTCTTTTTGCTTGTTTTATATTATGTTTTCTACTTCTTTTTGCTTGTTTTATATTATGTTTTATACTTCTTTTTGCTTGTTTTTTTGATTTTCCTCCACTAGGTTCAATAGAAAAAGATTCAATTAGACCCATGCGTTCTTTCGCTCGAATATCATTAATGAGATTTAAACAACGAACAGTGGCCCAACTATAAATAGGCTCAATGTTAAAGTCTAATATTTTTTTTTGATGTGTTGGTATTGTAGTATTGTGTTGACTAGTATCCATTGCTTCATTATACATATATATAAATCCTAACCTACTATATATATTATTATTTATATGACGGCTGTTAGCACTCTCGTCACTTAATGTGAAAATTTTAATATTAGGCTGGTGTTTTTGTAAATAAGCTATTGTATAAATCAATAACACTGTGGCCCATCCGTTACCTGTATAACCAGGAGTAGTTTGAACCAGTTGGATATGAAATGTATCAGCTGTTATTCTTTTTTGGCTTTTAGTTCTTGGGGTTTTCAACAATGTATTATCCGACCTTGAAGCAAAATCTACACTACTAACTATTATGTTTTTATCTGGAAATATGATAGAAAATGTATACTGTTCAACAATAACTTCGCTAGTATTTTGTATTATATTATACCCCGCATCAATAAGTATTTCACCTACATTATGAATTAACCAGTCAAGTGCTAATCTAGTTATATTAGCATCGTCTTCATTACTTTTTTTTTTATTACGTCTAGACGGTTTTGTAATACCCTTAGACATACTCTTAGTACTAGACATACTCTTAGTACTAGACATACTATATATATATTTACAAATATTATTAATATTTGTAATATTACTATTTATAATATTACTATTTATAATCTTTTGCTAATTCTTTATTAATTATACATTCCATAGGGAATGTTATCTCTCGTTTCTTTTTTAATTAATTCATCAATAATCTCTCTTGTTAAAATACATGGAAAACATAGTTTATTTTTCAATTTTAGTCCTTCGCTAGCTTCAAATAAATTTATATTAGGCTTCATTAATCTATATAAATTTAACTTTTTATAAATAATTTCTAGGCACCGTTTTAGATTGCGCACACCATCTTCTTTTTCTGTAAAATCATTAATAATGTATTCTAACAGCTCATCATTAAAGACAATTGTTGAACTATCAAACTTGATTTCGTCTCTAATTTTTGGTAATAAATGCTCTTTAGCAATAATAAGCTTTTCTTTGGTTTTATATCCTTTTGTCTCAATTTTATACATTCGGTCTTTTAGCACATTATTTACAGCATTTTCATCATTATAACTAAATATGAAAAGTGCTTTTGACATATTAATACTAATTTCTGAAAAATATTTGTCGCTAAACTTAGTATTTTGAGTGCTGTCTGTTAAATGAGTTAATACACCAGTGACTTCTTGTCCTTTATATGAATCACTTAATTTATCTAATTCATCAAATAAGATAACAGGATTCATACAACCACATTGAATCAATATATCAATAATTTTGCCATATTTGCTGCCTTCATATGTATAATCAAAACCATCTAAAAATCCGGCATCTCCGCAACCACCTAATGCAACGAGCGCAAATGGTCTATTTAAAATTTTACTGATCCCTTCTTTAATTAGTGTGGTTTTGCCTGTGCCAGGTGGCCCTTTAATAGCAATAGCGCAACCAATTGCATTTGGATTTACTAACCATAGTCCAACCATTTGCATAATTTGAATTTTGGCATCTTCAAGCCCATATACAACACTGTCTAATGTTTTTTTTGTATATTCCATAAAGTCGTGACACTTATCAATACCATCAGCAAAACTAATAGGCAAATTATTATATTTATTAAACGGGATTTTTAAAAAGGCATCTACCCATGATTTAATTTTATAAAATTCACTATTTCCAAAACCACCACCCATAGAACGCATTATATTTATTTTTCGTAAAGCACACGCTTTATATTCATTAGGAATATCAAGGTCTACTAAATGTAACAAATATGGTTTATCGATTGTTGTTAAATTTTGTAATTCTTGTAGCTTTTCAATAACAATTTCTTGTTTATGATTTGATAAGCATTTTTTAAAGTAGTCTGCCTCTTTATCTTCATTATGTAAAAGCTTAGAAAAGACTCTGTAATTTTTATTAGAAATTTTTAATTTGGCTTCCTCTTCTTTAGCGCAACATTTTTCTTCTTCTTCATCATATTCTTCGCCTTGTTCTTCGTCTTGTTCTTCATTGTATTCTTCGTCTTGTTCTTCATCATATTCTTTATCATATTCTTTATCGCCTTCTTCGTCATATGCTTCATCATCATTATTTTTAATATTTATAATAATAACATTTTTACCACTAGTTTTTTTGTCTTTAAATCGTTTTTGTAAATTATTTTTAGAAATAGTTTTTATTAATTTAGCCTGAGGTTTTATTAATTTAGCCTGAGGTTTTATTAATTTAGCCTGAGGTTTTAAAAACATAGCATTTCTTAAAACAAAATTCTTAAATAGATTATTTGTTTTGTTTTTTTCTAACTCATTATTTACTTTAGCTGCGCTATATTTTGATGGATAAAGTGAATTTAACAGTTTATAATATTGTACTTTATCAAATTTGCTCTTACTATCATCATCTTCATCTTCATCTTCTTCATCATAATCATCTTCATCTTCTTCATCATAATCATCTTCATCATAATCATCTTCATCATCTTCTTCGTATTCTTCTTCATAATCTGGGTCTTCATCATCGTTGTCATCATAATCGTCATCATTATTTTCAAATATAGTATTATTATATTTTGCCTTCTTAATAGCTCCTGAAGTTAACCTAGTATTATATTTATGAGTATATGAAGACATATTATTATTATTATAGATTAATAATTAATATTAAGTATTCAATTTTATAACAATTTTATAACAATTTTATAACAATTTTATAACAATTTTATAACAATTTTATAACAATTTTATAACAATTTTATAACACTAAAACTAAAATAAATAGTCTTAAATAAAATGGAATTAAATAGTCTTAAAAACAAATAAACTAATAAATGGAAATAAAATAATAAAAATTGTAAAAATTATAAAATTGATTAATAATACAATTTAAATATTATTTAACTATTATAAAAGAATGACAGACTTTGAAAATAAGAGACCTTCTAAAATTATTGGTATTCAATTTAGTATATTAGGTCCTCATGAAATTCAAAAAGGCTCTGTTGTAGAAATTACAAATAGAGATACACATATTAATAATAAACCAGTATTATGTGGACTATTTGACCCACGAATGGGGGTTTTAGACCCAGGAATGATTTGCCCCACAGACGGATTAGACTATATTCAAACACCTGGTTATTTTGGTCATGTTAATTTGGCACGTCCAGTATTTTATATTCAATATTTATCAACTATTATGAAAATTTGTAGATGTATATGTATAAAATGTGGTAAAATTTTGATAGATAAAGCAAAATATAAATATTTGTTAAATTTAAATGCAGATGAACGATGGAACAAAGTATTTTCATTAGCAAGCAAAAAACGGCGTTGCGGAGAAGACTCTCATAATGGTTGTGGATGCTTACAACCAAAGCTTAAAAAAGAAGGTTTGGCAACTATTATTGCTGAATGGAATGAAAAAGAAGAAGAGCTAAAAGGCTACGAGTTTAAAAGTGAAGACTCTAAAATGACAATGAAAATTATTCCAGAATTAATGTTAAAGATTTTCAAAAAAATTTCAGATGAAGACGTTAATTTTATGGGGTTTAGTCCACAATGGTCTAGACCAGAATGGATGATTTGTCAAGTATTAGCAATTCCACCTCCACAAGTAAGACCATCTATCAAACATGATGCGCAACAACGCAGTGAAGATGACTTAACCCATATTATTATTAATATTATTAAGGCAAATAAAACATTACAAGAAAAGCTAGAGCAAAATGCTCCCCCAAATGTTATTGATGATTGGACTACTGTATTACAATATTATGTTGCAACATTAGTAGATAATAAAATTCCAGGTGTTGCTGCTGTGGCACAACGTTCGGGACGCCCATTAAAAGCGGTTAAAGAGCGATTAAATGGTAAAACAGGACGTGTGCGAGGTAATTTAATGGGCAAACGTGTTGATTTTAGTGCGCGCTCTGTAATTACTCCAGATCCAAATCTATCAATTAGCCAGCTTGGCATTCCGCTAAAAATAGCAAAGAATTTAACAAAACCAATATGTGTAACGTTAAAAAATAAGAATTATTTACGCAAGTTAGTTCTTAATGGACCAGATGTTTATCCTGGTGCTAAAATTTATGAAAGGAAAAACGGAGATTGTATTAGTTTGCGCTATGTTGACCGCGAATCAATCAATTTAGAACCAGGCGATATTGTTCATCGTCATATGTTGGATGGTGATGCTATTTTATTTAATAGGCAACCAACTCTTCATAGAATGTCTATGATGTGTCATATTGCTAAAATAATGTATAAAGGAGACACATTTAGAATGAATGTTGGTGATACTAAACCATATAATGCGGATTTTGATGGCGATGAAATGAATTTACATATGCCACAAGATGATGAGTCTGAAATTGAATTAAAACATTTAGCAGCAGTTAAATATCATATTGTAAGTCCGGCAAATAATAAACCAATTATTGGTATATTTCAAGACTCGTTATTAAGCACTTATTTATTTACTCGAGAAGCTATTACTTTTAATCCACGAGTTGCTATGAACTTATTAGCACATCTTAAGACAATTAATTTGAAAAATATAAATTTTGCTGATGAAAACCAAACCAGTTTTAGTTTATTAAGTCAAATTATTCCAAATATTACATTAAAATATAAGACAAAACGATTTAATGATGCCGATGATGATTATAATACATCAAATAATGTATTAGAAATCAACCGGGGAACTATTGTTCGTGGTCATATTGAAAAAAGTGTATTAAGTGATACAACACGTGGATTAATTCATAGAATTTATAATGATTATAATGTAGATGCATGTCGTGATTTTGTTGATAATTTACAAGATGTTGTAACCGAATATATGAAAAATCACGGCTTTAGTGTTGGTATTAGCGATCTTATAGCAAATAAAGAAACAAATGATAAAATTAATGACACTATTAATAAGAAAAAAGCAGAAGTAAAAACATTAATAGATGAAACACATTTGGGTATTTTTGATAACAAAACAGGACGAACAAATGTTGTTGAATTTGAAACACGAGTTAATAATATTTTAAACAAAGCCTCGTTTGAGGCTGGCAAAATTGCGCGCGAAAACTTGAATGACAACAATCGTTTTGTCACAATGGTAAATGCTGGGTCAAAAGGCAGTGATTTAAATATATCACAAATGATTTCGTGTTTAGGGCAACAAAACGTAGATGGAAAACGTATTCCATATGGTTTTGATGATAGAACATTACCTCATTATACAAAGTATAATGATTCGCCAAATGCGCGTGGATTCGTAGAAAACTCATTTATTGGAGGTTTAAATCCAGATGAGCTCTTCTTTCATGCTATGGGTGGTCGGGTTGGTTTAATTGATACAGCATGTAAAACAAGTCAAACTGGATATATTCAGCGACGATTAATCAAAGGTCTTGAAGATTTGATGGTACATTATGATATGACAGTTCGTAATAATAAGAATAAAATTATTCAATATAGTTATGGAACTGACAATTTTGACCCTATTAAAGTTGAGTCACAACCAGTTCCTTTTGTGAATATGACAATTGAAGAAATATACGGACATTATCAAATGCCAAATGATTATTCAAAAGATTCAATATATAGTACATTATATACCAAACAAGCATATAGTAAATTTAAGAAACAAAAACCAGAACTCGATAAAAAATGTCAATACTACATTGCTATGCTATTAAAAGCACGCGATGACGTTATTAGTAAAGTATTTAATGGCTTATATAAACCATCGATTAATATGCCAGTATCATTTACACATATTATTAATAATATTGCGGGCAATCAAGAAGAAAATGTTATAATTGATATTACCCCATTAGATGTATTTGAAATTATTGAATCTAATTTTGAAAAACTTAATATGTTGAATTATTGTAAGCCAAATGAACTGTTCAAAGTATTATATTATTATTATTTAACTCCAAAAGAATTACTAATGCATAAACGACTAACACGCAAATCTATTGAATTATTAATGACTATGCTAAATAATAGTTATAAAAAAGCATTAATAGCGCCAGGTGAAATGGTGGGAATGATTGCTGCACAAAGTATTGGAGAACCAACTACACAGCTAACCTTAAACACTTTCCATTTTGCGGGTGTTGCGTCAAAATCAAATGTTACTCGTGGTGTTCCGCGTATTGAGGAAATTTTGTCTTTAAGTGATAATCCGAAAAGTTTATCGTGCTCTATATATTTACATAAGCCAGACAGTTACGACCAAGTTAAAGTAAAAGAATATGTATCAAAACTAGAAAATACCAAATTACGGTCTATTGTAGAGTCGGTTCAAATCTGTTTTGACCCAGACGATTTAAATACATTAATTGGTGAAGATGTTGAATTAATGAAAGAATATAATGAATTTGAGAAATTGCTAGATGAATGTAATAGTAGTCACACTGACTCTAAAGAAAAATCAAAATGGATTATTCGTCTAGCTCTAAATAAAGTAGAAATGTTAGATAAAAACATTACTATGGATGACGTTCATTATGCGCTAATGACTAGCTATAGCAATTTAACATGCATGTATAATGATTATAATTCGGATAAACTAATTTTTAGAATTCGCATTAACAAAAATTTACAAGCACTAAAGAAAAAGAAGAATAAAAGTGTATTGGAGTCATTAGACCAAAGTGATGAAATATATTTACTTAAAAATTTACAAAATGAATTGTTAGACAACCTTATTTTACGAGGAGTGAAAAATATTGAAAAAGTATTTTTACGCAAAATTAGCGATAATTTTGAAGAAGTAGATACTAAATATGTGAAAAAAGATTTGTGGGTATTAGATACATTAGGAACTAATTTACTAGATATATTAGCCCTTGATTTTGTAGATAAAACACGAACAACATGTAATCACATTATTGAAATTTACAACATATTTGGCATAGAAGCTGCTAGGCAAAGCATATTTGATGAGTTTTCAGAAGTGATTGAGTTTGATAGCACATATATTAACTATCATCATTTAACTATGTTAGCTGATAGAATGACATGTAATGATAAAATGGTATCTATTTTTAGACACGGCATTAATAATGATGATATTGGCGCAATTGCCAAAGCATCGTTTGAAGAAACACCTGAAATGTTTTTAAAAGCCGCAAAACATGGTGAATTAGATAATATGAAAGGCGTTTCTGCCAATATTATGTGCGGACAAGAAGGATATTATGGAACAAGCTGTTTTAAAGTTTTGGTAAATAATGATGTATTAATGTCATTTCCACCAGAATCTAAGGACACAGAACAAGAATTAGATGAAGAATTAGACCATGATGAATTATTAAACAAATTAAAGGCAGACTCTAATAATGAATGTAATAACAATAATTTGCTAATTGAGTCATCAATTTCTAGTATTAAACCGGTCATTATGGGAACAAGTGAAGACTATGAACTAGACTTTTAAACTATAAACTGCCAAAATAATTTATAAATAATTATTATAAATTATTTGTAAGGTATCACTCTTATTAGCATATTGTATATATTTTTTTATATTTTTTATATTTTTATATTTTTATATTTTTATATTTTTATATTTTTTTATATTTTTTATATTTTTTTATATTTTTATATTTTTGTTTGTTATGTTATAATTTATTTTTTGTATGGTTCGCATTTTTTTGTTACTTTGTTACGCCGTTCTCCATTAGGACAACGTTTATTTTTTTTTGTTTTATTTGGAGCGGCAACATCTAGTTCTTCTTGTTCTTCTATTACTGGTTCTTCTTCTATTATTGCTGGTTTTTCTATTACTTGTGCTTCTTGTTCTTCTCTCAATGGCTTTATTGCTTCTTCTTGTTCTGCTTCTTGTTCTGCTTCTTGTTCTGCTTCTTGTTCTGCTTCTTGTTCTACTTCTTGTTCTGCTTCTTGTTCTACTTCTTCTTCTTCTTCTTCTTCTTCTTC
>Ga0194119_10008650_pt1 | contig 13912 bp, 12 predicted proteins | sample TA2MahC100mmetaG_FD_148620 | JGI IMG/M metagenome (GOLD analysis project Ga0194119, IMG submission 148620) | Freshwater microbial communities from Lake Tanganyika, Tanzania - TA2015018 Mahale Deep Cast 100m | ecosystem: Environmental > Aquatic > Freshwater > Lake | place: Tanzania: Lake... | reverse complement strand
GGTTCTGAATCTTTAACTGCTGCTACTGCCAAATACAGACTTAACTTCAACCATCCCTGCAAATACTTAGTATGGGTTCCCCATCTTGAAAGACATGTTACTCGTCAAAACTGGATTGCTTGGGCTGCCGGTTCTACAACTTGGAAAGAAGCTTCTGATCGTTTTGCCAAGATTTTATATCTTGGTACTAGATTTACAGTTAATGTAACTTTACCATCTGCCGGGGCTGCAGGTACTGTCACAGTTAGGAAAACCGGTGCTGCAGCTCTTGGTGATTTAATTGAAACTGATACCATTGCAACTCCAAATGCACTAGTAACTGCTTTATTAGCAAAAGTTGAAGTTAAATTAAATATTAAAGCCGCAGCTCCTGCAAATTTAGCAAACCTTGGTGGTGATGCAAATACCGAATCTGCTCCAGTTGTAGGTACAGTTGTAGCAGGATCAACCAATAGTGATTTATTAAATGAAGTTTTAAATAATATGGTGATTGTAAGAAACGATTTAAATTTTGAAGATTTATCTAATACTGTTTCTCAATTAACAGTAGCCAATGGAGTTAATTTAGCTGTAGCTAATTTAGCATCATTAAATGTTGTAGACCACTTTAATTATGGTAATTTTGTTAATGGTTCTGATAATCCTGTTTACAGTGCCAAATTACAATTAAATGGTCATGATCGTTTCCAAGACAGAGATGGAAACTACTTTAACTATGTTCAACCCTATCAACACTTCTCTAACACTCCTGCTGATGGTGTAAACGTATACTCTTTTGCTCTCAAAGCTGAAGATCATCAACCAACTGGTACATGCAACTTCTCTCGTATCGATAATGCCACTTTACAAATTCAAGTTGGTTTATACAACAACACTTCTACAAACTACACCTCAAATTGGTTAGGAAGCTCTCAATCTTCATTTGTAAACATATATACTCAAAATTACAACGTTCTTCGTGTGATGTCTGGTATGGCAGGTACTGCATACAGCAATTAAATTATAGATGGATTTTACATCACATTCTATATATTAAATTATTTTTAGTTTAATATAAAGAAATAATATAAACACAAAATGTTGTTATCATAATAATATCGTTGAATATGTTGATTCAGATGAAAAATAGATTAACTTTCGATAATTTTACAAAATATAGAAAATAAAAAGATATATATGCTAAACGATACAGTTAAAGTAAAAAAGAAACTAAGGTTTATTTATTTAATTCTTGATTTAATGTTTGAGTTTCTTTTAATTTCTTTAGTGTAGAATTATTAGGTAAATTATCTATTTGTTCATAATTATCAATTGTATTAATAGTATAAATAACAGGATCACCGAAATAGATAAACTTTAGTTGATATCCATTAAATTTTTTATAGATATCACTAATGGATGTATTTGCGCGATTTTTATAATATTCCCATACTAATGGTTCTACTAGTCTATTTATTTTAGATATTTTAATTTGATAGATTTTCTTTACTTGTTTTCCAGTTTTAGGATCTACAATATTCTTAATAAAGATTTCATTCTTTAATTCTGGCATTATATAATTATAATAAAAATTAATTACTTATAATTTCAATATTTTATACAAAAATTGATTATTTATAACATTGATTAACATTTATTCAAACTAATGGCTAAAAATACCAATGATGGATATCGTATTGGTGCAGTAAAAGAGCGCTCACAATTATATAATTCACATACTAATACTTTTATAAAACGCGATTCCAAAACCGGACAATTTATGTCAGCTTCAAAAAATGAATACAAAGGAATAACTTCTGAAAACAAACAAAATAAATAAATTAATATTTATTTATTCTGATAATATTACTGATTCAACAACTAGTACAGCAATCTATAATTATTTAGAAAATTATTATCCAAAAGAATCAATAAATTAAACTAAAATTATCTAAACCATTTATTGATCCAACAACTGAGTTAGAAATCGACAATTGTTAGTGATCTAATTTATTTTAACAAAATATATGAATCAAAATAAAAATAGTGTCTGCAATTATATGATTTTTTTAGATTATTCAGATGCTGAAAATATTATAAGAAAAAATGTTTGAATTAATTATAATATATAAATAATCTAAATTAAAATATTTCAAAAAAATTTATCTGATAATATAATATAATGGGTGGTATAATAGCAAAAATAGATTCAAATAATAAAGTAATTAATATTGAAGTTAAAAATAAAAGTATATCAAATGAAGAAAAAATAAAATTGATTAATTATTATAATAAATATGGAACTCTAAAAGTTAAAATAAATTATTATAATTTAGATTTATTAATTAAATCTTATTTAAATCTTTTATCAAAAAATAATTATAAATTAGAAGAATCTTTAAAAAACAGTCTTAAAATGGGTACAGGAATAAGTATATTAATGATTTCAAATATGGGTTTGGCAATGTTATTAGATGATCCTATAAAAATGAATCCTGTTGAAGGTTTTGAAAATACTGTATATTTTGAAAATTTTGAAGAAATATCAGAACAATTTGTTAATATAAAAAATTCAACTATAAAAACAAATAAATCGAATAATAAAGAAATAGCAGAAATTATAATTCCAAAAATTTTATTATCTAATGATAAAAAAGAATTTGTTAATTTCATTTCAAAACTCTTTGCTGATGATGATAAATCTAAAATTATATTTAATGGAATGAATAATATTTTAGATAAAATAGTATCTGAAAAAAATGATGATTTAAAAATAGCAAATTTAATTAGTATTGTAATGAGAACAATTGTTATATCTATAATTATTACAGAAACTAAAAAAGTTGGTCCTAATAATTTTTCAAAAGATGATGAAATTAAATTTATATCTCATGTATTTTTAGAATTATTAACATTACTACCTACTGATAGATGTATATTTAATGAACATAATGTTTTTGAATTTAGTCCAAATGTATGTAATATTAAAAAAGCTGAAAAATGTCCAAAAGCTGAAGAGTGTAAAAAAGCTGATGCATCAAGAATGAAAGATATTTTAATTATAGTATTATTAATTATTACAGTACTATTTATTTATTTATATTTTAATAAAAAATAAATTAAAAATTATCAAAATTGAATTAATATTACACATTTTTTACTATTACACCTTTTTCACTGAAAAATTGGACAGTAAAAATATTTAAAGTTTTGTTAATATTAGTTATACTATGGTTTATATATTTCCTATTAACTCCTACTGAAATTCCTAAGCTCTCAAAGCGAAATTATAAGGCTTTTCATATAGTAGTTTAAAAAAATAAAAGCATCTAACCGCTTATAATTAAGCTGTCAAGTAGATGCATGCCCATTAAAAAGGATTAAGTTCCAAGGGTGCAATTACTACTTTTTTTACTGTCCCATTTTTCAGTGAAAAAGGTGTAATGCCAACAAAAGCAAAAACCAAAAGATATAAAAAGAAAATTCTTGTTAATTGATTATAACATCATACCTTTGTTAAACCAGAAAACAAAATAATCAACAACCGTGATAAAAATTCAGTACAGTTATGTTGTATATTTAATAAATATTACACCTTTGCACATTTAATACGCCTACTTTTTTACACCCTTGAAGATTTAAAATGCCGATTTTACTCACCGTAGGTGCCTGTGGCAACAGAAAAAATATTTAAGGTTTGCTCGTTGCAAAGCGTGTAAAATATGATTTTGTTAAGGTGTCAACTAATTCATCTTGTTCTTTTTTATATAAAATACTTTTATAAAATTTAATCTTTATAATTTTTTGGTTTCCTTTTTAATGTTAAATCTTTTTTAACATAATCTTTATAGGCATCTTTATTATAAGCATTATCAAAATAGTTTTTATAATTTTCTTTCTTGACTTGTTTTATGGTATTTTTATACTCTTGAAGATTTAAAATGCCGATTTTTTTATGTTTTTTATTAGAAGATTTTTTACTGTATTTTAGTTATATTATTGTTTATTTGGTTAATAAATTCATATGGTTGTATTTCCTTTTCACTAGACCATTGAAACATTACTCCAATAATTTTTTTATTTGGTATAATTACTAAATATTGTCCCTTATAACCCCAACAAAATATAACTTTTTTGTAAAGCCACCATTGAAATCCATAACCAAAAAATTCTTTTTTAGGCATATGATTTTTAACCATCAGTTTAAAATATTTGAGAGAAATTATTTGGTTGTTATTATATTTACCATTATTTAATATTAACTCACCAATTCTTAATAATGATTTAGAAGACATATATAATCCACCTTCTACGTCTGCTATGCCATTTATTTTATTCCAATAAGCAGTAATACCTAATGGTTTCCATAGATATTCTTTGGCATATTTATCAACAGATTTGTTAATTATTTTTTCAAAAATATATCCTAACAAAACAGTATCACCATCTTTATAATGAAATTTCTTTCCAGGTTTGTCAGCCATTTTTTGTTCTAAAATAAATTTAATCCAGTTTTTACTTCTTTCCATTTGAAATGTAGTATTATATGGATCATCATAATTGGTATTCCACTTTATACCACTCGTCATTGTTAATAAATGTTTTACTTTTATTTTTTTATTTAATGAATAATTATCAAAATAATTATGAATAGGTTCATTTAGAATTTTAATAGTGATATGATTATTTTGAATAGCAACTCCAAATAATAAAGCCAACATACTTTTGGTTATAGATTGAATTGTATGTTTGTTTCCTTTGTATGGTGTATATGATTTACTTAGATAATTTGGAGTGAATTTTTTAACTGGTTTATTATTTACTTTTTTTATAATGTTTTTGTTATCACTCCAAACTATAACTTCATCAAAATTATTGTATTTATCCATACTATAATATAAAATAGATAAATATTTAGAACCTTGAAGATTTAAAATGCCTATTTTTTATAAATTAACTTAAAGAAAAAATATTATAATAATAATGAATAGTAAGAGGTCTATGATGACTTGTTCGTACAGTTCCTGCTTTCTCTTATAAAAAGAGCATAAAAGGCAGGAAGAATAAAAGATACACATTAAAACTCATCAGTTAGGGTTGTCGCTTTAACAAAATCATAATTTACACGCTCTGCAACGAGTAAACCTTCAAGTTTTTTGTTGAGTAAAATCGGCATTTTAAATCTTCAAGGATGTAAATACCGATTTAATAACAAATGTTCAAGGGTGTAAAAATATTTAGTTATAATAGTTTAATAAAAAATGAATTGTTAAAACAACTCATAAATGAATTATAAGAAAGATAAAAAAATATTACGAAAAAAATAAAGAAAAAGTTATGAATAATGGTGCGAATTATTTACAAAAACTAAAAGAATACAGGAAAAGAGTATACCAAAAACTAAAATAAAAAATGAAACACTAAGAAATTATAATTTAAAAATAAAAAGAGTTCAAATTTTTATTTTTATGTTAGATAATTTTATCTATCTTTTTATAATTATGACACATATTATATTGATAATATTTGTTTATATTGTGATTTAAATCCATTACCTCTTTCAAAATCTTGTATATTATTGAATGTGATAATCAAGTAATAAATATAATTTTCCCATTTATTATCACATAATTCTTTAAAATGTTTGTTAAAATTGTAACCATATCCAAGATTTTTAATACAAACGCCTTTATGGATTCCCACTTTTCCTTTATTTTGTAAATATTGAGATGTTTTTATTTTATCAAATATTTTAGAATCTATATAAACCAAAGGCCAGTTTCCTTCCTCCTGAAATTTGATTGTAATTATATATTCTAAATTTTTATGAATGCCTTCGTTAGGAATTACTTTTATCTTCAAGTGTTGAGTCATCTGTAATTTCAGTTGTCCCCAAATCTGAAAAGAAATTACCATAAATCGCCTTTGAAATATTGTTAAATCTTTTAATATATTTATTCATAATTATTACTTTATTGATATTAAATTTATTTATTTTTAAATCAATTTTTTTTTAAGAAAAATTAAAGGTGCGGTTTTACACCCTTGAAGATTTAAAATGAGACAAAATGATGTTCTTCAAGGTATATCCATTTCAAGAAAATGTAAATTTTGACTATTGCATCTTCTAATACAACTGATGAGTTTTAATATGTTCTTTTATTATTCCTATCTTATATGCTTTTTATAAGAAAAAAGTAGTAACTGCAGGAACAGAACAAGTCATTATAGGTCTCTTATTTATTCTTTATAATTTTAAATCTTTGGTGGTGTAAATTTTTTATTTGGTGTAAAACATTTATCTCTATTTTTAATATAATTTGTTTTTACCTTTGAACCATAATAATGTAGTATAAAAACATTGTCAACACATTTAATTCCATTATATATAATATCATTTGTTAAAATGGTTGTATATTTTCTATATTTATTTGCGATTAGAATATTCATTATTCCTTGTTCATAACAAAATCCTGACCATTGTCCTTTCAAAGAATTATCATAATTTAAACATTCGTGATAAAAAGATGAAATACATTCTTCAATAAACTGTTTGCCAATTTTGGAATTTTTTATAATAAATACTCCAGCATTTACTAAATCAGAAAATTTACTATTATCTGAAGCAATAAAAATATCAGAATTATATTGATTTAATATATCCGATAAATTTATGTTCATATTTTTAACATATGTATCAGAATCTAACCACATAACAAAATCATATTTATTACTTTTCAACGCATCTGAGATCAAATGAATTTTACACCAATAAATATTCTTATCACATTTATTAAAAAATTTATAATCAATATTCCATTTTTTAGAATATTCTTTTAAATTATTATTATGAGCTGTAATATAATTATCATTTCTATTATCAAAAGTTATAATTAAAATTTTATTTTTAGTTTGTAATGGCTTTTTTAATTTATTATTAGAGATTAATTGAGATAAGTTAACTTTGGAAGGATGTTTAACATTTTTTATATAAATTTTATTTTGGTTATAGATATATAAATGACTAATTATAAATTTAATTATAAAAAAAGATAATAATATAATAAATATGAAATTATTCATTATAAAATAAGAAGAAAATATTTTTATTTTTTGTATTATTTAATATAAATGTTGATCTTTCTAATTAAATCTTCAAGTGTGTAAAATGAGTTTTAATTGTAAATTAAAAAGTTAAACTTAATTCAATATAAGGTCTAACGTATGCATAAAAAGTAGGAATATAAATAGAATCTAATCTGTAAAGGTAGGGATCATACCACCAGTAGTAAATAGGTTGAGATACTGGCATATATGATCTTGCACGACGATAGAAATCATCAGATGAATCATCTAAATCTGAATCATCAGACATGTGTTTTCTAGATTTCTTAGACTTCTTTTTTTTACCACCATCTTGGTTTAATTTAGCTTTAAAGTTTTCTAATTTATTTTTAAAGCTAGAAATAACTTCATCTTCCCCAGTAATATTCATTTGTTTAACTTTAAAAGTAACTTCATTATTTTCCTTTGACTCTTTAACTTCAAAGTGGTAATATTTTCCTTCACCTGAAGAACCTTTTTGAATAGAAAAATGAAATTTAGGTACAAAATTATTGAAATGTTCTGATAAATTTTTGTAAAAAATATTAGCTGCTTCATTAGAATTTTTTGCTTTAATTTTATTTTTAAAACTACCTTCAATATGTGGATTAACTAAAACATATGAATTCACCATTTATATAACTATAATTAGATTTTTTTTATAATTTTTTTCTTTTTAAACTTAAAATAAAAACATTTTAAAGAATAATAGTTTTTTATAATTATAATAGATGGTTTATATATTAGAACTTAAAACAACTCAAGCTGCAGCCATTAAAATCGTTACAGATGCTATTAATTCATTATTAACAGATGCTAATTTTGATTTTTATCCTTATTATATTGAAAATGATTCTTCAAAAGATAATTTATCTGATAATGAAAATAATAATTATGAATCAGATTCAAATAGTGAGTCATCAGATAATACAATAACCAAAAAAAATCAAAAATCTGATAGTGAAAAAAAAACAATAGGAGGAGTAATTCTTAAAGAAGTAAATAAAACAGGTAAAATATTAGTTTATATGAGATTGGATGCAGATAAATTTGAAGTTTATAAATATAATTATCATAAAAAGAAATTATCTTTGGGTATAGATATAGGTAACTTATTAAAATGTTTAAAATGTATGAGTCATTTTGATACAATGACTTGGTTGGTAGATGATGAAGATATTAATAAATTAATAGTTATTTTAGAAAGTGCTGAAAGAAAAGAAAAGAAAACTTTTAAATTAAATCTAATGGATATTGAAGAAGAAACATATGATATTTCACCAATTCAATTTCCATATTCAATAACACTCCCTTCACAAGATTTTCATAAATATTGTAAAGATATGGCTAGTTCAACTGATAAAATAGAAATTAAAGCTACTTCTAATAAATTATTTTTTTCTGGTAAAGGTGAAATAGGTAATGTAGAGTTTGAAGTAGGAGAAACAAATGGAGGTTTATCTATTATATCAACAACAAATAATACTAATGAAATTGTTCAGGGTTTATTTGAATTAAAATTTTTATTAATTTTTACAAAATGTACAAATTTATGTAATCAAGTTACAATGTTTTTAAAAAATGATTATCCAATTATAATTACTTATCAAATTGCTGCCTTAGGTGAAATAAAATTGGTATTAAGTCCAACAAAATCTGATTAATTATCTGGCATATGAGCTATATAAATTATATCCATACCCCATTTTTTTAAAATATTTTCATTGATTAATTTTAAACTATTATTTTTAGAATTTTTATTCCAGATTTTAATTACTGTATTATTATTTTTTTTTTGACAAATAGATAAACCTAAAATTTCATTTTCTATACATGGACATAATTTATTACATACTAAATAAACAGATAAATCTTCCCATAAATCTTCAGCTTGATCTTCTTGGATTTTAAAAGACCAACAACCACCATTAATATTATTAATATCTTCCCAAATTGGTGTCACATTTTCTTTCATTAAAAAAAAATGTTTATTTAATACACCACCAACCTTATCCCAATTATTATAAAATTTCCAAAAACTAGTAGCATTGTTTATTTTATACAATTCTTTATATCCCGACAGTTTCCAGTTGTCTTTTTCGTTATGATACCAAATTACCCAATTACTTTTAAGATTCGTATCCATTAATATTAAATAATTAAATTGTCTTTAATTGTTTTATACTATCATTTATTTATTTTAAAGTTAAAAAAATTCTAATATAAAATATAAAATGAAAAAAATTTTTTTATTAATTTTAGTCGTAATTACCGTAATATTTACGCTTTATAAAAAAATAAATAATTTTCAAGAAAATTTTACTAATATTTGTTGGAGTTTACAATATAATCATATAAAAGATATAATAAATCAATATAAAAAATTAATAACATCATATGGATTAGATAATTATATTAATAAAATTATTGAACCATTAGTAAAACCTAATTATATTGATAAAAAATTAACTCTTGAAAAATATTTTAATAATATTAAAATACCTTTTAATAAAATTGACCAGGCAACTATTTTAGTTAAAAATATAGTTAATAATAATAATTTAATTTCTCCATTGGTTGAATTAGACATCAAAAAAAATAATTTATTATTAGATATTGTATCAACATTTAATATAAATAATTTGATTAATAGTATGTTGTGTGTTATTAATGATTCAAAAGTTATAATGAATTTATTTCAACAATTATTATTGGTAATTATTTCACCAAAAATCGAATTTTGTAGCAAGAATTATTTTAATAAATATTGTGAATCATCCTATAATAATTATCTTGATAAAATTAAACCAAAACTAAAAGTCAAAGTTGTAAAAACCGCTAAATCAGTATCTCCAAGATTAAGGATAAGAAAAGTAAAAGTAATAAATAAAAACGAAATAGTAAATTATACACAAAAAATAGGTAATACTATGAGAAAAATTAAAACAGGTTCTGTAAAATTATTTAAACACGGTGCAAAAGTATCATCCTTATTAAAAAAACCAATGAATTATTTGAATATTTATTCTTTATCAGAACATCTTAAAAATTTTAATGTAAAATCATTTGGTAGTGTTTTAGAAAAAAATATGATGGTATTATTAACAAAATTTAAGAATAATACTAATAAAGATTTTAATATATTTATTAAAAAGGATTTTGGAAAATTAATAGGTATTTTGGTAAGTGATATTAAAATGGTTATAAAAAATATAGTAGATGAGGATGATTTTAGTAAATTAAAACCATATGTAAATGAATTTAATAACTTGCAAAAAATTTTTTATTTATTGAAACATAATTATAGATTATTATTAACTTATGAATTAATTAATAAAAAAATAATAAATAATGATGAAAAATTACAAGCTCAATTATGTTGTAGTAAAACGAGTGAAAAAAGTTGTTTTAATTTTTCTTCCAATCCAAAAAAATCATTAGCTTTATTTTATGGTTTTGATGAATTAGGATATGTTAAAAATGTAAAATGTATTAAAAAAAATAAATTTAGTAAAATTTTAGATAGAGAACAAAATATGACAATTAATCAATTATTTAATAAAAAATATGCAGCATGGAGAAATATATCGAAAGAAAATAAATCAATTATATTTGCAAATTTAATAAATCTTTTTAAAATATTTGGTATTGAATTAAATAATATAAATGATAAGATAATTAATATAAGATTAAAATTAGAAAAACAAAAATATAAATTAAATATGAGTGATTTTAAATTAAATAAAATTCCATATAAATTTAGTAATATTAATTCAAAATTTAAAGTTAATAACGATAATTATAAAAATTTAGTAAATCGTATTAAAATATCTGATAATTTAGTTAAATTAAATGAAATATTAAAATTGTTAGGATATTCTAAAGATGATATAATTTTTAATAATAATGTTGAATTAATATATGCAAAAAATATTACTGAAACCTTATTATTGATTAATGAAATATTTAAAAATTTTGAATCTAATAATCCTATTGTTGTTGGTAAACTTTTAGGTATAATTAAAACTCAAGAAAGTTTTTCAAAAATTATGAGAACTACTGCTATATTAAATAGATATCATCAAACAATAGTTGATTTTGTAATTAAAAATATAACTGATAAAAAATTTGCAACTGTAAGATCTTATACCATGAATTCTTTACCAGAAACAACAATAAAATATCATCAATCTAAACCATCTAGTAGTAAATTAAATTTTTGCAATGTTTATGAAGAATATTTAATGCAATTTAGAAAGGATAGATCAATCACTAATGATGAATTTAATAAATTATTACAAAAAAGTATTTCATATTGTCGTAATAAACAGAATTTATAAAAAAAATTAGATATAATAAAATAACATGAATGATTCACCTACAAAAATACAAAGAAAATATGATAATGATTACACCTTTTTCACTGAAAAGTGAGACAGTAAAAATATGGTTTATATATTTCCTATTAATTCCAACTAAAATTATTAAGCTCTCATAGTGAAATTATAAGGCTTTTCATATAGTAGTTTAAAAAATAAAAGCATATAACCGCTTATTATTAAGTTGTCAATTAGATGCATGCCCGTTAAAAAGGATTAAGTTCCAATGGTGTAATCAAATAAATATAAATACCTATAACTTATTCAAGTTTATTATTGCTTCTATATAAGCGTTTTATACCCTGAAAATTTACACCGCAGAAGATTTAAAATGAGACGAAATAAAACTACTTATAGATATACATATATTATTCATAAAAGTAATGAATAGTTATAAGTTCTATTATAATTTACTCCCTTAATATAGGTAATTACGTTATAAAAACATTTATGCTTATATGATAATAAGGATTAAAAAACTAATCAGTTATAGTTGTCGCTAAAACATAACCATAATTTACACATTCATGTAATGGATAAACCTTTTAGATAAAATAAGATTTTTGTCTCATTTTAAATCTTAAGGGGTGTAAAAATGCCTATTTTTTATAAATAGACTTAAAGAAAAAATATTATAATAACAATGAATTGTTCGTGCAGTTCCTGCTTTTCTCTTATAAAAAGAGCATATAAGGTGAGAATAATAAAAGAAATACATTAAAACTCATCAGTTAGGGTTGTCGCTTTAAAAAAATCATAATTTACACGTTCTGCAACGAGCAAACCTTGAAGTTTTTTGTAGAGTAAAATCGGAATTTTAAGTCTTCAAGGGTGTAAAAAATAATTAACTTAAACACATAATATATATATTATTAATGGAACTATTACAATTAATTTTTTTTAGTTTTTCATATTCTTTCTTGAGTACTGGAACTTTTTTAAATACTTTACTATTATATTCATTTTTAAGTTTAACTTATAGAAATAATATATTAAATTCAAATAATTTAGATCCTACAATAATTTTAAGCAATTTTATTAAAGTAATGTTACATTTATTAGTTTTTCAAGTTGGACTATTAGTTAATATTATAAAAAAAAATCCTAATGGAAATAAAATAATTAATATTTATAATAATGTTAATATTAAATATGTAATGTTAAAAAATAAATTATTATATTATATTATATTAACACCAACTAAATTAATAACTAATAAAATTTTTAAATATATTAGTAATGATGATAATTCAAATATACAACTAAAATCAAACCAAGATATCAATAAATTTTTAGATGGATTATTAGATAAAAGTAGTTAAGTTATCATTTTTATATAAAAATTAGAGTTTTATATAAAAATTGAATAAAAAATAATATCTAAAAAAAGAATATATATCTTAATAATGACATCGAATATTCAAAAAGAAATTAATAAATTGATTGAACTTTATTTCAATCAACCAAAAGTACTATATGATCATTTATTTGCATCATTTCATCAATTTGTTGGAGAAATAATTCCTTATTCTTTGATTCAAGAACCAAACTATTTTTATGAAAATGTTGACAAGGAAATTATTTATTTGCATGGATTTAAATGTTCGAATATAAGAATCAAACCTTCAACATTTGAAAATGATAATGAAATTAAATTTCCATCAGATGCAAGAAAAAATCATTTAAACTATTTTGCAAGTGTTGTAGCAGATGTTCAACAATTTGTTGAAAAGGTAGATTCAATAACAGGAGAAAAAACAATTAAGAATGTTAGTGATCTAGAAAAAGAAACTCCTGTTGCTAATATTCCAATAATGGTTAAATCTAAATATTGTTCTACTAATATCAAACAAGATTTAAAAGGAGAATGTAGAATCGATCCAGGAGGTTATTTCATTGTTAATGGTGCCGAGAAAATTATTATGACTATGGAGAAAATGGTAGATAATAAAATCTTAGTTTTTACTAAAAAAGATCCATCTTATGAAGAAGGTATTGTTTATTCAGCTCAAATAAATTCAAAACGTAATGACTGGTCTGATAATCTTCAAATCCTAACTATTAAAAACAGAAAAGATGGGGTGTTTACAGTAAGTACAAGTTCTCAATTAGTTGATATACCACTTTTTATTTTGATGAGAGCTCTTGGTGTTGAAGCAGATCAAAATATTATTAGTTATATTGCTAATAATTTAGAAGATACAAAAATGTTAAATTATATTAGACCATCTGTAGTTTTTTCAAGTGATGAAAATGGCGTACCAATTAGAAACAAAGAAGAAGCAATTAACTATTTAATAACTAAACTAAAAAAAAATAAACGTATAAGTCAATCAGATGAAAAATTAGCAGAAATTCAGAAGAAGATGTATTTAGAAAAAATTTTAAGACAAGATTTACTTCCTCATTTAGGTGAAGATATTACTAAAAAGATTGTTTCTTAGGATACA
>Ga0194119_10008648_pt1 | contig 13913 bp, 14 predicted proteins | sample TA2MahC100mmetaG_FD_148620 | JGI IMG/M metagenome (GOLD analysis project Ga0194119, IMG submission 148620) | Freshwater microbial communities from Lake Tanganyika, Tanzania - TA2015018 Mahale Deep Cast 100m | ecosystem: Environmental > Aquatic > Freshwater > Lake | place: Tanzania: Lake... | reverse complement strand
TGGAGCCCTTCGGAATCACCGGCGTGGCCGTGCTGGCTGGCGATACCGCGGGCCTCGATCGGGCGATCCGCGAAACGCCGAACGTCTCGATGGTGTTGATCGAAACGCCGGCCAACCCCACGATGCGGATGACCAGCATCGCTGCCGCCGCTCAAGCCGCGCGTGCCTGTGCCGCGCCGCCTGTCGTGATGTTGGACAACACGTTTCTCGGTCCCGTGTTCCAACACCCGCTTCAGTTGGGGGCGGACGTAGTGCTGTATTCGCCCACTAAGTATCTGTCTGGGTTCTCCGATCTGCTGGCCGGCGCGGCGCTCACCGTCGACCCCGCACTCATCACGCGCATCAAGGCGCGGCGCATCATCTTCGGCAACATCCTGCCTCCTGATGAATGCTGGATGCTAGAAGGGCGGCTCCCCACCATCGCGCTCCGCATGAACCGCGCGTCGAAGAACGCGCAACGCATCGCCGAGCATCTGGCAAAGAACGCCAAGGTCTCGCGCGTCTACTATCCTTCGCTCTTTGATGACGCCGAGCAGCAACGAATCAGCGAAATGCAGTGTGACTTTCCCGGCGCGCTCTTTTCGCTCGAACTCCACGGCGACAAACGCGCCGCGTTCGATTTCCTGCGCCACCTGCGTATCGTCAGCAACGCGGTTTCCCTCGGCGGCGTCGAGTCGCTCGCCTGTCACCCGAAGACCACCACGCACTCGCCCCTGGCACCCGAAGAGCATCAGGCGGCGGGCATTACCGACGGGCTGGTGCGCGTGTCGGTGGGCATCGAGGACTGGCGCAATCTGCTCGCCGATTTCGAACAGGCCCTCGACAAGCTGTAAACTCAAGAATTCCGCACATGAGCAACATTGCGAACTATACGGATCTGTCCGGCCGCGTTGCGGTCGTGATTGGCGGCACCTCGGGTTTGGGCCGCGTGATGGCGATGGGCTTGGCGAAGGCCGGCGCCGATGTGGTGGTGACGGGACGCCGCGAAAACCTGGTGAACGAAATTGCCGGCGAGATCGAAGCGTTGGGCCGCCGCACCATTCGCCGCGTGGCCGACGTAATGGACCGCGCGTCGCTCGAAGCGCTGCGCGAGGAAACCGTGGCCAAGCTCGGCGGCGTCGACATCCTGCTGAACGCCGCCGGTAAGACCAAGCGCCGTCCCACGGCCGAAGTGCCCATCGAAGAGTGGCGCGACATCATGGACACCAACGTCACGGGCATGCTGATTGCCTGTCAGGTGTTCTATGGTCCGCTGAAGGCATCCAAGCTCGGCGGCCGCGTGATCAATATTGCCTCGCTCAGCTCGTTTGTCAGCTTGAACGAAGTGGCGGCGTACGCTGCGTCGAAGTCGGCCGTGTTGTCGCTCACCAAGAGTCTTGCAATCGAATGGTCGAAAGAAGGCGTGATGGTGAACGCCATTGCCCCGGGCGTCTATCGCACGGAACTCAACGCCGCCCTGCTCGATGGTACGGACCGCGGCCGCGAGTTCCTGCTGCGTACGCCGATGAAGCGCTTCGGCAAGCCCGAGGAACTCGTGGGTGCGGCGGTGCTGCTGGCGTCGAATGCCGCCAGTTTCATCACCGGCCAGTGCATCGCGGTAGATGGCGGCTTCCTTTGCTCGGGCGTGAATAGCTAACGCCGAACGCGGTATGGCGACCGCCAGTCAGTTGCTCAGTTTCGAAGAGTACTTGCGGCTTCCCGAAGACTCCGGCGAGGTTAATCACGAATTGCGCCAGGGAGAGGTGGTGGCCGTGACTAGGCCCCACTTCAGACATTTTTCTATTCAGAGGAAGCTTCACAGCCCGCTAGGGCAGGCCGGGTCGCCGCAAGTGTCAGTCGACTGCGAAGTTGCCTTCCGTCCGCTTGCTGAGCACGAACTGCGAGTCGCTGACGTCGCTGTCGTGACCACGGAGCGCGAAGCCACCATTCATCCCAACGGCCACCTGATGGGCGCGCCGGACATTGCCATCGAAGTCCTCTCTCCCTCGAATACCGCCGCGGAAATCTACGACAAAGAAACGTTGTGCTTGGAGAACGGGGCGCGCGAGTTCTGGGTTGTCGATCCGGACCGCCGGCAGGTGAAAGTCTCGCGGCGCGACGGCTATACCGTCACCTATCGCGCTGGCCAGTCCATCCCGTGGCTGTTCGCGCCCGAATCCGCCGCTATCGCAGTGGACGGGATCTTCAGCTGATCTTCCTCGCCATCTTCCAGCGCGCGGGCCTGCGCGCAGTACTCCTGCGCTGCGTCCGGGTCGCGCGCTTCGCAGAGTTCGCCGAGCCACTTGAGCGGCAGGCTCCAGTTGGGGCGCAGCATCGTAGCTGCCTGGAGTTCCGCCCACGCACCGTCTGCGGCAATCTCCGAAAGATAGCCGCCCAGGTAGAGCCGCGCCTATGGATCGCCGGGCGCGAGTTCCACGGCCTTGCGTAAATGGCGCTCCGCCTGATCACTGGTTCCGCCTGCCCACAGCAGGTAGCCCAACTCGCGATGCGCGGGCGCATAGTCTGGATCGAGTTCGAGAGCCCGCTCCATGTGTGCGCGCACTTCGTCCGGCCGTTCATCGCGCAGCAGCGCGCCGAGATTGAAATGCGCCTCTTCGTAGTACTCATCGAGTTGCAGCGCACGGCGATACGCCTCCTCGGCTTCCTGCTCACGCCCCGAATTCCGCAGCGCCACGCCAAGCAGGATGAGGCGGCCGGGGTCTTCTTCGATCTCGCGGGCACGCTGCAAATAGGCCGCGGCGCGGCCGTACTCGCTCTGGTCCAGCGCCAGCGTTCCCAGCGCCTGGAGGGCCAGCGCGCAACGCCCGTCAATTTCGACTGCCCGTTGAAACGCCTGCTCGGCCTCGCTCGTCAATTCGAGTTCCTGCGCGAGGCGCCCGATGCGCAGGAACAGATTGCGGGTATGCGGAACGTCCGCGGCCAACTGACGGTAGATCGCCAGAGCGCCCTCCAGGTACCCTGCTTCCTCCAGCCGGATCGCTTCGCTGAAACGCTCCTGCGACACTACTCCGCCGAGTCCGGCTTCTTCCGCCGCTTGCGGATTTCCGTCAGCCGCTCGCCGATCCGCAACTCCACGCCCCGCCCGGACGGCTGATAGAATTCCGTGCCCGCGAGCGACTCCGGCAAACACTCCATATCCGGCGGCAGCGCGCCTTCAAACTGATGCGCGTGCTGATAGCCATCGCCGTATCCCCACTGCTTCATCGCGCGCGTGGGTGCGTTGCGCAGGTGCATCGGCACTGGTTCCGCGGTGCGAGACCGCACGGCCTCCTGCACGGCCTTCAGGGCGCGGTACGCCGCATCGGACTTCGGCGCCACGGCTAGATAGAGCGTGATCTGCGCCAGCGCCTGATCGCCCTCCGGGATCCCGAGAAAATGCGCGCACTGCTGGGCGGCCATCGCCTGCTCCAGCGCGCGAGGGTCGGCCAGTCCGATATCTTCCACTGCCATCCGCACCAGGCGCCGCGCGATGTACATGCGGTCTTCGCCTGACTCAAGCATCCGCCCCAGCCAGTACAGCGCCGCATCGGCATCGGACGACCGCACGGACTTGTGCAGCGCCGAAATCAGATTGTAGTGCTCCTCGACGGACTTGTCGTAGAGCAGCACCTTCCGCTGCAAGACGTCGGCCACGGCATCGGGCGGAATCTCGCCATCCACCGCGGCGGCGGCGGCGAGTTCCAGCAGGTTGTACGCGCTGCGCGCATCGCCATTGGTGGCAATCGCGATCTGTTCCAGCAGATCGCCGCCCGCTCGTACGTTCAGCAGTTCCGCGCCACGGCGGAGCAGCGGCACCTGTTCATCGGTGGTGAGCGCGCGCAGCGAGTAGACGCGCGTGCGCGACAGCAGCGCCGAGTTCACTTCAAACGACGGATTCTCGGTGGTCGCGCCGATCAGCGTCACATCGCCCTTCTCCACATAAGGCAGAAACGCATCCTGCTGCGCTTTGTTGAAGCGATGGATCTCGTCGATGAATAACACCGTGCGGCGGCCCATCCGGCGATTACGCTCGGCCGACGCCAGCACTTCCTTCACTTCCTTGATGCCGCTCATCACGGCGCTGAACGGCACAAAGTCTGCGCGCGTGTGTTGTGCCAGGAGACGCGCCAGGGTCGTTTTTCCCACGCCCGGCGGTCCCCACAAGATCATTGAAGTGATCTGGTCTTTTTCAATCTGTCGCCGCAGCGGCTTGCCCGGGCCGAGGATGTGCTCCTGCCCGGCGTATTCTTCGAGCGTGCGTGGACGGAGCCGCTCGGCCAGTGGGCGGTCCGCGTCAAATCCAGGTGTGGCTTCAAAGAGACTCACTGGGCGGCCGCCCTCTGCCGGAACGCCTCGTAGAGAATCACCCCGGCGGCCAGGGCGGCATTGAGCGACTCGACGGCGTTGGTGGGAATGCGGAGGTCCGCCGCGCTCGCACGCAGCTTCTCGCTCACACCGCGGCCTTCGGCGCCCACTACCAGCGCGAATTTGCGCGTAAGATTCGCGTCCGTCAACAACAGTGCGCCGCGCGGGTGGGCAGCGTACAGATCCAGCCGATGCTGGCCGCAGAGCGTGCGGACCAGATCGGCGTCCACCTGCTGTACGAGCGGCAGCCGAAAGATCGAACCAGCCGATGCGCGGAGCGCCTTCGGATTGTACAGGCTCACCGAGCCCTTGACGGCCATCACGCCGCTCGCGCCAAACGCCTCAGCGGTACGCACAATCGCGCCGGCATTGCCCGGATCCTGGAGCCCGTCGAGAATCACAACGGCGGATCGTCCGCGCAGCGTGTCTTCTAGCGAAAACGCGCGAGGCTTCACCAGCGTGATCATGCCCTGCGACGCCTCGGTTGAGGCCACCGAGGCAAAGGCGGCATCCGACAACACCGTCAGGCGCAGACGTCGCAAGCCGCGGATATGCGTGTCCACTGTGGTCCGCACGGACTCGGCCACCAGCACGTTGTCAATCTCCGCGTCGCTGCGCAGCGCTTCTTCGAGTAGATGAAAACTCTCGGCCACGGCCAAACCCGCTGCCGTGAGTTCGCCGCGCTGCACCGCGCGGCGAATCTCCTTCAGCAACGGGTTTTGCGGGCTCACGATCCGTTCCACCGCACCGGCGGCAGGCACGGCTACTTGCTCGCCGTGACAGTGATTTCGATCTTCGCCTTGCCCACCAGTCTGGCGATGCCTACCGTGGTGCGCACCGGGCGCGGTTCCTTGAAGTAGGTGATATAGACGGCGTTCATGCGCTGGAACAGCTCCATGTCGGTGAGGTATACGCTCACCGAAACCGCGTTGTCAAAGCTCATGCCCGCTTCCTTGAGCACGAGGCCGATGTTGTCGAGGGTCTGCTTCACTTCTGCCTCGAAGTCGTCCGGAATCGTGCCGGTTTTCAGATCCTGGCCGACTTGGCCCGCGATGTAGAGCGTGTCGCCCACCAACAAGCCGGGACTAAACGGCCGGCCCTTGGCGAACTCCTTGGGATGCACCAGCTTCTTCGGCGCGGCCAGAGCGGCGGCCGATAGGACCAGGGTCACAGTACAAACGATCAGTTTCTTGAAAAGCATATTGGCATGATACCCAGTACAGCGAGCCGCGGCCAACACGTACCGGACCTGACCATTACGGAAAGCTATGCCAAACACACCATTGTTACTATTGAGACATCGCGCCCGCCGCCGCAAACTGGAAGAGTCTTGGGCGGTCGAAATGACCGCTTCCCTAGACTCCTTCTGGAGGAGGCGTACTTTGCAGTTTGGGCAGCCAGTGACCTAGCGGAGAAAATCAGGCCGATTCACCATCGAGCGCGAAATCCGCTATCGTGTAGGGAATAAGAAAAGCAATCGGGCGGGACAGGGCAAAACCGTCAACATCAGTAGCGCGGGGATCCTGTTCACAACGGACCACGTGCTGCTCCCTGGGCGGACGCTCCAGATCTCGGTGAGTTGGCCGGCGCAGTTGAATGAGATCTGCCCGCTCAAGCTGGTGGCTCGTGGACGTGTTGTGCATTTCGAGCCCGGCAAAGCGGCCATCGAGATTCAACACTACGAGTTCCGTACTCAGGGTGCGGCAGCCGCCGCGGCCGGCGCCACTCAGTAGGGTTGCCTGGAAGCGCAGGCGCGCGCGGGTGGCGTGTCTATAATGAGGAGGAATAGCGTCCGCCAGGGGCGCCCTCCTTATGAGACGTTCGTTCCTCTATTTCGGCGGCCTGCTGCTGTTCGTCACACTGGTGGCGCTCATCGTATGGCTGGGGTCGTTCCACTTCGATCTGATCAGTCCCTCGGGCCCGGATCAGACCGTAGTGGCCTGGGCCGTTTCGATCCTCATCTTCATCCTCACGGTGACGCTCGGCTTCATGCTGGCGCGTACCTTCGTGCGGTTGGCGGCCGAGCGGCGGGGTAACCGCGAAGGCTACCGGATTCGCACGCGCCTCGTGGTGGGCGCCGTGGCGCTCTCCGTCATTCCGGTGTTCTTCATGGTGCTGTTCAGCATTTATGTCTTGAACAACACGATGCGGAAATGGTTTAGCCGCCCGGTGGACGCGGTCATCTTCAATCTCGCCGATACCAACGTCGCTTTCGAACAGGAAACCATGCGCCGCGCGCGCGCGCAGGCCGAATGGCTGGCGCTGCGCGACGATGTGCGGCAGATGCTGGAAACCGGCCTCCGTCCGCCCACGCTGGACGCCGGGATTTGCCGCGAACACGCCATTCTCCAGGCCGTGGCGATCACCGCTGCTGGCGTCCGGCTCCCGGTCTGCTCGGCGCCTCCCGCCCCCAAGGACCGCTCCGCTACCTCCACCATGAAGACCCTCACCGCGCGCGCCGCCTCCGGCAGCGGCTTCGTGGAAATCACCGCGCAAATGAGCCGCGACCTCGCCGCGCGCCAACAACTCATCGAAACCGAGGTGCACAACTACCGGCAGCTCGATCAGAATAAACGGCAGATCCAGAACGTCTATATCCAACTGCTTCTCCTGATCTCCCTGTTCATTCTGTGGGTGGCCGCGTGGATCGCCGTGCAGATGGCCAAACAGATCAGCCAGCCCATCGCCACGCTGGTGGAAGCCGCGGGCCAGCTTCGCCGCGGCAACCTCGACTACCGCATTCAGACGCCCGCCGCCGGCGAACTCGGCACGTTGGTGCGCGCGTTTAACGACATGGCGGCCGATGTCCAGTCGAGCGAGCGGGAACTGGAGCGGAGGCGCAACTTCACCGAAGCGATTCTCGAAAGCATTCCCACCGGCGTCATTTCGCTGTCGGCCGAACGCCGTATTCAGCGCGCCAACTCGGCGCTTGCGCAGATTCTCGGTCCGGATCGCGTGGCCAACGCGCTGCGCCTGGAGGACCTCTTTCCCGCCGAGCATGCGCACGACCTGCACCGCCTGCTGAATCGCGCGCGCCGCACTGGCGTTGCCACGCAGCCGCTTGACATCGACGAAGGCGGACGAACACATCACCTGGCCGTCACGGTTTCGGCGGTCTCCGGCAAACACTCGGCCGGGTGGGTGCTGGTGATTGAAGACACCAGCGAGTTGTTGCGGGCCCAACGCGCCGCGGCCTGGCATGAAGTGGCGCGCCGCATCGCGCATGAAATCAAGAATCCTCTCACGCCCATCGCCTTGAGCGCCGAGCGCATCGCCCGGCAGATTGAGAAGGCCGAGGCGGGCGCGGGCGTGACGCCGGATATTCTGCGCATTGTGCGTCAATGCTCGTTGACCATCACGGGCGAAGTGCAATCGGTGAAGTCGCTGGTTGACGAGTTCTCGCAGTTTGCCCGCTTCCCCGCCGCGCAGCCGCAGCCGTCGGATCTGAACGAAGTGGTGGAGTCGGCCCTGGCGGTCTTCGCCGGCCGGCTGGACGGCGTCGAAGTGGTGCGCGCGCTGCGGCCCGATCTGCCGCTGGTGGCGATTGACCGCGAACAGTTCCGCCGCATTGTGATCAATCTGGTGGACAACGCGGCCGAAGCCATGCAGGATTCGACGGAGCGCCAGTTGACCGTGTCCACGGCCCTGGCCGGCCCGGACACCGTTGAGCTGTCGGTGGCTGACACCGGGCACGGCATTTCGCCTGACGACCGCGAACGGCTCTTTCTGCCCTACTTCTCCACGCGCAACCGCGGCACCGGCTTGGGCCTCGCCATCGTGCATCACATCGTGCAGGACCATGGCGCGCAGATTCGCGTGGAGGACAACCGTCCGGCGGGCGCCCGCTTCATTGTCGATATCTCCGCCTTGGTGGCCGAAGTGGAGACGCCCGTCACATGAAGCAGTCTCGTGTGTTGGTGGTGGACGACGAGCCGGGTATCCGCGAGTCGCTCACCGGCGTGCTTGAGGATGAGGGATTCGCCGTCGAAGCGGTGGAGAGCGGTGAGACGTGTCTCGCCTTGCTCGGCCGTGCGCGTTTCGATCTGGTGTTGCTGGACGTTTGGCTGCCCGGTATCGATGGCATCGAGACGCTGGCGCGCATCGAGGAGTTGCCGAGCGAAGACCGTCCGGCGGTAGTGGTGATCTCCGGTCACGGCAGTGTCGAGGCGGCGGTGAGGGCCACCAAGATGGGCGCGTTCGATTTCCTGGAAAAGCCGCTCACGATTGAAAAAGTTTTGGTGGTGTCAAAGAACGCCATCGCGCACCGCAAACTGGAACTGGAAGTGGAATCGCTCCGCCCGAGCGACTACCCGATTATCGGCGACAGCGTGCCAATGCGCGCACTGCGCCAGCAGCTCTCGCTGATGGCCCCCACCAATGGCCGCGTGTTGATCTACGGCGAATCCGGGTCGGGCAAGGAACTGGTGGCGCGCGCGATCCACGCGATGAGCCTCCGCGCGCGCGAGCCGTTTATCGATGTGAACTGTGCCGCGATTCCGGAAGAGCTCATCGAGAGCGAGTTGTTCGGCCACCGGAAAGGCAGCTTCACCGGCGCGGGCGAAGACAAAGTGGGCAAGTTCCAGCGCGCCGACGGCGGCACGCTGTTCCTCGACGAAGTGGCCGACATGAGCCTGAAGACGCAGGCCAAGGTGCTGCGCGCGCTGGACGAACAGCGCATTGAGCCGGTGGGCGCGGGCGAATCGAGCAAGGTGGATGTGCGGGTGGTGGCGGCCACCAACCGGAACCTTGAGAACGAAGTGGAGCGCGGCAACTTTCGTGAAGATCTCTTTTACCGGCTGAACGTGGTGCCCTTTTATGTGCCGCCATTGCGCGAGCGCATGGAGGACATTCCGCTCCTGGTGGATCATTTCCTCGGCCACTTCACGCGCGTCTACGGACGCAAGCCGAAGGAGCTAGCGCCCGAGGCTTACCAACTCCTGCGCGACTACTATTGGCCCGGCAACGTGCGCGAACTGCGCAATCTGATGGAGCGCATCGTGATCATGAATCCGCAGACGCGGGTGGAGGTGCGCCATGTGCCGCTGCGTGCGGCGCGCCGGCAGGCAGGCACCGCCGATCGGCCCGGGGCTGACTTCAACGGATCGCTGCAGGAGTACCGGCAGGCGCAGGAGCGCGACTTTATTCTCAAGAAGCTGGACGAAACCAAAGGCAACGTGACGCGCGCCGCCGAACTCCTGGGCCTCGAACGCAGCAATCTTTATCGCAAGATGCGCGCGCTCGGCATCGCGCCGAAGGAATAGTGAACGCGCGGGCCTTTTCGCCCTGGCTCTTCATTGGCCAGCTTGATTCCGTTCTCCGCTGAGGCGCGCCGGACGCAGCTTCACCCACGCCGGAAACAGCGGCGGATCGTTCACCCACACCACCATCCATTCGATCAACTCCGCGCGCAATTGCCGGGCCTCTTCGCTCGCAAGGCGCGGCAACGCCAGACGCGCATGATCCTTCGCTTCAATCACGATGCGCCGCGCCGCCCGCGTATCATCCGGGCACACGCCGCTCCAGGCGCACAAGGTCCGCGCGGCTTCTGCGAGCGAATCCTGCCGCACGCCTTCGACGCGTGGATCTAGCGGCAAGCCGCACCGCCGCAGCAGATTCCGCAGCAGCGTACGCGCGCCCACCGGAGCGAGCACCCGCGCGGCTTCCTCGCGCGCGGCCACATCGGCAAACTTAACATTACCGGCGGCGAGCCACTGCCGGAGCTGCTGCTTTTTTTTCTGCACGGCGATACTCGGCGACTGCCCGCGCATGTTCGCGCAGCGTGGGTGAGAAGTTGTGGCCGCCGCTGCCATCGGTCTTGGCCACGAAAAACAAATGATCGGTGGCATCCGGGTGGAGCGCCGCGCGCAGCGACGCTTCGCCTGGATTGGCGATCGGACCCGGCGGCAGCCCCGTGTGGCGATACGTATTGTACGGGTGCATGTTGTCGAGATCGGAGCGATAAATCTTGCCGCGGTACCGGTCTTCGAGCAGCGCCGCATAGATCGTCGTCGGGTCGCACTCGAGCTTGATGCCGCGCGCGAGGCGATTCCGGTACACGCCCGCCACCGTCGGCCGCTCGGCCGGCACGCCGGTTTCCTTCTCCACGAGCGACGCCATCGTGACAATCGCGCGAGGCCGTTCCGTGGTGTCGAGACGCTTCCACACGGTGCGGAACTGGTCGGTCATGATCTTGCAGATCTGCGCGGCCGTGGTCTTGCGCGATACCCGATAGGTGGACGGGAACAGGTAGCCTTCGAGGTTAGTCGCCTGCGGGTCGAGATCGCGAACGGGACACGGGTCCGACGCCGCGGCGCGGAAAGCTTCCTTGGAAGCGAGGCCCAGCGCCTCCACGGCCTCGGCAATGTCGAACAGATTGCTGCCCTCGGGCACGCGCAGTTCATACAGCCGCACGTCGCCGCGCACCAGACGGTCAAAAATCTGCCACACCGTGGCGGGCTTGGAAAATCCATACTCGCCGGCCTGCAGCCGCGCCGTGGGCCGGAGCGCGCGCACGGCCAGCAATTGCCACGGCGCGTTGATGATGCCTTCACGCGCCAGCACCACCGCAATCTGCCGGGTGCCCGTGCCTTTCGCAATTTCCACGAAACGTTCGCTCGAAAACGGACCGCCTTGCGGCTGGTTCAACAAATACGCCACCCACGCTGCCGACAATGCCACGGCCGCCACAGCCGCCAACAGAATCTTCTTAAACATCGCCGCCGCCCTCTTCGCTTATCGCCACCGTTGCCAGATAGCTCTCCAGAATCAGCACCGCCGAAAGCTTGTCCACCGCCTTGGCCCGCTTCTCGCGGCCGATGCCGCTGGAGCGCAAAACGCGGCCGGCTTCCACCGTCGTCAAACGTTCGTCGCGATACTCAACCGGCAGGCCCGTATACTCGGCCAGTCGCGCGCCGAACTCCTTGACGTGCCCGGCCTGACGGCTCTCGCACCCGCTCATGTGTAGCGGGTGGCCCAAAACAAAACGCACTGCCTCGCGATCCTTGGCGAGTGCGTCCAGGTGCTGCAAGTCCTCGCGGATCCGCGTACGTTCGAGCGTCGGCAGACCCTGCGCGGTGATCCCCAAGGCGTCGGAAATGGCGATGCCGATCCTCCGCATGCCCACATCGAGGGCGATGGTTCGCCCGGTTGACGAGAAATTCATGCGATCTCAGGCTTCATTATAAGGGTTGCATGTTACTCTAACGATAGAAACAGGGTCTGTCTGCCGGACCGGTGTGCCCATGGTTCCCACGGTATCCCCCAGCATCGAATCGAAGCGCCATTTCACGATGAACCTGATCGGAGGCGGCGTGGCGATCGCATTGCTTTATTTCGGGCGAGACTTTCTGGTTACGTGTGTAACCGGCATCACCATTGCTTTTATTCTCGAGCCGTTTGTGCAGTTGGTAATGAAGCTGCGCCTGCCTCGCGCCGTCGCCAGTTTTGTGGTGTGCGCCGTAGCGCTGCTGAGCGTGTACGCCGCGGGCCTTGCGTTCTACGCGCAGGTGGCCGTGCTGATGGAAGATCTGCCGGCATACTCGGCGCGCTTGAGCGAGCTGTCGGGTCAGGTGGTGGCCAAGCTCGAGGAAACCGAAAAGACGGCGCAGCGCCTGTTTGCGCCGCCGCGCGCGGTGATGCCGTCGCCGAAGCCGAATGAAGCCGAGGCTGCGCACTACCGCCGCCGCCGCTCGGCCGAGCCGCCACCGTCCGCCGTGAGCGAAGCGTCCGTGCCGGCCGCCGTGCAGGAAGTCCGCATCCGGCCGGACCGCACGCCGCTGGTGCAGTACGTCTACTCGAACTGGGAGCGGCTGTATCATATCGGGCTGCTCGCCAGTTTCGTGCCGTTTCTCGTCTATTTCATGCTGAGCTGGGCGGAGCATCTGCGCCGCGCCTACCTTTCGCTTTTCCAGGGTCCGGAGCGCCATGCGGCGGGCCGCAGCCTGCAGGGCATTGCCGACATGGCGCGCGCCTACGTGGTGGGCAACTTCCTGCTGGGTCTCATTCTCACCGGGGCCAGCGGCCTGTTCTTCTGGTACATCAAGTTGCCGTACTGGCCGCTGGTGGCGCCGTTCAGCGGCTTCCTGAGCCTGGTTCCCTACGTGGGATTGCCGTTGTCGATCGTGCCGCCGCTGGTGGCCGCGTTGACGATCTACAGCAAACTCACGGCGTATGTGATCATCGCCGCCGTGGTGGGCTTTCTGCATCTGCTGGCGCTGAATCTGCTCTACCCGAAGCTGGTGGGTTCGCGCGTGCACTTGAACCCGCTGGTGGTGACCGTGGCGCTGATGTTCTGGGCCAGCCTGTGGGGCGCGATCGGCCTGCTGTTTGCGATTCCGGTCACGGCTGGAGTGAAAGCAGTGGTGGACACGGTGCCGGAGTGGGAAGCCTACGGGCGGCTACTCGGGGACTGAGTTTCGCCCAAACTACTTCTTGCAGTCGCTCGTGCACACCGTTTCCGAGATCCGCTGCGCCGGGCCTAGACGCGAGGAATCGAGCGCGGGCCGCTGCACGCTGAACGTCTCCACCGTCTGGCTGCCTGCCGCCACGCGTTCGATCAACTGGCGCTCACGCAGTTTCAGCTCTTTGTTGTAGCCTGACGAAACCACTCTCGGGTTGCTCTGCCCGTACACGTCCACCAACTGCGTTTCGCGCCCCGCGGCATCCTTCACGGTCTGGCTGAGGCGCTGGCCGACGAGCGCCATCTGGCCCGTCGACGCCGTGTTGTACTCGCTCGTATTGGCCACCACTTTGCCGTCCTCCCGCGTAGTCTGCGTCACTTCCCTGGCCGCGGGGGCAAACTGGCCTTGTTGATCCTTGCGGTAGACGGTGGCGTCATGCGGATTGCTCTTTTCGTCACCCGTAGTCACCGCCATGCGCCGCTCCTGCTGCTCCAGCCGGCCGTTCACCGAAGGCCGCTCCACCAGCGTCTCGGCGCGGATGGCCGCAGGGTCCTTGGCCGTGACGGTGGTGGTACGCTCGCGCAAGGCGAAGCTGCCGTTGAGATCCCGGTCATATACCGTGGCGCGCACGGTGGTGGTGCCATCGCCTGCCTTGGACTCCTCAATCCGCACCTTCTCCTGGCCGGTGATGCGCCCTTGCGAGTCGAATTTCTTCACTACGTGCTCAATCACGCGCCCGTCCGGGCCTTCGCTCACTACGGTTTCCTCGCTTGCCTCCAGCGGCACGCGGCGTCCATTCAGGTCAGTCACGGTCTGCACCTGCGCCTGGCCTGCGCCTTCTTCCCCCACGGTCGTAGTTTGGGCGGCGGCCACGCGGCGGCCCGAAGGGTCGTACGTATAGGTAGTCTGTTCGGCTCGCTTGGGCTCTTGCGCCAAGGCAGCCTGCGCCAGCAAAACGGATGTAAACAGGACGGAAGTTCGCATACTAAACTAAAGGGCTAGCCTGACTTTCGCAGTTCGGGGGTATTTTCGCCGTCCGAGCAGGAATATTCTGTTTGCTTGCAACGGCGGTGTTCCAAAAACGCGCAGGTGAAGACCTTGCCTCTTTTCTGAGGCTTCATTGTCTGGCATGCTGCTGCGGAGAGAGATGTTTCTCCGCAGCACCAACCG
>Ga0194119_10008646_pt1 | contig 13914 bp, 13 predicted proteins | sample TA2MahC100mmetaG_FD_148620 | JGI IMG/M metagenome (GOLD analysis project Ga0194119, IMG submission 148620) | Freshwater microbial communities from Lake Tanganyika, Tanzania - TA2015018 Mahale Deep Cast 100m | ecosystem: Environmental > Aquatic > Freshwater > Lake | place: Tanzania: Lake... | reverse complement strand
GAAGAGCGCAAACACGGAGTCGATGACACTGGCCAAGATATTTACACCGATCGTGCCAGTGGCTTATGTGGCTCTCATGTACGTGATCTACACAATGGGTTAATCGGCCAAAAGGTCAGTCTGCTGTCTTGACCAACAAAAACGGCCCCATGCCAACTCGGCTGGGGCCGTTTTCTATTTGGCGGAAGCGGTGAGATTCGAACTCACGGAAGAGTTGCCCCTTCGCCGGTTTTCAAGACCGGTGCATTCAACCGCTCTGCCACGCTTCCATGGATTGAATTGTATCGTGATCACTGGCACCGCTAGGCAGACGACTCGCCCCGCACCTGCTCCAGCCTGGGCTGCATCACCCAAAACCAGGCCCAGGGAATCGCGGCCAAGAGCACCATGCCTGCATACCCCGTGGGCATCTGTGGGGCCTCTGGAATACGACGCAGCGCATGACCCTGCTCCCCCGGCGCAAGGTGATGGTGGGCATGGCGGGGCAGGTTAAAGAGAATGGCCTCAGCAAGACCATTGCCGCAGTCCCATGTATGGTCTGACCCCATGCGCTCCAGGCCATCGGCGGTCTTGCCACGCACCAGGCCCCAGTGCTCGATATAGTCCACTGCCGCCACAAGAAATACCGCGGTGGCGGCTTGCACCAGCCAGAAGCCAAGCGCCGTTATTCCCCCGACCAGCCAGAGCAGCAGCGCAATTGCCACAGACAAGCCCACCAGCACGCCTGCCTCGTGCCAGCGGGCGGTGGGGTGCCTGCTGAGCCTCCAGCCGTTCAGATAGACACCGCGCAGGTACCGGGGCAAAAACCGGTAGAGCGACTCCTCTGCGCGGGCCGTAGCGGGATCATCGAACGTGGCCGCATGCCGATGGTGGCCACGGTTATGCTCCACCCGATATGGGCCCCAGGCCACACAAGCCAGAAGAACGCGCGATAGCCACTGATCAAGTGCTGAGCGACGATGCCCCAGTTCATGGGCAAGCACGATGCCTGCACCCCCCGCCACATAGCCCATGGATAAGGCCAGCCAGAGCCACTGCATACCGGCAAGAGTCGGCGCAAGGGCCGCCAGTAGGAGTATCTGCGCGATCACCGCAACCATAAGCAGGCGAAGTACCCAGTCCGAACCAATCGGCCTTCCCCCTGAGCGTGGCCCCCAGAGCCACTCCGCCAGCGGCACCACCGCAGCGCCCACAAGCAGACCAAGCCACGGAATCCCAAGGAGAAACCCAAAGACTGGCAGCCCTACGAAAACACAGGACAAAATTACGGGCCACGGCATGTTTCTTCATCCCTGCGCATTAAAATCCCATTTTATCCCTCAGGAGCTCTCCCCGTGATGCACGATATCCCCGAGCGGTTTGGCCGCAGCGACAGCCTCGCGCGTGTAGAAGACCAAGACCTGCTGCTTGGCAAAGGCCAGTTTGTTGATGACCTGCATCGCAGCGACGAGCTACACCTTGTCTTCCTCAGGTCGCCCTACGCCCATGCCAAGATCCGCGCCATAGACTGCACCGCAGCCAAGGCCTCAGAAGGCGTGGTTGCCGTTATTACCGGAGCCGATCTGGCGTCGCTGGGTGTGAACCCCATGCCCGCCCAGGCCGCCTTTAAGCGGGCTGATGGCAGCCTTGCCCCGGTGGCCCCGCGGCCCATCCTGGCCACCGACACCGTGCGGTTTGTAGGCGAACCTTTGGCAGCCGTAATCGCCCAGACCAAGTCGCAGGCACTGCTCGCATCCGAATCTATCGTCGTCGACTTCGACCCACTGGAGGTCTGTGCAGACATGCCCGACGATGTCTTTGAGGCCAGCCTGAGCGCAGAACCCCTGCCCCGTGGCCCCGTGGCCGAGACCCGTTTTGGCGATGCCGCCGCCACCGAGGCCGCGTTTCAAAAGTCCGCCCACGTGGTGCAGCTTAGGCTCGACCACCGCCGCCTGGCTGCGGTCACCATTGAGCCGCGCACCAGCCGGGCCTACCCCGAAGGTGATCGTTTGATCATTGAACTCAGTAGCCAGATGCCCACCGCCGTGCGCGACATGGCCCAGAGTATCCTGGGCCTTCCCCCCAACACCGTGCGCGTGCGCATATTCGATGTGGGCGGTGGCTTTGGCATGAAGACTGGGGTCTATGCCGAAGACCTGGTGGTGGCCTGCGCCGCAAAGCATTTGAAGCGCACCATTCGCTGGACAGCGGACCGCAGCGAAGACTTTCTGGCAAGCCTGCATGGCCGTGGGGTGCGCACCCAGGCGGCGCTGGCCCTGGATGCGCAAGGCAAAATTCTGGGCTTGAAGGTGCATGGCGCGGCCAACCTGGGGGCCTACCCCACCATTGCCGGCGCGGCCATTCAGATCATGATCGGGCCTCGCGTACAAACGGGGGTCTATGACATCCCTACCGTAGATTTTCGTTACCAAGGGTTCATGACCCACACGGCGCCCACCGGCCCTTACCGAGGCGCCGGACGACCCGAGGCCATTCTTACCATCGAGCGCCTCATGGACGAGGCGGCACGCGTAACCGGCATCGACCGTCTTGAACTTCGTCGGCGCAACTTTATTCGGCCCGACCAGATGCCCTACAAAAACCCGATGGCCCAGGTCTACGACTCCGGCAAGTTTGAGTCGGTCATGAACCAGGCCGTGGCCCAGGCCGACTGGGCAGGCTTTGAGAAGCGCGCACAAGAAAGCGCGGCGCAAGGGCTCTGGCGCGGGCTCGGTACTGCTACTTTTCTGGAATGGACAGGCGGCGGGTCGCTGAGCGAAACCGTGCGGGTGGTCGTACAAGGCGATGGATCGGTGGAACTGCACTCTGCGGTCGCGGGCATGGGCCAGGGCATTCGGACCAGCCTTGTGCAGCTTGTCAAAGAGGTCTTTGACCTTCCGCCCGAGAAAATCAAGGTGGTTCTCGGCGACACCGATCTGGCCAATGGCTATGGCAGCGCCGGGTCGCGCTCGCTCTTTACCGGCGGAAGTGCCGCCTCTGATGGCGCCACACAGGCACTGGAGAAGGCCAAACAGTTAGCCGGCCAGGCCATGGAGGTGTCGCCCAACGACATCGTCTACTCCCAAGGGGTATTCACGGTGGCCGGCACGGACATCAAGAAGACCCTGGCCGAAGTGGCCCAGGCCCAGGCGGATCACTGCATCACCATCGACAGCACCACCACGGCTGAGGCGGCAAGCTGGCCCAACGCCTGCCATATCTGCGAGGCCACCATCGACCCGGCCACAGGGGTCGTACGCATTGAGGCCTATTCGTCGGTAAACGATGTGGGACGTGTGGTAAATGAGACCATTGTGCTTGGCCAGCTCGACGGCGGTGCCATGCAGGGTATTGGCCAGGCGCTGTGCGAGCAAATGGTCTACGACCCCGAGTCGGGCCAGCTGCTCACCGGAAGCCTCATGGACTACACCCTGCCCCGGGCCGATTTCATGCATGGCGAATTTAAGACCGCGCTCGACCAGTCCACCCCCTGCCTTACCAACCTTTTGGGCGTGAAGGGTGTGGGAGAGCTCGGAACGATCGGTGCCACCCCGGCCCTGGTGAACGCGATTGCCGATGCCCTGGCCCGGCATGGCATAGACCCAAGCCAGCCCGATTTTCAGGTGCCCTTTACTCCCTACAAGGTGTGGTCTCTTCTGCAGTCCAAGCGCGCATGACCGAAAAGCCCGCTGGCCTGATACTGGCTCAGGCCCTTGCGCTGCATGGTGTCACGCGGGTGTTCTGCGTGCCGGGCGAGAGCTTTCTGCCTCTGCTTGATGGCCTCTACAGCCTACGCGAACAGATTCACCTAGTGGTCTGTCGCCACGAGAGTGGCGCGGCCAACATGGCCGAGGCCCACGGCAAGCTCACAGGCACGCCGGGCGTCTGTGTCGTCACCCGTGGACCGGGGGCGAGCAACGCCGCTATTGGCCTGCACACGGCCTACCAAGACTCCACCCCCATGGTGCTGCTCATCGGACAGGTAGGCTCTGACTTTGTGGAACGTGAGGCCTTTCAAGAAGTCGACTACCGGCGCATGTTCGGGCAGATGGCCAAGTGGGTGGGGCAGATCGATCGGGCAGACCGTATTGATGAAATGATCAGCCATGCCTTTCATCTGGCCGTGTCGGGTAGACCGGGGCCAGTGGTGCTGGCCTTGCCTGAGGACATGCTCGCAGATAGCGTCTCTGTACCCAAGTCAGTCTCCGAGACAGTACCCACCCCTCGCCCTTTACAGCCCTACCAACGGGTTGCGGCATCGCCTGCCTTAACGCAGCTGCAAGAACTGGGCAGGCTAGTTCAAAATGGAAAGCGGCCCCTGCTTCTGCTCGGGGGCGGCGGCTGGAATGCTGCAGCCTGCACTGCCCTGGCCGACTTTGCAGAGTCTTATGGCATCGCAGTTGCCACCTCGTTTCGCTGCCAAGACCTCATTGACAACCACCACCCCTGCTATATCGGCCACGCGGGCATCGGCCCGCACAAGGCACTCGCACAGGCCATTCGGCATGCCGACCCACTCGTGGTCATCGGCGCGCGCTTAGGAGAAATGACCACCAGCGGCTACACCCTGGTTGAGTCCCCCCGCCCGGCACAGACCCTGATTCATGTGCATGCCGGAGCAGAGGAACTCGGCCGGGTCTACCAGGCTGATCTGTTGATCAACAGCGGCCTGCCCGAGTTTGCCCAGAACCTGCCGCATGTGCCGTTGCTGCGCGATGCCCGCTGGGCCCGGGATACGGCAGACCTGCATGCGACCTATCTTGCAGACAGCACGGCAACCGTTACAGCACCATCGTCTGAGGCCAGCGACTATGTCGACCTGGCCATAGTGGTTCAACAGCTGCAAGAGGCGCTCGGCCAAGACGCCGTCATCACCAATGGTGCGGGTAACTATGCGGGCTGGCTGCATCGGTTCTGGCGCTACCGAGGCTTTCGCAGCCAGTTGGCGCCCACCAGTGGCGCCATGGGATATGGGCTGCCCGCGGCCATTGCCGCAAAACTTGCAGAGCCCAAACGACCAGTGGTCTGCTTTGCAGGCGATGGCTGCTTTTTAATGACCGGGCAAGAACTCGCCACGGCCGTGCAGTACCAGGCAGGGGTGCTGGTGCTCATCTGTAACAACGGCATGTACGGCACGATTCGCATGCACCAGGAGCGGCACTACCCCCAGCGGGTATGGGGTACCGAACTAAACAACCCCGACTTTGCCGCCCTTGCCCAGGCCTACGGCGCCTTCGGTGCGCGGGTGCGCAAGACCAGCGAGTTTCTACCCGCGCTCACCGAAGCGCTCGCTGCGCTAGACGCGGGCCGACCCGCAGTAATCGAGCTCTGTACCGACCCGCAGCACATTACCTCACGGGCCGCGATAGCCGACATTCAAGGGAAAGCCCAGTCGTAATCCCCGTGTGTGGGGCACCACTCATTGGCCTAATGGCTGGGATTCGCCTGCCCTCGTACCGAATAAAAAAACAAGGTGGCTGCCCTACAGCCGGGCCAGCCGATCCAGCGCGAGCTGCAGGGTCTCGTCTTTCTTGGCAAAGCAGAACCGAATGGTGCGCTGGTCAAAGCCATCGGCATAAAAGGCTGACAAGGGTATGGCCGCCACACCAATATCGCTGGTAAGCCAGCGGCAGAAGTCCGACTCGCTTAGGTTTTTTTCGGAAACCGAGAGCCCATCGATGCGGGCGCACTGAAAATAGCTGCCCTCGCTGGGCAAGAGCGTGAACTTGGTCTTTGCCAGACCCTGGCGAAAGAGGTCGCGCTTGCGCTGATAAAACGTCGGCAGCGACAGGTACGGTGCCGGGTTTTGCATGTACTGGGCCAGACCCACCTGCACCGGGGTATTCACAGTAAAGACATTGAACTGATGGATCTTACGAAACTCTGCCGTCAGGCTTGGCGACGCAGCGCAGTAGGCCACCTTCCAGCCCGTCACGTGATAAGTCTTACCAAAGCTGGAAATGACGAAGGCACGGTCGCGCAGGCCAGGGTATGACGCAGCGCTTAAGTGACGGCCAGGGGCATAGACCATATGCTCATAGACCTCGTCGCTGATCAGCAGAACCTGGGTGGGCGCCAGCAGGGCCTCGAGCGCGCGCATCTCGTCTTCGGTCCAGACGGTTGCACTGGGGTTATGCGGGGAGTTAATAACCATGAGCCGCGTCTTGGGTGTGATGGCCGCGGCAATCTTGGTGAAGTCGGGACGAAAGCTGCCTGGCGTAAGCGGCACCCGCACCACGGTCCCGCCGGCCATCTCTATATTGGGAATATAGCTGTCGTAGCAGGGCTCGAAAACAATCACCTCGTCACCCGGCCGTACGGTGGCAAGCACTGCATTCAAAATGGCCTGGGTCGCCCCGGCAGTAACGGTGATTTCGGTGTTGGCGTCGTAGTCGGTCCCATAGAGGGTCTTGATCTTGGCAGCAATGCTGCTGCGCAATACTGCCACCCCTGCCATGGGCGGGTACTGGTTGTGGCCCTGCCGCATGGCAAGGCTTACGGCGTCAATTAGCGCGGGGTCACAGTCAAAGTCCGGAAATCCCTGGCCCAGGTTCACAGCATTCTTCTCTGAGGCCAGAGCCGACATCACGGTAAAAATGGTAGTGCCCACATGGGGCAGCTTAGACACTATCGCTGGGGTCATAGATTCTGCTATCTTGTCTGTATGAAACGCGATGCTATTGCACCACAAAAACCCCTGCCCAATGGGCTCATTCAACAACTCACCGCCCGGTTCGGCGCCCGGTTCAGCATGGTACCGGCGGTACGCGACCAGCACGGTCGCGACGAATCTCCCTACCCCGTCACCCCGCCCGATGCGGTGGTATTCGCCCAGTCCACAGAAGAAGTGCAAGACCTTGTTAAGGCCTGCGCCCACTATAAGGTGCCCATCATTGCCTTTGGCGCGGGGTCGTCGCTTGAGGGCCATGTATTGGCCTTTGAAGGGGGCGTGGCCCTAGACCTTACCCCGATGAACCAGGTGCTTGCAGTGCACCAGGAAGACCTCATGGCCACGGTGCAGGCCGGAGTCACGCGTAACCAGCTCAGCCAGGAGATTCGGCACACGGGCCTTTTCTTTCCCATCGACCCCGGAGAGCACGGCGTGGGGCGGCACAAGATCGACCTGCTTCAAGAAGAACTCGGGGCCGAATCTGTCGCACTCATGCGGCAGATTAAAGAGGCATGGGACCCTGACAACATCATGAACCCGGGCAAGGTGGTCCAACGCGACCACCAGAGGCACTAAGGCCGACGGACCCAACAGACATCGGATGTCATGGGCAGCCATGTGTTCGGCAACCACTGCAATGCTGGTACCGCCGGTGTAGAAGGTGACACCCCGGCGAGTGGGTGACTGAACGCCCGCAACAGTCCATACGCCTGTATCGGGCGCTGGCAGCGCCTAAGCAAGACAGACCAGAGTTCCTGTTTGGTGGAGTGAGGTGTAGAATTAATTCTCGGGTATTCCCCGCCCGTCTACCCTGGCAGGAGTCCTTGCGTGTTCAATCTCAGTGGCAAAACCGCGCTGGTCACCGGGGCCTCGCGCGGACTGGGCTGGGCCATGGCCCAGTCCCTGGCCCGGGCTGGCGCCCATGTGGTCCTCAATGCCAGGGATGCTGGCGCCCTCGCGCAGCGTGCCCAAAGCCTGCAGGCGCAGGGGCTGTCGGCCCAGACCGCCCCCTTCGATGTCTGCGATTTCGAGGCAGCACGCACCTGTATCGATCAATTGCAGCAGCAAAATTGCGACTTGGATATCCTGGTGGCCAATGCCGGTATCAACCACCGCCACCCGATCCAGGACTTTGACCATGCCGATTTCGAGCAGGTCATGAAAACCAACTTCAGTGCCATCTGGGTGCTTTGCAAGGCGGTCTCGCCACGAATGATCGAACGCAGGAAGGGTCGCATCATCCTGATTGGCTCGATGAGCGCCATCAATGCCCGGCCGACCATCTCTGCCTATGTGGCCAGCAAGGGGGCGGTTCATGCGTTGTGCAAACAACTGGCGGTCGAGCTTGCGCCCCAGCAGATCACCGTCAATTGCATTGCCCCAGGGTTTTTTGCGACGGAGATGAATACTGCCCTGATTGACAACCCTGAGTTCAACCAGTGGGTGCAGGCCCGAACCCCCGCAGGCCGCTGGGGGCATCTGGACGAGATCGGGCCGGCAGCGGTGTTCCTGGCCTCGGACGAGGCCTCCTTTGTCAACGGCCTGATCATGACGGTCGACGGCGGCTTCACCTCAGCCATGTAGCGCACACCCGGCCTGGCCATAGTGTTTCGGGCCTTTGATGCCAGTAAGCCGTAATTCTGGCCGCGGGCAGGGGCTACCGTTGCTTCGCTCTGGGAAAAGTCATTTTCCTCCGTAGCGTGAACGGGCCCCTAAAATGATGCGGATTCTTACCTGTTACCGGCTGAGTAAAAACGCGTTTATACGGCGGCGTTACAAGGTAATTGGTTTTGGAGTTAAGACGGCTGCTCTATGGCGCCAGCATCGATACACTGAAACTCGCGAGAAACGCCCGAACCAGCCCAGAGATGATCGATCGGTTCTACGCAGCACCTTAAGACGACTATCGCGATTCTCTGAGCGGCACAGGCGTGCCTTGGTCAAACAGAACCTTCACGCAGCAGTGAGCGAGTGCTTGGCCGCGAACTCCAGAACCGCCCTTGCCTGAGCAAGCCTTACACCCGGAAAGAGCTCGGTGAATTCCTTCACCGACACCCCATCCTCAAGATTCTCAAACAGCGCTGCAAAGGGTACCCGAGAGCCAACAAAAACCCAAGCGCCACTGACTCTGTCTGCAGAGCTTTCGACTTCGGGGCAATTTAACCAATCAATCATCCGAAGATGCTAACACCTTCCCAGGAAGTGCCGGGTTACCCGACGTTTGGTGGTCAGGCCCTGCCCTTGCCCAGCCCCTGAAAATGTCAGAAAAGTAGTTAACTGTGGAGTTAACTACTTTTTGGTCAGACCCTGCCTGACTTTTTTGGCTTAAGCGTCTGAAAATAATGGGGATTTTTGGTGGACGCGACAGGGTTTGAACCTGTGACCCCTGCCGTGTGAAGGCTCCAACCGATTCGGTCTTCTCATTAAAATCAACGCATTAGCAGGATTTTTCCGCCCAGTTGGCCCTGCAAGTCCTCCGTGGAGAAGTTAGAGCGCCCCTAAAACGTTCTAAGCGGGCCCCCTCTTTTAACTCAGTACCCGATGCCGCAATTGGGAGAAGTCCACTTTGTTCCTGTCCTGGCGGTGGGCAGGGGCCTGCTCACAACGCGCCCCTTAGAACAGGTTCGATACTTTAATCTAATGCAATCTTACAGATTGCAAAAAATACTTATGCACATTACACTCTGAGTGTGATCAAGCATTTCCAGCATAAAGGCCTTGAGCGCTTCTTTCGCCGTGGCGAAACCAAGGGTATCCGAGCGCAGCATCAACAGAGGATTCAACGCATCTTGGATTTGCTCGACGATGCCTGCAAACCACAAGATTTAGCGATTCCTGGCATGTTCTTGCACCCGCTAAAGGGTGACAGAAAGGGCCAATGGGCCATGACTGTCTCTGGAAATTGGCGCATCATATTCGCCTTCGATGGTGAAGATGTCATCGTTGTCAACCTAGAGGACTATCACTAATATGGCCACTCAATCTCTACGCAACCCTAATCGTCGGCCAACTCATCCTGGTGCTGTGCTGCGTGAGGATGTCCTGCCTGCGCTTAAGATGACCCAAAAGGACTTCGCCGATTGGATCGGTGTGTCCCGCCTTAGCGTCTCTGAACTCGTAAATGAAAAACGCACGGTGACGCCGGACATGGCTATGCGTTTAGGTAAGGCACTAGGGAACGGGCCGCAGATTTGGTTGCGTATGCAGCAAACGTTTGACCTATGGGAATTGGCCCAGCGCGATACCTATCATTCCATAAAGACGCTTGAACTCGTCTAGTGCCGGCCAGCATCGACACACTGAAACTTGCGAGAAACGCCCGAACCAGCCCCGAGATGATCGATCGGTTCTACGCCGCACCGCTCATGGGCGAGATGGCGATCCAAGAATTACAGGCCAAGCGCAGGCCTAGGCCGTGGGAGCGGTGAGCTACTTATTCCTATCTATGAAGTCCAACATAGCTTTTAAAAACTCCGCACGCGCAGCATCACTAGCACCAGTAGAAGACCCAAAGGTCTCTCCGCTACTCCAGGTATTCTGCCCCAACGACAATGGCCCAAGAAATGCTGCATGCGCCATATTGTCAAAGTAGGCAATCTCCAGTTTACCGCCGATATTCTTCACGCTCTCAGCCCACTGCAAGGGGCTGGGCGTCTGGCCACCAGTTGCCGATCGGCTGCTGCAATTCCGAGAACTACCCACCGGAGCCTCAGGAAATAAAATATTGTGCGAGCAGGGCCCAGTCAGAGCCCAGCGCTTACCGTTAGTATGGGTCATGGTTTAAGGGTTAGCTTTAAGGCCGAATGTTTCAACGATTTTGCCAATATTGTCGACAAAATCTGCGCGTTCCTAAGACAAGTGCTCCGGGAAAGGCCGGGTGGAAGCGAATTGCGTTAACAACCCAACTTATCTGGATGCACTCGCCGGTTTATGAGAGCGCAGCCAATCTTTAAGTGCAGCGTCTAGCCTTGACTGCCAACCAGCTCCCGTTTGACGAAATGGCTGCACAACCTCAGGTGAAAGGCGAATCGTGACACGCTCTTTTGTTGGTGCTTTTTGAGGCCCGCGTGAACGCAACTTGGCTTGCAACGATGTGGGTAGCGCCTTTTTGGCGGTTTGCATGTGCTGCATGTCGCGAAGGCTCAGTTCGCGCACCTCTCCGTTATCTTCAACTAGTGGCTTGGACTTTGGCATAGCGGTTGACCTCTCTTTGGTTGGCCTTACGAAAGCTAATAACCCGAATACCATCAGCCGTTTCAGCAAAGCACAGCACGTGCAATCTCCCATGTAGCAGCCCTAAAGCCACATAGCGCGTTTCACCGTAGTCAACCCGTTGGTCAATTTGGATGAGCGCAGTCTCAAACTCGAACGAAGCTGCATCTGCAAAAGACAAGCCACGCTTTTCAATGTTTTGCTTGTTTTTGTTTGGATCATAGGAAACTTGTACCATTTTATTGTATGTACAATTTGAATTACGCGCAACCCTGCGCTTGTTTTGAACTTGCCCCCGTTTAACGCATCCCATAACTGAGGACATTAGGCAGACTTTCTTTGCTGGGCAGCCCACCAGCTTTTTTCAAACTTCATTGGACTCGTATAACCCAGCGTAGAGTGTAGGCTGGTTGCGTTGTAAAACGCCAGCCAGTCCATCACAGCTCAATGACGCTGTATCAGCAAATTTTTCAAAATGGGGGCTGCGTGGCGTCAGCACAAAGTGTAGTAGTTCAGATGAATACTGTTGCTCGTAAGTCACAAGCCCTCTCGGAATCGGCGCGAGCAGTACTTGCTGCCCTCTTACTGAAAATTGAGAACGTATAAAAAAGGGGCCCGACTTCAGCCCCTTGTGCGGAAACGTCGGGTTAACCGACGCTTTAAGATCAGCCCCTAGCATGGTCGATAAGGGCTGCCTCGCCAAAGCACTTGCTCAAACCGACGCCACACGCTTTAATGTTGCTTTAGCGTTTAGCTCCAGCGTACCCAAGAGGAAATAGTATGTCGATGAACAGGCAATTTACCGCGGTAATTGAACGGGAGGGAGACGGCTATGTTTCCTTTTGCCCAGAAGTTGACGTCGCAAGCCAGGGAGATACAGTCCAAGAGGCGTCGGCAAATTTGCGGGAGGCGGTTGAATTATTTTTTGAGACAGCCTCTGAAGATGAGATTTTGATGAAGTTCCAATTCACGTCTTTGTCTACAAGCGCAGAAAAGGCCTGAACTTAGGCCTTTTCAGGTTCGTGGGCTTTTACTCCGCCATTAGCTGACGGTGGGAGACCAAAATCAGAGAATCCGCGTCAAATGATTAGCCTTCGTCTACCTCCGGATGTCATCGAACGCTGGAAGGCAACTGGACCTGGCTGGCAGACGCGTATGGCTGAAAGATTAGCGAAGGGACCCTCAACACGCGCTAAACACGCCGCCTAGCAAAACCCTCTCTCTGGGCGGACCGAATAGCTAGTTAGAATCTTCTGGCGGCCCAGAGGAGATTGTTTAACTAACTCGCTCAGTTTTCGACCCCCCCTATTTTTGGTGGGGTTGGGGATTCGAACCCTCAAGTCTGCGAAGACAAGTCTCTCAACCGTTCAATCACCCACTGAGGGTCGCTATCACTTGGAAATACGGGGTAATGGACAGCAACAATAAGCCCATCCCGTGCGATGAGGGTGACTCGCTTTAAAAGAGTCATACCTGCCGCTTGAAAAGTGGGAAGCTTAAGTGCCTTCTGAAATTCTAAATTCTCGTCGCTCAAAACCGGGAATGGTAGGTGTAGCCTTTGTACCATCTCTTTCTGATACTCGGTGCTCTGCACACTTAAACCCATCACTTCAACACCCAAAGTACGAATCTCCTGGTGGTGATCCCGAAAAGAGCAGCTCTGCGGGGTGCATCCCCTCGCCCCCGGGATCTGATCCCAGCCATCGGGCAGCGGCACATTTGGCTGGCCTGTCATTGGATAGCAATAGATAACGACTGTATTTACTCTGGTTCCGATATCTATCACTGAACCGTCGGTCGCAGTCAGGGCGATACTCGGGAGTTGCTGTCCGATGAGATGACTGGCCGCACCATCATCTTGCGGTACTGGAAGGTCTTTGGGCAGCTCGTAAACGTTTGTCATCGTCGGAGTTTATCAGCCCTGACCATAGGCCACCAGATCGCAAGTGCTGCTAAATCTCGTAATTTTGTGCAGACATAATTTTTGCGTTGTTGCTTTAAAACCGTGGCGTGTAAGCCGGACACAGCCCACCATGTGTTTTTATGCGGGCGCTTAAAGCAAATTCTCGATGGTGCTATCGCGATTGAAAGTGGTAGGCCGTGCTGGACTCGAACCAGCGACCAAAGGATTTTCAGAACCTTTGCTCAGAGAAGACCGCAATTTTTTAGCGATTTTCTTTGCATAATGTGCCATGTGCGACAGATTGTGCTACTAAACAAACGGCTTCCACCCGCGCTTGTGTTGAGACATTGTGCCATCAAAAGTCCGCGCTGTTTAGGTGGTTTGCATAGAGTGTTTCATTTGATGAAGGTTCCAATCTCCTGCATCATTTCTTGGGTACGGCGCTGGTTGTAGCAGAATTTATGGGCACCAAAACCGTTGACGGAAGTGAGACAGACTCCGTCCACTGGCGCATTAGGTGCGCTGGTGTTGAGATTGAACGCATGTGTCGCATCTTCCCAATGCAACCACTTGGCGGCGGACCTAAGGGTTTTGTCAGAGCAGTTTGAAACTGGTGTCATAGTATCTTTGCCACCTGTGATCAACAACACCGGGCTGTGATAAGGCCCCAAGCGATGGAACTCAAAGGTTGAAGCCTCAGTGTGTCGTGTACCTGGCTCTTCGCATTTGGGATAAATCGCGATCCCACCGGCATAATAAGGCCGGATCAAATCAGCAATACCAGTGTCATCGGTAAAAGCCCGTAATACTCCCCAGCCGCCTTGACTTTCTCCAATGGCATAGGTTCTGGCAGGATCAACTCCTTGTGTGGCTAACCATTTACCAGCGGCCGCAAGGTCAAACATACGAACATTGGAACTCAGTGTTCGGCCCGACTGCGGAATACTGGCACCTCCATTGTTGGTGCGGCCTCGGCTCCAAATGCTGTCCAAGATCAGCACATTTGCTTTCTTAGTCCGAGCCAATTCGTTCCCCATAGACAACACAATGCCACCGATGCCGTGCCCGCCGTGGGCAATAACAACTGTTGGTGCATTGGGTTCTGGGCTCGGAGTCCAACTGGCCATCAGCAGGCCCTTACCGTCTATGG
>Ga0194119_10008638_pt1 | contig 13926 bp, 9 predicted proteins | sample TA2MahC100mmetaG_FD_148620 | JGI IMG/M metagenome (GOLD analysis project Ga0194119, IMG submission 148620) | Freshwater microbial communities from Lake Tanganyika, Tanzania - TA2015018 Mahale Deep Cast 100m | ecosystem: Environmental > Aquatic > Freshwater > Lake | place: Tanzania: Lake... | reverse complement strand
CCAGCTGGGCTTGAGCCCGAGCGCGAACGAGGCTTCGGTCTGCCCGTGGCTGACGGACTGGATGCCCGCGCGGACCATTTCCGCGATGAAGCAGGAGGTGTAGACCGAGAGCGCGATCAGCAGCGCGCAGAAGGCCGGCGGCACGGTCATGCCGCCCGTGAAGTTGAACCCGCGCAGCTTTGGAATGTCCCAGGACAGCGGCATGCCCGTCGTGACGAAGGCCAGGCCGGTCGCCCCGATGACGATCCCGAACCCGGCGAGGATCGACGGGAAGCGATTGCCGGTCGCGGCCTGGCGCGCGCGCGCCCAGCGATGCAGCGCGACGGCCGCGATGCATGCGGCGAGGAAAGCGACGCCGGTGATCCACAGCGTCTCGCCGGCCACCGGCGCGGGCATGAAGAAGCCGCGGTTGTTGAGGACGAAGCCCTCGACCGGCTGGTAGGACTGGCGCGGCGGCGGCAGGCCCGTGAAGACGCCGATGAACCAGAAGAAGATCTGGAGCAGGAGGGGCGTGTTGCGCAGGACCTCGATGTACCAGCCGGCCAGGCGCGACACGAGCCAGTTGTTCGAGAGGCGCAGCATGCCGACCGCGAAGCCGAGCACCGTCGCGAAGACGATCGAGAGGATCGAGACCGCAAGCGTGTTGACGATGCCGACCTTGTAGACGTCGATGTAGGGCGCAGGCGTCCTGATCTGGATCAGCGTCCAGCTGATGTCGAAGCCGGCCGTGCCGAAGACGAAGTCGAACCCTGTGGAGAGGCCGCGGCGAGCCATGTTCTCCTGGGTGTTGGATGCAAGGTACCAGAAGCCCCACGCGACGATGCCGACGACAAGGGCCTGCGCCACGATCGAGCGGAAGCGGCTGTCGTAAAGCCACTGCGCCGCGCGTCCCTGCCGTGCGTCGACGCCTAGCGATATGGGGGGCATCGGGAGATCCGGTCCGTTCGAGGGGCCGGTATCCGCGTCCCCGGCCGGCCGCTCGCTCCGCTCTCGGCGGGGGGTGGCGGTAGACGGGGACGCGGCGCCAGGACCCGCGCCGCCGGGGTCGCTCGCGACCCGGCGGCGCAGGAAGACCCGCTCAGCTCAGCGGAACGGCGGGGCGTACATCAGCCCGCCCTTGGTCCAGAGCGCGTTCAGGCTGCCGTCGCGCGCGATGCCCAGGGGCGTCTTCGGGCCGACATTCCGCTCGAAGCTCTCGCCGTAGTTGCCCACCTGCTTGATGATCCGGTAGGCCCAGTCCTTGTCGAGGCCAAGGCCCTTGTGGAGCTCGCCGGATCTCGGGGACCTTGGTCTCCGCACGCTCCTTGTCGATGTTCGCCGAGGTGAGGCCGAACTCCTCCGCCGCGATCATGACGTAGAGCGACCACTTGACGATGTCGCCCCACTGGTTGTCGCCGTGGCGCACCACCGGGCCGAGAGGCTCCTTGGAGATCGTCTCGGGCAGGATGACGTGGTCCTCGGGCTTCGCGAAGGTCGCGCGGCTCGAGGCGAGCGACGACTTGTCGTTCGTGTTCGCGTCGCAGCCGCCCTTCTCGTAGGTCTCGCGGGCGATGTTGGAATCGGCCGTCGTGAAGGGCTTGTAGGTCATGTTGTTGCTGCGGAAGTAGTCGGCGAGGTTGAGCTCGGTCGTGGTGCCGGTGATCACGCAGATCGTGGCGCCGTTGAGCTCCTTGGCGCTCTTGATGCCGCTGTTGGCGCGCACCATGAAGCCCTGGCCGTCGTAGAAGTTGATGCCCTGGTGGTCGAGGCCGAGCTGGCTGTCGCGCAGCAGGGTCCACGTCGTGGTGCGCGAGAGCATGTCGGACTCGCCGTTGGCGAGCGCGGTGAAGCGCACGGCGTTGGTGACCGACTGCACGTCGATCTTGTCGGTGTCGCCGAGCACGGCCGCCGCCACGGCGCGGCAGACGTCGTAGTCGAGGCCGCGCCACTTGCCGTCCGCCGTCTGCTCGTAGAAGCCCGGAGCGGGCTGTCCGACCTGGCAGCGCAGGCGACCGCGCTCCTTGACGATGTCGAGCGTGCTCTTGGTCTGGGCCAGAGCCTCGCCGCCGCCGATGGCGGCAATGATGCCCGCGCCGAACGCGAGGGCGGTCAGAGCCTTCATTGTCGAAACCTCACCTTTTGATTGAAGCCTTGGCCGGGGGTCGGCCAATCCCCGGGACACTAGCAACCTTCGCGCCGGGCCGGGAACCAGATTCAGCTGGCGCGCCCGGGGCCGGGTCAATTGAGCGGGCGCGGGTCCAGTATGGTCCGCCGCTCCTGCGCGAAGGGGCGGAAGCCGAGCCTCTGGTAGAGGGGGAGCGCCGCGGGGTGGTCAAGGGTGCAGGTGTTCACGTAGAGGCGCCGCGGCTTGGAGCGCCACATCTCGCGCATGGCCCAGTCTAGCAGCCACCGCCCGATGCCGCGGCCCGCCAGTTCGCCGCGCAGGCCGAAGAAGGCAAGCTCGGCCTCCGCCGGAAGGCGGCGCAGGTCGAACTCGACATAGCCACCGGGCTCGCCGCCGGCATGCAGGACATGCACCTGCACGCCAGGGTCGGCGAAGCGCGCGGAGAGCGTCGCGTCGTCCTGCAGGCGGCGCTCGTGCCAGATCCAGTCGCGGCCGATCTCCGCGTAGAGGTAGCGGAAATAGGGCACGGAGATTCGATCGACGCGGAGCATCGCAAGCTTGAGCGCGGGCGTCGGGGGCCGGATCGGGCCTGGCGGCGACGTCGCCTCGAGATGCGTGACGGTGACGTCGAGGCAGCCCGGGGTGCCGCTGGCCGGCGGGGGCGGAACCTGCCCGCCCGGCGGGGCGAGGCGCTTGCCGAGGCTCGCCCTGTCCTCGATCGCGTAGCCGAGGCGCTGGTAGAGCCCGATGACCCCATCGTTGTCGCCGCGGACCTGGAGGTTGACCTTGGTGACGCCGCGCTGGGCGGCAAGCCACGCCTCGCAATGCGCCACCAGGGCGCGCGCGATGCCGCGGCCGCGGCGGTCCTCCGCGACGGCGACGTAGTGGAGCCAGCCGCGGATGCCGTCGCTGCCTGCCATGGCCGTTCCGGCGAGGCCGCCCTCGTCCCGCGCGACGAACACGGCGCTCGATCGGTTCGACAGCGCGAGCGAGAGCTGCGCGGCCGGATCGTCCGTGTAGCCGGGGAAGGTCGCGCGCCAGAGCGCGACGACGTCTTCCCGGTCTTCCGGGCGACAGGCGGCGACCCGGAGGGTCACGGCGCCGGGCCCGTCGCGACGGGCGTGTCGGCGGCGGCGCCCCACTCGGACCACGAGCCGTCATAGACGGCGACGTCGCGGTTCCCGAGCAGGAAGAGGCCGAAGGCGAGGACGCAGGCGGTGACGCCGGAGCCGCAGCTGCAGGCGACGCGCCCGGCGGGGTCGATCCCGGCGGCGGCGAAGGCGCGGCCGATCTCCTCCGGCGGCAGAACCGTCTTCGCCTTCGGGTCGACCAGCCTGTCGAAGGGCAGGTTGCGGCTGCCCGGCACGTGGCCGCCGCGCAGCCCGGCGCGCGGCTCTGGCGCGGTGCCCTCGAACCTGCCGGCGGATCGCGCGTCGACCACGGCCTCGGCGCCCCGCGAAAGATTGGCGAGCATCTGCGCCTTGGTGCGCAGCAGCGCCGGGCGGAAGGAGGCGGCGAACCCGGAGGCCGGGCGCGAGACCACGCCGGCCTCGAGCGCGCGTCCCTCCGCCCTCCATTTCGGCAGGCCGCCATCGAGGATGGACACGCGGTCATGGCCGAAGAGCCGCAGCAGCCACCAGGCGCGCGCGGCGCTCATCAGCCCGTGGGCGTCGTAGGCCACGACATGGTCCCCGTTCGCGATGCCGAGCGCGCGCATCGCGGCGGCGAAGCCGCTGGGCGCGGGAACCATGTGCGGCAGCGGGTTGGCCTCGTCGCGTATCGCGTCGATGTCGAGGAAGACGGCGCCGGGCAGGTGCGCCTGCGCATGCTCGGCGCGCGCGTCGCGGCCCGCATTCGGCAGGTGGTAGGTGGCGTCGACGACGACGACGTCCTTCGCGCCGAGGTGCTCGGCGAGCCAGTCGGTCTGGACGAGGGGCGGGACCTGTTGGGGCATGTTCGTCTTCCTCGGTTGCACGACGCGAAGCTACGCCCTGCGCCACCGCGCGGCCAGCGCCGCGCGGTTCAGCGCAAGCCATTGCAGCGCGATCAGCGTGATCGCGTTCGCGATGCGCCCGTCGGCGCAGGCGGCGATCGCGTCGGCGGCGTCCATGACGACGACGCGTATGTCCTCTCCCTCGTCGGCGAGGCCATGGATGCCGCCGAGGCGCGATGCGTCGACGCGCCCCACGAACGTCTCGACCGTCTCGTCGCTGCAGCCGGGGCTCGAGAGGTGCCGGCCGACATGCACCATCTCGTCGACACGCGCGCCGGCCTCCTCGAGTGCCTCGCGGCGCGCGACCTCGGCGGCGTCCTCCCCGGGCTCGACCACGCCCGCGACCGTCTCGAGGATCCAGGGATCCATGCCTGCCGCGAGCGCGCCCACGCGGAACTGCTCGACAAGCGCGACCTGGTCGCGGTCCGGGTCCCAGAGCAGGATCGCCGCCGCGGGCCCGCGCACCACGAGGTCGCGGCCCACGACGCCGCTCGTGCCGCCGGCGAAGAGGCGATGGCGGAGCTCGAGCCGGTCGAGCGCCAGGTAGCTGCGGAAGAGCCGGTCATGCGCGAGCACCTCGACGCCGTCGCGCGGCGGCGGCGCGGGCAGCGGAGGCTGCGCCCCGGCCGCGAGGTCCTTCCAGAACAGCAGCGCGTCGCGGCCATGCCCGGCGCCGCCGGGGACGCGGCCGGTGAGGCGAAACCCGCGGGCGCGCAGGATCGCGACGTCCGGGTCGCCGGCGGGCAACTCCATCGTCAGCAGCGACGCGGCCCGTCCGGTGGCCTCCTCCTCGGCGCGTTCCAGCAGGGCCAGCGCCGCCTCGCGGCGTGGCACGTCCCGGGCAAGGAGGAGCGCGGACATCTCCAAGCGATGCGGGAGCGCGGGACCGCGATGGATCGGCAAGCGCAGCGCCAGCGCGCCGAGGATCCGGCCGCCGCGCCGCATCGCGATGGCGAGCGCGGCTCCCGTCCCGCATGCGGTCGCGAGGCCCAGCCAGGCCGTGCGCGCCTCGTCGCGCGCAGTTCCTTCCGCCGCCAGCCCCGCGATCTCGATCGCCGCCGCGGCGGTCGATGCGGCGTCCATCACCGCGATGCTCGGCAACTCGTCCTCGCGCGCGCCGTCCTGTCGCATGGCATCTCCCTCCCGGCCCGGGCGCCGGCCTTGGCGCGCCCGGAAGCCAATGGTTATAAGCGACGCATGAAGACGAATCGCCTGCCACGCGTCGCTGCGGCCATCGCCGCCATCGCCCTGTGCTCCGCCGACGCCTCGCGCGCCTTCGCGCAGGGCCGTTGCCTGACCGCGCCGGAGAAATCCGCCTTCGAGTTCCGCATGCTCACGACGGAACTCATGGTCGCGGCGCTGACCTGCCGTGGCGTCGGCGGGCAGGATTTCTCCGGCCCGTACGCCACCTTCGTCGACCGCCACACGGCGACGACCCAGAGGCATGCCGCGGTCTTCAAGGAGCATTTCCGCCGCGTGCATGGCGGCGCGGCGACCACGCAGATGGATCGCTACGTCACGTCGCTGGCGAACGAGTATTCGCGCGCGAGCATGTCCGGGACCGGGACCTTCTGCACGCAGCAGGGCCCGCTCTTCGAGCGTGCCTCGACCGTCTCGCGGGAGGACGTGACAAGTTCGCCGCCGAGCGCGCGGCGCCGCATCCCATCGGTGTCCCGGTCTGCGCCGAGCAGAAGCCGGCGCAGCAGAAGGCCCAGCCGCAGGCCCAGAGCCAGGGGCAGCCTGCGAGGAAATGACATCCGCGGCGTCCGCCTGGCTTCGCGGATGCCGGGCGGCGCGACAAGGAAGAAGGGCGCGGATCCGTGGATCCGCGCCCTCTTGCCTTCCGGCCCCCAAGGGCCGAGCAGGTCGCCCGCTTACTGGAGGACGATCTCCGCGCGGCGGTTCTGCGGCTCGCGCACGCCGTCGCCGGTGCGGACGAGCGGGTCGCTCTCGCCCTTGCCGACGGTCGAGATCGCGTTCGCGGCCAGGCCCTGGCGCACGAGGGCCTCGCGGACATTCGCCGCACGGCGCTCGGAGAGGCGCTGGTTGTACTGAGGCGAACCCGAGGTGTCGGTGTGGCCGGTGACGACGATCCGCGAGACGCCGCCTCGCTTGGCATGGTCGGCGGCCTGCGCGATCACGCGGTTCGCCTCGGCCGTGACGTCCGACTTGTTGAAGTCGAAGAACACAAGGAACGAGCGCTGGATGTCGGCCCTCGGCGCGGCCGGCGGAGCCGCCTGAGGCACCGCGACGGGGAACGGAACGGGCGCGCCGAAGTGGTAGCGCAGGCCGAGGAGCAGGCTGTGGGCGCTGTATTCGCTGTCCACCGAAGTGCTCGCGCCTGCGGTGGTCTTGGCCGAGTACTTTGGATCGAGCGTCGCGAAGTAGCGGTAGTCGAGCGTGAGCTTCAGTTGGTCGCTCAGCCCGTAGGCGACGCCCGCGATGCCCTGGTATGCGAACTGGTTGTCCGACCCGCTGACGGTGCGGTTGCCGTTCAGGGTGCGGACGCTGCCCGCGTCGAGGAAGGCCCAGCCGGCGCCGAGGCCGAGATACGGGGTGAAGGCGGTGCCGGTGCCGATGTCGTAGAGCACGTTGAGCATCGCGCTGTAGGCGCGGATGTCGCCCTCGCCGCCCGAGCCGCCGGTCCCGCCGACCTTGTCGACGCCGTTCGAGCGGCCCGCGGCCTCGATCTCGGCGCGCAGGCCGTTGCCGTAGCCATAGCCGACCGAGAGCGCGCCCATCGGGCCGATCTTCTGCTCGCTGTCGTTGTTGATGCCCTGGCCCGAGTAGCTCGACTCGTTCTGCATGTTCGCGCCGAGGGCGCCGCCCACGTAGAAGCCCTTCGGCGACGGGTTCTGCGCAAGGGCCGGGACGGAGACCGCGGTCAGCAGCGTCGCGGCGAGAAGGGCATTGCGAGAGGGCATTTTTTCAATTCCTCGTCTGGTTTTTCCAGGCGGGCCGTCGGTCGCTCCGGGACGCCGGAGCTTGACCTGAAGACCCGAATTGGAGCGATCCGGTGCGGGATGTTTACCACCTCCTCCCGTCCGGTGAACCCACTTTGTTGCAGGGAAATCCCTCCTGTTGCTTTTCTGCATCAGTGGAAGTCCCGGCTGGGAAAGAGCTGTCGCTGGGCGTCCTGCCCTCCGGCCGGTGCGGTGCCGCGCTTGCGACCCGCGGAGGACGGCCTGGCCTCGTCGCCCCTCGCGACCGGCGGCGACAAGGGGACCCCGGGCGGCGAACGGGTCAGCTCCGACAGGAACGCGCTCCGGTCCTCCAGTTCGTCCGCCACGAGGTGGATGACGGCCCTCGGCGCCTCGCCCTCGCGCTGGAGCCTGCCGCGCGCCTCGACGAGGCGCCCGCCGAGCACGACGCGCCGGAACCGGGCGAAGACGCGCTGCCAGACGACGAGGTTGGCGAGGCCCGTCTCGTCCTCCAGCGTCATGAATATCACCCCCTTCGCGGAGCCCGGCTGCTGGCGGACCAGGACGAGGCCGGCGACCGCGGCCCGTGCCCCGTCGGGCAGGGCGGCCAGGTCCGCCGCCGCCAACAGGCGCGGCGATGCCGTGCGCAGGCCTTCGCGCAGCAGGCCGACGGGATGCGCGCGCAGGGACAGGCGCAGCGTCGCGTAGTCCTCGTGGACGGCCTCGCCGAGCGAGGCGACGGGAAGCGAGGCGGGCGGCGGCTGCATGGGTGCATCGATCCGGCCGAGGAGGGGGGCGGCCCGCTCGTCCGGGGCGAGGCGTTCCACGCCCAGGACCTGCCACAGCGCCTGGCGCCGGCCGAGCGAAAGGCTCGCGAAGGCGTCAGCCGCCGCCAGCCGGCCGAGCGTCGCCTCCGACGCGCCCGACCGCGCCCGCAGCTCCGCCATGTCTCGATAGCCCGGGCCGCGCGCCGCGACGATCGCCTCGGCCTGGGCGCGGCCGAGGCCCTTCACGTGCGACAGGCCGAGGCGCAGCGCCCCGGCGGGCTCGAGCACCGACAGCCATTCGCTGGCGTTGACGTCCGGCGGCCGCACCTCGACGCCGTGGTCGCGCGCGTCGCGCACGATCTGCGCCGGCGCGTAGAAGCCCATGGGCTGGCTGTCGAGCAACGCGGCCGCGAAGGCCGCGGGGTGGAAGCGCTTCAGCCACGCCGAGACATAGACGAGATGGGCGAAGCTCGCGGCGTGGGATTCGGGGAAGCCATAGGTGCCGAAGCCCTCGATCTGGCGGAAGCAGCGTTCCGCGAAGTCGCGCGCGTAGCCGCGCGCCACCATGCCGTCGACGAACTTGGCAGCAAATTCCGTGATCCGGCCATGCGCGCGGAACGTCGCCATCGCGCGACGCAGGCGGTCCGCCTCCTCGGGCGAGAACCCCGCGGCGACGATGGCGATGCGCATCGCCTGCTCCTGGAAGAGCGGCACGCCCAGCGTCCGGCCGAGCACCGCGCGCAGTTCCTCCGACGGCAGGTCGGCCGGCTCCTTGCCTTCGCGCCGGCGCAGGTAGGGATGGACCATGTCGCCCTGGATAGGGCCGGGCCGCACGATCGCGACCTCGATCACCAGGTCGTAGAAGCAGGCGGGCCTGAGCCGCGGCAGCATGTTCATCTGCGCGCGGCTCTCGACCTGGAAGACGCCGATCGAGTCCGCGCGCGACAGCATCTCGTAGACCTCCGGCGCGTCGCGCGGGATCGAGGCGAGCTCGAGGCGCTCGCCCGTCGCCTGCGCGACCAGCGCGAAGGCGCGTCGGATGCAGCTCAGCATCCCGAGGGCGAGCACGTCGATCTTCAGGATGCCGAGCGCGTCGAGGTCGTCCTTGTCCCACTCGATGACCGTGCGGCCTTCCATGGCGGCGTCGACGACGGGCACGATCTCGTCGAGGCGGCCGCGCGCGATGACGAAGCCGCCGACATGCTGCGACAGGTGGCGCGGCAGCCCGACGAGCTCGCGCGCGAGCCGCAGCGCGAGCGCGACGCGCGGCGCCCCCGGGTCGATGCCGGCCGCGCGGACCTGCGCGTCGTCGAGCGCCTCGCCGCCGCGGCCCCAGACCGTGTCGGCGAGGCGCGCGACGACGTCGCGCGACAGGCCCAACGCCTTGCCGACGTCGCGGATCGCGCTGCGCGGCCGGTAGCGGATCACCGTCGCGGCGAGGCCGGCGCGCTCGCGGCCGTAGCGCGCGTAGATGTACTGGATCACCTCCTCGCGCCGCTCGTGCTCGAAGTCGACGTCGATGTCCGGCGGCTCGTCGCGCGCGGCGGAGACGAAGCGCTCGAAGAGCAGGTCCGAGTGCTCCGGGTCGACCGCCGTGATGCCGAGGGCGTAGCAGACCGCGGAGTTCGCCGCCGAGCCGCGGCCCTGGCAGAGGATGCCGCGCGCGCGGGCGAAGGCGACGATGTCGTGGACGGTGAGGAAGTAGGGCGCGTAGCCGAGCTGCGCGACCAGCGCGAGCTCGTGCGCGATCTGGCCGCGCACCTTGGCGGGGATCCCCGCTGGCCAGCGCCCGCGCGCGCCCTCCCATGCCAGCGCCTCGAGATGCGACTGCGCCGTGGCGCCCGGTGGCACGGGCTCGTCGGGATAGTCGTAGCGCAGCTCGTCGAGCGAGAAGCTGCAGCGTGCGACGATGTCGAGGCCGGCGGCGATCGCGTCGGGATGGCGCGCGAAGAGCCGCGCCATCTCGGCCGGCGCCTTCAGGTGGCGCTCGCCATGGGCGAAGAGGCGCCGTCCGGCGGCGTCGAGCGGCACGCCCTCGCGGATGCAGGCCAGGACGTCCTGCAGCGCGCGGCGTCCAGGGACGTGGAAATGGACGTCGTTGGTGGCGAGCAGCCGCACGCGCGCGTCGCGCGCCAGCGCGGCGTGGTGCGCCAGGCGCTGCGCGTCGTCGCCGCGTCGCAGCGCGTGGACGACGAGGTGCAGGTCGTCGGCGAAGGCCTCGCGCAGCTGCGCGAGCGCGCGCGCGAAGCCGGCATCCGGCGCCTCCGGCGGCATCACGGCGACCGGCGAGCCGCGCAGCGCGGCGAGCGCCTCGTCGAGCGAGGCCTCGAAGCCGCGCCGCCCCGCGCGCCTGCGCCCCGCCGAGACCAGCCGCGAGAGCCGCGCATGGGCGGCGCGATCGGCCGGCCAGCACAGCAGCGGCGGCGCGCTGGCGGGCTCGATGCGCGCGCCGACCACCAGGCGCATGCCGTGCTCCCTGGCCGCCTCGTGGGCGCGCACGACGCCGCCCAGCGTGTGGCGGTCGGTGATCGCGATCGCCGCGAGGCCGAGCTCCCGCGCGCGCGCGACGAGCTCGTGCGGGTGCGAGGCGCCGCGCAGGAAGTCGTGGCAGCTCGTCGCCTGCAGCTCGGCATAGGCCGGGGCCGGGCGCGCGCTCACGCGAAGATCCCGTGGACGAACCAGCGCCCGGCGCCGTCGTCTCCACCCGCGCCGTCGCCGGCGTCGCGGAACATCCAGAGCCTGGTCCCATCCTCGTCCTCGACCCGGTAGTAGTCGCGCGCGCGCGCTGCGTGGCCGCGCGCATCGGCGCGCCACCATTCCGGCGCGATGCGCTCCGGGCCGTCGGCGCGGCGCGCCCTGCGCAGCCGGCCGCGCCAGCGGAACTGCAGCGGCGGGCCGTCGGGCAGCACGGATGTCGCCTCCACCGCCTCGGGCGCCTCGAGCAGGAGCGGCGGGCGCGTCGTCGCATCGGTCCAGGCGCTGCGCCAGGCTGGGGCGAAGGGTGCGGCCCCGTGGCCTGGCGCGCCGAGCGGCGGCGTCACGATCTGCGCCGCCTCCGGCAGGTGGCGGTCGGCGAGGGCGAGGCGCGCGACGGCGCCGCCGCCGAGCCGGTTGGCGAGGGCATCGACCAGCGGCGCGAGGTCCTCGCGCGCATGCGCCGCGTCGTCGCCGGTGCCGGCGAGCACGCGCTGGCCCGGGCGCAGCGCCTCCACGCCGGTCGCGGCGAGCTCGGCGCCCTCGATGCCGAGGCCGGGATCGATGCGCTCGACGCGCGCGGCGAGCAGCTTCGCGACGCGGCCCTGGTCGCTGGATGGGACGGCGAGGGCGACGGCGCAGGCCTCGAGGCCGCCATCGATGCGCCGGCAGCGCAGCTCGAAGCGTCGCGCGCCGCGGCCGGCGCGCGCGAGGCGGAGGCAGAGCGATCGCGCGAGCTCCGACGCGAGGCGCGCGAGGTCCTCCGGCGTCGAGACCGGTTCGGCGAAGGCGCGGCGCGCGCGCCAGTCCGGCGCGGGCTCGAGCGGCGAGATCGGCTCGGGACGACGGTCGAGCGCCGCGTCGAGCCGCGCGAGGAGTTCCTCGCCGAAGCGCGCCGCGAGTCCCTCGCGTGGCAGCCCGGCGAGGTCGCCGATGCGCGCGATGCCTAGGCGATCGAGCATCCCCGTCGTCGCGGGCGGCAGGCCGAGCGCGGCGGGCGGCAGGACGGCGAGCGCCTCCGCTTCTGCGCCGGTCTCGATGATGGCCGCGATGCCGTGCTCGCGTGCGGCAGCGGCGTGGAACCTGCACATCGCGCGTGCCGCGGCGCCCCCCGGGGCGATCGCGGCGCGTGCCACGACGCCCGCCCGGGCCAGCGCGCGCATCGTGCCGCCGCGCAGGCTTTCCTCCCCGCCGAAGAGATGCGTCGCCCCCGTGACGTCGAGGAGCAATCCGTCCTCGCCGTCGAGCGCGACATGCGGCGCGCGGGATTCCGCCCAGCGCGCGATCCGCAGCAAGAGGCGGCGATCGGCCGCGCGGTCCTGCTCGATCGCCTCGAGCGCGGGCTCGATGGCCCGCGCGTCGGCCAGCGTCATGCCTGGCGCCAGCCCGGCCGCCTGCGCCCTGCCATCGACGGCGACGAGCCGCGCGGTCCTGCCCTCATGGGCGAAGACGACGCGTGGCCCGCGCGCCGTCGCCGCGTCGGCGGTCCGCTCATCGCGCGCGAGCCTGTCGAGCGGCAGGAAGGGGAACCAGAGGCACAGGATCCGTCTCCCCGGCGCTGGCGCGGGACGGAATTCGTCTTCCCTGGTCTGCATCTTCCGTCTTCCCCGCGAAGGCCACGGCGTCCTGCTTGTCGCCATCGGCGAGGCGCAGGCCCCGCGAGCCGCATTCGAGCGCCCATGCCCCCGAGGCGGCGCCCGGGCCGCGCCTCAGCTCGACGCGCCAGCGCGGGGCGCCCGGGCCGAGCGCGAGGGCGGGGCCGCGATCCTCCGACCCGTCGATGTCCGCCACGCCGGCGATGCGCGGCGCGCTGCGCGCCGACGCGACCCGCCAGCGGCTGCGCGCGGCGCTGGGGGAGGCGGGCGCCCGGCCCTGGACAAGGAGCAGGCCGGTCGTTCCCGATCCTGCCGCGAGCTGCAGGCGGCGCGACGCCACGAAGCCCTGGTCATCCAGTTCCGCGAGCACGGCGGCGGGGACGCCCGAGCGCAACGCCTCCTCGAAGGCCCAGGCGCGCTCGGTCGCGCGCGGCGCCTCGACGAGGAGCAGCCTGCCCGGATCGAGCCCGAGCGCGGCAAGGCCGGGCGCATGGAGGCGGGCGCGCCGGGCGGCGATCCAGGCGACCGGGCCGCGCAGGGAGAAGAGGCCAAGCAGCATCGCCGCGAAGCCCATGGCTGCCGCATCGCCGGCCGGGCCGGATATCTCGTGCAGGCAGCCGGGCTGCAATCCGCCGCCGAGCCTTTCATCGACCGGGGCGACCCCCAGGGCGAGGGGCGGTCGCGCACCCTTGCCGGTGCCGCGTATCGTCCCGGGAGCGATCGAGGCCTCGAGGGCACGGATGCGGGCGACGAGCGCACCGAGATCGTGCCCGCGTCGCCTCGCATGATCTCCATTTTTGATTCCGCTCATGCAAGCAATGGCTAGGACTGCACTTTAAAAGTGATTTCTCGGTCCGGCGGGCTGGCGCTGCAACGACCGTCCATCCCGCCGGAACCGGATGTTCCTATTTTGTTCCGGTGTGGTCAAGCGCCCCGCGTACCGCGTCGCGCGGCAAGGATGCGGGGCGGTCTCGTCAGGTCGTGGCGAGGGCGCGCGCGAAGATCGCCGGATCCACGTTGCCGCCCGAGCAGACGACTGCGACGCAGCGCCCGGCGACGGGCAACCGCCCGGCCAGCGCCGCGGCGAGCGCGACCGCGCCGCCGGGCTCCACCACGAGCTTGAGGTCGCGGAAGGCGACCCCGATCGCCGCCAGCACCTCGTCGTCGCCGACGGCGATGCCACCGCGCAGGAGCCGGGCGTTGACCGGGAAGGTGATCTCGCCCGGCATGGTGGCGAGCAGGGCGTCGCAGATGGAACTGGCGCCGGGGGCGTTGGCGAGGCGCCGGCCCGCGGCGAGGGAGCGCGCATGGTCGTCGAAGCCGGCCGGCTCGCAGACATGCACCTCCGTGCCCGGGCTCTCGCGCTCCAGCGCGAGGGCGATCCCGGCCACGAGGCCGCCGCCGGATGCGCAGGCCGCGACCGCGTCCAGCCGCACGCCCATCTCGCGCGCCTGCGCGGCGATCTCGAGGCCGACGGTGCCCTGGCCCGCGATGACATGCGGGTCGTCGTAGGGCGGGACCAGGATCGATCCGCGCTCGGCGCAGATCCGCCTGCCGATCTCCTCGCGGTCCTCGCGCAGGCGGTCGTAGGAGACGACCTCGGCGCCGTAGGCGCGGGTATTGGCGACCTTGATCGCCGGCGCGTCCGACGGCATCACGATCACGGCCGGCGCGCCGACCAGCGCCGCGGCGGCGGCGACGCCCTGCGCGTGGTTGCCCGAGGAGAAGGCGACGACGCCGCGCCTGCGCTCCGCCGCGTCGAGCCGCGAGATGCGGTTGTAGGCGCCGCGGAACTTGAACGACCCGGTGCGCTGCAGCGGCTCCGCCTTCACGAGGAGCCTGCCGCCGAGGC
>Ga0194119_10008637_pt1 | contig 13931 bp, 14 predicted proteins | sample TA2MahC100mmetaG_FD_148620 | JGI IMG/M metagenome (GOLD analysis project Ga0194119, IMG submission 148620) | Freshwater microbial communities from Lake Tanganyika, Tanzania - TA2015018 Mahale Deep Cast 100m | ecosystem: Environmental > Aquatic > Freshwater > Lake | place: Tanzania: Lake... | reverse complement strand
TGGCGAGCAACTCGTCGCACGGCGCCGCGCGGCCTGGGAGTCGTACTTCCGTCCCGTCGAAGCCGCCCGTATCTCAACGGCGCTGTGGAACACACTGGCGTGGTCCGTGTTTGCGGCCGGTTATGTGGGCGCGGTGGTGTTTGTCGCCGTCAGCCTCGAAGGGTCACCCGGTGCCGTGTTGCTGGTGCTTGCAGCCGGAGCACGTCTCTCCGCCTACATCGGTGCAACCGTAGGCGAGATCGGTTTTCTGCGCGGCATCTGGATGGATGGTTCAAAACGCATGGCCTGGCTCGAGGACTATGCGGCTCAAGTGAACCAGAGCGTCAGCGCCAGGGTGCCGAAAAAACTTGAGCACGGCATCGTCTTCAACCACGTGTCCTTCACCTATCCCGGCAGCACCCGCAAAGTGCTCGATGACATTTCGCTGACGTTGCCCGCAGGCGCCGTGATTGCCATCGTCGGTGAAAACGGTGCCGGCAAGAGCACGTTGATCAAACTCCTGTGTCGCATGTACCAGCCGAACAGCGGCAACATCCGTGTGGATGGTGTGAACCTTGCTGATGTTTCAGCGGAAGACTGGCGGCAGCGGATCGCAGGCGCGTTCCAGGACTTTTTCCGATTTGAGTTCCCGGCGCAGCAGAGTGTGGGTGTCGGGGATCTCAACCACATCGATGACCAGCCAGCGGCGGAGCGCGCGGTGCAACGTGCCGGAGCGGATGATGTGGTGCAAGGGCTGACGGCTAGATTGCAGACCTAGCTCGGCTCCATCTGGCCTGAAGGCGTGGATCTCAGCATCGGGCAATGGCAGAAGCTCGCGCTCGCCGGTGGATTTATACGCTCGCAGCCACTCGTGCTGGTGCTCGATGAGCTGACGGCAGCATTGGATGCAGAAACCGAACATGCGCTGTTCGAACGGTATGCCGCCAGTGCGCGATCCGGTGCGGGTGAAGGGACGATCACCGTTTTGGTTTCACACAGGTTCAGTACCGTGCGCATGGCAGACCTCATCGTCGTCATGGATAGTGCCCGGGTGGCTGAGGTGGGTGATCATGAATCCCTGATGCAGAAGGGTGGCCAGTATGCCGAGCTTTATTCGATCCAAGCTGATGCGTATCGGTGACGGCGACTGATCCGATACATCGGAGAAGCAAGGATTCCGGTGAAGTTGATATGCTGGCCGGCATTTTTCGTTCTTCTTATCTCGTTCCGATGTAGCCGGTCAAAGGAGTTTCGACTGTGAACGAGCCGTACCAATACCGCGACCGCGACGTAGCGCCTGATCCCAGGCGCGCCCTGCGTTTCGGCGAAGGACGCATCAGCGGCTACAGCGCGGTGTTCCTGAGCGCGATGTGTCTGCTCGCGGTACTTGCCTACCTCTTTCCGTCTTATCTGACGACGACAGAGCTGCGCCAGGTCTACGATGCTTCCGAGCTGCAGAAGCTCTTGAAGTACGCGATGTATTCTTCGATCTTCCTTAGTGTGGTTTCTCTCGTGCTCTACAGGAAGAAGTGGTTCGGCATCACGGGGCTGGTACTGATCGCCATTGCCTTCGCGCTCGGTGGCTACACGATCCATGTCGGACCGGTCGAACCGAAGCCACTGTCTCTGGGGGTGGACTGGTTGATCCTCACTTTCCTTGGTTCGGTGTTGATTTTCACATCCCTCGAAAAGCTGTTTCCGAGACATCGGGAGCAGGTGATCCTGCGGCCTGAGTGGAGGCTCGATCTCTACTATTTCTGTTTCAACCACCTGGCGATCTCGGCGATTCTCCTGCTCGCCAACTACCACACCACCCACTTTCATTGGGCGGTGAGCCCTGATGTGCAAGCCGCAGTGCAGTCGTTGCCATTGCTCGTACAGGTGGGCCTCATCATCCTCGCGGCGGACTTCGTTCTGTATTGGGAGCATCGGCTCTATCACGAGGTGAGGCCACTGTGGCCGATCCATGCCGTGCATCATTCGGTGGAGAACCTCGACTGGCTGGCGGGCTCTCGCGGTCACTTCCTCCAGGTTTTTTCCGAACGTGCGATGGTCATGGTGCCGCTGTACCTACTCGGCCCTGACAAGGCGGCACTCGACATCTATGTGACCTTTGCCGCGCTGCAGGCCGTACTCATCCACTGCAACGTGAATTTCTCTTTCGGCCCGCTGCGTTATGTCCTCGTGATGCCGCAGTTCCACCACTGGCATCACTCGTCAGAGAAGCCGGCCATCGACACCAACTATGCGGCACACACTGTCATCTTCGACTGGTTGTTCGGGACCTATCACGTACCCGATGAGCGCTGGCCAGCGGAGTACGGAACGACGAAAAAACTGCCGACAACGGTCTGGGGTCAGCTGCTATACCCGCTCACAGCAAATCTGAAAAAAGCAGAGTGAGTTGAAACTTACGTTGCCCTGACGCCAGCGCTATTGGGATAACGAACTCGCCGCGTTCTCACCCATTAATTGTTGCGGCTACTGCGCGCTGGTACGAAACTGGATGTTGAGGTCAGGAGAGGCACCGATGAATCAAAACACCGAATACTCGAGCGGCGCCGCAGGCTGCCCGCATGCGCTTAAGGACGTGGACCTGTTTTCAACGGGTGCGCAGGAATACTGGTACGCGGCTTACGACATCCTTCATGCCGAAGCGCCGGTACACCGCATTCCGGGCGAAGGGTATGAGCCCGATACAGATGCGTTCATCCTGAGCAAACACAAAGACATCGCCATGGTGGTGCGGGACGAAGAACGTTTCCCCGTGGTCGGCAGCATTGCACTCAAAAAGCTCATCGAACGCGGTGGTGATCCTTTCACGATCCCGGGGATTACGACGATTGCCGGTTCAATGGTGACACTGCGACCTAATCCGGATATGTGGCGATCTCACCGGCAGGAGCTGACCGACCCTTGGGTTGGCCCCGGCGCTTCCCGCAATGAACCCATGATCCGCCGCGAAGCGAACTGGTTGGTGAATCAGTGGATCGATCGCGGTACCGTCGAGTTTGTATCTGAATATGCGCAGGCGTTGCCGCAGCGGGTGATGGCGAACATCCTCGGTTGGCCGATTTCGGATCTGAAGCTGCTCAAGTACTACGGCGATGGTTGTGTGAAACCCTTTGTGTACGGCAGCCGCCACAACAGCCAACTCACCACTGAAGAGGCTACCGATCAATTCAAGGTGTTGGGTGAGTTTCGCGATTACACCGCTGCATTGATCCGTGAGAAACGGGCGCGGCCGCAGGACGACATGATTTCGTTCCTGACCGAGGTTGAGTATTCGCCCCTGGCACGGCGCCTAACGGATCTTGAAATCAACGGCATTGTTTACGCCATGGTCATCGGTGGACTAGAAACCACCCAGTACGCACTGGCGGAACAAATGCAACTGCTCATCGAACGCGAAGGGGTATGGGATCAGATCCGTGCTGATCGCTCGAAGCTGCGAGCATTTACCGAAGAAGGCATGCGTCTGCGTGCACCAACCCAGGGGCTGTCGACGCGCATCACCAGTCGTGACGAAGTCTTCCACGGCGTGAGAGTGCCGAAAGGTTCATGGCTGCATCTGCGCTGGGCTTCGGCCAACCTCGATCCGGATGAGTGGGAGTGTCCCTTGGAACTGCGGCTCGACCGCAAGGCAGGCACACGTCATCTGACGTTCTCGCAGGGAGCACGTGTGTGTCCCGGAGCATCGCTGTCGCGGCTCGAACAGATGATAGGCTGGGCGGCGTTGTTTGATCGGGTGAAGTCGTTTGCCTACGCACCGGACAATCGTTTCCTGCATCAGCCCGGTATCATGCTCGGCGTACTGGAGCTGAATCTGACCTTCGAAAAAGCCTGACGTATCCCCTGAATTCAACCGTCAGGGCCCCAGTGCCTCAATCTGTCTGACGCTTGCCTCACGGGGTGAGCCTGACGTGCCGAAGAGGTACGTCTGCCCCGTCGGCCCGCCTGGACCGTGGGAAATTACGTTGTAGACGGCCTGGGCTAGGTCTGCGGGTTGCATGGCCTTGTCTGCAATGTGCGGCGCGGCTGCACGAAGCATCGGCGTATCCGTAGCGCCGAAGCAGAGCGCGTTTACACGGATCCCGAGAGGCGCGAGTTCTATCGCCCAGCTTTCGGTCAGCCGCCACTGGGAAAACTTCGCACAGTCATAACCGGTAGCCGGTCGGCCGGTGATGTAGTGACCTTCCTTGATGTGCTCAGTGATGATGTTGATGATGTCACCGCCATGTTTTCTGAGGAGCGGTGTTGCCGCAAGCGCACAGTAGTAGCTGCCCATGGCGCAGGCATTCATCGAACGCAGGAAGTTCACTGACTGCGATTCAAAGCTCCCGCCCGTCAGCGAACAGTCGAGCCACAAGGCAGCGTTGTTGAGAAGGACATCTACACGACCAAAGCGGGCGTCCACTGCAGCAAACGCCCGAGCAATCGCAGTTGGATCGCCGAGATCGCAGTGCACGTCCATAAAATGATTGCCGAGTGCACGAACCTGCCTTGCGGTCTCGTCGTTGCCGACGATGTCAACGTCGAGCCCAACAATACTCATGCCCCGCGCGGCCAAGCCGAGTGCAACACCACGTCCGATGCCCACCGCACTGCCGGTAATCACCGCGACCTGACCTTGCAGTTCACTTGTTCTGTTCATTCCGATCACCTCGCGGAGTATTGGTCGGAGAGCAGGTTCAGCGAGAACGCCCGGGCGGATTTTCCGCGATGTAGTCGTTCAGCACCTCATGGAACCGGCGGATGCGGGTTTCCTGGGCGGCGAAGTAGGGGTCACGATAACCCCGCGAGCGCCAGCCTGCCGTTTGGCCCGGGGTGAGTTGCCAATCCTGGAATACGACCTGATCGGCGTACTGCTGCACGTCGGCGCCGTTCGCGTAATCGCGGAAGTCGAGTTCCGCTTCTTCCAGCCGCACCAGATTCGTAGCCGTTCGATGAACGAATTCCGATTGTCCTTCTATGGGATAGGCCATCACCCACTGATCGAAGAAGCACTTTTCAGGGTCAGTCGGGTGTGGCTCCCATCGCCACACGAGAAAAGAGTCTGCAGAAGGCGCGATCGCCACGTTGGGGAACAGCACCTGAAAGGGGCTCTCGGTGAGGTCTTCGTCATCGAGATGTTCGTAGTGCAGGAATCCCTTTTCCTTCCACAGGCGTTTTTTCGAAGCTTTCAGATCACGCCAACCCTGCATGACCTTGATTTCATAGTCCGGGTAGGCCTCAGGATCGATATCCCATGCACGCAGGGTCGCATCAAAGGGGTGCGGCGTACCTTCGGGCAGACGATCCCGCAGTGAAGGCCGCCCCATCTGGGTGATGCGGTTGTGGCCCATGGGGAACATCTCGAAACGCGAGGTGAAGTGGTCCTGATCAATGACGGCCGGTACCTGGGGGTGAACCGTGCGGGTGTGGTACGACTCATTGAAGTTGTCCGACCAGAACTTCCAGTTGGTGTTCAGCGCGACCCGCAGCCAACTGACACGCACGGTTTTTTCGAGCTGGTGGTTCTCGTAGAGCTCTGGGGTGGGCGAGAGGTAGTCGAGCAGCTCCGGTGCCTCATCGTCCATGGTGTACCAGACGAGCCCAGCCCAGGTGTCCACACGCACTTCGGAGAGTCTGAGCTTGCCAACGGGATCCCCTTGCGGAAAGTCGCCGCGATCAGGGCAGTCCTTGAGCAGCCCATCGAGCCCCCATACCCAGCCATGGTAGGGGCAGGTGAACTGCTGCTGCGAGTTGTCCTGCCAGGCGAGCCGCTGCGAGCGGTGTGGGCACACGTTGTAGTACCCCTTGAGCGAGCCGTCAGTCTGCCTCGCGATGATCGCGGACTCGTGCATAAGGTTGTGCACGATGAAGTCGCCCGGTTCCGCCAGTTGTTGTTCGCGGCCTGCGAGCAGCCAGATCTTTATCCAGACCTTCTGCCATTCCTGCTCCATGAATTCGCGCGAGAAATATCGCTCACCGTCAATCGGGTCGCCACGGAGGTTTGAGGGGTCCTTGCCGTCCATCGCGAGCGGGTGGCGTACGAAGTCGTTCATGGCAATGCTCCGCTGACCAGCGCTCCGCCCTTGAAGACGGCGAGTATCCGTTCCGGCTTCGAAAGGATGTGGATGTCCGCTGACGGATCGCCATCAACGATCACCATGTCGGCAATCTTGCCGGCTTCGAGGGTGCCGAGATCCTTGATGCCGGTCATCTCGCCGCCGTGCGCCGTTGCCCAGCGGATGACATCGAGGGCGGTTATGCCTACCGCGTCGACATAACAGGCGAGCTCGCCCGAATAGGCGCCGTGCGGCAACATGTCGAAGAAGCCGTAGTCGTCACCGGGTACGAACTTCACCCCACGTGCATTGGCAATCGGCACTTCCTGCTGCATGTATTCGAAGTCTCCCTTGTCGTGAAATCCGGAACCGTCGAGGTTTGGATCTTTTGCTGCAAGAAACGGCGAGTACATGCTTGGCAACACAAAGTTGCCGTGTCTGAGCAAAGCATCGACGCATTCGTCGTCCATCCAGTCGCCATGGTCGATGATGTCGACGCCGGCGCGGATGCATTTGAGGATCGGATCGCGCCCGCAGACGTGAGCACGTGTTCGCGCTCCATGCTCGTGGGCGGCATCGGTCGCAGCCTTCAGTTCTTCAAAGGTCATCTCGCGGCAGCTGCGCATGGCATGCCCTTCGGCGGCGAACAGTTTGACGATGCGTGCGCCGCGGGAGATTTCGCTGATCGCCGCATTTCTGAACTCATCAGGTCCCCAACACTTCACCCAAGGGGAACCTTCGCCGGACTCATCCGGGCCGGTCTTCGGCGACAATGCCCGACTCGACGGGATCAGCCGGGCTCCAGTCACGACGCCGGCATCGAGCGCTTCGGCAAGGCGCCCGTCGATGTCATGGAACGTACCGGCGCCAACGACGCTGGTATAGCCCGCTCGCAGCGCCGTCTGCACGTTACCGAGCGCCCACAGCGCCTGCTGGGTGGCTGAAGCACTCATCGCGATCTTGTTGGCGCCGCCCATGCTGTAGGCGGCGTGAAAGTGGCCGCTGACCATGCCGGGCATCAAGGTCTTGCCCTTGAGATCGATGACGGTGTCGTTTGGGTGGGCATCGATGTGGCCGCGGGTCACCGAGCAGATGCGCTCACCCTCGACGACCACGCTGGTTTCGCTTTGGCCCGGATGTAGTCCATCCAGCAGAAGTGTGTTACGGAAAACGAGCCGGCTCATCGTGGTTCCCATTCCTCGGCGAGTTGTGGGGTGATCTTACAACGGTGGCGGAGGATTCAAAGCGGAGGAGCCCAACCAGAGACGAGCCCCCAGAGCCTGAGGTAAGTCAGGTTAGCAGTGTTGTCTGCGTTACGTCTGGTTCATAGACCGAGCTTCGCGAGCAACGCTGCCGTGCCATAACTCCCCGCTGGCATGCGCACCTCAAGCGCTTCGTTCATCAGGGACACCAAGCCGGTGTTGATCGGCGTGGCAACACCGGCCTCTCGGCCGAGACGCACGATCTCGCCGTTGAGCCACTCGGTTTCGACGTTCCCGGTTCCTCTCGTCATGCTCTGCCAGGTTGAACCACCGAGCCTTGGATAGCCCTTGATGTCGCCCATGGCGAAGTGGCCCTGATTGCGGTCTTTCTCTTCCTGCTGCGTGGCGAAATCGATGGCCTTGGCCCGCAGTACGGCTTCGCCTTCGGCGCGCATCGCTTTGGCGATGACGCCGAGTTCAGGCACATCGCCAATGAGCGCCTGGGCGGCGTTCACAAGGTTTGAAAGCAGCTTGGCGTGTTTCCAGCGCATCGGGGTTGAGGTGGGCTGCGCGCTGTATCCCGCGGTTTCCAGGGACGCTGCCAGTTCAACAACGGTGTCATTGATCCCGCTTGGGTACAGGCCACAATCGAGAATGCCGTCTTTGTTGAGTTCGTGTGTCACCACCTCGCCGGGTTCAGTGTGCAATGCGGGTAGGATGACGAGCATTGCGATCACGCTGTTGAAGTGCACTTTTGCCAAACGTTCGTTCTTCACCCCATTCTGGGCGCAGACGACGATGGCCCCGGGTTCACGGCACGAAGCTGCGTGAGCGCATCTGATGTGTGCTGGGATTTCATCGTCAGAAGAACCACTTCATCACCGTGCCACTGAATATGTCGGGGATGGTCGACGACTGGTATATGTAGTTGGTCCTCGCCGTGCACACGGATGATCCACAGCCCCCGAGTCCGTAGTGCCCGGTAGTGATCTCCACGCGCGATCAGCGTGACCGAGTGGCCTGTCTTGTGCAGATCCGCACCGATGCAACCGCCGACACCACCTGCGCCACAGATGACGAATCTCACGATGTTGGCGCCTCAGATACGTCGGGCTCCTGATTCATGTGGCTTACGTCCTCGGATCCATCGCAAAGGCGATGCCATCAAGCCGCTCTCCGCGCGCGCGTTTGTCGGCGTTCAATCTCGCCTGCGAGCGATATAGGGCGAACGCGGCGCGATCATCCAGTTGCGCGGTATCGATCTCGATGTGTTCGCTCAGAAGATCAATCCGGAACTGACGCGCAACTTCAGGTGCCCAAAACTTTACGTTCAGTTATGTGTCGCCGAAAAACGAACGTGCGCCGACGTTGCACGAACCGATCGTTACCCAAGCATCGTCGATAACCGCCGCCTTTGCGTGTACATAGATATCGCGCAACTTGCCACCGGCATCCGGCGAACCGATGCCCATGAGGGCATAGTTCGGATAGTCGCCAAGCGCTTCGAACCGCTCGAAGAACTGTTTGGAGCGGGGGTCCTTACGGGCGACCTTCATGAACTCATTGGCGATCGAGGGCGTGAGTACCGTGACATCGACGCCGCGACCGAGTGCCTGGTACATTGCTTTAATCGTATGAGGGCAACCGAGGGCCTGGTTCTCGATGTAGATCGTGCGCTCCGCCGCGGCGATGGCTGCCTGATATTGCTCGAAGACCGTAAGTTCACCCGCCGATATGTCAACACTCTCGCCTCCGGGTGGAGGAGTAGAATCGCTGTAGTGCCCGGCTCGAACCGTACGCTGCACCTGAGCTGTCGTGTTACCAGCGGCCACAGAAACCTTCACGGGGAATTGAAGTTCACCAGCAGCGTGGGCATCAGGCCAGTAGTCATCTGCTACGTTGCGTTCACTTGCCTCGTTCCAACGCTGTACAAAGTTGTGGTGTACGTCGGTAGCCGAAGGCCCCTTCAGCTCGACATAGATGTCGTATGTATGCGCTCGGCCGAATTCCCTGTGGCCCGTTAGCGATACCCAACCATTCCCGAGGTTGATACCACCAACGGCTACCACTTTGTCGTGATTCCCCGCGCCGATGCCGCCTGCAAGCAGTTCAGCCGGATTCTAGGGATCGTGATTGGGCCCACTTCGACCACAGAGCAACGAAGGGAGCATCCAGAACACGTGTTTCAAGCTGGTGTGCTCCAGCCGAACTCTGAATAGATGTTGCCGCGTCGAATTTGTGCAATAGCGTGACGAACGTAGGGAATCGTATTTTCCGGAAGGGAATCAACGGGGTACCACGCGAGTTCACTGCACTTGTGAGGCTCTCGATTCACCGGTTCGCCGTGCCATTGATCTGGCGTGAGGAAGAACGACACCCGCTCCTCTTCGGTTCGGCGGTGAATCACGTGTACGACGCGCAGGTCCTCCGGCTCGATATGAACACCCGCTTCTTCCATCGCTTCTCGGCACATCGCCTGACGCGCCGTTTCATTGCCATCCATGTGACCAGCCACCACGCTGTAGTTTCCGTCCTCATAACCCGTATTGGCGCGCTTCAACAACAAAATGTTGTCATTACGAACGAGCACGAGATGGACTTCGGAAACCAGTCTGAAGCGAGTCATCAATCCGGGATCTCAACCTTGGACCTGTCGCCAATCCTGTACTGCGCCATCTGCGTATCGTCTGCACCGAGATCGGTGTAGTTGTCGTCCACCCGTGCCTGAATGAATGTCCGCCAGGCAACCGACCGATAGCGCGCACCCTCTGTGGCCAATTCCGCCAGGGGTTCGATGATTGCGGTACGTTCAGGATTGGAAAAATACGGAATGCTGAAGCGGCGCTGCCGCGTCATGGGTACAACACGATGCACTGCAGCGCGCCAGCGATCATTGGTCCACGACTGCATGCAGTCACCGAGATTGACGACGATGGTCCCATCACGCGGTGGAACATCGATCCACTCACCATCGCGTGCCTGTGTCTGCAGTCCACCGGTATTGTCCTGCAGGAGCAGGGTGAAAACGCCCGGGTCAGTGTGATAACCGAGTGCAGTTTCGCCGAGTGGTGGTAACGAACCGCGCTCCGATTCCGGCACCGGGTCGAAGGTTGGATAGTGATTCAGTCGCACCGTACTCGTATGCCGGCTGCTTACCATGGTGCTGCGTGCGGCTGCCGACAACGTCAGGGATTCGTGCAACAGCTGCAAGGTCCGCGTCGCGAGTTCACTGAATGCGTCATAGAACTCCACGAGGGCGTCGCGAAATCCTGGTAGTGCGGTCGGCCAGCGATTCTTCAAATCGATGCGAGTGATCGATGGGTCCGCAAAGTCGAACACTTCCTTGGTATCCCGGCGGCGCTTCGTGAGTTCGCGGTCGTAGTAGCCGAGCGGATTGGCCTGATCGCGCTGGATTTCGAGCCGCACGGAACGGTCAGCGTCGAAGAAACGTGTTGTTTCCCGCCACGTGCGTTCGATAACGGCATCGAGTCCATGTCCCGAGAGGAGGAAGAAGCCGTGATCCGCGCAGGCGGCGTCGAGCCCGGCGAGCTGGTGCGCATCAGGTGCGCGCATATCAATGGTCGGGACTCGATCGCTGCGGCTCATGAAAATCCTTGCCGGTGGGCGAGCAGGGTGGGCTGTTTTTACTTTTCTCGTCTGGTGATTGTCCAACAAGACCCGCGCGCGCGTCATCCTCGCCCGTTATTTGGAGATGATTCTGACGGGAAAGAACCCGACCGGTGGTAAATTAGCTGTGCTGCAAGTGGTCGATGACCTGCACCTCGTGGACGAGGTGAGGAAATCTGGAGATCAGTCATGCGGGATGCTGAGTGGTTAAGGACGGTTTGGCGTGCCGCATGCGTTTGCACCCGGAGAAGTTTTCGGGCCGCCTTCAACGCGGCGCTGTTGTGCATGATCGCCAGCGGAGCTGCGTCTGCCGCAGATACTGCTGCTTCCCCTTCACCCACAAATCCCACAACAGATCCGACTCAATCACCACCCGATACAGTGCTGTCAAAGACCGCTGCTCGCATCGATCGGCTGCATGGCCAATCAGAGCAACTCGTGCAGTCACTCGTTGGCAGAGTAGATTCCTTCTTTGTGAACGATGAGTTCGCCACGTTCACCGACAATGAGTCTCGGGTGCGCCTGCGTCTCGATGCAGACCATTGGGAGAATGCGGGATGGGACGTTGCCCCCCGCGTGCGTTTGCAACTGGTCATGCCGGGGCTGCAGCGACGGCTGCGTCTCGTGGTCAACGACGGTGATGTGGAAGAATCAGGCCAGCCTGTGGAAGATGATTTGAAGGACAATGACATTGCCTTCCGCTGGGTGAATGATGAAGACGACCGGATCAAGCTCTCCTACGATCTAGGTCTGCGGATCAGTGGCAGCGGTGTTGATCCCTTCGTTCGTTTTAATGCAGGTATGTCCTACCCCGTTGCGCAGCATTGGCAGGGCCAAACGACCAATCGGCTGTTTCACTACGTGAAGCGAGGATGGCGCAACGACCTCGCCCAGACTTTCGATCGCTCCCTTGCCGACGATCTTCTGTTGCGATCCCGTTCCCGCATACAGTACTTTCAGAATCGAAGGCATAACCCCACGCTTGAACAGAAATTCTCTCTGTTTCATACGCTGGACGAACAGTCCGTGTTGGCATACGAAGTGTTATGGCGGCAACGCTCGGAAGAAGATTCGGTCTACGGCGACGATGCGTTGCTGGTTGAACCGCGCAGCCACTATGACCAGTTCGCCATTCAGGCGCGTTACCGCCGCAACATCGTTCGACCCTGGTTCTTTGTGGAGTTCTGGCCAATCCTGTACTGGCCGGAAGAACGTGACTATGAAGCGAGCCTGGCCGCCAGAATTCGGGTGGAAGTAAACCTTGGAGACAACGGCAAGCTTGCCCTGGACGATTGATCAGGAGTTGCGTGAACTCCACGCGCCATAGATCAAGCTTGAATAGAGCTTTTGCACATCGGTAAAGCCTGCAGCCTTGATCAGCCCAACTACTTCATCTTCATTGCGTATCGCGGTGTCTTGTTCGATACCGCTGCGCATTTGTTCCGCCTGTTCTCGGGCGATGCCGATTCACTCGATGGCCTGGATGATCCGGGCTGGAATGAGGGCGAAGCGCCCAACGTCGTGGGGCGTCAACGCTTCGGCCGCATCACCATCGCCAACTCCGATTCGGGCGCAGCGGGGAGCATGGGTGTGGCCATCGAGCAGGGGCTGCGAGCAGTACGCGAGCTGGGTTGATGTGATCCGCCGTTCGCGACTGCCAACGCGTACCATCAACCTCTCGCTTGCTTCGAACCTTGCAACATCATTACCTTGCTGCAACGTCCTCTGAGCCATGAGATTGACCCACCCTTCTCCTTCAGCAACTTCAACGGTAGAAAGATCAGCCGTGCTGGAAGTCATCGAAGCCCGCTTCGGCTGGCCGAAGCAACCAGACTTCCTCGCCATCGATGCACTGCATATCGGTACCGGAGAGCGGGTGTTCCTACGCGGTGGCAGTGGATCCGGCAAATCGACGCTACTCGGCCTGGTGGCTGGTATCCATCGTGCGCGGGCGATTCGCTTTGATGTTCTGGGCTCTAACCTGCTGGAGATGAGTGCCGGTCAACGTGATGACTTCCGCGGCGCGAACCTCGGCATCGTGTTCCAGCAGTTCAATCTCGTGCCGTGCCTCGATGTGCTTGGCAACGTACTGCTCCCGCTCACGTTCAGCCGTACGTTGCGGCGCGCGACCGGCGGGATCGCCGAGGCGCGCGAACGGGCGAGGGCGCTGCTGCTTCGACTCGGCATCGATTCAAACGCCCATGCACGGAGCCCTTCGGAGCTGAGTGTAGGCCAACAGCAGCGTATCGCCGTGGCACGTGCGCTGCTCGGTCGGCCACGCCTCCTCCTGTGTGACGAACCCACTTCGGCACTCGATGCAGGCAGTCGCGAAGCGTTCATCGAAGTCCTACTGGCGGAGACAGAGGCCCTCGGTACGGCGATGCTGTTCGTAAGTCACGATCCGGCACTTGCCTCCCACTTCCATCGTGCGCTTGATATCGAGTCTTTTCGCATAGACGCGGCAGCTTCCGCATGAATCTCGGCACCCTTGCACTGAAAAGTCTCTGGAGTCGCCGCATCGGGGTCGCCCTCACGTTGGCTGGCATCACTCTGTCGGTGGCGCTGATCCTCGGCGTCGACCGGATTCGCGTCGAAGCCCGTGAGCATTTTTTACGTACTGTTTCGGGAACCGATCTGATCGTTGGCGCACGAACCAGCCCCGTGCAGGTTCTGCTCTACTCGGTTTTCCGCATGGGTGATCCCACCGGCAACATCAACTGGAAAACCTTTCAGCAGATCAGCTCACATCCCAAAGTGCGTTTCGCGATTCCGGTTTCGCTCGGCGATTCCCATCGGGGTTACCGTGTACTCGGGACCACAGATGCCTACTTCCAACATCTCGGCTATGGCGATGGTCAGAAGCTCCGGTTTCAGAGCGGGCGTGGTTTCGAGGGTGTTCTCGATACGGTCCTCGGCTCGGAAGTGGCGGCGATCCTCGGTTATCAGGTTGAAGACAAGATCATCATCGCCCACGGGACCCGGGACGATGGTCTGGCGCGCCACGATGACATGCCCTTCACCGTTACAGGCGTGCTCGCGCCTACCGGTACGCCAGTGGATAGGACCGTCCATG
>Ga0194119_10008632_pt1 | contig 13937 bp, 13 predicted proteins | sample TA2MahC100mmetaG_FD_148620 | JGI IMG/M metagenome (GOLD analysis project Ga0194119, IMG submission 148620) | Freshwater microbial communities from Lake Tanganyika, Tanzania - TA2015018 Mahale Deep Cast 100m | ecosystem: Environmental > Aquatic > Freshwater > Lake | place: Tanzania: Lake... | reverse complement strand
ACGTCGCCGCCACGGTTGGTGTGATGGAAGCCGATGCCGCTCTTGGCCAGTATGTCTTCGCTAGCCAGAACGTTCTCGTCGTGGCCGTTGCGGCCCATCGTGACCACATGCGGATGCTCAACAAACACAAGCTGATCGGAAATCTCGTCGCGCTTCCGCTGCTCGACTAATGTGGCCTGCAACGCATAAGCCTCGGCCCACTTCATGCGGCCGAGGTCGCGCGTCGAAAGTACCCGTGTTTGTACTGCAGCGAGCATTCGAAATTAGAAGTTGATCGCCCGTCCGTAAACTGCGTTGAACGCTTCACCCAATGCTTCGTACAGCGTCGGGTGCGCATGAATCGTGTTGATCATCGTATCGACGGTGGCTTCGGCTTCCATCGCCGTCACCGCCTCGGCGATGAGTTCATAGCCATGCGGCCCGATGATGTGCACGCCCAAGATTTCGCCGTACTTCGCATCGCTCACGATCTTCACAAAGCCCTCGTGATGCCCGATGATCGAAGCTTTCGAATTCGCCAGGAACGGAAACTTGCCGACCTTCACATCGTGGCCCGCGGCCTTCGCCTGCGCTTCCGTCAATCCAACCGAACCGATGCCCGGCTCCGTGTAGGTCGCACCAGGAATCCGGTTGCGATTGATCGCCGTGTACGGTTTGCCCGCCGCGGCCGCTACGGCAACCATGCCTTCCGCGGTCGCCACGTGCGCCAATTGCGGCGTTCCAGCCACCACGTCGCCGATCGCATACACGCCCGGCTCGCCCGTCTGCTGATCCGGCCCGACTTTGATGAATCCGCGATCCACCTGCACGCCCGGAACGTTTTGTAACCCGATATTTTCGGTGTTCGGCTTGCGGCCAACAGCGACCAGCAGCTTCTCCGCCTGCATCGGCTCGACCTTGCCGTTGGCCAGCGTCACGTTCAGCGCCACTCCGGTTCCGGTGCGCTGAATATCGCTTGCCTTCGCGCCCGTCTCGATCCGGATGCCGGCCTTCTTAAACGCCTTTTCGAGTTCCTTCGAAACATCCTCGTCTTCCACCGGCACCAGCCGCGGCAGCATTTCTAGAACAGTTACTTCGGACCCGTACCGCTTGAAGATCGACGCAAACTCGACGCCCACCGCGCCCGCGCCGATGATCAACAACGACTTCGGCACGGACTGAAGCTTCAAGATCTCGACATTGGTCAGAATGAACTCGGGATCGGGCTCGAGCCCCGGAATCATGCGCGCTTCCGAACCCGTCGCGATGACGATGTTCTTCGCTTCAATTACGCGCGTGCCTTCGGGCGAAGTCACTTCCACGCGCCCGCCGCCGAGAAGCTTTCCATAGCCCGCGATCACGTCGATCTTGTTCTTCCGCATCAGGCCAGTAATGCCTTTGGCGTGTTTGTCGACGATGTCCTGTTTCCGCTTCATCACGTTCGGCAGGTGCAGTTGCGGGTTCTCGCAAGACAAGCCCTGTTCGCCGGGATTCTTGAAATAGTCCCAGACCTCGGCCGTCTGCAACAACGCCTTGGTCGGCACGCAGCCGACATGCAAACACGTACCGCCTAGCTTAGGCTCCTTTTCAATCAGCGCGGTCTTTAGACCGTACTGGGCGGAGCGAATCGCGGCCGAGTAGCCACCGGGGCCGCTGCCGACCACAACGAGATCATATGCCATTATTTTTGAGTGTAACATCGAGCGTCCGGCGTACATTTAATAGATGTATGGTCACGATCACCGGATTGCTCCTTTTCGCCGCCGCGTTTCCGATTGAGTCGATTCGCGTCGAAGGCGTAAAGCGCCTGAAACCGGCCCAAGTCATCGCCGCCAGCGGCCTCCGCGCCGGACAGAACGCCGACAAACCCGACTTCGACGCCGCGCAGAAGCGCCTTGCCGAATCCGGCGTGCTCGCCAGCGTCGGCTACAAATACGAGCCCGCGCCTTCCGGCAAAGGTTTCATCGTGACCTTCGAAGTTGTCGAGGTCGATCAGGTCTTCCCCATCCGTTTCGAAGAAATCGCCAAGCCCGAGGCCGATCTCCGTAAAATCCTCGCCACCGATCCGCTGTTCACCGATCCAGCCCCCGGCACGCGCGAAGTCATCGCGCGCTACGCCGCCGCGCTCAACGCCGCCGTCAAGATCGATCCTCCAATTGTCGGCCGAGTCCTCGCCGACCGCCCCGGCGAAGAGATGATGCTCTTCCGCCCCGACAAACCGCGCCCTACCGTCGCGACCGTCAAGTTCACCGGCAACGTCGCCTTCCCCACTTTTGAATTGCAGAACCGCATGGCCACCGTCGCCGTCGGCACGCTATTTACCGAGGACCGCTTCCGCGAACTGCTCATCAATCAGATTCGGCCGATCTACGAAACCAAAGGGCTGCTGCGCGTCAAGTTCCCGAAGATCACCGCCGTGCGAGCCGATGATGTCGAGGGCTTCAACGTGACGGTCGAAGTCGACGAAGGCCCGGAGTTCGTGCTCGACGAAGTGCGCATCTCGGGCGCTGCTGGTGCGTCGGAGTTGCTCAAGATCGCGGCCTTCAAAACGGGCGAAATATTCCGCATTCAGGAGGTTTCGCAAAGCCTCGAACGGCTCCGGGCGGCGATGCGCAGCCAAGGCTACATGAAGGCAGAAACGTCGGCGACACGCCAATACGCCGACGCGCGCAAGACCGTTGAAATGGAGGTAGCGGTCAAGGCGGGCCCTCGCTACAAGATGGGCAAACTCACAATCAGAGGCCTCGACATCACCACCGAGCCCGAGATCCGCAAACTGTGGGGCCTCAAGGAAGACGCCTACTTCCGCGAAGGATACGCCGAGCGCGTCATCGCCAAGATCAAGGAAGACGGACTGCTCGACAATCTCGGCGAAACGGCCGTAAAGCTCGATTTCGACGAGCCAGCCGAACGAGTAAACGTCACCCTCAACTTCGCGGGAGAAAAAAAGGATCCGCCCGCTAAGCCCATCCGCTGATTGCTCCGGCCCGCGAGTTAACGTACAATCGCCCGAGGGGATAAGCACGCATGTATCGATTCTTCTTAATCGTAACGATGATCGCGGTGTCCGGCTCGATGGGCTTGTACGCCAAGCGAAAACTCAACGTCAACACAGAAACGCCAGAAGGCGCCAAGCTCAAGCATCTCGGCGACGAAGCCGACGCCGCGAAAAAAATGGCGCTCATGGAAGCTTTCGTAAAAGAGCATCCGAGCCACGATTCGACATCTTGGGTTTACGGCGAAATGCAGACGGCGTACCTGGCCGCCAACGCCTTCGACAAGTCGCTCGCCGCCGGTGAAAAGGTTCTCGCCGACGACGCCGACGATGTCGCCGCCGCGCACGCTTGCCTGAAGGCCGCCGAAGGCAAAAAGGACGCCGCGCTGATTAAGAAGTTCGCCGGCATCACCTCAGCCGCCGCGCGCAAGGCGGCAGCCGTCGCCAAACCCGCCGACGCAGACGACGTGCCCGCCTGGACACAAGCCGTCGACTACGCCAAGCAGGTCGACACCTACACCGAGTATTCGCTGTACGCCAACGCCGTACAAGCCACGAGCCCCGACGCCCGCATCGAACTTGGCGAAGCGTTGATCGCGCAGAATCCGGCGTCGCAGTATGTCGCGATGATCCGCCCGCAGATCTTCGTCGCCTATCAGCAAAAGGGCGACACGGCGAAAGCCATCGCAGCCGCCGAAACCGGCCTTAAAGCCGATCCGGCCAACGACGATATGCTGCTCTACCTAGCCAGTAAAGCCTACGAGGGCAAGAACACGGCCAAGGCTTCCGCCTACGCCAAAAGTCTCACCGAAGCGCTACCGGCCAAGCCGTTGCCGCAAGGCATGGCCGAGGCCGATTGGAACAAGAACAAATCGATCAAGCTCGGCGTGGCGCAGTGGATGCTCGGCGTGATTGCATCGAATGAACAGAAGTGGGCCGACGCGGACACCCACCTGCGCGCGGCGCTGCCCAACGTCAGCGGCGGCAGCCTGGCCGCGGAAACGCTGTTCCATCTCGCGCTTGCTAACTACCGGCTCGGCGACCCGAAAAAGGACCGCAAGCTCATCAACGAGGCGCTGAAGTACAACCAGCAATGCGCGGCGATCGCGTCCCCCTTCCAGGCGCAGGCGCGCAAGAACATCGCGGCGATTAAGAGCGCTTACCGGATCCCGTAGCGCTGGCTAATGCCCCGCGCCCTCAGCCAACGGCGCCACCGGCTTCGCAGCCGGAGAAATCTGCGTGAGCATCTGCTCCTTGCGCCAAACCAACGTCGAAGTGTTGTAGCTCGCGATCTCAAACCCATGCCCGTGCGTCACCGCGTCGGTCGGACAAGCCTCGACGCAGAATCCGCAAAAGATGCAGCGCGAGTAGTCAATGTTGTACACCTCGGCGTACCGTTCTCCGCCGCTCATGCGTTTCTCTTCGGTATTCTCCGCTGCTTCGATGTAGATGCACTGCACCGGGCACGCCGCCGCGCAGAGAAAGCACGCCACGCATTTTTCCAGGCCACTCTCGTCGCGCTGCAGCACGTGCACGCCGCGGAAGCGCTCCTGGAAAATCGCCGGCGCCGCCGGATAGTCTTCGGTGATGGTCGGCGCCATCATCTCTTTGAAGGTGACAGTGAGTCCTTTCGCAATCGCTGCGGCGTTGCCAAGAACTTCCGAGATCTTCGATGCCATTTCTAATCAGTGTAACGTATCCGCTCCCGACCGGAGCTAGCGGTTCCTCGATCCTCAACCGGGTTTATACTGTGGCACGCGGTCGGCATCGGTAAATAGCGACCCACCTGCCAGCGCGTCCAGCTTGGCGCGGTCGAATCCAGTGAAGTCCGAAACGATCTCGCCTTCGGCCGAAATTTCGAACAGCCAAGGCACATGCGTGATGCCAAAGGCCCGGCTCACGGCATAACGCGATGCCGCGGGATCAATCAGCGTCTCCAGCCGGATCTTGAAGTCGGTATGAAACTCGCGCGTGCCCTCTTCGTCGTCCTGCGAGATCGCGACGATTCGTCGCCAACCGCGGTCGGAAATGCGCTGCAAGTACGGAAACGTCAACTGGCAAGTCGGGCAGTCGATCTTGAAAAACGCCAGAACGACGGGACGCATAGAGTCCAGGCGCCGATCGGCGCCATCGAGCGTCCGCAGCGTAAATTCCGGCGCACGCATCACGATTGCCGTTTTGACTGTTGGAGGAACATCAATATGTCAAACTTCTTGATTTCCCGCCCAGGGAAGAAACTGTTCACGGCGTTCTGTTCGTCGTCATAAACTTCAAACACGGTCTCGAGTTTGGTCAGGACCAAGAGTTCAACATTTCGCCGCGTGAGATTCAGCAACTTCAACGCGCCGCCCACTTTACGCAGCGTGCTGAAACTCATAACCAGAGCGCCCAAGCCGGACGAATCAATATAACTGACGGCAGCAAGATTTAGAATCGCGTTCGTCTTGCCCGCTTCGGCGATCGTCTTTACGCGCTCGCGCAACTGGTCGGCGCCATCGCCGGCGACAATCTGCCCTTTTACGTCGATGATCGGAATGCCCTCGCGCTCGCGTTCGGTGAACGATAAATCCATTCGCCTATTGTCGCGCTTCGGCGAGCAGTGCGGGGACGGGCGTCATACCCGCCGAACCAGTCCGCGGCAGCGACACGCGAAACGTTGTTCCCTTCCCGAGTTCGCTCTGCACATCGATGGCCCCTCCATGCGCCCTCACAATCCACGCCACGAAGCTCAATCCAAGGCCCAATCCCTTCTCCGGGTCATCCCTCTTGACGCGGTAGAACCGCTCGAACACATGCGGCAGATGCTCTGCCGCGAGGCCGATCCCCGTGTCGGCGACCACGAGTTCCACGACCGACTCCCGCCGCACAACCGACACCGCAACCGACCCTCCTCCTGGCGTGTACTTGATCGCATTCGCGAGCAGATTCGTGACCAGCCGCTCCAATTGCGTGCGATCGCCACTAACCAGCGAATCGGAGTCGCTCGACCAGGTCAGGCCGATGTTTTCATCGGCCGCTCCCGTCGAAAACTGCTCCGCCAAATCGCCGACGATGCCGCCCAAATCGACCGGTTCGCGCTTAATCTCGATCTGCCCGGTCTCGGCCTGCGAAAGCATCAGCAACGCGCGAACTATATTCGACAACCGGTCGACATCTTCGAGCGCGTTGATCACCGCGTCGCGATACTCGTCGGTATTCTTGGCTGTCATCAGCGCAACTTCCAACTGCCCTCGAATTCCCGTAATCGGCGTTCGCAGTTCGTGCGAAGCGTCGGTGGAAAACCGTTTCACCTGATCGAAGTTTTCCTCCAATCGCGCCATCATCTTGTTGAACGCATCGATCAGCGAATCGAGTTCGTCTCCCGCGCCCCGCGAGTCGATTCGCAAATGCAGGCTCGAGCCGGACGTTTTCTGCGCCGTTTCGGCCAACTCGTTCACCGGCCGCAAAGCCCGGCCGGACGTGAACCAGCCGAAGAAGGTAGCCACGATGAGCATCAGTGGGATCGACAGGAAGTAATCTTCGACGAACAAACGCGTGATCACTCTAGGTTCCGATGTGCGGCGTCCGATAACCAGAAGATACTTATCGCCTTGGGTGGAAAACTGGCCGTATCGAAGGAGTAGTTCCCCTTCGGCCTTGTGAAACTTTTTGCGCCAGACTGGCGTTGCGGACGCGGCGATCCGCGTCAACTCGCCGGCGGACTCAACGCCGAAAATCCGGTATCCACTGGAGGCTTCGAGAATATTCCCGTCGGCATCCGACAACAGAAGATTTCGCCGGAGGCGCTCCAGAAAGAACACCTGTTGGGGGACCCGCGGATCCACCGACCACGTCGCCTGTCCATTTTCTATGCGCAGAAATCCGCCGACGGCATTCCAGTCGTCTTCGATGAGCGATTCCATCCACTCATCGATTACGCTGTCCAACTGATACCGGAACACTACGCCGACGCCAGACAGAAAAATGCCAAAAATAATCGTGTAGCTCAACGCCAACCGAAAGCGCAGACTGCGAACGACGCTAGGAAGCCGCTTCGACAACACGGAGCTAATTCTTGATCTCGGCAGGCATGTCGATCATATACCCAATGCCCCGCACCGTGTGAATCATCTTCACCGGAGAGTCGTCGTCGATCTTGCTCCGCAGATGGCGAATGTAGACGTCGACAATATTCGTCAATCCGTCGTAGTCCATATCCCAAACGTGTTCGACGATCATCGTGCGGCTGAGCGGCTTTCCCCGATGTCGCATCAGGTACTCGAGAATGCTGAATTCCTTCGGCGCCAGTTCGATGCTCTCACCCGCGCGAGTCACTTTGCGGCGCAGCGCATCAAGCACCAGATCGCCCACCTGAAAACGTTCCGGCATGTTTGCGCCACGGCGCAGCAGCGCTTTCACGCGCGCCAGAAATTCAACGAATGCGAACGGTTTCACCAAGTAGTCGTCGGAGCCCATTTCCAGGCCCTTAACGCGATCTTCGACGTTACCGCGCACGGACAAAACGATCACCGCCGGCGCCGTCTTACGGTTCCGAATTTTCTCCAACACTTTCAGGCCATCGATGTCGGGCAAATTCAGATCGAGCACGATCAGGTCGTAATCAAGCGCATGCATTTTCTCCAGCGCCGATGCTCCGTCGCCTGCAATCGCGACCGTACAGCCGGCGCTCTCCAGCCCGCGGCCGACAAAGTCAGCGATTCGCTTCTCGTCTTCTACGACAAGTACTCTCGTTTGTTCGGTCATCGGGAACACCTCGGCAGGAAAGATCGTGGCATGGCTCACAAGGTTGGACTCACCTTCAACAACGGCGACTGCGGGGCGAACCCATTCCTATACATTGTTACGGAAACGCACTGAGTGCTAGTGAAGGATTGTAAACCTTTCGATCACTCATGACTTCGTTCGTTACGCGCAAGCCGGCCCACCGAGCAAGCGACATCGACAGAACGACCGTTCCGATTACTGGAAGGTCTTTCGAACGGATCGAATTTCCTCAAGCGCCTGCAGGTTGTCCACCGCCGTCAAATCTCCGGTCGGTTGATCCAACCACGCAGCTCGCACAAGACGCCGCATCAATTTCCCATTCCGAGTCTTCGGTATCGCCGTTACAAAGGCAACCACACTCGGCCGCAGCGGCCGGCCCAGTTCGCCGGCGACGAGATCTTTGAGCGCATCCGCTTCGACCTCGCCATTTCGCACGACGAACGCCGCGATCGCGTTTCCCGTCCGTTCGTCCGGAATCGCGATCACCGCCGCTTCAACGACGGCCGAATGGCTTACCAGTACCGATTCGATCTCCGCTGGACCGATACGTTTACCGGCCACTTTTATCGTGTCGTCGCTGCGGCCGTGGATGAACCAGTGGCCGTCCGCGTCGATCTCGGCGAAATCGCCGTGCCGCCAAGTTCCGGGAAACATCGACCAATAGGTATCGTGATACCGCTCGCGGTCGTTGTGAAATCCGTGAGTCATGCCGAGCCACGGCTTTCGAACGACCAATTCGCCGACGCCTTCGCGAATGCTATTTCCGTGTTCATCGACGACGTCGGCCGCGATGCCCAGGCACGCCGCCGAAAAACCGCACGGCTTCATCTCCAACAGCGGGTTGTTCAAGAGTATGCCGCCGGAAATCTCCGTGCCGCCCGAGTAGTTGATAATCGGCACGCGCGACTTGCCGATAACCTCAAACAACCACTGCCATGGCTCGGTGTTCCACGGTTCGCCGGTCGAGCCGAATAGCTTCAGCTTCGATAGGTCATATCGCCGCGCGATCTCGTCGCCGTGCGGCTGCAAGGCTCGAATCAATGTCGGCGACAGCCCCAACACATCGACACCGTGGCGATCCGCGAAAGCCCACAGCCTCGCCGGATGCGGAAAGTCAGGCGCGCCGTCGTAGAGCACGACCGTGCCTCCCAACATCAGCGCGCCGTAGAACAACCATGGGCCCATCACCCAACCGATATCGGTGACCCAACAGATTCGTGTGTTCTTTCCCACATCGAAGCCGAAGGCCATATCCGAGGCGCCTTTGATCGGAAACGTCCCGTGCAGATGGACCATACCCTTCGGCCGGCCCGTTGTGCCGGAGGAGTAGATGATGATGAGCGGATCCTCCGTGCTCGTCGGGCAAACCGAATCGTCGGTCCCGCGCGAACAGAGTTCGTCCCAAGTCAGATCCCGCCCCGCGGTCATCGGCGCTTCGAAGTTGTCGAGGCGCGGAACCACAACCACATGCCGCAGTTCGGGATAACTCGCCGCGACCTGGTCGACGACCGTCTTCGACGCGATCGACTTGCCGCGCCGCGGAAACGCGTTCGCCGTGAAGATCACGGTCGCGCCAACATCGCGCACGCGTTCTTCAATCGCCGCGTGGCCGTAGCCGGTAAACAATGGGATAGCAACCGCCCCTATGCGAGCGAGGGCAAGGAGCACCGCGGCTGTCTCGGGCATCATCGGCAGATGTACCGCAACGCGATCGCCTTTTTGAACGCCGATGTCGCGCAGACCCGCGGCGCACTTTCGCACGGCCATTTGCAGCGCCTTGTAGCTCCACGAACGCGTCCCGCCTTCTTCGCCTTCCCACGAAATCGCCGGCTGCCGCGGTTCCTTGCCGTCCAGACACGCCGAACTGATGTTCAACCCACCGCCAACGCACCACCTCGGCCACTCGATTCCTTCCGAGGTATCGAGCAGCTTCGTGTAGGGTGGATCGAAGGCGACCTGGAGAAACCGTAGCATTTCCTCGGTGTACCACTCGATGTCATCAATGGATCGCCGGTGAAGCGACGCATAATCGGGCTCTCCACATTGAGAGAGAAAAGCGGTCAATCGCGCCCGTTTCAGAACTTCTTGGTCCGGCCGCCAGGCGATCGGTATGGTCATTGGGATCAGTACCCATTATCCTGAAAGGTAGACTTACGCATGGACCCCGCAACCAACGCCCTGCCTTTTCACGAAACCGTGGAGGCGCAAGGCCACCTCATCGACTCGCACATCATGGAACGGATCTTCGACACGGTCGTCGAGTGTCAAGGCCGTTTTGAAGTCGAGATCTTCCAAATCGGCCGCACCAATAGCGACCCCTCTCATCTTCGCCTGCGCGTAGAAACGCCGTCGCGCGAATTGATGGACCAGTTGCTCGGCCAGCTGCTCGGCTTCGGCTGCACGCCGGCCGACGGCGGCGATGCGGAAACGCGGATCGTCGATCGCGATTGCTGCGCGCCGGAAGACTTCTACTCAACGACGAACCATCGCACGCAGGTACGATTGGGCGGGCAATGGATCATCGTCGAGCGGCAGCGCATGGACGCCATGGTTGTCGTTTCGGGCGGGCGCGCATCGTGCCGCCGGCTGCGCGATCTGCGCGCGGGCGACGCGGTTGTCGTCGGCATGCGCGGTATTCGCGTAATTCCCGAATCGAAGGAACGCGACCGGCTAGGCTTCTCGTTCATGAGCAACGAGATCTCCTCCGAGCGGCAAGTCGAAACGGCGGTGCGGCAAACGGCGGCGCTGATGGAAAGTGTACGCGCGGACGGGAAGAAGATTGTCTTCGTCGCCGGACCCGTGGTTGTGCATACCGGCGGCGTCGAGCCGCTGTCGAGTTTAATTCGCGCGGGATGGGTGGACGCGGTGCTCGCCGGCAATGCGCTCGCCGTCCACGATATTGAAGCCTCGCTGCTCGGCACATCGCTTGGCGTGCGCGTCGCCGATGGACGATTGGAAGAGCACGGCCACCGCAACCACATGCGCGCGATCAACGCGGTGTATCATTGCGGCAACATCGCCGGCGCGGTGGAAAGCGGACGGCTGACGAGCGGCGTGATGTATGAATGCGTGAAGGCGAAGGTGCCGTTCGTCCTCGCGGGGAGTTTGCGCGACGACGGCCCGTTGCCCGACACAATCACTGATATGAACGAAGCGCAGGATGCCTACAACGAACACTTGCAGGGCGCGGGACTGGTGTTGTGTTTGAGTTCCATGCTCCACTCCATCGCCACCGGCAACATGTTGCCGAGTTGGGTGCGCATCGTTTGTGTCGACATCAATCCGGCTGTTGCGACGAAGGTCAGCGACCGCGGAACGGGCCAGGCGGTCGGCGTGGTCACCGATGTCGGATTGTTTCTCGATCACCTTTCCAAGAAGTTGGTGGGCGCATGAAGAAGAGAGCTTACATGGACGAGCACGCCTCGGCCGGCGTCGACGCGGCGCTACCGGCCATCGAGACGTGGCCAAATCAGTACGACAACGAATACGAAATCGAAATCGTCAATCCGGAGTTCACGTCGGTCTGCCCGAAGACGGGGTTGCCCGATCACGGGACGTTAACGCTGCGCTACACGCCCGATAAACACTGCCTGGAATTGAAGTCGCTGAAGATGTACTGGCTGGAGTACCGCAATCTCGGTATCTTTCAAGAAAACATCGTGAACAAGTTCCTGCAGGATGTTGTCCGTTATGCGGATCCAGTGCGCGCAACGGTGATCGGCGACTTTACGCCGCGCGGCGGCATCGCCACCGTGATTACGGCGCGCTATGAAAGGAAGGCCCGTGGCCGCCGAAGGTAGCGCGCGCGAGTTGGAGCAGGCGGTGCGCGAAATCGCCGAACGCGTGAAAGCGCGGCACCCGCAAGGCGAGCGCGGCCGCGCGGGAATTCCGCTCGCCGATCTGATGCCGCTAGTCCATGCGCGAGATGCCGCGGAAGCAAAAGTCGCGGCAATCGGCACGGTAAATCCCCGGCCGCCGGGTTTGAAGAACAATTTGGTGCAGGCCTGGAAGCGGCTGGTGGCGCGTGTGCTCGATTGGCATGTGCGTGAACAGGTCGAATTCAATCGCGCGCAGATGAATTGCATGCAGGCCGTGATGGAAGCGCTGAACGAACACAATCGCGGACTGGAACGATTGGCGGCGTCGCTGGATGGATGTCAGCAGGCGATCGATGAGTTAAAAACGATCGACGCGGACACGCGAATCCGCGCGGCCGAGGCGCGGGCCGATGTATTGCAGGCGCGGTCGGCGGAGTTGGCCGACATTCGCACTCACTGGCAAGAGTGGCGCAAGGAGTGGGAGCGAAAACTGGCGATCAACGAGACGCAGTTCCTTCGGAGCGTTGCGGATCTGCAAGGCGGATTTACGCACCGCTCGAACCTGATGGAAGCGAATTTCCGCGAGATCGCCAGCGGGCAGCATTGCGAATTCGAAGCGGCGTTGGCGCGGGCCAACGATGAGATTCAGAAGAAGCTCTGGGCCGATCTGGACCGGATCCGCACCGAGTACGAACAGGTCATTCACAGCGAGTTGCGATCGGCGCGTCAAAAGGCGTTCGCGGCCGCGGCCATAGCGGCGCCCGTGCCGGCCGCCGATTCGCACAGCTACGATTTCCTGCGATTCGCCGAACTCTTTCGCGGCCCGGAAGCCTACGTCCGCAAGAACTTCGAGGCCTATCTCGGCTACTTCGAAGGCAAAACTCGCGTGGCCGATCTTGGCTGCGGGCGAGGCGAGATGCTCGCGCTGCTCAAAGAGCGGGGCCTGGACGCGCTCGGGATTGACGGCGACTTGGAGTCCGTCGCAACGTGTTCCGCTGCCGGTCTGCGCGCCGAGCGTCATGATCTCTTCGAATGGCTGCGCGCGCAAGCGGATGGTTCGTGGGAAGTAATTTTTTGTTCGCAGGTGATCGAACATCTGCCGCCAATGCTGTTGCCCGAGTTCATCACGCTCTGCGCGGCAAAGCTCGAACGAGGCGGCATCCTGATCTTCGAAACGCCAAATCCCGAATGTTTGGCCATCTTCGCGAGCCACTTCTACTTGGACCCAACGCATCATCGCCCGGTCCCGCCGACACTTGCGGCATTCCTCATGGAAGAGGCCGGCATTGGCCGTTTGGAAGTGAAGCGTCTGGCGCCAGCGATCGATTCGATGCCTTCGCTTGCGTCGCTGCCCGCCGATTTCCGTGAGGCGTTCTTCGGTTGTTTGGATTACGCGATTGTTGGCGTGAAGCTCTGACCCATTCACCTACTTGGACGGCGAAACGAGGAAGGCGGCGGCGACAAGGGCGCAGGCGGCGGCGATTGACGAAGTGAAAAAACTGCCTGTAACATCGTAGGCGATGCCCGCGAGCGCCGGTCCGAGAATTTGCCCGAAACCAAACGCCGCGACCATGAGTGCGAGAGCGCGGCCAGGATCGGGCGGTCCGTCGCATTGCAATTCATCATCTTTGACAAAGTCGATGCCGCCGGCCGCGAGTTCATCGACCAACGAAGCGGTCTGCTCTGGCGACAGTCCTACACTCGGCTTTACGATTGTTCCGATGAGGGGACCGGTTTCGACACCAGACAAACGGCGAGTCCCGCCAACACCGAACTGCGGTCCGGGATAGGCGGCGCGAAAGCAATCCGGAAGTGTGATGTCGAGCAGGCGCAGTGCGGAGAACTGCTGCAGTTCGAAAAGGTTTCCGGCTACGGTGGCGAGCAGGTTCGGAACACTCGCGCCCAGATTGTCGATCGGCCAGGAGAGTTCAGTTTGCGCGCGCCTCCAAACCGGTTGCGCAACTCCTTTAGGCGTTCGCGCACCGGGGAGCGACGGAGCCGCCCGCGTGTCAATCTCGCGAATCCACTCTATTCTGGCGCCGTATTTCTGTTTGAGTTCGGGCGTCTCACCCGGGACGGCAAGGAATGTGCCGCTCGACTGCTCTCCCGCCATAACGGCAATGGCGTCCTCCAGCGGGAAGGAGGTCTCCACTTCATAGATGGCGTGAACGCGACTAGAACGATCAGCGGACATGAGGTATTATCACGATACCATTTCTCTCCGTAGGAGTGATATCCTTACTGCAACACCTACGACTCGGTTCGAGTAAGATTAAGTTCATGAGCACACAGCCTATTATCCGCCGAAAGCTCGCCGACGAGGTGCGGGACCGTCTCATGGCGCAGATTCGCAGCGGAGACCTCCACCCCGGTGATCGCTT
>Ga0194119_10008629_pt1 | contig 13940 bp, 14 predicted proteins | sample TA2MahC100mmetaG_FD_148620 | JGI IMG/M metagenome (GOLD analysis project Ga0194119, IMG submission 148620) | Freshwater microbial communities from Lake Tanganyika, Tanzania - TA2015018 Mahale Deep Cast 100m | ecosystem: Environmental > Aquatic > Freshwater > Lake | place: Tanzania: Lake... | reverse complement strand
TGTGACCGTACTGATTCCCATGCACAACGAGGAACGGGTTGCGGCCGACGTACTGCAGGCTCTTGTCGACTGTGATTACGCCTGGGACCGCCTGGAGATTATTCCGATCAACGACCGGTCCACTGACGGAACCGCCGGAATTATCGAAAACTTCGCCCGCCGTTACCCGTTCATCCACCCCATGCACCGGACTGCAGGGCCAGGTGGGAAGCCTGCGGCGCTGGAAGAGGCTTGCGACCGTGCCAGCGGAGAGATTTTTCTACTCTTCGACGCTGACTATGTGCCCGGCCGCGCCGTTTTGAAAATGCTGGTGGCTCCGTTCGCCGATCCGGAAGTCGGAGCGGTTATGGGCCGCGTCGTTCCGCACAACATCGGCGAAAGCCTGCTGACCGGACTGCTTTCGCTGGAGCGTTCCGCCGGCTATCAGGCCGCGCAGCAGTCCCGCTACAACGCGGGGTTCACCGCGCAGTTTGGCGGGACGGTAGGCGGCGTACGGGCAGCGGCGCTGCGGTCGGTGGGCGGGTGGAATCCGGAATCTCTGACTGAGGATACCGACTTGACTTTTGCCTTGCTGCTGGGCGGTTGGCGAACGGCGTATGTGAATCGCGCAGAGTGCTACGAAGAGGTTCCGCGCACATGGACCGCTCGAAAACGGCAATTGAGCCGCTGGGTCACCGGGCATACGGAGTGCTTCCACAGCTACTCCAGCGAATTGTGGGCGTCCCCGTTCCTGACTTTCGCCGAAAAACTGGATGCGTTGTTCCTGCTGGCCATGTATTGGACCGCGCCGATGGTGGTGCTCGGCTGGATCGCCTCTTTGGCGCTGTTCTTCATTCCGGAGGCGCACCAAGTGCCTGCGCTGCCTGTGGCGCTCGGTTTTCTTTGCTATCAAATGTTCGCCAATCAGGCTTCGTTTCTGGAAATTGGCGCCGCAACGCTGTTGGACGGCACGCGCATTCGAGCGCTGCTGCTGCCGCTCAGCCTGCTCAACTTCTTTGCGAGCACAGGGGCCATTTGCGGCGCTCTCTGGAAGTTCTATTGGAACCGGTTCTGGGGCGGGGACGGCGACGGCTGGTACAAAACACACCGCACGAGGCTCTCCGACGGCAAACTGTTCGGTTCGAATCAGTCCCCGGGGATCACTCGAACCAGCTTGGGCACCTACCGTGCGGAGGCCTCCGGGGACTAACCATGCACTTCTTGCTCTTTTCTCTCGGATTCCTGTTCCTATTTTACCTGCATTTCGGCCTGGCCAATTGGGCGTGGCGGACGATTCGCGGCCGCCATTCCTCGGAGTTGGACATGGGCTATGTCCGGCTGGAAGACTATTTCGGGCAGTCGTTCCGGACGAAACTGCGGGAGTGGCTGCGTGTGTTTCCTCGTGAGTCCGGCGCTACGGCCGCTCTGCAAGTTCATGATTTGGGCGGAGAGCGGATCTTCGTCGCGGGCTCGTCCACTTATCCTTCCGGAAGGCGGGAGAGGGAGGTTCTGGTGATCGAGGGCGACTTCCGGTGCGGCAACGACTGCGAGTTCGAGCGGGAGTTAATGGTAAAGGGCGACTGCCAAGTGGGCGCCGATACACAGTTGCGGGCGTTGGCCGTGGACGGGAAGCTTCGTCTGGAAGAGGGCGCGGCGGTGAAACGTTGGGTGGACGCGACCAAAGAGTTAGTTCTGGGACCGGACTGCGTAATCGCTTCCCGCGCGACCTCGCGAACCTCTATCGAGATTCAACCCGGGGCTCGCGCACTATCGTTCTTAGCGACCGAGGTTTTTACGGAAGGCCGTCACGAGCCGCGGGTCCGCCTGGATAAGACTTCGAGGGCAGTGCTGCAGATTCCGCACGCCGAGGGTGCGGTGATGGAGCATGGCTATGATCCAGCCAAATTGTTTTCGATGGGCGGCGGTTGTTATTTGTACCAGGGCGATCTGGAGACTACTATTCCGATTCACCTAAAAGCCAACTTAGTGGTCCGTGGTAAGTTTTACTGTCCCAAGGAAAGTCTGCTCGACGGTAACTTGAAGGCGGCTGGGCGCGTGACGATCGGCGCTGCATCGGTGGTCCGCGGAACTATCGTGGCCGGGCAAGACCTGGTGCTGAATTCGAACGTATACTTCCAGGGATTGTTGCACGCCGGCGGTCAGATGCGGCTTTGCCACGGCGTTCGCGGCATGCGCGACGGATTGCCGGTGGCGGTGTACTCGGCCGGAGCGCTGACTGTAGAAAGCAACGTGGTCGTTTACGGAAAACTGGCGTCAGCGCGGCACGTCATCGCAGTTTCGACCCCGATGGCATGGCTGGAGACACTGCGATAGGAGGTAAAATGCGGCTACTTATTCTGATGAGTTTGTGTTGCGGGGCGTGGGCCGAAAACGCCCAGTCGCCTGCGACACCTGCCACCTTCGACCGGCCCGGTTATGAGAGTCCGCTGCCTGTGTTACTGGAAGTGGGCACTTACCACCACGGGGTGTCAAACGGCCAGGGTTACTGGCGCGGTGCCGACGCCGCCATTTGGCTGCGCCACAACCCCCGGTTTACCCCGGTGTTTCTCTTCAACTCCCAGACCCGCCCTGGTATTCGCCAACAAAACATCGGATTCTTCAGCTTCGCGAATTGGACGAAGAACTTCTATACAACGCAAGGTTTCTCCGTCACGCCAGAGCGCCGCGGCTTTTCGATTTTCCCTCAACAGCGCTACGACCTGAAGGGCTTCTACAAAGTTCCGTTTAACCGGCAGCTTATACTCTCAGCCGGCTACTCCCATTTCTCCTTTCAGTCCCCGGTCAAGGGTCACATCTACAACGGCGGATTCATCTTCTACCGCCCCAGAACGATCATCGAAGGTAACTACTTTCTAAATCGCAACCAGCCCTTTGACAAGATCGGTCACGCGGCGTCGCTGGCCGTACAGCGGGGTCAGGAAGGCCGATACTGGATCGGCACAGTGGTGGGTGGAGGCAAAGAGGTTTATAGCTACATCGCAACGACGCCGTTAGAGGTTAACCTGAACAGCGTCTCCATGCAGATCTTTCTGCGCAAATGGATTACCCGGCATTACGGTTACTACGTCTCGTTCGATCACCAGACACGATTTACGGCGTACTCCCGCACCGGCGCCACGGCCCGTATGTTCTTTGAGTTCTAGTACGGATGGAGCGCAGCGCTATTACGAAAACGCAGTTCGGTTCATAGCTGGCGGCCGCGTTTTCGCGCGCAATGGTGTTATGCGTACTTGGCTGTGCCTCGTTCTCGCTTTTCATGGAGCCGCGGCGGCGGTGTCGTTTCAGTTCGAAGGTTTTGGGGCCGCCCCAAACCTCACCCTCGTCCAGAATGCGGCGCTGACGGCAAACCGGCTTCGTCTAACTCCGGCGCTGGAAAATCAACTCGGCGGAGCGTGGTATGACACCGCGGTGAATGTGCAGGGAGGGTTCTCGACGCGTTTCCAATTCCAGTTCACAGAACGCGGCGGCCACACACCGGATTGGGAACCCGGGGTCTCCAACAATGGCGCCGACGGCATCGCCTTCGTGATTCAGAACGCCGCCCCGGCGCCGATTGGACTCTTCGCCAGCGGCATTGGATACTACGGCATCGCCAATAGCCTGGCGGTGGAGTTCGATACGTGGCATAACAAGCCGTCCTACTGCGAGCCCAATGGAAATCACATCGCGGTGAATACGATGGGTACGGCAGAAAACCGGCCCGAACATTGCCAGGATCTGGATGGTGCGCCCTCCAATCCCACTCTCGGGATTGCAACTCCCGCTGTGGACATGTCGAACGGAGCGATCTACGATGCCCTGATTAACTACAGGCCCGGACAACTATCTGTGTACTTCGGAAACACGTTGGTTCCTATCCTGACCGTCAACGTCGATCTGGCCACGACGCTGAACCTGGCCAACGGAACGGATGCCTATATCGGATTTACCTCGTCTACCGGTGGCGCATGGGAGAACCATGACATCTTGAGATGGTCCTACGAAGAAGTGCCCGAGCCGCATTCTGTCCTGTTGGTTTCGGCCGGCCTGGTCTGGTTGGTCTTGAAGCGGCGCCGCGCCTAACGAATATTGACCAGTTCCTGCGCTTGCGCCTTTCTGTTGTTCAAACCCGATTCCAGCGTCTGCGGAGAACGCCAGAAGTCCATCAGCGAAGTCATATGGACGCAGGAGATGGTACACATCGGCGCACAATCCTTCTTGGAGAGGTACTCGCGCTTCACGTCATCGGTGGTGTAGTCGAGCAGCGGCGTGCCTGGGTAGCCGCGCTGCTGGGAGCAGTAGTGGACTAGACCGTCCTCACAGACGTATAAATACCGTGCGCCGGCCCGGCACCTCCACTCCGATTCCTGGCCGCGCGCGATGCGCTCCTGAAAGCCCGAAAAATGGGCGAAACTGCGTTTGGAGAGGCTCTTGAACTCGTTGAAGACTTCCAGTTCACGGGTGCCGAGCGGCCGAAGTTGGCCATGCCCGTCGTGGATAATGCCAACCGTGCAGGAAAAGCCAAGTTCGAGTGCCCGGCGGCCGACGGTCAGCGCGTCGTTGGGGTTGGAAACGCCGCCGCCAAGCACCGAGTTGATGTTCACATGGAAATCGGCGTGCTCGGCGAGCATTTGGAGTTTCTTGTCTAGCACCTTTAAACTCTTTTTCGAAACATCGTCGGGCATGACGTTGTCGATGGAGATTTGCAGGTGATCCAGGCCGGCGTCGTTCAGCCTCTGAATCCGGTCGGGCATCAGCAGGTAGCCGTTGGTGATCATGCCGGCGATCCGGCCGTGGTGGTGAATCCTCGCGATAATCTCTTCGAGTTCCGGGTGCAGCAGTGGTTCCCCGCCGCTGATCATGATCAGCGTGGCGCCCAGCTTCGCCAAATGGTCGATGCGGCCCAGCATCACGTCCAGAGGCACGGGCTTTGAAACATCGTCGTATTCGTTGCAGTAGGTGCACGAAAGATTACACCGGCGCATCGGAATGATGTGAGCCTGAACAATATGATCTGTGGACGTGAGGCCGTGCGCGATCATTTTCAGTTCGCGAAGCCGGCGGTGACCCGCCTTCAGTTTGCGGCGCAGCCGTGTGGCAAGGCTCGGCATACTTGCAGTAACCACCTATTAAACCATACGCATGCAGCGCCCCGCACCCAGAGGGCGGCGAGTGGGGAATTCCCGAGGTCGAACGTCGAATCTCAGGGCTTTTTCGGCGCCAGCGGAGGAGCCAGTACAGGACCCTTCGGGGCCTCGGCACCTTTTCCGTCGGAAGAGGTTACCTCGTCGCCGAAGGTGATCGTTACGTCGGACTTGAACTGCTTGTAGTCGTCGTAACGGATGCGCATTCTGAATTTGACGCTGTTTTCTTCAAAATGCAGAGTATCGTCGGCGCGGGTCAGAACTGGAAACCAGTACTTGCCGTCGATCTGATCCCGAAAGGTTTCGAACTTCGGAAACCGCATGTCGGCGTTCTTCTTGAGTTTTCCAAGCGCCCGTCCGTAGGTCCGGACAATCTGGAGCGTATCGATGTCGACCCACGCGATACCGGCAAAATAGCGTTCCCCAATCGCCATGTCCTTGGGCTTCACGGCGAAGGCGTAGCAGTCCACCTCGTCTAGCGTCTCCCGGCCCAGATACCGGACGTGGTACTTCGGCAGCTCGGTACTATTCAGGACGAATGGCTGCACGCTTCGAATATCCTGCTCGTCTTCCGGCGTGAGGACGATGTGCTGTAGAGTAGAGACGGGCGCCTTAATCACGCGCTCCGTCCGTTTTCCGTTGACGTTGAAGACAATATCGCTGGTCACCTCCATTTTGCCGCAGTCGGCTCCGGCGGCGTCGCAGGCCTCGATCCGTACGAACTGGCGATACGTATACAACTCTCGCGCTTTCGAAAATGCCGCCTCCTTCGCCGCAAAGGATTGGATGACCTTTTGAATCTCGGCGTCGGACGGGTCGGCTTTTGTCGCACCGATCAAGGGCAACGTGAGCAAGAGAGCAAGTACCGTGCGCATAGCTTCTATTGTATGGATGAACGGTGTCCCGCGGGGGTTACGACAGAATTTCCTTGGCGATGGTGACGCGCTGCATATTCGAGGTCCCTTCGTAGATCCGGCCGATCTTGGCGTCCCGATACAGCTTTTCCACGGGACTCTCCTTCGTGAAACCCAGGCCACCAAAGATCTCAACGGCTTGCGACGCCGCGTCTTCCGCGACGATCGACGAATGCAACTTGGCCATAGCCGCTTCCTTCACGAACGGCAATCCGGCCTGGCGCAGGCGCGCGGCGTTGTAGACCAGCAGGCGGGCGGCCTCCACCTGGGTCGCGATATCGGCCAGTTGAAATTGCACTCCCTGGAACTGGGCGATCGGCTGGCCGAACTGCCGGCGCTGCCCGGCATAAGCGATGGCGTGATCCAGCGCCGCTTGGGCCAAGCCCACCAGTTGCGCGCCGATAGCGATGCGCCCGGCGTTTAAAGTCTCGATGGCGACTTTGTAACCCTTTCCCGGTGCGCCGATCACGTTCGCCGCCGGAACGCGCACGTCTTCCAGAATGACCTCGCACGTTGAGGAGCAGCGGATGCCCAGCTTGTCTTCCTTGCGGCCAACTTTCAGACCGGCCGTGGCCCGGCCGACCGCGAAACAGGTGACCCCTTTGTATCCGGCCGCTGTGTCAATCGTCGCGAAGACGAGGAACAGCCCGGCTTCGGCGGCGTTCGAAATCCAGAGCTTGCGGCCATTCAAGACATACTCGCCGCCTTCGGCCACGGCGCGGGTTTGCAGCGCGAAGGCGTCGGAACCGGAGTTTGCTTCGCTCAGCGCGTAGGCGCCCACGGTGTCTTTCGCCAGCCCCGGCAGCCAGCGTGCCTGCTGCTCCGCGTTGGCGTAGTCTCGAATGGCGGCAACCACGAGCGTGTTCTGAACGTCCACCAAAACCGCGACACCGGGATCGGCGGCGGCGATCTCCTCCACTGCGAGAATCGATTGAAAGAACGTACCGTCCTGCCCGCCGTGCGCCTCCGGAATCTCCACGGAGAGCAGACCGAGTTCGAAGAGCTGCCGCAACAGCTCCGGGTCGAACTTCGCCTCCGCGTCCATTGCCTTGGCGCGGGGCGCAATCTGCTCCTTCGCAAATCGGCGGACAGTCGAACGGAATAAAGCCTCCTCTTCGGAGAGCTGTGTGAGTGGCCGGTTGTCCACTCCTTTAGTCTATTCCGCCGCGGCCTGCGTCGCGCGCGGGGAATAAGCGGAGAGAACCTCGTCGACCGGGCCGTCCATGATGAGTTGCCCGTGGTCCAACCAAATCGCCCGCGAGCAGAGATTCTTGAGAATCGCGGTCGCGTGCGACACGCAGAGGATCGTCTTGCCCTGGTTGCGGATCTCGAATATCTTGTCCATGCACTTTGCCTGGAACGCCAGGTCCCCAACGGCCAGCACCTCGTCGATGATGAGAATTTGGGGGTCTAGGCTCAGCGCCACGCCAAACGCCAGCCGGAGAATCATGCCATTCGAATACGTACGCAGCGGTTCGTCGATGAACTCCTGCAACTCTGAGAAATCGACGATCGTGCCAAACAGATCGTTCGCCTGACGGCGGGTAAAGCCGAGCAGGGAGGCATTGAGGAATACGTTCTCCCGTCCGGTCAGATCCGGGTGGAAGCCGGCGCCCAGTTCAAGCAACGCCGCCAACCGGCCGTTTACCTTCACCGTTCCTTCGCTGGGTGGGGCAAGATGAGTCACAAGGCTGAGAAGCGTGCTCTTTCCCGCACCGTTCGAACCCACTACGGCCACCGACTCGCCGTCTCGAATCGTAAAGCTGACATCCTTCAGAGCGTAGAACGGGTTCGGATCCTTTGCGCCGAAGAAATCCTCCAGATAATGGCGCAACAACCGCTGGCCGCCGGACCGGTGAAAAGTTTTCGATACGTTCTGGAATTCGATGACGTTCATGCGCTACAGGTAGTCAAAGAACCGGCTCTTCAATTTGGAGTAGATCGTAAGTCCCGCGGCAAAGGCCACCGTGGAACTAAAAGCGAATTTCATCAACAGTCCTGTGTCGGGCGAGGCGGCGTCGATCAAAATTCGACGGAGCGCCAGGATGAGCGCGGCAATGGGATTGAACTGGTAGACGGAAACGTATTCGGCCGGGACAATCGCCAGCGTGTAGAAAATCGGCACCAGCCAGAACAACACGGTGCAGGCCGACTCCACAATGTAACGCATGTCGCGCAGATAGACGTCCAGCGCCGAGGTGGCCAGCACCAGGCCGCAAACGAAGAGGATGTCCAGCGCCCACACCACTGGCAGCCACAGCCAGTATCGATTCACACCCGGTCCAAACACCGCCGCCATCGTTAGCAGCAGTAGGATCTGAATGCCCAGGTGAATGCAGGTGGAGAGCACCGTGGCGATGGGGACGATCTCTCGCGGCACGGGAATGCGCTTGATGAGTCCGGCGTTGTTGGCAACCGAGATCGTACCGTTTTGCCAGGCGATCGAAAAAAAATTGAACGGCACCAGTCCGCACATGACGAACAGCGGAAAGTTGTCGATGTTCGAATTGGGCATGACCTTGACGAAAACGAAGGTCATCACGCCCATCATGATCAGCGGGTTCAGAAGCGACCAGAACACACCAAGCGACATGTTGCGGTAGCGAATCTTGAAATCTTTTACCACAAGATTCTGCAACAAAAAAAGGTAATCGCCGTTCCACATAGTTCCACGCTAGATGCGTGAATAGTCAATGATACCGCACCACCGAAGAACGGTGTACACCGAACAAACTACAAGAAATGTGAGCCACGGTGCCGGATTCCGCGCGAAGGCGAAGAGCCGGTCTGCCCGCCACCACCCCCAATAGCGGCCCGCCTCCAGGGCTAGCCATGCTAGAAGGCCGGTGAAAACGAATGGGCTGAAGGCGTGATAGGTGAACGCGTCCACCGGCTTCCCACGCAGCAGGCAGGCCACGCCGCGCGTCATGCCGCAGAACGGGCAGGGAAGCCCCGTGATCAGCCGGAACGGGCAGAACACCGGGCCCGCTGCGTTTTCAGGTTCCACGGCCGCGCAAAACAGCAGCGCGCCCGCAGGAGCCAGCAGCCGGGCGAAATCGATCACGCCAGCCTCGCGCGCGTGGCCGGGGTCAAACCGCAAATTTGCGAGTAGGCGACAGCGGTCGCGGCGAAGTTCACGGGGATCGCCACCAGAAGCCCGACGCCGCAAAGCAGCAACCCCGCCATGATCAGCCCGACTTGAAGCAGCGTGAGCAGCACCATCGAGCCCAGGTAAGGTTTCGAGAGCGAGATGCTCTCCGCGATCGCCTCGGAGAAGCTCAAGCCACGGTCGAGAATCAGCGGATAGACCAGTTGCAGCAGTGCGGCCGCAATCAACCCCGGCACCAGCAGGAACATGCTGGCAAGCGTGACAATGATCGACGCAATCAGGCAGCTAAGAATAGCCGGCGCGATCAGTTGGAAGCCAGCGTTGACATCGTTCGACGCAGCATTCCGGCCGTTCACCTGCCGCAACGCCGCCCACTGCAGGCCCAAGCCCAGCGGCCCTTGCAGCACGACCGGCAACACACTGCCGCCCACAACATAGAGCAGCGTAAGCAGCACGAACGTCCAGAAATTGGAGGTCACCGCGTTCCAGCCAGAGGCCATCCAGGCGCCCGCGCCATCGATCCGGACCGGCACTAGCGCCGACAGGCAACGAGGGCAACCTGGCGCCGATGGTGGAACTTCCTGACCGCACTTGTCGCAGAACATAATGCCTATCGTAATATGATGTCCTTCTATATGAAGACCGACTGGCAAGCGTTGGCCAAAGCCAAGGGCCTGGATGGGAACGAGCGCGTCACCGCCCCGCTCGAAGCTTTGGAGGCGCAGTTCCGCACCCTGACTCCGAAAATCGAACTGATGACCGAGCCGGTGAACTTCTACGTCTTGCCGCTCGATGGAGACCGGAAATGACGATCCTGGAAGCGGCGGCCGCACTGCGGGCGGGTACCGTGTCGTCGAAGGAACTGACGCAACAATGCCTGGCGGCTATCGACAAGAACAACACTCGCTACAACGCATTTCTAACCGTGACCGGTGACTTCGCACTCGCACAAGCCGCGCAGGCCGATATCGAACTTGCGAGCGGCACGGACCGCGGTCCGCTGCACGGCATTCCTATCGCGCTGAAAGACGTCTTTTCGACCAAGGGCATTCGCACTACGTGCGGATCGCTCTTGTACAAGGACCACGTTCCGGATTTCGACTGCGCCGTTGCCGAAAAGCTTTACGCCGCTGGCGCCGTGATGGTGGGGAAAGCGCACCAGCATGAGATGGCCTACGGCGTCACTTCGAATAATCCTCACTTCGGGCCCGTTCGAAATCCTTGGAACGTGGACTGCGTGCCGGGCGGCTCCAGCGGCGGTTCAGGCGCGGCGGTCACGGCCGGGATGGCGTTCATGGCCATGGGCAGCGACACCGGCGGATCGATCCGCATCCCGGCATCCTTTTGTAATACCGTCGGCCTGAAACCAACCCATGGCCGCGTCAGCCGCTACGGCGTTTTGCCGCTGGACTTCACGTTGGACCACATGGGGCCCATGACGCGCTCGGTTCGCGACGCCGCGGTTTGCCTGAATGCGCTGGCCGGCCGCGACCCCCGCGACGAGACCTCGAGCTACGCGCCGGTCGAGGATTTCTTGCCGCCGGCGCAGGTGAGCTTGCAAGGCGTTCGAATCGGAATTCCCGAGGCTGGTTATTATGACCGCCTTGAACCCGCCGTTCTGGCTGCTACCCGGCACACGATCCAGACCGCAGCAGCGCTCGGTGCCCGCGTCACACCGGTCGAGACGCCAAGCCTGTTCGACTTGAACACCATCGGCCGCGTGATTCTGCTCTCGGAGGCTTCGGCTTTCTTCGAGCGATATACGGACCGTAAGCACCTTGTCGGCGACGACGTCCGGACCCTATGGGATCAGGGACTTTTGCTCTCAGCCACCGACTACATCAACGCTCAGCGCCTGCGCCGCCAGTATTGTGAGGCATTTCGCCGTGTCTTCGACTCCGTGGACGTGCTGATTACCCCCTGCGCGCCTGCTACTGCCAAACGGATCGGCGATACGACCGTTACGATCGACGGGGTCGCTGAGGACTTCCGGCTGGCAACTACCCGTTTTGTCCGGGGCATCAACGTCCTTGGATTCCCTGCCATTTCAATACCTTGCGGTTTCGATGGGGAACGAATGCCTATTGGCGCTCAGCTCATTGCAAAGCCGTTCGCCGAACGTCAGCTGCTTGAGGTGGCGGCAGCGCTGGAGGATGCCTCCAGCTTTCACAGGGAACTTCCGCCCGGACTCTGAGCAAAGACTCTTAGAGGTGCATCAGGCGTTTTTCTGCTGGTACTAATAGTACGTCGCCGTGGAGATTCCTCGCCGCGTCGACGATGGATTGGGAAACCGACATGAATGCACACACCGTCTTCGTATGCGACGCGGAACCGGCTGCCGTCGCCGGCGTCCAGGGGTACCTCGAATCCGCCGGGGGATTTGAGTGGTTGGGAAGCGCGAACTCTGTCAGCGCGGCGTCCGCCCGCCTGGAGGAAGCCCGGCCCGCCGTTCTGCTGTTAGACCACGCAAGCGGTCTGCGAAATACGATTCAATTCCTCAGCGAACTTCGGTTCTTGTCGGCCAAGACGCACTGTGTTCTTTGGATCCGTGATTTACCCGAATCCGAGCAGGTGCGGGCCTTTCAATCCGGAATGAAGGGGATTGTTCGCCGGGTTGCACCGCTCGCCGTTTTGGCAGATGCCCTGCGGCAGGTCGCAAACGGCGAGACGTTTCTGGAGGAGTCGGCTTCGCCGTCGCTTCGCCAGTGGGCGACCCGCCGCAACGTGCCCCGATTGACACCTCGCGAGCGGGAGATCATAGGTCTCGTCTCCCACGGTCTGAAGAACCGCGAGATCGCCGAGCGCCTGGCAATTACGCCGGGAACGGTGAAAGTGCATCTGATGCACGTGTTTGAAAAGACGGGCGCTCGCGACCGCTACGAGCTTGCTGTGCATGGGGACCGGTTGCTGGAGCCCATCGAAAGCGGTACGGGCGTGCTCCAAAGCGCCTAAGGTTTTCTTCTGGACCGGCCGATGAACGGGATGTCGAATGCAACGGGATCTCGATCAACAAACGGGCGCGGAGACGTCCCTTCCGGCCGAACAGAGTCTTCGAAGTCTCAGCGAAACCGGCCAACCGGGCGTCGCCGGACCGGCTGAAGAGACCGGGTCGAGGTCGATTTGGGCCCCGTCGTTGACCGATTTTCTGTTTTTCTCGCTCATTATTTGGCTCTTCCTCGCCGGACCGAACGGCTGGGCGGCCCTCCTGTCGGACGGCGATACCGGCTGGCATATCCGCGTTGGCGACTGGATTCTCCAGAATCGAGCCTTTCCGCGCGTCGATTTCCTCTCGTTCACCATGGAAGGCAAGCCTTGGTTTGCCTGGGAGTGGCTGGCCGAGGTTTGGATGTCCGCCCTGCATAGTTGGGCGGGGATGAAGGGGGTCGTCTGGGGTTTAGGCCTATTGATTCCCGCGTATCTGATGATCGGATTCCGGCACGCTCTTTGGCGCGGCGCTGAACCGTTGGTGGCGCTGCCGATACTGCTCGTGGCCAGCGGCTCATCGGCTATTCACTTTTTGGCCCGGCCGCACATCTTCACACTGTTTTTCTTGTCGATCTCGCTTTGGGTGATTCAGGCCGACCGCCGGCGCGCCTCAAACTGGCTCTGGATGCTGGTACCGCTAACGGCGCTCTGGACCAATCTGCACGGCGGTTTTCTCGCCGTTGTTATGTGTCTGGGGATGGCCGCGGCAGGCAGCGCGCTGGAAAAACGTTGGGACCGAACAGTTCGCTACGCTAGCGCCGGCGCGGCCTGCTTCGCGGTATCGCTCGCAAATCCATACGGGTACCACCTGCACGAGCACATCTTTGTGTACCTGCGAAGCGACTGGATCAAAGAGGTGGTCGACGAGTTTCAGTCGCCTAGTTTCCGCTCGGAAGCCATGTTTATGTACGAAGCGCTGCTGTTCGTATCGCTCATTACGATCTACCGTGCCGTAAAACGCGGGGAATGGGTCGATACGTTCCTTGTACTTGGATGGGCGCATTTCAGTTTGACGTCGGTACGCCACGTGCCAATTTTTCTTCTGGTGGCCGGGCCTATCGTCGCCTCGGAGCTGTCCATTTGGTGGCGGGAATCGGTGATTGGTTTGCCCAAACGGTCCCTAAGCCGGACGTTTGCGGAGCTATCCCGCGATCTGCGGCCCAAGTTCGCCGGAACGAGTGTTTGGGTTCTAGTTCCGGTTATCGCTTTGGCCTTCCTAGAGAATCCGATTTCGTGGCCTCGGACGTTTCCTGAGGTTCGATTCCCCGTGGAGTTCATCGAGCGGCACAAATTGGAGTTGGAGGCCAAGCGCGTCCTGACCACGGACGAATGGGGAGACTATCTCTCGTATCGCTTTTACCCGAACCAACGAGTATTTTTTGACGGTCGCAGCGACTTTTTTGGTGAGGCGTTGGGCAAGGACTACTTGAGTCTGTTGCGCGGCGGGGCCGATTCCGAACAGCGGATCGAAAAGTTTCAGTTCGAAGCGGCACTTCTTCCCCTGGACTGGCCAATCCACTTGATGCTGCGCAAAGACCCCCGTTGGAGGGTAGTCGAGGAAAACAAGAGGCTAGCGCTATTCGTGCGGGTGCTGGACCCGCCACGCCCGGCGTTCTAGGGAAATCATGCTCGGGACCCTAATGAAATCCCCCCAACCAGTCGAAAGTATTGGTGGAGACAAAGCACCGCCTATGAAACGAGCCAAGTCCATTGAGCCGGGATTTCCATTTTGGGTCTCCCGGACCCCCACAGTATACACCAACGCCTCACTCCCGTGCCGGATTTGATCAGAATCCCCTTTCCGAGGGC
>Ga0194119_10008618_pt1 | contig 13953 bp, 10 predicted proteins | sample TA2MahC100mmetaG_FD_148620 | JGI IMG/M metagenome (GOLD analysis project Ga0194119, IMG submission 148620) | Freshwater microbial communities from Lake Tanganyika, Tanzania - TA2015018 Mahale Deep Cast 100m | ecosystem: Environmental > Aquatic > Freshwater > Lake | place: Tanzania: Lake... | reverse complement strand
GGGCGGTGTAGGGGGCGAAATCCCGGCGGCCCGATGAATTAAACCACGAAAGAACCCCTTCTGGCCGATGGGGTTAAGAAAGTAGGGGATTAACCCGATTTTTCAGTTCGCTAAGGAAGAGCGATATTAATAGGATTTTCATGCATGCTGGAGATTTTTTTAACAACAGGAATAGTCCAGAATTCTTTAAGGTACCTGTGCTGGATTCTGATTACGGGAATATTTTTATCGGGAGCGCTTGTATATCTACAAACTCACTTAAAAAAAAGTTGGTTAAAGAAAGTTTCCTATTTCTTTTCTTTTGCCGGCCCGTTGGTTTTGATTTTAATGATTTTAGGCAAATCCGTAGAAGTTGGAAGTGCAGAAGAGGCGAGTCCCTTGCGCCTCTCCTCAATCAATCTTGATGCTTTCCAAGCGCATCCAATCGTAAGCCGAGTTCTTGAAAAAACCTATATTTTTGGATGTTGGATTCTTTTAGGTGGGAGCTTTTGCTCGGGTCTCTTGATGTTAATTAAAAGACGGTTACCGCGTTTAAAAGTTCTAAATGTCTCGTACTTTTTTTCTCTTATTGGACCGATTCTGTTCATTTTTTTGGTTTGGAACAAAAGTTTGGAAGTTGACGATTGGGAAGTAACCGGTCTCGATGCATCTTGGTATCAAAAGGCTGCAGAAAACGGAAACTCGTGGGCCCAGGTTGAGCTTGGCCAATGTTATCTTGAAGGAAGGGGTGTGAATAGGAGTGAAGAGGAAGCCTTTAAGTTATTCAAAAAAGCGGCTGAACAAAACGATGCTCAGGGGCAATTTAATCTTGGTTGGTGCTATGAAGAGGGTGAAGGCGTTTCCCAAGATTATAAAGAGGCGGTGATGTGGTATACGAAGGCGGCTGAGCAGGGGGATGAGTCAGCTCAAGCTCGTCTTGGTTGGTGCTACGCTAATGGCGAAGTAATCCCCCAAGATTACAAAGAAGCGGTAAAGTGGCATAAGAAATCGGCGGAACAGGGCGTCTCAGCCGCTCAATACGCCCTTGGTGATTATTACGCTAAAGGCCAGGGCGTTCCTCAGGATTATAAAGAAGCGGTGAACTGGTATACTAAGTCGGCGAATCAGGGAAATCCAAGGGGACAATGGAAACTCGGTGATTGCTACTATTATGGCCAAGGCGTTCCTCAGGATTACAAAGAAGCGGTTAAGTGGTACAGGAAATCGGAGACTAGGCAGTCGCAATACAAATTAGGTCAATGCTACGAGCATGGGAATGGAGTAACCAAAGATGAGAAGGAAGCGGTTAAGTGGTATACAAAAGCGGCTGAACAGCGCTATGAGTTTGCTCAAAATAAACTCGGATTACTCTATGAAGAGGGCCGAGGTGTTGCCCAAAATTATAAAGAAGCGGTGAAGTGGTATACGAAGTCAGCGGAGCAGGGAAATTCGACCGGGCAATATCTTGTTGGAAAGTGCTATCTAAGCGGTACGGGGGTTGCAAAAGACGAAAAGAAGGCCTTTGAATGGACACTTAAGTCAGCAGAGCAGGGAAATGCTGACGGACAAAATAGTTTGGGACGATTCTATTTAAACGGTATCGGGGTTGCAAAAGACGAGAAGAAAGCATTCGAGTGGTATGCGAAGTCAGCGGAGCAGGGAAATGCTGGCGGACAATATATTCTGGGACGATTCTATTTAAAAGGTATCGGGGTTGCAAAAGATGAAAAATTGGCAGTGATTTGGCTTTCGAGAGCTGCAGATCAGGATGATCCTTATGGTTTAAATAGTACTGCTTGGATTCTCGCGACCTCCAATGACCCCAGACTGCGTAATGGCAAGGAGGCTGCTAAGCTAGCTCACAAGGCTATAAAAATATTTGATAAACCAAATCCTTATATGACATCAGTGCTTGCTGCCGCATATGCGGAGCAAGGGGATTTTGAAATGGCAGTCACTACCCAAGAGAAAGCCATCTCAATTTTGACCGACCAATCTTACTTAAAACAATTCCGGGCTGAATTAAAGGCATATAAGGATAAAAGACCGTGGCGTGACGATGAATCCCTTAATTCGAAGACCGCCACCAATCCTCAACAAAACCCGTAGTCCCCGATTCCTGTAACGTATTGGAAGCGGGGCACAGGGGAGTTAACTCGTTCGCAGCGAACAGAACTGAATTCACACAGCTCATGGCGAATCGGAAATCTGGGGTTCAAATCCCGGCGGCCCGATGAATTAAAGCACGTAAAAACCCCTTCTGGCCGATAGGGTTAGGGAAGTAGGGGATTATCCCGATTTTTCAGTTCGCTACGGAAAAGCGGAAGGGTATTTTTGCAAGCGAGTCATGGTGAAGAGGTTCACTCTCTTGTTCTTTGCAACGATGGTCAGCCAGTTTAGTCACTGCGAAACCACGGAGATCCCATTAGGCAAAGCATCAGAAGAGGGTGTGGATGAGGTAAAGCTTTTAGATTTGGCGCAAAGAATCGAAGACGATCCAAGGCTTTCTATTTTTTCGCTTCTCATATCCAAAAACGGAAAGCTCATATTTGAATTGTATACAGGCCAAATTAAGCCTGACGAAAGCCATTATCTGATGTCGGTTACAAAAAGTGTTCTTTCAACCCTTATCGGAATCGCTGTCGATCAAGGAAAAATACCAAGCACGACAACCCCGATATCCGAATTGGTGCCTGCAAAACTCTTCAAAAGCAAAATGGATATCCAAGAATTTCGGAAGGTGAATCTTCAAAATGTGATGGGGATGTCAGCCCTGAACACGCCGGACCCACCAAGGGACATGAGCGCAAGTGCCATTGAGCGACAAAACAATTATCTTAAAAGCCGAAACTATCTTAAATTTGTTCTTGGCCAGCCCTTGTTAAAAAATGTAGGAACGGACTTTCTGTATAATGACGAAACACCATCTTTGGCATCTGGGGTCCTCTCCTACAAGACCCAGTTATCAGCATTCGATTACGGGTGCCAAACGCTTTTTAAAGAACTCGAATGTAAAAATATGGAATGGATGCATCAGGATTTAACAGGGATAAATATGGGGGGATATGGTTTGCGTCTGCGTCCAATCGATATGCACAAAATAGGAATAACCATTTTGCAGAAAGGAAAATGGAAGGATAAGCAGGTTCTTTCATCCCGATGGGTTGAGACGATATTCCAACCTTACATCAGCAATGCGGGTGATGGCGCACCACCAAATTATGGTTGGTATTGGTGGCATCCTAACTATGGATCAGGAAAGACATTTCTAGAAGCTAACGGCTGGAAAGGGCAAAGAATATCTATTCAACCAGAACTGGGGCTTGTGGTAACGATGACAGGTTGCCTTGAGCCTGAAAAATTTAATGAGGGAGCGATATTCAGTGAACTTATGGCAAAATATATCATTCCCGCTGCGGAAGGTCCTTCAAGCTGTGCGCCTGGTAACAGACTCGATGAATTATTGCAGAAAATAAATACAGGTCAGGCTCGGCATAATCGAGCTATGGAAGGTCGAATGATTCCCTCAGTAAGGCCAAAAGAAAGGGCTATTCGCTTTCGTCCATAACAAGTCAACAAATCACCGAAAGAATCCCCAACCAATCCTCAATAAAACTCGGAGTACCCGGTTTTCGTAGCGAATAAGAGTCGGGGCACAGGGGAGATAACTCGTTCGCAGTGAACAGGCCTGGCGGCCGCTCCGGCTTCGCCGGAGGGATTAGGATTAAGATTAAGTTTAAGTTGGCTTACGGTCACAAAGTTTAAGCCTTCTTAATCTTCATCGTTCCACCTCATCGAGCGCGAAGCGCCGGGGTTGCGGAATCCGTCCACTTCATGACGGTGACGAGGTGGCCATTGGCTTGGGCCGGGGTGTGAATGGAGAAACCGAATTTTGCAAAGAAGGGGACTTGGTCTTCGGTGAAGAGATAGGCGTGCGGGTATTTTTGTTGGCGGAGAAAATCAAGGGCCTGTTGGACCAGAAGTTTGCCCAGGCCCCGACCGCGAAACTCGGGAAACACGTACAGACTGGCCAGCCAAGGATTTAGCTCGGGATGATTGGGCAAGTCATCCTTTACCACGCTGATTGAGCCCATCAGGGAACCCGAGGGATGGTGGATCACCCAAGTGGTGGGCAAATCGGAGCCTGCTTTCTCCATTTCAAAATCGGCCAGAGCGACTGATTGGTTCCAGTTCTCGTAAAGGTGTCCCCACTCTTGGGCATGGGCGGAGGCCAAAATCGGAGCAAACGAAAAGGCATCACATAGACGAGAGATCGAAAGGTTATCGGGCGTTTTCCGTGTCAACGTCATGGATGACATTCATTCTAGCCGTAAACAAGAGAACCAGCACCTCCCGCCTTCCACTCATGAAACCTCCATGTGTCATGGGCTTGAACCGATTTGGGGGGATGGACAGCATCAAGCATGACCGACGTGCCAGGAACCAGCCTGCTGATCTTCGGCCTGTAGATGGCGGCGACGATGGTCTGCGCGGTGGGAGGTGCCCTCGCGGCCGGGCGGAAGCGACTCGACATGGTGGGCGTGGTTTTCGTCAGCTTTGTGGCGGCGGTCGGGGGCGGATCGCTGCGGGACCTGTTGCTGGACCGGAACCCGGTTTTTTGGCTGGCCCAACCGAGTTATCTGACGGTGAGCTTGGTGGCCGGGGCGTTGACCTGGATCTACATCTGCCGGTGGCGGGCTCCCGTCCGGTTTCTCAGTTTTGTTGATGCGTTCGGCCTGGCGCTTTTCACGATCAGCGGGTGATGTGATTGCGCGGGGGTGGTGTAGGGGGCGAAATCCCGGCGGCCCGATGAATTAAAAGCCATTCTTACCTTTTCCAACTGACCCCTTTCCTGATTTTGGTGGGGAGCATCGGATATGCAGTCCGCTGCAAATCAGCGATCAATCAACAGCTACAAATCGGATTCTTTGATATCGGCGACCTTCATTTGGGCCTTAAGAAGACCAATCTTCAGCGGTTTGTTTCCGTGGACCGGGATGACGATTCTTTCTCGAACACCGTCCTTGAAGAAAATATGGTGGCTGCCCTTGATTCTGGCCAATGACCAGCCCTTACCGGTTAGTAGACGATAAAAGTCCTTTCCAGAAATCTGCTTCAAACAGCCAACTCAAGCAGCTGGGAGTTTTTATCTGCGGTGAGGCCGGAAGGGTCGGTTTCGAGATAAAGTTCTACCGCCTCACGAAGGTTGGTTTTCAGTTCATCCATGGTCTCTCCCTGAGTGCGACAACCCGGAAGAGAAGGAACTTCTGCCCAAAATCCGCCTTCATCAGCCTTGTGAACGACAGCAGTTACTTTCATGAATATGATTTTAAACCCAATCGCAGAACTGGCAAGAACGGCCACTGAAGAGTTCCAGAAGTTTCCCCATCATTTCGAACGACTTGCCCCAGGTGGAGGGGGCTTGGAGCGGGGGCGGGGTTCGGGTAGGTTGGCAAATTCATGATTGGCTGGGTTTTAAAGAAAATCCTGGGGACGCAGAACCAGCGGGAAGTCCGCCGGATGATGCCGCTCGTCCAGCAGATCAACCAACGGGAGGAGCCGTTGCGCCCGCTTTCCTTTGAGGAGCTCAGAGCCAAAACCAACACGTTCCGGGAAAGAATCGCCAAGGGGGAGAGCGTCGACGCCATCCTGCCGGAAGCCTTCGCGGTGGTGAAAAACTGCTGCCGACGCTTTACGGAGGAGAAGAGAAAGATCCGGGTGCGCGGGCAGGAGATCGCCTGGGAGATGATCCCTTTCGACGTCCAGCTGATCGGCGGAATGGTCCTGCACTCCGGCCGGATCGCGGAAATGGCCACGGGAGAGGGAAAGACGCTGGTGGCCACGCTACCGACCTACCTCAACGCGCTGACCGGCAAAGGGGTGCATGTGGTGACGGTGAACGATTACCTTGCGGCGCGGGATTCGGAATGGATGGGCGAGGTGTATCGGGAGCTGGGGTTGACGGTGGGATGCCTCCAGCACGGGCAGAGCCAGGCGGAGCGGCGGGCGCAGTACGCCTGCGACATCACCTATGGGACGTGCTCGGAATTTGGTTTCGACTACCTCCGTGACAACGGCATGGCGACGACACCCGAAGATCAGGTCCAGCGGGGGCATTTTTATGCCATCATCGACGAGGTCGACAGCATCCTGATCGACGAGGCGCGGACGCCGCTGATCATCTCCGGGCCGGTGACGGTTTCGACCCACCAGTTCGACAAGTATCGGTCGTCGATCGAGGGACTGGTTCGGAAACAGAACGGGCTGTGCACGGACTGGGCGAACCAGGCCAAGGAGAAGGTGGAGGCGGGGGATCTGCCGGGGGCGGGGCGGTTGTTGTTCCGGGTAAAGATGGGGTCGCCCCGGAACAAGCTGCTCCTGAAGTTCATGGAGGATCCGGGCACGCGGCGGGCGATCGACGATGCGGAGCTGGAGATGTATCAGGACACCCGCCGGACCGAGCTCTACAAGACCAAGGAGGAGATGTACTTTACGATCGACGAGCGGAACAGCGAGGCGGACTTGTCCGAAATGGGCCGCAAATTCCTCAACCCTGCGGATCCTCTTTTCTTTCTGGTGCCCGACCTGATCACCACCAACCACGACATCGACAGCAACTCGGCCCTGTCGGCCGAAGAGAAGCTAAAACAGAAGCAGGCGGCGCAGGCCAATTACGAGGAGGCGAGCCAGCGGATCCATAACATTAGCCAGCTGCTGCGGGCGTACTGCGTTTTCGAAAAGGACGTCCACTACGTGGTGCAGGAAAACAAGGTGATCATCGTGGATGAGTACACCGGGCGGTTGATGCCGGGCCGGCGCTGGAGTGACGGGTTGCACCAGGCGGTGGAGGCCAAGGAAGGGGTGCAGATCGACCGGGAGACGCAGACGCTGGCGACGATCACGATCCAGAACTATTTCCGGCTGTACGAGAAGCTGGCGGGAATGACCGGGACGGCGGAGACGGAGGCGAACGAGTTCAAGGACATCTACCGGTTGGGCGTGGTGGTGATCCCGACGAACCGGGCCTGTGTGCGCAAGGACGCGGACGACCTGATCTTCAAGACGCGCCGGGAGAAGCTCAACGCGCTGATCGAGGAGATCAAGAAGCGGAACGGGGCGGGGCAGCCGATGCTGGTGGGGACGGCGTCGGTGGAGTCGTCCGAAATCCTCAGCCGGATGCTCCGGCGCGAAAACATTCCGCACAACGTGCTGAACGCGAAGTATCACCAGCAGGAGGCGGAGATCGTGGCGCGGGCGGGGGAACGTGGGGCGGTGACGATCGCGACGAACATGGCGGGGCGCGGCACGGACATCAAATTGTCCCCCGGGGTGCCGGAGCTGGGAGGGCTGCACGTGGTGGGGACGGAGCGGCACGAATCGCGCCGGATCGACCGGCAGCTGCGCGGGCGTTGCGCGCGGCAGGGGGATCCGGGCTCGAGCCAGTTTTATATTTCCTTTGAGGACGACCTGATGCGCAACTTCGGTGATTCGCGGCGGATTGCCGGCCTGATGACAAAGCTGGGGATGGAGGATAACGAGGGGTTGCAGCATCCATGGCTGAACCGGTCGGTGGAGACGGCGCAGAAGCGGGTGGAGCAGCGAAACTACCAGATCCGGAAGCACACGCTGCAGTACGACGACGTGATGAACCAGCAGCGGACGGTGATCTACAGCTGGCGGACCGAGATATTGACGACGGAGGATCCGCGGAAAGAGGTGTTTGAAACGGTGGACGAAAAAATCGGCGCGGAGGTGGAGGCGAGGGCGGGGACCGACCCGGTGGACGTGGACGGGTTGGTGCATTGGGCGAACACGGCGATGCCCCTGGGAATCCAGAAGGAGGATTTACAGAATGCGGGGGGCAAGGATGCGTGGAAGGAGTTGTTGCAAAAGCGGGTGCGGGAGGCGTACGAGCTGAAGGTGAAGTTTGAGAATCCGGAGGCGGTGAAAGCCTTGGAGAGATATGTCCTTTTGGGGGCGATCGACCGGCTGTGGCAGGAGCATCTCTATGCAATGGATGGTTTGAGAACCTCGATTAATTTGCGGGCATACGGCCAGAAGGATCCGCTCATCGAGTACAAGCGGGAGGCCTACGGGATGTTTGAGGAACTGATGGAGCGGATCAAAGGGGAGGCGGTGCTCAATTTGTTCCGCTCGGCCTCCAGCCTTTCGGCGTTTGAGCATTTTCTGGCGGCGTTGCCGCAGCGGACGGGTCGGGGGGAACTGCCGATGCAGGCGCCGGCTCAGCCCACGGAGGGTTCGCTGAGCATGGGCGGAGGTGCGGCGGGCGGGGTGGAAGCAGCGCTGGCCCCCATGAAGCGGCAGGGGCCGAAGCTGGGGCGGAACGATCCTTGTCCGCTGGATCCGGGTAAAAAGTTCAAGAATTGCTGCGGGGCAAGCGGCAGCAAGGCGTGTCTCAAGGTGGCGGCGTAGGTTCTCAAGTTCATTGGACAGCCAGACAGCTGGCTTTAAGATTCTCTCGATGCTCCCTTCGGCTTCCGGAACTCTCTGGGCTGGTCTGACCCCCGTTTTGGCGTCGGCTGGCTTGGCCATGCTGGTGGGATTCGGACTGGGACGGGTGACGGCGCCTCCGGCGGCCATCGAGCAGAAGTCGGACCGGGTGATGCCATCCTCTGCGAAAGAGGCTGAGAATCAGGAGCCGGCTTGGCAAACCGTGGAGACCGGAGTGAAGACAAGCACCGCCGCAGATGTTGCCGGGGCGGCGGCGATGGGCAGTCCCCGCCAGCGGGAGAAGGCGTTGGAGGAGGTGCTTGCCAAGGCCAGTCTGGAGGAAGTCAGAAAGTCTTTGGATTGGGCCAACGCCCTGCCGGACGGACCGATGAAAAAAGCGGCCCTTGAAAAAATCCTCAAGCGTTGGGGGCAGTTGGATGGACCTGGGGCCACGGCTTACGCCAGCCAGGTTTATGCGGAGACCGGGAATCCCAGCCTTTTGCGCGAGGCTTTGTCGGGGTGGGCGGACAAGGATCCCCAGGCGGCGGTCAATCAACTGGCGGCGATGAACCTCAACGACGGCCTGCAGCAGGACATCCGCCGGGATTTGCTGGAGCAGTGGGCGGACCTCAGTCCGACGGCGGCGGCGGCCTACGCGGCGGCGAACCGAAACCCGGACAGCTGGCGGGGCTTGGTGGGGACGGTTGCGGATGAGTGGTCCAAGCGGGATCCGGCGGCGGCGGCGAACTGGGCGGCGGCGCTTGATGCGGGGCGGGACAAGCGTGCAGCCATCTATACGGCCATTTCCAACTGGGCGGATGCCGATTTAAATGGGGCGGCGGCTTATGTTTCCGGACAGCCGGCGGGGGAAAGCCGGGACACGATGGCGGGGACCCTCGCCCGGCACATCGGGCAGGATGATCCGGCTTCGGGCTTGAAGTGGGCGGCGATGGTGGCGGACCCGGGGTCGCAGGAGCGGGCGATTGCGGGGGCGTTGATTGATCTGTACCGCAAGGACGAGGCGCAAGCCCGGCAGTTGCTGCAAAGTTCAACGATTTCGGCGCAGGTGCAGGCGGCGGCACTCAGCCGGATGACCAACCGCGGACCGTGGTGGCGGTAGGAGTTGTTTTAAGTTGAAGTAGGTGCGTCGGTGCCGGAGACGGCGAGGGGAGCCGGCCCGGCCAGCTGGGTGAGGCGCCAAGGTGGCGGAGAGTTACTCGAACAGGCGGAAATCAGTATGGGGATGGGGATCGGGAGGGGTTCCAGAATCCGTTTTCCTGTTCCGGTCCGATCCAGCCGATTTGATGTTCCTCATTTTTCCCCCCGTAATAGTTGGGGCCGCCCAAGCGGGCGGGTTTTTCAAGGCTGACGTGGCCGTCACACCACGCGACGAGGGCCCGCCCGTTGGCCCGAAAATGGAGACTGGGCTGGAGAAAGAAGGAGGGGCGGCCCTCCGCGGTGGGTGCAAAATAGGGCTCGGCGAAAGGATACTCCTGAAGGCCTCCGGAGCGGGCCAAGGCGGTGGTGGCAAACATCAGGGTGGTGGACAGGTTGGAAACGCTCGCGGGTCTGGCGGGCTGAAAACTTTCCCCCGGAGTCCCGCCAAGGTAGGCCGCGTTATAGCCGTAGCCGCCGCTTCCCATTTCAAAGGAGCTTCCCTGCAGAGCGCGGGCGGGCAGGAGCGGGCAAAGGGTGATCGAGCGGCTTTGGCCCAGATACGGGGAAAGGTAGCCTTGGGTGGGATCGAAGGTGCCTCCCGTGCGGCCGGTGCGCCGGCCGTGCCAACGGTTTTGATTGGCGCGGTCCATGGCTGGCGCAAAGGTGCCGTGCTCGGCGGCGTACGCGAAATTCGCGGTGACGAGCTGGCGAAGCTGGCCGGCGGAGCGAGCACAAGCCCCGGAAATTCGGGCGGCTTGCAGGGCAGGCAGGGTCAGGCCGGCCACCAAGCCGACCCCGGCCAAGCTGACCAGGAGCTCCACCAGCGAAAAGGCGGCGGGAGGTTTCACGGCGGAGGGGCGAGTGCAGCGGAAACCCGAAAGAAATGCCGATGGCCGTGGAGCGGGGCGGTGAGCGTGACCTCGCGGAGCTGGGACGAACTATTTTCCGTCACGGTGAGGCCGGGGAGGTTCGTGGAGATGATTTCAAAAGGCAGGCCCCCCGTGGAAAGGGCGACGGCGGACCAGGTTGCCAGGTCCACCGAAATTTCCACCGCCAAGCGGAGGTCGGTCTTGGCGGGATCCCGCCGAAAAACCAGGCGCAGCTCGGGGCCTGCCCGCGTCAGGATTGGTTGGTGGCAGCTTGACGGGTCGGTGGGCAAGGTGGCGAAGGCATATTCCATGAGGTTGGAACTGCCGTCCCTGTCCGCATCGGCGGAGGGATCGGAGAGGGCGGTGAAGTTATCCTGCCAGGCAAACCGGGCTTTTCGCCAAGTGCCGTACCGGCGGGTGACATGGGCCGCGACGGCATCCAAATCAAAACCCGCGCTGCCGGTGCTGGGATACGGGTCGACGATGGGGCGCCCCTCCGCATCGAGGGTCAGGCCGTCACCCACCACATCCACAATCCGGACGTGGGAGACGGAGGTCAGTCCAAGCCAGGCAAAATCAAAAGCCGTCCCATAGGTGGCAGGATATTTTCCGGCCAGTCCATCCAGATCGGTGGGGTCGAGTTCCAGAAAGGCATAGGGGGAGGCGGGGACGGGGGTGGTGGACCGGGAGGTGAATCGGGAAAAGCTGATGCCGTCGGAGGAGACCTCGACAAACGCCAGTTCAAAAAACCCCCGGCCGGCGGTGGTGGCAATGCCGTTTTCGAAAACGACGAGGTCAAAGCCATCGGTATCATGGATCGGGGCCGCAAAGGAAAGGGTGATGAATCCTCCTTCGCCCAAGGTGACGATCGTGGCAACGCCCGTCTGGTAGAAGCCGGTGTCGTCGGCGGGTCCCAGGGCGGCGAGGGGTGTCTGAAACTCTGAGCTGACATTTCCCCCGGGCGAGTAGGTGACGACGGCGTTGGCCCAAGCGACAAGCTCGGGATTTTGCTGGGTCATGGCAGCATCCGCAAAGAGATCAATGGCGGTCGTCCCCTCGGTACCCGGTCCGGGGGCAAAGGGGCCGGCCTGGAGCATCGCCGTGGTCAACCAACCCGTAAGGAGGGTTGACCACGGGGGCGCCGTGAGCCGAAGTTTAGGGACGGAAAGCACGCCGGTTTCTCCGCGTCACCGCCAGCGCCAGGGCGGCCGTCAAAACCAGCGAGGCGGAGGCCGGTTCCGGCACAGCCCCCAGGTTGTCCATCGCAAAGTAAGCCGGCGTGTTCATGCCATAGGAACCGTGATCGGAAGAGGCGAGAGCAAAACGCAACTCATCCACCGTCCCCAACGAGGTCAGGTCAACGAAGGCCCACGAGTTGAGGATGTAGTCCTGGGCGGAGTCGGTGAACCGGTAATCGGCGAGGTAGAAATCCACCGCCCCGGTTTGGTTGCCCCCGAGCCGGCCCTGTACGGTGAGACGAAACCAGTCCGGATCCAGGCCCTGGGTGCCGCCGAACTTTTTGGAAAAACCGGAACCATCGCGCATGTCGAGCGCCGCATAGGTGGTGTTAGCGACGAGCAGCCCGCGCCCCTGAAAATCCCGACTTCCGCCGAAGGAAATCGCCCATGGGGCGCTGGAGGGCTGGTAACCCACCCCATAGTGAAGGGAGCCGTCCGCACCGCCGCCGGGCCGGGCGGCATACTGATTTCCCCAGCCCGGGGTGGTTCCATTTTGCACGGTGGAGTAGGCAAAGCCGCTCCATGAGCCCCAGGCGGAATTATAAAAATTCGGGAAGGTGACTCCTCCCGAGGTAAAGGAGCCGGCTCCGCTGGAGCCGTTCCAGTAGTTGCCGGGGCTCAAGGCTAATTCTTCGAACCCGACGACCGAGGATTGCCCAGAAGGGGTCAGGAGGCTGAGGCTGAGGGCAAGGGCTTGGATGATTTGCTGCCGGCTTGCCTGCGGGGTGAATCTTGGGTGCATGTGACCTTTCCGGCGTGAGCCAGAAGGTACCGCACGGGATGCGGGGGATCCGGACTCTCGCCCTTCATTTTTGCGATGAGGGTTTCCCCCTTCCTTGCGGAAGGGGAGCGATGAGCCCCGGCGGGCAGATATTCGGACTCCGGGCTGGTTGCCTCCTCCCCGCCTTCACCCTTCCGTTTCGCTTTGGGAGCGGAACTTCCGGATTGGCCGCTTTCGCATGGGGACTTGTCACCCGATACCGCAGCGCAACTGTGGCCGGTTCACACGGCCTTCCCTGGATCCTCCGGGGGAAAGAACTGCTCTAAACTTGAGCGTCCCAGGTTCGGGAGTCAATCGGGGGATTGGGGTGGCGGGTCGCGGGTTGCGTGTGACGGGTGTGGATGAAAATCGAAATTCGGAAAGCGGAAAGAATCAGGAACTTGGGAAGCTAAAACGAGTGTGAAACCCGAGCTGATTGGATTCCGTGGTAGCTTAAACTTCCGGCTTAAACTTACCCACCAAACGGGCATGCTGACCCGATGGCTGGCAAATCCTACAACGTGGCCGTGGTCGGTGTGACCGGGGCGGTCGGGCAGGAAATTCTTCGCGTGCTGGAGCGGAGAAAATTTCCCGTAGGAGAACTGGTGCCGTTGGCCAGCGAGCGGTCTGCCGGCATGGAAACCGCTTTTGCCGGGAAAAGGCACAAGGTGCAGAAACTGGGGGCCGCGGCCTTTGCCGGGGTGGACTTCGCCTTTTTCAGCGCCGGGGCCTCCCGCTCCCGGGAGTTCGTGCCGGTGGCGCAAGAGGCCGGGGCGGTGGTCATCGACAACTCCTCCGCCTACCGGATGGATCCGCAGGTGCCTTTGGTGGTGCCAGAAGTGAACGGGGAACTTTTGGAAAAGCATCCGAAGTTGATCGCCAATCCCAATTGCTCGGCGGCCATTTTGGCGGTCGCCTTGGCCCCTTTGCACCGGAAAGCCGGATTGGAGAGCGTGGTGGTGGCGACGTATCAGTCCGCCAGCGGAGCCGGTGCCAAGGCGATGGCGGAATTGGAAAAGCAGGTGAAGGATCATGCCGCTGGCAAGGAGCCCCAGGCCGAAGTGTTTCCCCATGTGCTGGCTTTCAATCTTTTCTCCCATAACAGCCCCGTGGCCAAAAACGGTTACAACGAGGAGGAGAATAAGATGGTGGAGGAGACGCGAAAGATTTTCGGCCTCCCGGATTTAAGGATGGTTCCGACCTGCGTGCGGGTGCCCGTGGCGCGAGCCCATTCCGAGGCGGTGGTCGCCCGCTTTACCAAGCCGCTTTCGGCCAAGGAGGCCAGGGCCCGCTTGGCCAAGGCGGAGGGCGTTCGGGTCGTGGACGAACCGGAGAAGAACCTCTTTCCCATGCCCAAGCATGCCTCCGGCGAGCTGGATGTTTTGGTAGGGCGGATCCGGGAGGTTCCGGGAGACCCAAACTCCCTGGCGTTTTTCGTCAGCGGAGATCAACTGCTCAAGGGAGCGGCTTGGAACGCGGTGCAGATCGCGGAACGATT
>Ga0194119_10008615_pt1 | contig 13956 bp, 14 predicted proteins | sample TA2MahC100mmetaG_FD_148620 | JGI IMG/M metagenome (GOLD analysis project Ga0194119, IMG submission 148620) | Freshwater microbial communities from Lake Tanganyika, Tanzania - TA2015018 Mahale Deep Cast 100m | ecosystem: Environmental > Aquatic > Freshwater > Lake | place: Tanzania: Lake... | reverse complement strand
GCCTATTTGCCGGCGCGCTTCTCCAGCCATTCGACGATGAGCGGATCGTCGATGGCGCCGGTGACTGTCACCACGGCGCCGTCCGGGCCGACGAGCGCCGTGAAAGGCAATTCTCCGCGCCAGGTCTTGTCGGCTTCGAAATAGAGCTTTTCGACGAAGTCGTCGGCGAAGCCGTAGTGGTCGGCGTTCGAAAGTCCAGCCTTCTCGATGCGCGCCTGCGCGCGCGCGCGGTCCTCGTCGCTGTCGGTGTTGACGAAGACGAGGTCGATCCCCCTTTTCTCGGCGGCGAACTTCGCCCATTGCGGCAATTCGACGAGGCAGGGCGGACAGGTCACCGACCAGAAATGGACGATGAGCGGCCTGCCGGCATGCGCCTTGGTCAATTGTTGGAAGGCGCCGCGGGCATAGGGCTTGAAGTCGAAAGCGGCCGCGCCGCTCGCGGCGAGCGCAAAGGCGAGGGCGAGGGCGGCAAGGCGCATCAGGCGGAATCCAACTGACGTTTGCGAAGACTTGCGAGGAAGACTTGCGGGGAAGACTTGCGGCGAAGACTTGGGGGCATGCCATGCCCGGCCGCCGCTTGGCGGCGACCGAGCATCCAGAGTCATGCTGCGAGTCTTCAGAGTTTGCCCTGGATTCCCGATCGCTTCGCTTGAAGCGAAGCGTCGGGAATGACAAAGCGGCGTTCTTGCGAGAGCGGCGTCACTGCGCCGCAGCGCTTTTCTCATCCCGCGGCAGCGGCATGAGGCGATAGCCTTCCTTATGGGTGAGCCATGACAGATAGGCCGCGCCCTTATGGGCGATGAGTTCCGGATGGTCGGAGGCGTCCGCCGTTTGCGCGATCACGCGCGGCGCGCTCCAGTTCATGCCGTTGTCGCGCGACATTTGCATCGCGATCGTCGTCGTCGTTCCGTCGAATTCCTTCCAGACGCGATACAGGCGGCCCTTTTCCGCGATCAGCGCCGGATGTCCCGGCGTGCGCGCGTCGTCGCCGATTTGCTCGGGTTGCGAGAAGCTTTTGCCGCCGTCGAGGCTGCGAGCGTAGAACAACCCCTGCCGGTTCTTGCCCTTGGTGAACCAGGCCACATGCCACGCGCCCGAGGCGTCGATGGCGATCGACGGTCCGTGATGCGGACAGCTGTTGATCGACCAGTCGTCGTCGGAAACGCGCGTCGCCGTCGCCTGAGCGGCGTCCGCCGAAAGTTTCGCGACCATATGGTCGCGGACGCCGCCGTCCAGCACCTGCCGCCAGGCGAAGACCGGCGTTCCGTCCTTGTCGAGCGCGCTCGACATGCGGCAGCATTCGCAAGCGTGATCGATGAGAATCGATTTGCCCTTAAACGTCTTGCCGCCGTCGTCGGAATAGCCGAAGGCGACGCCGCTGCCCCGGAACTCCTTGCCTTCGGCCTTGGCTTTGAGCGCATGCGTCTTGTCGAGCCAGCCGGCGTAGATGCGGCCCTTGTGGTTGACGACGATGCTTTCGAAGCGCTGGCCGCCTTCGGTCAGCAGCGGCTGCGGCGCCGAGAAGGTCTTGCCGCCGTCGGTCGAACGGGCGGTAAAGATCGTGCCGATCATCAGCTTTTCGGGTCGCGTCGAATAGGTCGCGAGCAGGCTCCCGTCATTCAGCGCGACGATTCTTGGGCGGGCGTCGCCATGCGCGCCGATCACCCCGTCCTCGACCGTAGCGATCGCCGCCGGCGCGGCGAATGTCTTGCCATTGTCCGATGACGCGGCGGCGTAAACGGTCTTGCCGACGGAGAAGGCGACCCACAGTCTTCCGTCCTTGGCGAAGGCCGGGACGGCGGTCATCCCGCAGTCGACCTTCGCCTCGGCGCAAGCGGGGGCGGGCTTATGGCCCAGCGCCGGCTCGACCGCCGGCGTTGGCGCGTTCTTGTCGGCGTTGGCCAGCGGCAAACCTGCCTTGTCCGCGCTCAAAGGAACGGACGACTGGGCGTCTTGCGCAGCGAGCGCGGCGGCGGGGACGCAAACGGCGAGTAGTCCAAAGGCGATGCGCTTCATTCTTCTCTCCTCTTTGCGGCGCCGGACGCCGACGCTTTTCAGGGCCGCGCAAACGCGCGCGGCGCCTAATGGAATCGAAAACTCTGCATGCCGTCATAGGCGCCGCCGGGCGGCGGCGGCGCCCTCAGGCCCGAGACGATGGAGCGCGCCAACTCGCCGTGCTTGGGCGTGGACGCTGAAACGATGGTGACGCTGTTGGGCGCGCCTGATGCGCCGAGACGAAAGCGGACGACGGCTGATCCTGAGCCGAGACTTGTCACGCCCGGCGAGCGCGCCCGGATCAGCTGGCCGAGCCTGCGCATATAGGCGGCGCTGTCGGCTCGGCTCTTTTTCTCAGTGACTTTCTCGGCGGACTTATCGTCCCTCGTCGCCTTCGCCTTCTGTTCGCTCCGCGCCTCGGCCTTGTCGTCGCGCTTTTCGGTCTTTTCCTCGCGCTTCGTCTCCTTGTTCTCTTCCCGTTTCGGCTCGGCGCTGTCTTCGGCTTTCGGCTTGGGCGCTTCGCCCTGCGCCCACGCCGGTCCGCTCGCGCCCAGCGCGCCGGCCAAGGCCAGCGCCACAAAACTTAGAGTCAGTCGAGATATATGCCGCATCTTCCCCTCCCTCAAATGCGTGTCTCCACGCGTTTTCGTCCAGCGCGGCGCCGCGCCCGGATTCAATTTTACTGCGCCCGGAACTTGAACGTCTGCCCGACATCCATGGATCCGCCCGGCGGCGGCGGCGCTTCGACGCTCGACAGGATTTTTTTCACCGCCTCCGCCAAAGCGGGACTGGTCGTCTTGTCGATCGTCACCTTGTCGATCCTGCCTTGTGCGTTGACATGAAAACTCACGGTCACTTCACCCTCGCCGGCAGGACTCTCCGCAGGCGTTCGCTTGGCGATCGCGGTATAGAGCGCCCCGAGGAACTTGCTTTCCGACATCGCCGGAACCGCGGCGGGCGCGACCGCGCCTTGCGTGGCCGCTGGCGCGGCGGGCATTGGCGCTCCCGCAGGCGCAGGCGCGGCCGCTTGCGCTGGCGCGGCAGCAGCGGGCTTTGGCGCTGCTGTCGGCGCTGGCGCGGCAGCGGGCTTGGCCTCCTCGGCGCGCCCCGTCGAAACGACAAACGCCGCGGCCAGGGTAAGCGATCGCGCGAACTTCATCCTGCCTCCAAAAATTCGGTACGATCGATCGCGGCGGTCGCTCGAGCGTCCGCCGTCAGTGTCAGTGGAAGGCGAAATGCTGGCTGAGATAGGCCGAGCTGCACATGCTGGGGCCGCGCGACGACGCCACGATCCGCCGGGCCAGCGACGCATGGGCCGGGCTGGATCCCGACGCCGAGACGCCCGACAGACCGCCGCCCTGATTGACGTGGAACGTCACATGCGCATGGCCGGAGCCGAGGCTCGTCGAGCCGGGCGTATGCCGGCGAAGCGCCGCAGCGATATGGGCAAGACACGTCGCCTGGGATGCGCCCGAACTCGCGTTTTGTCCCTCCGGCGCGCCGTAGCGTCGGCGCGCTTGCGCCTGCTGACGATGCTGCGCGCGCTGGACTTGCTGCTGCTCGACCTTCTTCTTGATCTCGTCGACGTCTTCCTTCTTGGCCGGCAAAGGCACCGCGTCCGGCGCCATCACCAGGGGAGGCGGAATAGCGATGTCGGGTTCCTCGACCGCTTCGGGCGGCGGCGTGTCGTCGGCTTCGGCGACTTCCTCCTGCTCGACGAAGTCGCCTTCCGTCACGAGGTCCATACTGACCGAGTCGAGGGAGATCGCGTTAGGCTTCGCCGAATAGGCAAGTATGCCGAAGACCAGGACGTGGGCGGCGATCACCGCGGCGGTCGTTACCGAGCGAAGCCACGGCGGCCTAACTGGTTCCGGACCCGAGGGCGGACGGTCGCCCTCTCGCATGATCTGTTGCTGTGGACCAAGCGCGAGATCGGTCATTTCGCCGCCCCCGCGGGCGCGGCCGGAACTTGCGCCGGCGGGGCGCCGGCCGCCGCCGGCGCGGCGTGGCCATGCGGACCCTTCAGGGCCGGGCCGGTCTTGCTGCGCGAGTTGGTCATGATGGCGATATGGGTGATGCCGTTTGTCGCAAGCTTATCCATCACCGCGACGACCTCGCCATAGACGGCCTCCGTGTCGCCGCGGATATGAACGACGCGCGTCTGGTCGTCGCCCATCATCACCTTGATGCCGTCGATGAGCGCATCCGCCGTGGTTTCGTCCGCCCCCAGAGCGATCTTGCCTTCCTTGCCGACCGTGACCACGATCGGCTCCTTCTGGTTGATCGGCATCGCGGCGCTCGCCTGCGGCAGGTTCACCTTGACGCCCTTGGCGAGCAATGGCGCCGTGATCATGAAAATGATCAGCAGCACCAGCATGACGTCGACGAGCGGCGTCACATTGATGTCGGCGAGCGGCTGATAAAGGCCTTCGGTTGCGCTCTGGCGCTGACGTGAGGGCATGCCCATTATGCAGCCTCCCGATCGCGACGCGGACGCGACTGATGGCCGCTGCACATGAGCAGAGACTCGTCTTCGATATAGTGCGCGACCTGCTGGCCGACGCGCGCGAAGGCGGCCCCGATGCGGTTGTAGCCGACTGACGCGGGGATGGCGGCGGCGAGTCCATAGGCCGTGGCCGCAAGCGCCTCGGCGATGCCGGGCGCGACGACCGCGAGGCTGGTGTCCTGCGACTGAGCGATGCTGGCGAAGCTCGTCATGATTCCCCACACCGTGCCGAAAAGACCGACGAAGGGCGCAACCGACGAGATGACGGCGAGATTGGGCAGGCCGCCCTCCGCCTTGGTGAGGAACTCGCGGGCGGTGCGGCTCATATGGTCGGCGATGCGCGCGCGCTTGTCGCCGATCGTCTCGTCGGGAAGATCGAGCGCATAGGCTTCGCGGCCGGCTTCGGCGACGGGGGCGAGAACGCCCACGTCTCCGCCGGCGCGGGCCGAGCGCGCCGATTTTGCGATGCGGGTGATGGCGACCACGCCTTCGACGATAAGCACCCACGTCCAGACCGACGCGAGCAGCAGCAGCGCCATGACGACCTTGCCGACTGGACCGGCGTTGACGAACATGGCGAGCGGGGAAAGCGTATTGTATTCCATTTCACTCCCTCGTTTTTTTGAGGACGCGCTTGCGGCGACCGCGCAGGCGGAGCGTCAGTTTTCGTTTTATTGTGTCGTCGCGAGATAAGCGCCGTCCAAGCGGCGAAGCCGCAACCAAACTCCCGCGCTTCGGCGCATCGAGTCAGTCGCGATCAGAAAATTTAAATGGAGGGCGGCGCACGCGCGCCATTCGCGCCGCTCGACGTCAGACTCTCCGGCGGCTCAGCGGCGACGGCGCTGTGATGGATCGTCGCCGGTCGGCTGGCAGGCCGTGCGACTGACGCCACGCGGCCGGGCAGAACCGCGGAATTCGCATGAGGCGCAAGACAGCAATCCGGGCATTTATGTGCGGTTTGCGCAGGCGCGCCGCGCCGCTGCGTTTCCGTCTGATCCTGCACGGAGACGCCAGGCGATCCGGCGAGATATTCGGAATGATCGCAAGCGACGCTTATTGAACCGGCGAATGCATGCGCGGAACGCACGGCGCCCGATACAAGAAGCGAAAACAATAGCGCGCAAACGGCGGCGACGGCGAATGCCGCACGAAATTCCCGACGCATGGCGCGCAACTGTGACATAAATGTCTCTTAGTTGATTTTTTGTAATTTGACAACGCGAAAAGACTTGGAGAATCCGCGATTGACGGGCCATATGCGCAGACCGGGCCGTTGCGGTTAACGGCGCCAGAATTCGCCATGGGCTGATGCGCAATCGTCGACTCGCCGCCGTCTTTGCTGTCTTCGCGCTCGTTGCGAAGCTCGTAGCGCCGTGCCAAGCGACGGAGCCGGCTTCCGTTGGCGGCCCTAACGCCCCGATTGCATTATGCCATCAGGCGACGACGTGGGCGGTCGATCAGGCGGGCTCGCAGCAAGCGCCCTCGGACGATCTCGACGACGTCGGGTGTTCCTGCGCGCTCTGTCATCTTGGATGGAGCACGCTGCCGCCGGCGGACGATATCTTCGCAATCAACGAGCTGGCGCATCATCTCGCGCCACGGGGGCCGCCAACCCAGGCGTTTGTCCCCTCCCGTCTGAATCCCAGCGCCCATCCTCGCGGCCCCCCTTCCTTCGCCTGATCAGTCGATACGCGTAGCGGCTCCGAGCCGCATCGATCAGGCGCGCCGTTTTGACCGGCGCTAGAAGGAAGAATCTCATGTCTCGCTATTCGCTCCTGCGCGGCGTTTCCGCCGGCGCACTGACCATCTTTGCGCTCTCCGAACACTGCGTCATCCCCGCCGCCGCCCAGCAATCGCTGCCGACCATCGACGTCGGCGGCCAGCATCGCGGCGCCGTCAGGCGCCCCACCGCCGGCGTTCCAGGCGTTGCGACAAATGCCGCGCCCGCGCCCGCTCCGGCTCCTTCGACGCCGTCGATCTGGGCCGCGACGCTTCCTGACGGCAAGCCCGCCTTCGTTCAGCGCTGGCAGTTGCCGAATACGGTCGCGAGCGTCACGCAGCGTGACATCAAAGAAAAAATCAACATCGTCGACAGCCAGGATGCGCTCAAATATGTGCCGAGCCTGTTCATCCGCAAATTGCGCGGCGGCAATGAAGGCATGATCCAGACGCGCACCTGGGGGCTCTCGTCGGCGCGCGCTATGGTCTATGTCGACGATCTTTTGATCAGCCAGCTCATCTCCAACGGCCATACCGACGGCCAGCCGCGCTGGGGCCTTGTTTCGCCGGAAGAGATCGAACGCGTCGATTACCTTTACGGTCCCTATGCGGCGCAGTATGCGGGCAATTCGATCGGCGGCGTCATCAAATTCACGACGCGCATGCCGGAGCATCTCGAAGTCACCGCCAAGCAGACGGTCGCCGTGCAGGACTTTTCCTGGTGGGGCGCCCAGCTCGGCTTGCCGACGACGACGACGGCGCTCACCATCGGCGACAAAATCGGCAACCTCTCTTACTTCGTGGCGCTGAATTACGCCTGGAACAACAACCAGCCGATTTCGTTCATCAACGCCGGCCGCTTCTATCCCTATCCTGGCGCAATCTTCTCGCAGAACGTCTATGGCGTGCCGCAGTCGATCGTCGGCTCGGGCTCGATCTCGCAGGAGAATTTCATCAACGGTAAGGTGAAGGTCGCCTATGACTTCACGCCGACGATACGCGGCGTCTATACGGTCGGCGTCTTCAACAGCGACCGCGTGTCATGGCCGCTGAACTATGTTTCGGGGGGGCAAAACGAGCTTTTCGGACCTCCCGGCGGAGCGGCGGCGCTTCCCTTGACGACGCTGCAAGGCTTCGGCGCCGCTAATCTGCGCTACCAGGAGACGATCCTGATCAACTCCCTGGCGCTCAAGTCGAATACTCAGGGCGTTTTCGACTTCGAGCTTTCCGCTTCGCACTTCACCTATCCTTATAGTTCATCGCGCTCGGCCTGGAGCGGCGTGCCGTCGACCGCCGCCAATCCCTTCGGCGGCTATACGCTCACCGGACGCGACACGATCTTCACCGGCACCTATTGGACGCTTCTCGATCTAAAGGGAATTTATCGGCCCGACGGCCCCGAAGGCATGCACGACGTCAGTTTCGGCATACACGGAGATCAATATCACTCGAACAACCCGATCTGGCTCACGACGAATCGGGGGGCGGGCATGGCGTCGTCATATGGCGTCGTCCAGTCAGTCGGCAGCGGCACGACGCGCACCCAGGCGCTCTGGGCGCAGGATGCGATCCGCTTGCGTCCAGACTTGAAGCTGACGCTCGGCGTTCGCGGCGAACATTGGCAGGCGTCCGACGGTTACAATCAGCTCCTTGGCGGTTTGAACGCCGCCGCCACCGGCTCTACGGCGACGGTCGCGACCATGTTGCCGATCTTCCAGCCCAATCTCTATTCCACGCGGGTTTCGCCGAAGGCGTCGCTGCGTTGGGAGGCGGACCCGTACTGGACGGTCACCAGCAATGTCGGCATGGCCAATCGCTTTCCGACCGTGCGCGAACTCTACAATCTCACCGCGACGCCGGGCGCGACGGGATTCGTCACCAATCCCAATCCCAATCTGCGTCCCGAGACCGCTTTGACTAAGGAGATCGTCTTTCAGCGCAGTCTTGGTCCCGACAGCTGGGGACGACTGTCGCTCTTCGACGAGGAAGCGCGCGACGCGATCATCAGCAACGCCACAATTGTTCCCGGCTCCGCCTTTCAGGCCAACGCCAATATCAACGTCAACCGCATCCGCAACTCCGGCGTGGAGCTCGCCTGGCAGAAGGACAATGTCTATTACAAGGGTCTCCAAGTGTTCGGCAGCGTGACATTCGTCAATTCACGCGTGATCTCGTTCAGCCGCTGGCAGCCTTCGGCGCCATCCGCGACATCGCCATTCGGCACGAGTTTCGAGTTTCCCTGGGCCACGTCGGTCGCCGGCAAGAACGCGCCGGGCGTGCCGAAATGGCGCTGGGATTTCGGCGTCACCTATCGCCCGGTTGACAGTTGGGCGTTCACGGTGGCGATGCGCTGGCAGGATCGCAGATGGCGCACCCTCGCCAACAACGATCTCGTCCATGGCATCTTCGGCTCGTCGGATCGCTTCTTCATGGTCGATCTGCACGCGCATTACAAATACAGCGACCGCTGGTCGTTCGACGCCGGCATCGACAATGTGAACAACTGCAAATTCGCGCTGTTCCACCCCTATCCGCAGCGCACCTTCATCTTCTCGGCGAAGTATGAATATGGCACGGGCAAGAATGTGCCGGGCATTTTCTACACCGGCGATGAAGCCTGGCCGGAATTCGGCGGCTGGTTCCAGCCGGTCGCCTGGAACTGGGAATAGTCTCCGGCGCGAAGCGGGAAGTTTCGCTTCGCGCGCACGCCGCGCGCATCGCCGGGGGCGACGATGCAAAAACGCCCGGGAGGAAACTCCCGGGCGTTCTGTTTTGGCGTCGCTAAGGCGGCTTAATGCGCCAGCGATTTGACGATCGATTCGACGGTCTTCTTGGCGTCGCCGAACAGCATCATCGTATTGGGCCTGAAGAACAGTTCGTTCTCGACGCCGGCGTAGCCCGAGCCCATGCCGCGCTTCAGGAACAGCACCGTCTTCGCCTTTTCGACGTCGAGGATCGGCATGCCGTAGATCGCCGAGGTTTTGTCGGTCTTGGCGGCGGGATTGGTCACGTCATTGGCGCCGATGACGAAGGCTACATCCGCCTGTCCGAATTCCGAATTGATGTCTTCGAGTTCGAACACTTCGTCATAGGGCACATTGGCCTCGGCCAGCAGCACGTTCATGTGGCCCGGCATGCGGCCGGCGACCGGATGGATGGCGTATTTGACGTCGACGCCTTCAGCCTTGAGCAGATCCGCCATTTCGCGCAGCGCGTGCTGCGCCTGCGCCACCGCCATGCCGTAGCCCGGCACGATGATGATCTTGCCGGCGTTCTGCATGATATAGGCGGCGTCCTCGGCCGAGCCCTGCTTGACGTTGCGGGTCTCCTTGCCGCCAGCGGGTCCCGCCACCTCGCCGCCGAAGCCGCCGAGAATGACCGAGACGAAGCTGCGGTTCATCCCCTTGCACATGATGTAGGAGAGGATCGCGCCCGACGAACCGACGAGCGCGCCGGTGATGATCAGCGCGAGATTGCCGAGCGTGAAGCCGATGCCCGCAGCCGCCCAGCCCGAATAGGAGTTGAGCATGGAGACGACGACCGGCATGTCAGCGCCGCCGATCGGAATGATGAGCGTAACGCCGAGCGTGAACGAGACGACGATCAGCAGGAACAGCCAGAAGCCGCTCTGCGTGCCGACGAAGAGCGCGGTCAGCGCGATCATCGCGACGCCGAGCATGATGTTGATCGTGTGGCGCTCCGGCAGCAGAATCGGCTTGCCGGTCATGCGTTCGGAGAGCTTCAGGAAGGCGATGATCGATCCGGTGAAGGTGATCGCGCCGATCGCCGCGCCGAGCGACATTTCGACGAGGCTGCCGGCGTGAATCTCGTTCGAATCGCCGATGCCGAAGGCGCGCGGCGCAAAGAACGCGCCGGCCGCCACGAGCACGGCGGCAAGGCCGACCAGCGCGTGGAAGCCCGCGACAAGCTCGGGCATTTTCGTCATCGGCACGCGCTGGGCGATGAACGCGCCGGCGCCGCCGCCGATGGCGACGCCAACGACGATCATCAGCAGGCCGCCGACAGAGGGGAAATGCGTCAGCAGCGTCGTCGCCACGGCGATCGCCATGCCGATCATGCCGTAACGGTTGCCCTGCCGCGAGGTCGCCGGCGACGAGAGTCCGCGCAGCGCGAGGATGAACAACACGCCTGAGACGAGATAGAGGAGGGCTGCGATATTGGCGCTCATGGCGTCAGCCCTTCTTTTTATACATGGCGAGCATGCGCTCGGTGACCAGGAAGCCGCCGAAAATGTTCACGCTGGCGAGAATGACCGCGACGAAGCCGAAGGCGTTCGCCCACCATGAGCCCGAAGCCTCGGCGGCGCTCATGCCTTCGACGCCGGCGGCGAGCAGCGCGCCGACGATGATCACGGAAGAAATCGCGTTCGTCACCGACATCAGCGGCGTATGCAGCGCCGGCGTCACCGACCAGACGACGTAATAGCCGACGAACACCGCCATGGCGAAAATCGCCACGCGGAAGACGAAAGGATCGATCGCGCCGCCGGCAAGCCCATGTGCGGCTGCTGCTGCGGCGGTATGCGCGAGTTCATCCGAATATTGCTGCGCCTGTTCGGCGAGATGGCGGGCGGCCTCGGCCGCCGCCTGCGCCTTCTCAAGCAATTGTTGCGTAGAGTCGGTCATCGCTTAACGCCCCTTTAGTTTGTTGTGCGCGCAGGCGGTTATTTGAATCTTTCGTCAACGACGGCGCCGTCGCGGGTCAGCGCGGTCGCCTTGACAAGTTCGTCGTCCCAATTGATGGCGAGCTGCTTGGTGTCCTTGGAGACGAGCGTCTCGACGAAGGCCAGGAGATTCTTGGCGTAAAGACTCGACGCCGTCGACGCCATGCGGCCGGCGAGGTTGAGCGCGCCGAGAATCTTCACGCCGTCGACCACCACGGTTTCGCCGGGCTTCGTCAGTTCGCAGTTGCCGCCGCGTTCGGCCGCCAGATCGACGATCACCGAACCGGGCCGCATCGAATGCACCATCTCGGCCGAGATCAGCTTGGGCGCCGGTCGGCCGGGAATGAGCGCCGTGGTGATGACGACATCCTGCTTGGCGATGTGCGAAGCGACGAGTTCGGCCTGCGCCTTCTGATATTCCGGCGACATTTCCTTGGCGTAGCCGCCCGAGGTCTCGGCCTGTTTGAACTCTTCGTTCTCGACGGCGATGAATTTCGCGCCGAGCGATTCGACCTGCTCCTTGGTCGCCGGTCGAACGTCGGTGGCGGTGACGATCGCGCCCATGCGCCGCGCCGTGGCGATCGCCTGCAGGCCGGCGACGCCGACGCCCATGATAAAGACTTTCGCCGCCGGAACGGTGCCGGCGGCGGTCATCATCATCGGGAATGAGCGGCCATATTCGGCCGTCGCGTCAATGACCGCGCGGTAGCCCGCGAGATTGGCCTGGGACGACAGCACGTCCATGGTTTGCGCCCGCGTGATGCGCGGCATGAGCTCCATGGCGAAGGCGATCGCGCCGCTTTTGGCGAGATCGGCGAGCTGAGCCCCCGCGCCAAACGGATCCATGATCGCGATCACCGCGAGATTGGGTTTGGCGCCGGCGAGTTCGGCCGCCGAGGGGCGCCGCACGCGCAACGCCACATCGGCGCCGGTCAGCGCCGCCGCTGCGTCATGGGCGATCGTCGCGCCGGCCGCGGCGTAATCGCCGTCCGAAAAGCCGGCCGCGGCGCCGGCCCCGGCCTCGACCGCTACGTCGGCGCCGAGCCCGATGAATTTCTTGACGGTCTCAGGCGTGGCCGCGACGCGCGGCTCGGACTGATCCGTTTCAGCCAATACGGCGATGCGCATGACGAACTCCGGTTGTGGAAAAACCGTCGCCGCCAGCATCGCCGACAGCGGTGGAAGGCGAAGAGCGCGGGCCTAGCGCGCGACGAAGAAATACAACGCGAGCAGCACCACGGCGGTGCTCCCCGCCGCGATCTTCAGCAGCAGCAAAAATGTCTCATAGGTCTTTACGTGCTCGGCCCAGTCGCCGTTCGACGCCACCGGCGTGCGCAAGCTCGCCATCTCGCCCCTCCCGATTCTTGCTTAATCGCGCGCGTGACCCCGCGCGCGAAGCTCATGCTAAACGAGCGGAAGCCGTAGGGCAACGGCCCTCGATGCGCAAGGCGCTGCGTCGCGCCGCCGCGCGGCGAAGCGAAGCACAGACGGAATCTGGGGTTTTGTGGCGCTCGGGCGCGTTCCCACGCACGCCCGCGGCGCGCGGATCATGCGCAAGGCGGCAATAGATCGCTGCGCTCGGCGCGCCCAGGCGTCAACCGAGCGCATAGGCCGTCAGCTCGACAAGCGATTGGCCTTCCGCATCTGCTTTGCAGCCCAATTCCTCGGGCGGCAGGCCGAGCCGATTGACCCAGAACGTCGGATAGCCAAACGCCTTCGCGCCGGCCGCGTCCCAGCCGGCGAAAGCGACGAACAGGATCTGCGTTTTCGCTAGTCCGAACGCATCGAGTCCTAGCCGATAGGCGTCGGGAGCCGGCTTATAGGTCTTGGCGCGATCCGTGCTCAGGACATGTTCGAAGACGCCTTCAAGCCGGGAGGTCGCGATCGATCCTTCGAGCATCGCGGGCGTAAGATTGGAGAGCAGCGCCAGACGGGCGCCCGCCTGCCGCAGCCGTTGCAAAGCCGGCATCGCGTCCGGCCATGTCCCGAGCGCAAGATAAGCGCGAAGGAGCTGATCGCGCTTTTCGTCGGTCAGTTGCAGCTTCAGCGCGGCGCCGGCAAAGACCAGGGCCTCTTCGGACACTTTCATGAAGTCCGCATATTGGCCCGCCGCCGTTCGCAGCCAGGAATATTCGAACTGTCGGGTTCGCCACAGCTCGACGAGTCGCGATCCGTTTCCCGGAAAGAGCGTCTCCGCCAGGGCCGCGATCGGCCTTGGATCGAAGATCGGGAACGCATCGAACGCCAGAGCCTTGAAGCGCGTCGTCGCGGCGCCGAAGGAACGTCGCGCCTGCGCAGGCGGGCTGCTCAAGGATGCGAGACCTCCCTGGATCAACAGACGACGATCGATATGCATGCCAAGCTCCGCCTTCAACGGTCGACGCGAAGAGACTTAGTTGATGCAACCACGCCTCTATACGGGTAGTTTTGCCGCCCATGCCTGCAGATTTGCCGCCCTTGAACTGGAATGATTTGCGTTACGTCCTCGCGGTGGCGCGCGCGAAGGCGATCGCCCCGGCGGCGAAGGCCATGCGGGTGGACGAGACCACGGTGGCGCGGCGCATTCGGCGCATCGAACAAAGCCTTCGGTTGACGCTGTTCGAACCACGCTGGCGCGCGACGGAGATCGGCGCGCATATCGTCGAGCGCGCGGCGCGTATGGAAGAAGAGGCGATCGCGATCGCCGAATCATCGGCTGGGGCGGACTCCGCGACCGGCAGCGTTCGCATCACCGCGATCCCGCTGATCGCGAGCCGTCTTCTGCTGCCTGCGGTCGGGCGGCTGATGGATGCGCATCCCGGACTGTCGCTCGAGGTCGTCGCCGAGCCGCGCAATCTGAGCGTGATGCGGCGCGACGCCGACATCGCGCTTCGCCATGCGCGGCCGGTCGACGATCAGCAGGCGATCACGCGTCGCATCGCCGATCTTGACTATGCGGTTTACGGGCCGACCGCTCTGGACGTGCGCCGGCTTTCCTGGGTCGCTTATGAGGCGGAGATGGCCGGGCTGCCGCACGCCGCCTGGATCAACCGGGCGGTCAGTCGAGAGCGAC
>Ga0194119_10008609_pt1 | contig 13960 bp, 19 predicted proteins | sample TA2MahC100mmetaG_FD_148620 | JGI IMG/M metagenome (GOLD analysis project Ga0194119, IMG submission 148620) | Freshwater microbial communities from Lake Tanganyika, Tanzania - TA2015018 Mahale Deep Cast 100m | ecosystem: Environmental > Aquatic > Freshwater > Lake | place: Tanzania: Lake... | reverse complement strand
AAGACGGTACTAAACCCACGCACAAACTAAGAAGCAAAACAAAGGTTCTATCTTTCGAGAGTTGGGACGGCAACTTTCCGGATTGGACTTTCGATGGTTCTTCAACAGGTCAAGCTCCCGGTGATAAGTCGGATTGCGTGCTTCGACCCGTGAAGTCAATTTTGGATCCGACTCGAAAGGGAGGTGCAAACGCGAAGTGTTACCTTGTCCTTTGTGAGGTCCTCAACTCCGATGGTACGCCTCACGAGACCAACACTAGAGCCTTATTGCGGTCGGTCACGTCACAGGTAGAGTCGCAAAAACCTCTTTTTGGCATCGAACAAGAATATACGATGTTCAAGGTCGGACGGCCTTTCGGTTGGCCCACGGGAGGATATCCTCCGCAACAAGGGCCTTTCTACTGTGGCGTGGGGTCGGACGAAGTCTTTGGCCGCGAACTTGTCGAGGAACACCTCGCGGCGTGTGTCGAGGCAGACTTGCCCATCTGCGGCGTCAACTCGGAGGTGATGCCAGGTCAGTGGGAATTCCAGGTAGGCCCCAGCAATCCACTCGAAATCTCGGACAGCCTAATCCTGTCGAGATGGATTCTGTATCGCCTTGGTGAACAGCACGGTATTACGGTTAAACTTGATCCGAAGCCTGTGGCAGAGTTGAATGGAGCAGGCGCTCATACAAATTTCTCTACCGAGGCGATGAGGAACGCAAACGGGCTTGAGCATATTTACGATGCTTGTAAGAAGCTACAAGAACGTCATGAATACCATGTTGAAAATTATGGTCACGGAATAGAGTCACGTCTAACAGGTCAACACGAAACGTGTTCATATCGCGAATTTAGGTATGGGGTATCTGATCGTGGAGCATCAATTAGGATTCCACTTCACGTTTCACAAGCGGGTAGAGGATATCTAGAAGACAGACGACCCTGCGCGAACGTCGATCCTTATGTTGTTACGCGATTAATTCTTGAGACAGTTTGTTGTTGAAATTAAAGAATAAGCCGAGTGCAAATAGGGCGCAGAGAATGGTAATATAAAGCATGTCCATTCTCTGCGCCGACTTTATGAAGCGGTTTAAAACGTCTGTCTAAGAATAACTGATAAAGAACTTGAAGATGGAAGTTATGTCAAAAAACTCCCAAATTTTGGTGTTTGATTTTATGAATCAGTGTCACAGGGCTCGCAGCGGGTTTCAAGCCGGACCTGCACCGGTGATTTTTAATTTTTTCCGTCAATTCAGATCGATCGTTGAAGAATTTAAGCCAAATAGGATTTACGTCGTCCTAGAAGGTAGACCGGTAAAGCGTTACGAACTTTTACCCGAATACAAGGCTACTCGCAGGATTACAGAAGACGATCCTAAGCACGCAGAATTGCAAAGATTTTTTCAACAAAAAGACCAGATAGTAGAACTGTTATCAACTCGATTCCCGGTTTCAGTAGTTAGACATCCTACGTCGGAATGCGACGACACCATTTACAATCTGATTAGATATAGTTCGACTGCGATTCCTTGGACTGTGGTATCTAATGACTCGGATTTCACTCAATTAATTCAAGAATATTCGCATGTTAAAGTATGGAATCCAATTAAAAAAGAATATTTAGTCGCGCCCAGTGACTATGATTACGTTACTTGGAAATCTCTTCGCGGTGATAGCTCGGACAACGTCCCAGGTATCTTTGGTATCGGAGACAAAAGCGCCTCGGATATTGCTAGAGATCCCGACAGATTATCGAAATTTTTGTCCGATGTAGAAAATGCTAGACAGTTTGAACGTAATTACGAGTTGATTTCTTTTCGCAAGTGGACCGACGTCGAAGCTATGGACATGACGTCTTCGTCAGCAGAAAAGGATTGGCATTCTGTAAAGACAATTTTCGATTCGTTCGGATTCAAGTCAATCACACGTGATGATTCTTGGAAAAAGTACGTCGACTCTTTCGAACGCCTGTGGGGATAATATCAATTCAATATTATATTTAAACATCATGTCTAATCGGAATCTGAAAGAGCAGCGCTTGCTGAGAAAATACATTAAGGAATCTCTTGTGACCGAATTAGGTTTCACCGATGTTGCGCTTGATGTTGGTAGAAATTTTGGCACGCACGCTTCGGATTGGGGACCTAGTTCTTGGTTCGCAAATTTTATGAGTCGTCAAATGGATAAGCTCGGAGATTCTGCTGACGAATGGATCGGTACAAAATTAGACGCAGTTCTTCCAGGCGCTTTGAAAAACAGAGTTGAACAATATTCTCAAGAATTAACTGGTGAATCTTCGTCGACTGTATTATCAAAGGTTGTGGCTGGATGGATCGAAGAAGTGGAAGATCTCATTCGTGAAAGATTTCCGTCTTCAGAAAAAAGACAAATATACAGATTCGCTGCTGACGAATATGCCCAAATTTTAAGAAGAAATCCAGATGTCAAAAAAGCCATCGAACAAGTTAAACGTAAACTAGATATAAAATATGGCGCGCGGATCTCGAGGCCGGCAAAATCGAAAGAACATTTTAGATGAAATAATCGGCGATTATTCGATGGCGGGTTCTAGGCACGTCTCCGCGCCGAGGGAAATATTAGATTGGATTATTTTGTTGTTTCATTTAGAACTAATGTTTTATCTGACAGGAAAGCAGAACAATTCTCCAAACTCGTTACTGTTCGAATTTTGATTAGACGGACTGAGCAAGTTTCTTTGTGTAGTTGATCATGAAGATAACCTGAAGATCGGATTTCCTGGCGGTCGAGTTGAAGAAGGAGAGATTCAGGAGGACGCAGCGCTTAGGGAACTGTGGGAAGAAACCGGATTGACCGCAGACAACCTACACCTGATCGATGCAAGGTCTTTCTTGGGCAACGAAGTCTCACTTTTCATTGCTGATTCATATGAAGGAAAACTTAAAGAGTCGAACGAAAGTAGGGCGTGCTGGTGTTCGATGCGATATTTTTTATCAGGCACTATAAAGATTATTATTCAAGGATTTTTGAAAAGCTGGGATATTTGTAATTTTTCTTATTTAGCTATAAAATAGTATGTAATGAAGTCTAGCGAAGCATTCATCGAAAGGTACTTACGTACGCTTAATTCTTTCCCAGAAGATATAAGAAAAATAGTTAATCGTCCGGGAGGATTGACAGAGTCTAATTTGCTAGAATTAATTCTAAGGCCGCAAGATCAATCTGTCGATCGTCCAAGACAACCTCAGGACGAATCGATCAAAGCAGAACCGCTGGTTGATATTTGCGTAGAAGAAGGAAATTTAAAACTGCAACAAGGCAAAGTCGCTTTTTGTATTTTGGCTGGTGGAGCAGGTACGCGTATTGGCGAACCAAAGGCGATGTTGCGTTTACCTAATTTGGGTTTATCTCTGCTAACGATAAAGTTGTTTCAATCTGTAGGCAATGGTCCAATTTGGATTGTCGTTAGTCCTTCGATGAAACAGATTATTGTTGATCACGTAAAATCCCAAATTGGTATAGATCAATCCAGGGTCAAGTTTATTGAGCAATTTGAGTCATATCGTCTTCATCCCAATAATGATTTAGTGATTGTCGATGGTAAACCTGAGTTATACCCTTGTGGACATGGCGATTTATTTCCTGCGCTCGTTCATGGTGGCGTGCTCAATGAGTTTCGCCAAAATGGTGGCGAGCATGTTTTTGTCGTTAATGTAGACAACGTTCTGGGGGGTTTGGACCCGATGTTGGTTGGTTGGCATTCATTGTCGCATTCTAACGTTTCTTGTGAAGTAGTGGCTAGATTGTCTGGCGATTCTGGCGGGTTCATTTGTGTCGATAGAAATCAAGTTCAAGTAGTTGAGGGTTATAGAGTGCGTGGTGTAGACGTAGCACAATTCAGGTGGCTCAACACCAATTCTTTTATTTTTAAAGCAGATCTAAACATTGAACCATTGGGCAATTCGTGGAATAGAGTTCAAAAAAATGTAAATGGTAGACTAGTAATTCAACATGAAAGATTGTTGCAAGAAATTACGGAAGCGTACGACACTACTTTCGTGTCGGTTAATCGTGAGGAAAGATTTTTTCCTATCAAAAACTTGGAAGATCTAAAAACCGCATCCGAGAAATTAAACGCGAATTCGTTATCATGATTCCAAAACGATCACCTTTTGGTCTGATTCAAGAAGACCTATGGCCCGATGAGTGGAAGTGCCTCGTCGCATGTATGATGTTGAATTGTACTTCAAGAAGACAAATCGAAAAAGTATTGCCGGCTTTTTTCAATAAGTGGCCAAATGCAAAAAAGTTTTTAATGGCACCGCGAGAAGAAGTCGTCGAACTGATCGCGCCATTAGGATTTCAAAATAGAAGAACAGATAGGCTATTCGAAATGACGATCGTATATGATACGGGTAATTGGAAACATATTTCTGAATTACCTGGTATCGGTGATTATGCTACGAGATCTTGGGAAATATTTTTTAAAGACAAATTAGGTAATCATCAACCAGTCGATGGCGCGCTAGCGCTTTACTGGAAATGGAGAAAAAAACATGGCTGACAAAAATACAGGAAGAAAACTTTCTAGATCGTTTAAGGTAAATTTATTACCTGATGCTATCGTCGAACAGAAATTTGTTGGTCAAGTTGGTTCTGAGCTCGTCGTGGGTCGTTTTCGAAACGGCAAAGAAACGTTATCGATTTGTGTTGTGAAAGAAATTAAAGAATCAGGTTTTATCAACACTTGGGATGAAACGTTGCAACAGTGGTTTGCTTTTACGATTTCGGAGCGTCCAGTGTTAGTCAAGCTGTATAATTCAGTTTGATTCTAAAAAGTTTTTTATCTCATCCTTGTGTATAAAATATGCTATGTTTGGTCCGCGTAAGTTAATCCAAGAACAAATGCCAATCAAATAACCGTCGGCGCTAAATGCCCCACCGCCAGAATTACCTACCCAGATTGGTGCAGAAGCCTGAATAGCCTTTGTTACAACTTGTTGTTTGCCCAACGAAGGACCTTCAGAATTTCTTATAGCCCCTACGAAACCGTGCGTATATGTCCAAACTAATCCCACGGGATGCCCTACCATATGAATCATCTCTCCCGTATTAATTTCGTTTGGCGTTAGTGCCGCGATGGAGTGATATGATGTTTCGCTAACGCTTTCAATTAATGCAAGATCGTGTTGTTTATCTATTTTTTTGACAACGCCAAACGATGCGTGATCTTGCGGAATTTTATTATTTTCTATATTCACTTTATTTATAAAAAACGCCGGGTCACCGACAGAATTATAGTCTAATTCTTCGTCGATAGAATAAACCGTTCTTCCAAATATTTCTGCGCAATGAGCAGCAGTTAATATGCGCGTATTGTCGATCCAAACGCCAGCACAGTAAGGAGATTTTACGCCCGGTGGTCCTATGACTAAAGCCACTGTAGAATCTTCAATGTGTTTTATGATTTGTATGTCTGTTAGTTGGTTTTTAGCGTGAATATTGTTGGTAGATGTTGGCAGAGCGTTACAACAGCCTGAGCCAATGACTAACATGAATAGAGATAGTATTACACTTTTATAAACGCTCATGCGACCTTCTCTTTCTTTTTTTTTACATTTTTCAATTATAATAATATCTATACGCGTTTGTGTAGACCTTGAGACAGATTCAAAAAAAAATATTAACAATTAAAAAACTGCAAAGACGTGACTAGACATGATAAGATTTAACTAATCATGAACTTAGTCGAAAGAATTAAAAAATCATACGCAAATTGGTCTATAACACCTGCTGTTGAGTTATTAACTTACGCGCAGAAATGTGATGATTATGCAAACGATGCGATTACATCGGATATAATGCAAATCGCGATTTGTGAATATATGGACAAAGCCGCAGCTCGAGCTCGGGCACTATCAAGTGCCCTAGGAAGAACTAAGGAGCCACCAATGGCTGATGTCTTTACTGAAGCTACGAATATGTTAGTCGATTCGATCGTTAGCGGGAGAGACTCAAGCATAAAAGTTTTTTCAGAAAAAAACGTTAAACTAAAGTGTGGATATAGAAAACCTGATGTTTCAATTTGGAAAAACGATAAATTGATAGGCGTCGTCGAATGTAAAACATGTCTCGGTCGTCGAAGAGACGATTGGCTAAACGATTATGAAAAACGTGTCGCGGAATTAAGCGAGCTCAGACTCACAGAATCGCGAGTCGTTTTATTTGTAGAAACAGAACAAACGTGGCAAGGGTTTCCAGCAAGTGATCCACGTACATTAAAAACGTGGTTTACGCTATGTCCCAAGGGCGCGTGGCATGGGGGCGGTAAAACAGGCGAAGTAAAGCTTGTAGAAAAACAAAACGTAGGAATCGTAGATAAGTTTAAAACTCGTATTTTGGAGATCATCGAATGAATTTATTTGCAATACTAGGGATCGTTTCAACGATCGTAGTTTCTATCTGGGCGTCTTTGAAGTATCTTGTTCTCGGGTCTTATAAAATTGATAACGATATGAGCAAACGACTTATTACTGCGGTGGAAGCCGACGCCAAATTTAAATGGATCATAACCAACGAATATGTCACTGACCCTCGGTACCCTGACATCTTTGAGGCTTTAGTATCTTTATACGGCGCGTGGTTTTATATCAATAGAAATGAAAGACTCCTGACAGCAGGTTGGAAAGGGAAAGAAGAAACAACATTCATCACTTTTCCGCGTTGGCAACGAAGAAAAATCCTGGAGGCATTTCGAAGAAAAACGCTAGAAGACCAGTCGGTTCCTGTCATGCTACTGTCTCCACACGGCGGCGCAGATAGACTGGGGGAATTGAAGGCGGATCGCGAATCGAAGACAGTGCTGGACAATTGCGTCGACATTGAGGCAGAGGTACAGAAAGTGATTGATGGTAAGAAGTCGAAGACTGGGATTTTACTTTATGGTCCACCTGGGAATGGAAAGACTCAATTCATAAAACATCTTTCGAGAAAATACGCGTTACCAATTTACATAGTGTACCTAAATCCTGAATATTCCAATCACGACATAGCCTTGTTGTTCTCTTCAATCCCTCATAGATGCATCGTTCTTTTGGAGGATTTTGATAATTATTTTGATAATCGCGAATGCGTCATGAAGAATGACCAGGTCAAGTTTACATTTGACGCCTTCATCAACGGCTTGGACGGGGTACATAATGACTATCGTCAGGTGATCTTTGCAATGACAACTAACGATATATCGAAGATCGATGATTCGTTGAAGAATAGACCCTCACGGTTTAAGTTTGTAAAGGAACTCGGCCCGCCAAGCGAGACAGTTCGATTAACGATTCTCAAAGACGAAAAATTGGTAAAAAAGACAGAAGGCTTATCTTTAGATGCCGTGTTTAATTACCAGACTTTATCTTCGCCACCACGCCGTCGTACCAAGATTCGAGGTTCTTCCGGAAGGGCCACATCCAAAAATATTCAGCCGAAGTAAAATGAGATAAAGTTCTTTCTTTCAACTCAGGAGACTCCAACATCTTTAATCCTCGCCATTCGTAAATCGTTTTTAAGCTTTCTTCGTAGGCTTCTTGTTCAAATTTTTTGCGAAAATATGCAATACCGACGGGGAAAGGCACTAAAAGATATAGCACTGAAAATATAAAACGCCCATATTTTTTTGCTTGCCGCATGTGTATTCTTTCATGTCTAAGAACTGAGGCTTTTGACATAATGGGATATTGATCCCAATCGCTTGGTACATAAACCTTATTTCCCATAGTCGTTATGAAACTAGTCATGAACATTTTCATTTGACCAAAGGTAATTATTTTTAAGGCAATATCGATTATTTTCATTAGTCTTGAATCATTCTTCGATATGATTTCAAAATCTGGAAATTCTATCGCGATGTCTACCAAAAGTTTGTTGTATTCTTCTATGATCGCCATTCGTAACACCTCTTTTTAATTATGCGATAAACCATTTTCGGGTTTCATGAATACTATAATTGTGTGAAAAAAAAGTTGTTTCTTCCTGGTTCACTTGTTAGGATTAAACCAGGCGAGGAATTTCTAGTTTTGTGGCCAACCTATAAAACAGATTCGTATGAAAAAGAAACCGGCCGCGTTTTTATAAACGATATAATGATTGTTCTAAAAACTAGAGAAACCAAGAAGATAAACGAACGTTTGTCAGATGAATGGAAAAAAGGTTCTTATCTGGTTTTAACTTCTTCGGGTATTTCTGGTTGGGTTGGTGAAGGTTGGGTTGTTTCGATTAGTTGAGTAAATTTATGAAAAAGACACTAACTATTATTTTTAGCACTGTTTTAATTTTTGTTTTTTTGTTCGGCGAGCCCGTGTTTCAGATCACCAATGAAACTAACACCTACAAGATTTTTCGTGACAATGAAATTAAAAGATTATACACAACTATTAAAAATCCACATAAGCATAGCTCCGCCGAAGACGATCTTTTACATGAAGAGTTTGACGATGACACGAACGAGTACGAAGAATATCCTGTCGAAGATTACACTGAAATGTATATCGATACCGACTGTCAAAAATGTTTAGGTTCGACGAACGTTGATAAGTGTTACGCTCAAAGTGTGGATTGTTTAGATTTACCGGATTGCACAGACTGGGTAGCATGCGTAGGTTGGTGTGAAGCGTATGAAGGTGACGACGATTGTTACGCACGGTGTAGCGATGCTTTTATCGACGACGTAGATGTAGAGGTCGATCTTATAATTTGTGCCTGTGAAGCTTGTGGGACAGATTGTAGAGTGTTGTGTGGCGTCAAAGAAGGCTACTAAAACATATTATGGAGCGTTGGTCGTGACAAGAGAAACCATCTATTTGACTCCTCAACAAGTCGATTTAGCCGTTGAGATAGAAAACTGGATTGAGTGGACGCCTGAACAATTGGGACTAGTCATCGGACAGACTAAAGATGAGCTTTGTCTCGTCATCGCTACGGTTAATGGTATCGGCTCGTGTTTTCCTGATGAAATAATGGAAGTCAAAACGTTGAAAGGATAATAAGCCATGGGACTACACGACGCTGAAGGACTATCTAAGGAAGAACGCCCTGGTCAGTTGGGAGAACTGCGACGTCATCTAGAATGAACTATTCTCGTAGAAACAAATCAATAGAATTGCAATAAAGACGATAAAAAATTAAAATCTTAAAAGCACTTTATAGGATGTATCGTCTCAAGTACGAGATGATAATCCAGCAGTATAACCCGGAAAATTCTTGGAGAAAAGGTTTAGTAATGTTTAGAAACATGGCTACGCTAAATAAAGTTTCTTTAACGTTCTTGGTCATGGCCAAGTTGTCAGGATTTATAGGAGTATCTCTTGGCTTCTTACCAGCGTATCATCATTACGGAGGGTATTTGTTAATGTTTTCGTTTTTGGCGATAGTAGTTTCGATAATTAGTGCAATCTTTCAGACATCTCTTGATAAGGAAGTTTTTTCAAAAGAAGATGAAGAGCTTCATCATATAAAATTATTCGTAGAAACGAAAAAAAAATTGGAAAAACAAATAGAAGAACTAGAAGAGAAAAAAAGAGTGTTATTGAATCTCAAAATTAGAAAAGGAAAATATGATTAAATTCGCAGATGTTATTTTAGACATGCAACAAGGAGATTGTGGAAAAGGAAAAATATCGAATCAACTAGCTAAAAATGGAATTTATACACACGTTGTTAGGTTCAATGGTTCAAACAACGCTGGTCACACAATTTATCATGAAGATAAAAAATTAGTAACTCACAGTATTCCCACAGGCGTGATTCATGGCATAAAGAGTATTATAGGACCTGGTTGCGTTATTAACGTAGAACATTTTTTTAAGGAATTACAAGAGTTAGAAGAAGCAGGGATCCCGACGCGAGGATTAGTTAGCGTCGCTACTAATGCGCATGTTATTACCGATTCCCACATTGAAGAAGATAGTAGAGAAACAAAAATCGGTACGACGAAGAGAGGTAACGGACCTGCTTATCGCGATAAGTACGATAGAAAAGGTATAAGAGCCGTCAGCGTTTCTGCTTTAAAACCCTATTTAGTTGATGTCTATGAGGAATTTTATAGCAAAAGCGATTGTAAAATTCTTTTTGAAGGTGCACAAGGATTTTATCTTGACATTGACTGGGGAGATTATCCATACGTAACGAGTAGTCATTGCACCATTGGATCTGCGATAATGAATGGCGTGCCTCCTCAAAAAATTAGGCATATCTGGGGAGTTGCTAAAATTTATGAAACATATGTTGGTTCTAAAGAATTTGAACCGAAAAATATTGTTTTTCAAAAGATTCGAGAATTAGGCAACGAATATGGTGCAACGACGGGAAGACCGAGACAGTGCGATTGGTTGAACTTGAACAAACTTCAGAAGGCGATTCAGATGAACGGAGTCACTGACTTGGTTTTTTCAAAAATGGATGTGCTAACGAAAGTCGGTGAATGGTCGCTTTACCATAATGGAAAAAAGATAGATTTTTCAAGTGAAAAAGAAATTATAGAATACATCGTTGAAGAACTAAATCCAATGTTACGAATTTACTGGAGTAGCAGTCCTATAGAAATTTAAATTTATAATTTTAATTTTAAGTAATAATTACTCACTCGATGAATACAAGAACGTTTGATAAATCCCGAGATGTTGAATCGACTGGTTCAACAATGACGCAAGGTTTAAATAAAAATAAAATTTATTACCTTGTAAATCAAATAGTCTTTGTATTAATTTAGAAGCTTATCGAAATAAAAAAAAATAAAAAATCACATTAGTTTTTATTTCGTATTCTTCTTTCTGAAAGGGAAACATAAGTCACATGAATTTTATCAAATATATCACAACAATTCTGTTATCTTTAGAACCTGCTTATTATTCGGATAATGAGACTTGGGACGAAAGATCGGCAAGAATGGAAATTATAGCAACTGCGATAGATGACGCATCGACCAAGGCAACTTGCGAGGATAAGTATGACACGCCAGATTGCGTTACTACATGGCCCAACAGTAAGAAAAGTCTTGCTTTGCTTCTAGTTACACAAGGTTACTGGGAATCGAAATTTGCTAAGAATGTCCATAATGGAAAATGTCGTAATTATGAATGCGATGCTTATGTAACAAATGGCACTATTCGTCATCGCGCAAGATCGCCTTGGCAAATTCAACGTACCGGTCTAGTTACGCAAGAAGAATATCAGAAAATGAATTCTTCTTCACAAGAAAGCACAACTATGTCAGCACAGGTGGCAACTAGACATTTAGCTTTAGGAATGAAATCTTGCAGAACTACACTCGGCGCAATATCAATTTATGGAGGCGTTAAAATGTGCAATTGGTCGGGGGCGGTTCCTCGTGATGCTTTCTATAAGAAATTAAGCAATACGACAGACGATCAGTTCTTCGCAGCGGCAGCTGCCAAAAAGGAAAAAATCATGATGAACACCGACATAACGTTTGTTAAAGATCAATCTAAAAAATGAACGATGGTGTTCCCCTTAATAGAAGATTCTCTTCAATGGAGGGGAACAAATTTTCCTGAACTATACGAATGGTTGACCAGGCACTCGACGCATAAAAATTTTAGATTGAAAGTTGCAATGCCTGGTCAATCAAACTCTTCTATCGAAATATCTATCGACGGAACAACTTTGCAATTACGCGTCGATGATTGGATCGTAAGAAGTTCTGAGGACATTTATTACGTTATAGAAGACGATGAATGAATAAGCGCTAGAAAAGAATTTTTAAAAAAAAGCCCCTGATATTTGTATAATCTATTTAGATGAAAAAGTGGTTTTTGCTACTCGCCTTGGGCACTTTACTATCATGCGTAACACACCCCGAATCGACAGAAGATAGTTCGCCTGAAATTGATTTAGGGTCAAGTGGAAATACTCAACAACAAACGAAAGATGATAGTTGCGAACAAGATGAACAACGCTCGTGTCACATAACTCTTGGCCAACATGAAGGTGTTGTCAGTTGTTTCGTTGGTGTACAGAAATGCATCGATGGTGAATGGTCTCAGTGCAGTGATGGCGACGAAATAACTAAGATCCCAGCCGACGATGGTGAGCCTCTATCATTAACATCTGAAAAAGTTTGTGATGACAATCCCTGCGATCCTCGGTGCAGCAAGTGGGTCGAAGACGGAAAATGGAAAGCAGACGGTACGGTCTGCAAGTGGCCGTGGAACTGGTCGGCAGATCCGGTCGGAAGCATCGATAAAGCTAACAAAGATGGCGCCGCAAAAGAACCTTGCACGCACGGATCTCAGTGCCACCAGAACCAGAAATGCCAAGATCCGTCTCAGGGTTCCTGTTCTCATGACATCTGCACTAAAGGTGTCGGATTAGTAAAGGGTTGCGAGACCAAGTGCGTTGACAAGATCTGCGACAAGAAGCCTCAATGCTGTGAGAAGAAGTATACCGGTACTTGCGAGGTCGAACCTTGTCTCACCTACAAGAAAGGTTTGACCAAGGATTGTGATCCTAATGTCAAGAAGACCTGCGATTGGGACAAGACTTGTTGCCCTTATATCCAGATAGAAACATGTAGCTATTGGGGAATCGTCGGTTATAAGAAAGTTTGCAAATGGGTCGAGACCTACAAGTGTGGCTGGCGTAACTACTATGTCTGCGGCTGGCGCTGGAGAGAGTTTTATGTTTGTGGCTGGAGGTGGAGAGAAATCTATAAATGTGGCTGGCGTTGGCGCGAGTTCTACGTCTGCGGCTGGCGCTACGAATACGTCTGCTATTGGGGCTTCTGCTGCAGCTTCTTCTGGTGCCACTGGTGTTACCATTGCTATTGGGTGTGGCATTACACGTGCTGGTGGGAGACGCGCTACGTCTACGAGTGCTGGTGGGAGCAGATCTACGTCTATGAATGTTGGTGGGAACTGCGATACGTCTATGAATGTTGGTGGGAGGAGCGTTACGAGTGCTGGTGGGAGTTGATTCAGAACTGTTGGGATGAACCCGAGTATGGATGGATCTATTACTCCTGCGAGAAGAGTTATGATGGCGAATGGAAACAAAAATGTGTTGATCAATACAAGGTGTACGCGCCTGGGGCCTGTCCGCTAAGTTGGAAGGGCGATTGGGACGTCACGTGCATCAATGCTGTCCACGATACTTGTCACGACTATTGTGATAGTGGGCAAAAAGGAGCAGGTAAGTGTGTCGAATGGGAAGCTCCCAACTTCGATGACAAGTGTTCTGATTTCGAGCTCGGTGTTGGTTTGACTTGTAAGGAAAGCAACACGCCAGTTATTCCCATCTGCAACACCGGTTCCAAAGAAGCTCCTAAGGGAATCCCGATCGCTGTGATGCCGAAGGGATCAGGTTACTTCGGAACAGAACCGTCCTCTCTTCCCGGTGCGAAGTACTGTTACATAGATGTTGCCATCCCGGCAGGCGAGTGTCGAAACGTGAAGAGCTGCAACGTGGTAAATGGAGATGAAGTAATGGTAAATCCAAAACCAAATGCTAGCTATAACTCCGCAGAATGTTTTAAGGGCGACAACTGGGGGATCTACTACGCTACCGTCTGCGGATATCCACCCAAGTGTCCTGGTGGTTATGCCGACGCGACAAGGGTCGAGCCCTATGAATCTACATGTGATTCAGGTGAGACGCCGCAGTGGAGCTTCCTGTCATGGGATGCGACCACTCCTGTTGGCACAGAAATATCCTTCAGAATTCGTACGGCCAAAACTAAGGCCGATTTATACGGCGCATCCTGGGTGACCGTAGGAACCAAATCGACGGACATGAAACCGGATTGTTCTGCATCAGGTCCGTCTCCATGTCCTGTTGATCTATACAATCTTCTCGGCAAGATTGATGCCCAGAAGAAGTTCTCGGAGATCGAAGCATCATTCAAGGTCGATGGCAATAAAAAGGTCACACCCGTCTTAGAAAAGTGGGAGGTCAGTTACACGTGCATCGAAGGATTGTGATCAAGACCTTTTA
>Ga0194119_10008606_pt1 | contig 13964 bp, 11 predicted proteins | sample TA2MahC100mmetaG_FD_148620 | JGI IMG/M metagenome (GOLD analysis project Ga0194119, IMG submission 148620) | Freshwater microbial communities from Lake Tanganyika, Tanzania - TA2015018 Mahale Deep Cast 100m | ecosystem: Environmental > Aquatic > Freshwater > Lake | place: Tanzania: Lake... | reverse complement strand
GCACAGGTTGCAAGGCACCCGGACCGACGGAGCCGAGTGGCGCCTCCTCCTCGGGACTGGCCCAGCGCTGGATGGTCTTTGGGGACAGGCCAAGGGTCTCTGCGACCTGACGCTGCGACAGCCCCTGGCCAGCATGCGATGCATGTCAGCCAGGGCACGCTCCCTGGTCTCCACCGGCAGTCGCCCCGGCGGCGGCGAGGCAGCGTCAGGCTCTGGAAGGATGGTGCGCTGAACTCGGACGGCATTCACCGAGCATCAGGCCAGGCGCAAACTTGGGCAAGACGGGGTTGGGCGAGGACGTACGGCTTTCATCGGAATCTCCTTCTGGGCTTTTGCCCGGGAAATCCTGATTTCAAGGGGGATGGTTTAGGGGGAACAGGCCAGCACGACCTTTTTGCCGCTGTTGCGTTCCGGGTAGATGGCGGCGAGGTTTTCCTGGAGATCCCGGTCGAAGATCAGGTGTCGGTGGGTTCTCGGGAATGCGAAGACTTTGCGGGTCTTGCACCGGGCGATGATGCGTTCCTCGCTGGCCGACAGGGCCACCGGCGGGTTCCAGTAAAGCGACATCCAACCTTCCCAGCAAATCGTGCTGGAAGGGTCAGATCACGCCATTCCTCTCCTGTCGATCCCCCGGGGTGGGGGGGGGAAGTCATTTGATCAGGTCTCTAGCCGCTGCTCTCCTCGTCGTCAGACTTCCATCGGGGCCGGACGCGAATCGGTTGCGTACCGCCCGGAGATTGCCGGCATGGCGACCAGGGCCTGGTGGATGGCCAGGTAAGCAGGGTGGCCCTCGACGGCCATCAACGGGTGCTGCATCAGCATCAGGATCTCCCGGTCCGGGCGACGCCGCAGGGCTTGGACGGCTTCCCTGCGCCGGGCCAGATCGGGCCACATCGCCGCCAAATCCCGCAGGGCGAGGACACCCGCCCAGGCCTCGGCTGGAATGGTGACCTTGCCTTCCATGACGGGTGCTGCCCCGGGTTCCAGATGTCTGAGCGCCCGGCGCACCAAGGCGATGGTCGCGGCCCTGGCCAGGCCCGAGAACCCCTTGGTCGCCAGGGCCCGGCGTAGACGGGCCGCCAATCCGGGGCGGTTACCCACCGCCGATTCGAGGGGGCGGGGCAGGGCACCCATCCGGAAGGTGTTCTCGGCGGTGTTGCCTCGGCACGCGGCACGGGTAGCCGTCAGCAGGGTGCACACCGTACCGATGGCCTCAAGGTCGCTGCCTTCGGCATTCTTCAAGACCATCTGCAGCGCGTTGCGCTCCATAAGCAGGCGCTTGGCTTCGGACGGGAATCGGGCCGAGGTCCCGTTGTGAACGTGCCGGACGACGGCCTCGGGCCGGTACACGACGCGATGGCCCGCCGCCCACAGGCGCCAGCCCAGGTCCACATCCTCGAAGTAGGCGAAGAACGCTTCATCAAAGCCACCCAGAGCCAGGAAGACCTGCCGTCGAATCACCATGGCGCCGCCACAGGCGAACAGGACCGGGCCGGGTTCGCCGCGAACGCGTTCGGCATCAGCGCCATACGCCGGCTGCAGGCCGAAGCCGTCGAAGGTCATGCCGGCCCCTGCGTAATCCACGCGAGTGCCGTCCCAGTTGAGGATGCGGGTCGCGACGCAGGCCACGTCCGGCTCTGTGAAGCCGGCCAGCGCTTCGCGCAGCCAGCCGGGATCAACTTTCATGTCGTTGTTGAGCAACGCTAGGAAATCTGCGTCGGGTACCAGGGCTGCTGCCAGGTTGTTGGGACGGGCGAAGCCTTCGTTTGTCTCGAGGCGAAGCACGCGGACCCCGGGATGGCTTTCGGCAAGCCAAGACGCCGTACCATCGGTCGAGCCGTTGTCCACGACGATGATTTCGAGGTCTTCCCTCGGATGATCCAGCTCGGCCACCGAGGCCAGCAGGCGTTCGAGGTGCGCGCGTCCGTCCAGCGAAACGACGATTAGCGCCACGCGCGGGAGACTCACGCCGCCCGACTTCTCATGAGAAGGTCTTCCAGGCCCGCCTCGAGCGGGATCTGGGCTTGCCAGCCAAGGCACGCCCGCGCCGCTTCGGTCGCGGCCCATGAGTCCGGTATGTCCCCGCTGCGGACGGGGCCGTGTTCGGGTGCCGGTGCGCTCGGAAGCAACTTGCGTACGAGATGTGCCATCGCGGCGACCGATGTCTGGCGGCCCGTCCCGATGTTGGCGACGAGGCCCGCGATGCCGGGGGTCACGAGGGCCTTGAGGTTCGCCTCTGCGACGTCGGCGGCATGAACGAAATCGCGCGTCTGCAGCCCGTTGCCATGGATGGTGAAGGGACGACCGCTTCGCGCCCGATCCGCCAGGATCGAGAGGACGCCCGAATACGGGGATGCGGGATCCTGTCGCGGCCCATAGACATTGAAGTAGCGGAGACAGACTGTCTCCAGGCCGTGGAGTTCGCCGTAGAGCCGCGCATATGCCTCGCACGTCGCTTTTTCGAGGCCATAGGGCGACAGGGGGGCGATGGGCAGATGTTCCGCGATGGGTGGAGTTGCGGCACCGTAGACGGCAGCCGAGCTTGCGATGACCACGCGATCCACCCCGTGGCGGCGTGCTCCCTCGAGCACCGAGAGCGTGCCGTCGACGTTGCGGGACAGGCTTTCCCTCGGGGCCTCGATCGAGCGCGGCACGGAAACCAGGGCGGCGAGGTGCAGGATGCCATTCACGCCGGGCAGCAGTGCGTCGAGCAGCGCGGCATCCCGGATGTCGCCCACCGTCAGGACGCGGTCGTCCGGAAGGTTGGTGCGGTGTCCGGTCGAGAGGTCGTCGAGCACCAGGACTTCGTGGCCGGCGTCCTGCAGGCAAGCCACGCTGTGGCTGCCGATGAAGCCGGCTCCACCGGTCACGAGAATGCGCTTGCCCACGACTGCCATGGTACACGGGTACAATGACATGGATGCGCGAAGGTCCTCGCAAGCCGCCATCGTGGATGGCCGAATTGTTCTTTGAGGCGGCCGTGGTTCCTGCGGCGGCTGTCCCGGGCTTGCCTGCGGCCGAGCGTGCCGCCGAACCGGCATTCACCCGCGCGGATCTGCTCGGATTGTCTGCCCACGGCCCGGAACCGCCCCGCAACTTCGCCGCCTACAAGGTCCTGATGGAGGACCTCTTCAACCCCATGCGGAATCGGGCGCTCGCCCTGATGGCCAAGGAGCCCGTCTTCGCGTCTGCCCGCGAGGTCTGGCGCAAGGGCCAAGGACAGGCCAATGCCGCCATCGTCCAAGGCCTCGTGCCCTTCGTCATCCGTTCCCTGGAGCAGGCCTACGGTTTTACGTCTCCCCCCATCGACTACAAGGCGGCTGCCGGCTTTCTCGGCCTGTACGACATGCGGCATCACCGCATTCTGGTCTCGCCGACGCTGTTCAATACGTCCCTCAAGGATTTTCTCGACACGGTCATTCACGAGGAGATGCATGCTTTCCAGGCCGAGCTCATCCTGATGCTCAACGTGCAACGGAAGGGCCGGGTCCTGTCTGCGCCCGAAAGGGCCATTGCCCAGTACTGGCGCAACGAGGAACCCAAGTACCGTTCGGCGATGGCTGCCGGCAGCGCCATGAGTCCCGAGACCAAGGCGCGTTACCGGATGATCGGGCAGGAGTACCACGCCTGGACCACAGCCCATTTCCTTGCGAGTCGACTCGCCGGCGCCTAGGCACTCGTCCGGGATTCGGACTTGCTGGCGTGGCGCGACGGAGGCTAGACTGCCCCTCTTGATGATGGAAATCCGTATCCTGCCCGATGCCCGGGCCGTGGCCATGGCGGCTGCGGACATCCTGGTGGCCCGTCTTGCGACGAAGCCCGGTCTGCGCATCGCGTTGCCCGCGGGGTCGACGCCCCGCCCCCTGTTTGCCGAGCTGATCCGGCGACATCGCGAGCAGGGGTTGTCTTTCGCAGGGGTCACCGTCTTTGGCCTGGATGAGTACCGGGGTGTCGCTCCGGACCATCCGCACGCGTTTGGCCGCTTCTTCCGGGACAACCTGCTCGATGCGCTCGATGTCCCCGAAGCGCAGATTCACCTGATGCCGGGCGATCGCGAGCCAGCAGGGCATGTGTGTCGCCTCCACGAAGCGCGCTTGCTGGCGGATGGAGGTCTGGACCTTGCGGTGGTCGGGATCGGGGCCAATGGTCACATCGCCTTCAACGAACCTGCTCCTTCGCTTGTCGCCGGGACACACGTCGCGACGTTGTCCTCCGAAACCCTCGCTTCCCTTCCCGCTGACCTGCATCATGTCACCGAAGGACTCAGCATGGGACTCGGTTCGATTCTTGGCGCCCGGCAAGTGCTGCTTCTGGCCACAGGCGCGAGCAAGGCCGAGGTTGTCGGACACCTGGCCCAGCCTCTGATCTCGACGATGCTGCCGGCCTCGATGCTGCATGTGCATCCGGACGCGCTTGTCCTCGCCGATGCGGAGGCTGCAAGCCACCTCGGCTGATGAGGCGGGTGTCCGAGGGTATAGAGAAGGGACTTGAATCCCTCTTCCTGACGGTGCCTTCCGCTGTCCTGCATCCAGTGCAACAAGCCCATCGGGCCGCAGTCCCGCTTCTGCGGCCACTGCGGTGCGCCGCAGGGTCCTGACGACGCGATTGAGGGCCATCGGGCCGCGCCGCCGGCACCCCCCGTTTTCCGGCCCGTGGGCACGGGTGCCTTGGTCCTGCCGGGCACAGGAAGTCTCACGGGGGGGACGGGCATGTTGCCGCGCAGTCCTACGGGGCCGCTCGGAAGACCCGGCACCGGACCCTTGCATCTGCCGGGGAATGCTCCCGGGCCAGTGCCGCCGTCTCCGTCCGTCCCTGCTTCCTTGCCCGTCGTCGTACCCGCGGCCGAGCCTCTCGTGGCTGTCCTGCCACCCCAAGGGCCCACCGTGGCGTCCGTGCCCGTGGTGCCCCCCCCTTCCGATGCCGCGGCGCAACGGGTGGGTGACAGGCGGGTCGTGACCGTGCTGTTCGCGGACGTCTCGGGCTTTACCTCGATGAGCGAACGCCTCGATCCCGAGGAGGTCCGGGAGGTCGTCAACGACTTCTTCAAGGTCCTGACGGAGCCCATCTATCGTTACGGCGGCAACGTCGACAAGTACATCGGCGACGCCATCATGGCTATTTTCGGGGCACCCGTCGTCCACGAGGACGATGCCGAACGCGCCGTCATGGCGGCGCTCGACATGCAGGCTGCCGCTCGTTCCTTTGCCGAAGGCGTCGCGGCCCGGGTCGGGACCCAGCTCAAGGTCCGCATCGGTATCAACACGGGCCTTGTCGTGGCCGGAGCCGTCGGTGGCCAGTCCCGGCAGGACTACACCGTCATCGGTGACACCGTGAACCTCGCCCAGAGGATGGAAGCGGCTGCCCCTCCGGGCGGCGTGCTCGTTTCGGAAAGTTCCTACAAGCTGACACGGCACAACATCCGCTATGGCGAGGCTGAACCGCTGTCCGTCAAGGGCCGCAAGAGCGACATCGTGACCTACGTCGCGCTCGGCATGAACGTGGCCGAGGGCAAGGTCGTCGAGGAGTGGCCTTTTGTTGGTCGGGATGCCGAATTCGGGGAGCTTTGCTCCGTCCTCGACAAGACGGTGCGCCGCGGTTCACAGTCCATCAATCTCATCGGGGCTCCCGGCAGCGGCAAGACCCACGCCTCCCGGGAGCTGCGCCGGTGGTTCGCGGACAGTCACGGGGGCCTCGTCATCCACCTGGCTCTGCCCAGCTATGCCGAAGGCATCTCGGCGTGGGTCATCCAGGAGCTGGGTCGTCTTGTCCCCGAGCGCGCCCGTGAGGAGCAGATGGCGGTGCCCGAGGGCGATGCCATCGCTGTCTTGATGGCCCTCGCTGCGGTGCGGCCGGTGCTGCTCGATATCGAGGACGCGCATTGGCTCGACCCGGATTCTCTGGCCTGGTTGCGATCGCTGCTTTCGCGCGTCGAAGACCATCCTGATAGCCGACTCTGCATCATGCTGCAGTTCCGCTCGAGTTCGGACAAGGACTTTGCCGAGGATATCGGACCACCGCGGATGACGGTGTCACTCGAGCCGATGGACGAGTTCTCGATGCTCGACCTGCTGGTGGCGCTGGAGGGGCCCTTGGACCTCGCCACCCTGTCCGAGGAGGATCGCCTTGCCCTGATCCGGGTGGCCGATGGCAGCCCGGGGTTCCTCATCGAACTCGTGAAGTCCCGCAAGGGCATCACGGATGCGTCGGCGAAGGGCGAGGCCGGTGCGGTGCCGCTGGTCGTCAGCGCACAGATTGCATCCCGGCTCGATGGCCTGCCTCCCGTGCAGCGTCAGCTCCTGCAGGTGGCCAGCGTTGTCGGGTTGCAGTTCCGCCGGGCGCTCGTCGATGCGGTGGCAGGCCTGCGCGATACGCATGGAGCGTGGGCGGAGCTGCTGCTGCAGGACCTCGTCAGCGGCGAGGACGATGACCTGATGCAGTTCACCAACAGCTGGGTGCAGGCCGTGACCTACGACAGCATGCTGCTCAGCGCTCGCCGCGACCTGCACCTGCGGATCGCCCAGACGTTGGAACCGCAATTGCGTGATGGCGAGAAGCTTGGCGCCGACCCACTCCGGGTTGCCGAGCATTTCATCAAGGCCGAGCAGCCTGCCAGGGGTGTCGCCTATCTGGTCCGTGCCGCCGAGGCGGCCCTGGACGAGGCGCGCCTGGCAGATGCACGCCATCTGCTCGATCAGGCGCAGGAAGCCTTGGCGACGACGCCGCCTGGTCCGAGTCCGGTGGCGTCGCGCGTCCATGTCTGCCAGGGGCGCCTCGCGTTGGCGGAAGAAGATCCCGTGCGGGCTCGGCGTCACTTCCATCGCGCGCTGCTGGCCACTCCTATGGGAGAGGCCGGGGCGCAGGCACTCGGGCACCTCGCCGATGTGCTCGAGGCCCTGGGCGACAGGCGAGGCGCTGAGGAGCGCCTGCTCGAGGCCTTGAGCCTGCTGCATGAGACGGATGGCCAGAGAGCCGTCCACATGGCGCGCCTTGCCCTCATCCGGCTGACGCTCGGTGAGGCAGACGCTGCTTTCGAGAATGCCGAGGAGGCCCTGCGCGGCCTGCCCGTCCTGCCCAGCATCGATCGCTGGCGAGCGCTCTCCGTCAAGGGCCGGGTCCTGTATCGCCGGGGGCAGTTGGCCGAGGCCGAGGCCGTCCAGCAGCAGGCGGTGGATCTTGCCGAGGGTCTCTCTGATGACGTCGCGGTGTCTACCTCGTTGCTCGATATCGGGCGTCTGCAGTTGCGGTCCGGTTCCTGGCGCCAGGCTGAGGCAACACTCAACGAGACCATCGTCCGCGCGCAGGATGCTCGTCATCGGACGGTTCTCGCAGGCGCTTGCGGGCGGCTGGGCGTTCTGCTCGCGGCCTGCGGCCTGCCCAAGCGGGCCGAACCGCACTTCCTCGAAGCTGCGCATCTCTACCAGGTGATGGGGGATGAGCGTCGCGTGGCCTTGAATCATCTCCACCTCGCCGAGTTGGCACATCGTCAGGGTCACGGGGACGTGGCCCTCCGTGGTGCCGAGGAAGCCCTGAAGGTCATCGGAGCCCGGCGTAGTGAGGGCCTTAGCGAGGCATGGCGCCTGCTCGCCGAAATCTACCTCGCGGCCGATCGGATCGATGCCGCGCGTGACGCCATTGCCAAGGCCGAGGCTGAGGTCGTCGACCCGGGCCTGCAGGGTGGTGCGGTCCTGCGCATACAGGCGGCATTGGCCGTCCGCAGTGGCGCGACGGAACTTGCCCTGACGCTGCTGGACGAGGCCCTTGCGTTGCTTGAGGCGCCCTTCGCGCAACCTGAACGGTTGCGGGTCCTCGAATTGCGTGCCAGCTTGCTGCGTCGTCATGGGCGCGAGGATGAGGCCGCTGCTTGCGTGACACAGGCCGAGGAGATTCGCGATGCGATGCGGCTCGACGTGGGCCCCGAAGCTCCGGTGGTAGGATGACGGACATGGCCGAGACGACGACACCCCCCGCTCCCCCGTCGGAGGCCGAGGTCGAGGCCGGCCTCGCCGAGGGCGATCTCCCGCAGCCCAAGGGCCTCGCGACAGGGGCTTTCCGGGCCGTCGCGCTTGCTGCGGTGCTGGTGCCGCTCGTCCTGCAGGCCACCATGGTCTGGCTCTGGCCGGCCATGCCCGGCGCCGTGCTGGGCATGGCTCTGCTTTCCGGTCTGGTCGGCTTCTGGATTCTGGCGCGGGCCTTCGGCAAGGCCATGGCTCCGCTGTCCGACCTGTCGGCGGTCTCGTTGCGCGTCATCGAGGGCGACCTGACATCCCGTGCGCCCGAGTCTCATGTCGAGGTCTTTGCCGAGATCGGCCGGGCTTTCAACCGCCTCGTCGAGCGTCTGCAGATCCTGGTGCGCCAGACGCGGGAGACAGCCACGACGCTGGTGCGCAGTTCGCGCCAGCTGAGGCAGGCCGCCGAGAACACCGGCAAGGCCGCGCAACAGGTGGCGGATACCATCGGCCAACTCGCGGCCGGGGCCATCGAGCAGGTCAACGCCATCCAGCGCGTGGCGGGCGAGGTCTCCCGCGTTTCGGAGGCAGCCAAGCAGGTCGCCGGCAACGCCCAATCCGCGGCGGAATCGGCCGCCAACACCGCGCAGAGCGCTCAGGGCGGGCGCCAGGACCTGCAACAGGCGATTGCCAAGATGGACTCCATCAAGCACAAGGTGTCGCAATCCTCGATGGTCGTCGGGCGGCTGGGCGAACTGGGCCAGCAGATCGGCAAGATCCTCGAGCTGATCAACGGCATTGCGGCCCAGACCAACCTGCTTGCCCTGAATGCCGCGATCGAGGCGGCACGTGCCGGTGAACAGGGACGCGGCTTCGCCGTCGTCGCCGAAGAGGTTCGCAAACTTGCAGAGCAGAGCGCCCAAGCCACCGGGCAGATCGCCACGATGATTCAGGAAATTCAGACCGAGACGGACAAGGCGGTCCGGACGATGAACTCGGGCTCACAGGAGGTCAACGAGGGCGTGGAGGTCATCAACCGGGCAGGTCATGCGCTGGACTTGATCGTGCGGGACGCGACCAGTACCGACCAGCAGATCCAGCGTATCTCCGAGGCCGCCCAGTTGTTGGCCGACAGCTCGACCAAGGTCAGTAGCGCCATCGAGCACATCAGCACGATCACCAGCCATTCGGCCGAGTCCTCGCAGCAGATGGCGGCCAGCAGCCAGGAGCAGACGGCCTCCATCCACGAGATCACGGCTGCGGCGCAGGCGCTCGGCACCTTGGCGGGTGACCTCGAGCAGATCGTCGTCAACTTCAGGGCCTGAAACGCCTGGCTGTTGCCGGGAGCATCGGCGGGGGGTAGGGTGCGGCCTGCGAGGGCAGGGCATGGCTGCATACAAACACTATTTGCCGGCGGCATCGGCGGCCGAGCACGAGCTGCTCGAGGCCTTGGCGCGTCAGCATCCCCATCAGTTGCAGGTACGTGCTCGCATGCTGCGCGAGTCCTCGCAGGTCTTCTTCGAGGTTGACTCCTCCGCGATGGCCGGGTGGATCTGGTTCCTGCTGAGCCGCCTGCGGCAGGCGCAGCGCCGGGTCGAGGCGCAGTATCGCTGGAGCGGTGGCCGGCGGCCTGAAAGACGGAGTTGCCCGTTGGCCGCTTGCTGCCGGAGTCTGGCTGGCGGGCAAAGGGGCGAGCCCTCAGCCTTCGGCCACCTCGAACCCCACGACATTGCGCTCGGCCTTGCTGAACTCGATGCCCACCAACTTGACGGTGATGCCGGGCGCGCGGCACTTGGCTGCGTAGCCTCGCTCCCGGATTTGGTCGAGCGCCTTGCCCTCGGCGGGGCCGTCCACCACCTTGAACTCGAGGATGTAGACCCTGCCGGGCATCCGCAACACAAGGTCGATACGGCCCTTGCTCGTCGTGTCTTCGGCCCGCAGGTCCAGGCCGAGGGCCGCGAGGTGACTGTAGAAGACGCTGGCGTAGTAGCCCTCGAACTGCGCGATGGGGTTGTTACGGTACCAATCGTGCGGGATGCTCGAGAACAGGCGCTGCAGGATGGAACGAGCCGCCTCGAGGTCGCCGTTCCGGAAGGCGTCGGGCAGGTCGAAGCGGACATCCTTGACGGCTTCCGACGTCGGGCCCAGACCCAGCAGCAGGCTGCGGTTCAAGCTGACTTCGACTTCCCGGTTGGGATAGCCCAGGAAGTAGACGGGTTCTTCCTCTCCGGCCTGCCGAGTTTCACGGATGGTCAAGTAGCCCGTCTGCCACAGCAGGGCCTCGGGTTCGATGCGGTCGACATCAAAGGCCGAGAGGAAGTCCTGGTCGGTTCGCAGGCGTTCGAGGCGGGGCGTGAAGAACCCCCGCCGGGCCAACAGTTCGACAAGAAAAGTCGGGGTGCCCGTCTCGAACCAGTAGGGCCGGAACTGCCGATGCTTGAGGTAAAGCATCACGTCAAAGGGGTTGTAGACGGCTTCCCCGCCCCAGTTGTAGCCGTTGTACCAGCGTCGCACTGTCTCGAGATCCACCCCGTCCAGTTCGGGGGCAAATACCGCCTCGAGGTCATTCTGGGTGTAGCCGCACAGGGCCGACCAGCGTGGCTCGAGCGTCAGATCCTCGAGTTGGTTCAGGCCGGAGAAGAGGCTTACCTTGCTGAACTTGCTGACGCCCGTCAGGAAGACGAACTTCAGGTGGGCGTCCAAGGCTTTCAGGACACCGTACAGACTGCGCAAGGCATCACGCATCTGACGTGCCAGATCAGGCTGGGCCAAGTTGTCGAGGATAGGCTTGTCGTACTCGTCGACCAACACCACCACGCGCTGGCCCGTGTGGCGATGAAGGTTTTCGATGACCTCGGCCAAGGCTTCGGCCACGTACTCCTGGGAAGCTGGAACTCCCAGGAAACCTGCCGAAGCCCGAATCTGTCGAAGCACGCTGCGTTCAAGTTGGTCCAGCGAATCTGATGCCGCCAGACCCAGGTCCAGGCGGATCACCGGATGCTTCACCGACCAGTCCCAGCGGTCCTCGGCCGCAAGGCCCGTGAACAGGTCCCGGCTGCCCTCGAAGAGCTCCTTGAGCGTGTCGAGGAACAGGCTCTTCCCGAAGCGACGCGGGCGGGACAGGAAAAAAGTCTTGCCCGTTCGCACGAGATCAACGGCAAACCCCGTCTTGTCGACGTAGTAGTGCCCTTCCTCGCGAATCTCGCGGAAGGTCTGAATGCCGATAGGCAGTTGCTTGCGGGACGCCATGACCCCATCGTGGCGGAGCAGGGGATGGTGCGCAAGGGTGGCGCTTGGCAAGCAGGCCCCTGCCCTTCCCGGAGCATGGCCGTGGCCCGCATCGCCGGGAAGAGACCTTGGGTCTTCGGTCCGGACATGGCCGGACACAGGCTCGGGGACGATGGTCAGGGACACGGTGCGGTCTCGAGGGGCGTACCCCTGGAAAGTCTGACCCCGCGGACCCGTGGGTCCGGGTTCCCTGGGCTGGCCAGGCGGAAGCCGATGTTGTTGTTGCGGTTATCCGGGTTGTTGTTGTTGCGGTTCGCCGCCCGCGTGTTCGACGCGTCGCTGTTCCACGACCCACCCCGGATGACCCGGTTCGAGCCCCTTGGTCCCCTCGCCGCCAGCATCATCCGGCAGATCAGCCGGGATGGTCAACGCCACTCAACTGACGGCCCGGCCCACCCCGTCGACGCGCCCACGAGCGGCGCATCGCATACGTGTCGCCGTGGGCCGCCCAACCCAACAGGCTGTCGGCGCTTAGCTGGGCCTGGTCCTCGAAGAGATGGCCGAGCGCCACGCCCCGGTTCAACGATCCCATCTTGCGCCGCCATCGCCTGACGCGGGCAGGGTCCATGCGCACCAGGCCCGGAAACACGACGAACCCAAGGAAAGGCACACCTGTGGTGACTGGCAGGACCCGGGTCACCTCAGGCTTCAGGACAAGGCCGAGGCGATCCTGCACGAAGCGATCGGCCTCGTGGCAGGCGTTCCAGAGCACCTCGTGGCTGTCCCCGAAGACCAGGATGTCATCCATATAACGCGCGTGGCCCGGAATCCCGAGTCCCTTGATGAACAACCTGTCCAGAGGTCCCAGGTAGAAATTGGCAAAATGCTGGCTGGTCAGGTTGCCGATGGGCAGGCCTCGACCCGGTGGAGAGCCAGGAGCACCGAGGTCAATGAACAATGCCAACAGCTCACGCAGGCCGGGGTCGCCGATGCGCCGAGCCAGGAGGTGCTTCAAAACACCATGATCCAGTGACTCGACGAAGTGATGAATATCCAGCTTGAGTACGTAGGGATGCCGCCGTACCATCTGCCGCACGTACCCAAGGGCAGCCAGCACGCCACCGCCCCTGCGGCACGCGAAGCTGCTGGACACGGCCACGACCTCGAGGACCGGCTCGATGGCGGCACAAAGTGAGTGATGCACGACGCGGTCCCGGAACGCCGCGGCCGAGATGGTGCGAGGCTTGGGCTCGCGAATGAAGAATGTGCGATAGGGTTGGGGAAGGTAAGTCCCGCCAAGCAGTTCGCGCTCGAGTCGAAGCACCTCGGGTTCCAGCTCCAGCATGAAGCCGGCGACCTCGGGCGAGCGCATGTGCGTGCGCGCAGCCCTGCGGGCTGCAGTCACCAGTGCAGGAAACGAAGCCACCTGTGCAAAGGTGGCTTCAGCGGGCCGCATCGTCGGCAAACCCGGCAGACATCACCGTATCCAGCCGGTCCTTGCGCCACCCGCCCAGCATCCGACCCGCCTCGTCAAGGCCGCGAGACACATGCTCGTAGCCCCGGTGGTCGAGATAACGCCGGTCATGTGCCAGCCGCAACAGCACGCGCAGCCTGGCCAGACGGCCGTCGGCCCGGCGTAAGGCCGCCTGCTTGCCTGCGCCCGAGGCATATCGGGCCTCGACCAACTCCTCGAGAACATCCAGCGCCAGATTGTCGATGCGGGCGGCAAAGGTGAATCGCACGACCTTGGGGAACCGGGCCGTCCGATCGAGCAGATCGCCGACCATCTGCTGCCACCGAGCCACGAGGACGGGTTCGTCCAAGCTGGTCAAGCTTCCGCCCCGACAACGACAGGCGCCGCCGTCCCGGCAGGTCCGCCACCCCCATCACCCGCAGGCCGAGTCAGGGCGCACAGGACCTCGAGCAATTCCTGACCAAAGTCCTCGATGCGCGAGGGCCCCATGCCTTCGATCTCGCCCAAGCCCGACAGCGAATCTGGATTACGCCGGGCCAAGGCCGACGCCTGTCGGTTGGTAAAGACCACATAGGGTGGCTTGCCCGTCCGTCGGGCAAACTGGTTGCGCCACGTCCGCAGCGCCTCGAAGCGCCGCCGTTCGTCCGGATCAAGGTCGACCGCCACGTCCTCGGCAGTAGGCCTTCCGTGCGTCCGCCCGAATCGAGGTACCGCCGAAATGGCCTCCCGATAGCTCACGACCAACACCAGCACCGGGGTCTTCTCGTGCATGAAGAAATGCTGGGCAACGTCGACCGCATCGTGGTCGGCGAGAAAAGCCACCACCGCCTCATCCTGAAAGCCCGACCCGTCGTGCTGCCACGGCAAGGTGAACACCCGGACCTTCACGGCATGACCTGCAGCACCACGACCACGACCGCTCTGCAATTCCGCGCGCGTGCCCCGGCCCGGGCCGGCAAGCACGGCTCCGGGACCGGGCCACGCGCGCTTCGCCAAGAGAACAAGGGTTCAAGCGTCAAGGGACAGCCCTCGGCCTACGGCCTCGACCTGGCAAGGCGGAAGCCGATGGCGCTGACGCGGTCGCCGGGGGAGTCGTTGCCGCGGATCGCCGCACGCGTAGCGGACGCGTCGTTGTAACACGACCCACCGCGGCGCACCCGGCTCGAGCCCGACTGTGGACCTGCAGGATCCGTCAACGCACCGCCCGGGTAGTTGTCATACCAGTCGTTCGTCCACTGCCACACGTTGCCTGACATATCAAACAGGCCAAAGGCATTGGGCTGCTTCTGTCCCACGGGCTGGGTGAGGTAGCCGCT
>Ga0194119_10008602_pt1 | contig 13965 bp, 10 predicted proteins | sample TA2MahC100mmetaG_FD_148620 | JGI IMG/M metagenome (GOLD analysis project Ga0194119, IMG submission 148620) | Freshwater microbial communities from Lake Tanganyika, Tanzania - TA2015018 Mahale Deep Cast 100m | ecosystem: Environmental > Aquatic > Freshwater > Lake | place: Tanzania: Lake... | reverse complement strand
GGGGCGCATGACGGGGGTAGCCGTCGGCGTACCCACCCGCCACCACACCGATGCGGGTGCGTCGCTTGGCCACAAAGCGCGACCCGTAGCCCACCGTTTCGCCGGGCTCGAGATCCTGTACCGCCAGCACCCTGGTGTTGAGCGCCATCGCCGGAGCAAGGCCCAGCGCCGAAGCGCGCAGATGACCAAACGGGCTTGCGCCGTAGAGTGCAATTCCGCATCGCACCCAGTCGCCCTCGAGAGGTGCCGGCATCGGCGCTTCGGCAAGCGCGCCCAGACGCAGGCACGCAGCCGAGTTCGCGAGACTCAGTTCCACGCCCGCCAGTTGTTCGCGTGCCTCCATCAGCCAGGCCAGCGCCCGCGTTTCCGCCTGTGGATCGCCTCCGACACGGTCGGCGTTGGCAAAGTGCGCCATCAAGCCGCAGCGCTGCCCCCGGTCGCGCAACTGTCTCGCAAGCTCGATGGCAGGCTTGGGCCTGAATCCGAGGCGATTCATCCCGAGGTTTGCCTTCACCCACACCCGCTGCAGCGGCAATGCGGCAGCCTTCGGATCCGCGTGGAGCCGCTCCGCGTGGAACCGTTCCTGCCAGGGGGCATGCACCACCACTTCAACCCCATGCCGCGCGCATTCACGCAGGTCTTCGGCATCGAACACCCCCTCCATCAGCAGGATCGGTTTACTCCACCCCAGAGCGCGCAGCTGTATCGCCGCAGGCGGCTCGATCACCGCGAGTCCGTCGGCGTCGCGAAAGCCCTCGACTGCGGCGTCCAGCCCGTGCCCGTAGGCTGCGGCCTTGGCCACTGCCCACACCTTCGCGTTCGGCAGGACCCTGCGAAGGCGCGCGAGGTTGCGCGCCATCGCTGCAGGATCGATCAGGGCTTGCAGAGGACGCGGCATTGCAGGACTCGCTTCAGGGGACCTTCCAGCACTGCATGGTATAACCGCGCCCACATGAAAAAAGGCTTCTACACCATCATGGCGGCGCAGTTTTTTTCCTCGCTCGCCGACAATGCCCTGCTCATTTCAGCGATCGCCTTGCTGATCGAAATGACCGCCCCGGAGTGGATGAAGCCGATGCTGAAGCTTTTCTTCACCGTGAGCTATGTGGTCCTCGCGCCCTTTGTGGGCGCCTTTGCCGACTCGATGCCGAAAGGCCGGGTAATGTTTGCCACCAATGCCATCAAGGTCGCTGGTTGCGTCCTGATGTTCGCCGCAGTCCATCCTCTGCTCGCCTATGCCCTCGTGGGACTCGGCGCAGCCGCCTATTCCCCGGCAAAGTACGGCATCCTCACCGAATTGCTTCCTCCTGAGCGCCTCGTGGCGGCCAACGGCTGGATCGAGGGCACCACGGTTGGATCGATCATCCTCGGCACCGTGGTGGGTGGCCTGCTGATCAGCCCTTCGGTTTCTGCCTGGATCATCGCCCTGGGCATCCCCGGGGTGCACTCGGCGGCCACCGGTGCCATCGCCGTGATCGGGCTGGTGTATCTGCTCGCAGCGCTGATCAACCTGAGAATCCCCGACACCGGGGCGCGTTACCCCAGGCAGGCGATCCACCCCATCGTATTGATCCGGGAGTTCTGGCATTGCAACCTCACGCTCTGGCGCGACAAGCTTGGACAGATCTCGCTGGCGGTCACGACCCTGTTCTGGGGCGCTGGTGCGGTGCTTCAGTTCATCGTGCTCGAGTGGGCAAAACACCAGTTGGGCTTGCCGCTCAACCGCGCAGCGATCCTCCAGGGCGTGGTCGCCGTGGGGATCGCGCTGGGCGCCGTCCTGGCCGCACGCTTCATCACGCTGCGGCGCTCACCGCGGGTGATCCCGCTCGGCATTGCCATGGGGCTGCTGGTACCCACGATGACGATGGTGTCGACCCTCGAACTTTCCTATCCGCTGCTGGTGCTCGTGGGCGGGATGGCGGGCTATTTCGTGGTGCCGATGAACGCCCTGCTTCAGCATCGTGGACATGTCCTGATGAGCGCCGGCCATTCGATCGCGGTGCAGAACTTCAACGAAAACCTCAATGTGCTCCTGATGCTGGGGGTTTACGCTGCCCTTCTCAGCTTCGAAATGCATATCAACAGCATCATCATCCTGTTCGGCTTCTTCGTGGCCCTCACCATGATGCTGGTGAGACGCCGCTACAAGCACAACGCCCGCCATCACGATCTCGGCGCCCTGATCCTTGACCACCGGGCCCACAGCCACTGACCTCAGAGTCCCGCACAGCGCAACGCCTCCGTCGCTCGGTCCTGCAGGGCAGCAAAGCGGTTCAGATCCTCCCAGGCCTTCGCCTTGTCCTGCGGACTGCGCAGCAGGTAGGCTGGATGAAACGTCACCACAGCCGGAATCTCGCGTGCATTGCTTCCGACGAGGTGGATCCGTTCACGCAGGTGCGCGAGCGGCGCACTACCGCCAAGAAGATGCACTGCCGCGACGCGCCCGAGGATCAGCAACGCGAGCGGTTGGAGTTGCCGCAGTTGCGCCTGCAGATGCCTGGCGCAGGCCGCAACTTCGGTTGGCGCAGGCGTCCGGTTGCCTGGGGGTCGGCACTTGAGCACATTGGTGATGAAGAAATCCTTCGTGCGTGACCATCCCATCGAAGCGAGCATGGCGTCCAGGAGACGGCCGGCCTGACCGACGAAAGCCTCTCCCCGCTCATCCTCCTCGGCGCCCGGTGCCTCGCCAACAATCGCCCACCGCGCAGCGGTGGACCCGGAGCCGAAGACGGCCTGCTTGCGCTGATGCCCCAGTGGGCAGGCCCGGCAATCGGCAACCCTGGCACGGAGCTCCGCCCAGCCAGCTGGCGAATCGCTGGATGAACCCCCGGGAGACAACGCCGGCGACGCCGTCGCGGCCTGCCGCAGAACCTCGTTTGGCTGCACCGCTTCCCGCGAACCGGACCGGGGCAACGGCTCCCAGACTGGGCCGAGGTTCAGCGCAGCCCACGCGCGCTGTTGTGAGGCGCTCCACTGCATCATGCAAAGACCAAGGCGCCTGGCACCGGGAGCCGGACCCTCAGCACGAGCGCATCCTCGCGGGTCTGACCGGCAGCAGGGTAGTACGCCTTGCGCGTCCCGACATGCTCGAAGCCGAAGCGCGCGTAGAGGTGCAGCGCCACACGGTTGCTCGGTCGCACCTCGAGCAGCATCGACTGCGCGCCGCGGGTGGTGCAATCCAGAAGCAGCCAGCGCATCACCGCCGCCCCAAGCCCCTGCCCTTGTCTGGATGCAGCTACCGAAAGGTTGAGCAAATGCACCTCCTCGATCACCCACATGATCAGCGCATAGGCGAGCAGTTCGGGATCCGGCTTTGGACTCTCGAAAAGCCAGCCCTCATGCCCGGCATTGAGGGCATCCCGGAAGTTCCCCTCGGTCCACGGGAAGGGATAGATCTGTGTCTCGACAGCACCCACCCGGGGAAGATCCATCGGGGTCATGGGGCGGGGATTTCCCAGCAGGCCGCTGGATGCTCCGAAACCGGCGCAACGCGTGACGAACGCAGTGTGGCGCATACGGTGTCTGCAGTCCGACTTCAGCCAGCCCGTGCCTGCCGGTACGCCCGCTGCGCAGCCAAATCCATCGCCACGTCGTTTCGCACATAAAAGGGCGTCAACGCGGCTGGGGCGATTCCCACGTGCCCCGAGGCAAGCCTTGCGCACGCGAGGCGCGCAAGTTGCAAAGCCTCGGGTCGCGCGGTGGTGAGTCTCGGCAATCCTCGTCTTTCCGTCTGGATTGCACCCCCTTGCGGGCCACCGAAGGCCTCAACGCGCAGTCGCTCCAGCAGGGCCTCCAGCGCTTCGTCAACGACGCAGCAAGCGGCAACACCGCACCCCACCCTGGCGTGCAAGCGCGCAAGGGCCTCCTGCGGATCCGCCTCGATCACATCGCCAAACCCGTGGCAGCCCAGGCTTCCCGGCGGATGATCGCCGAGGTACACGGCGCCCATCCGCGCATCGCGGAAGGTGATCACATGCGTCTGTGGTTCTTCAAGCTGAATCCGGGATGCCATGATCTGGGCGCTGCTCAAGGGCAAAACCAGGCGATTCCACGCGAGGGCCAGCCCCTGGGCAAGTCCCAGCCCCACGCGAAGCCCGGTGAAGCTGCCCGGCCCCACGTCGAGCGCAAGGACCTCGGGTACTCCCCAGGTTCCCACCCAATGCGCCACTGCGCCGAGGAGTTCTTCGCCCGACTGCCCCCCGGACTCGTGCCGGGCGATGCACTTCACGCCAGGGCCGGCGCTGGTAGCGCTCCCGCAATCGACCAGAGCGGCCGAAGCAGGACTCGCCGAGCCAGCCAGGGCAAGCAGGAGATGGGGCGGTCGCGTCGCAAGGTCGTGCATTGCCTGAAATTGTATGATCGACGCATCCCCGGTGTGAGACTCTCGCCCCTTCATGAGCAGCCTCTTTGGCCGTACCTTTCTTCTGATCGCAGGGCTGCTCTTTGCGAGTCTGCTCGGCGCCTGGGTCGTGATGCAGAAGATGTTCGGCCCAACGCCCGAACAGTCGGTGGCGTGGGAGGTGGCCTCGCTCGCCAACGTCACCCGGATCTCGCTCGAGACCGCCGACCCCGAAAGCCGCAGGGAGTTGCTGCAGATTCTCGACCGCGGTGAAGGTCTTCGGCTCACTCCCCGGCAAAGGACCGACGTCACGGTCCCCATGGACCGGACCGACACAGGTCGGCGTCTCAGTCGCTTGCTGCGCATCGAGATGGGGGAGAACACCCAGGTGCTCGAGTCGGTCAACGGCGTGGAGGGCTTGTGGGTGAGCGTGAGCATCCGCAAGCAGCCCTACTGGCTGGGCGTGCAGCAGGAGCGCCTCGAGCGCAGCCTTGATCCGCCGTGGGAGTGGGCCGCCGCCATCGTGGTGTTTCTCTCCTTGCTCGGCACCGTCATGATCTCCGAGCAGATCAACCGCCCTTTGCGCCTGCTTGCCCGGGCCATCACCCGTATCGAGTCCAACGCCCGATCCACGCCCCTGCCCGAGGATCTCCCCGGCGAATTCGGTGAGGTCAACCGCCGCTTCAACCACATGACGCTCGCGCTCGACCGCCTCGACCAGGACCGGCGCCTCGCACTGGCCGGTATCTCGCACGACATCCGGACGCCTCTGACGAGGCTGCGCATGGAAATCGAACTCGCCATGCTTTCCCCCGACGTGCGCGCCAACCTGGTGTCCGACATCGAGCGGATCGACGGCGTGGTGCGCCAGTTCATCGACTATGCGCGAGCCTCCACGCTCGAAGGAAGCGACACCCACGATGCCGCTGCGAGCGTTGCACTCGCCGTCGAGCGCTGGCGCGACGACGGACTGCGCATCCGCCTTGACCTTCCGGAAACACTCCCCTGGAGCGGACGTCGGGTGGACATCGATCGCCTGCTCGACAACCTGCTCTCCAACGTGGCGCGGTATGCCCGGTCGCAGGGGGACTTCGATGCCGACCTCTCTCTTCGCAGCGTTCAGGGAAGTTTGCAACTCGTGCTCGACGACTACGGGCCAGGTGTGCCCGAGGGTGATTATCAGCGCCTGCTCGAGCCCTTTGCGCGACTTGAAGACCATCGCAGCGAGCGCGAGGGTAGTGGGCTCGGCCTCGCGATCGTGAACCGGATCGTGTTGCGTCATCAGGGAAAACTCGAGTTGCGCCGCTCACCCGGGGGCGGACTGTCGGTGCATCTGAGTCTGCCCTCGGTGATCGAAACCGCCGCAGCGCGCAGCGGCGAGATCCGCCCCGCTGTCATGGCCCCGTCACCCATCGACGTCGTCAATCGAGGGCATATGTAAATTCAATTGGCCTTCATCGCAATCTTCTACCGATAATGCGCAGGCTTCTCGGGCCGCGATCCTCCACAGGCAGTCAACGCGAAGTACGCGCGGTCCCCGAGCGGTCGGTTTCTCAATCGTGTAACTCCCAGGAGATTGCTATGTCGAGTCTTAACGGTTCAAAGACGCATCACAACCTGAAGGAAGCCTTCGCGGGCGAAAGTCAGGCAAACCGTCGCTACCTGTATTTCGCAAACAAGGCCGATGTCGAAGGCCTGCCCGAAGTCGCAACACTCTTTCGCTCCACCGCCGAGGGCGAGACCGGCCACGCTCACGGCCATCTCGACTACCTCGCGCACGTGGGTGATCCCGCTACCGGTCTGCCGATCGGTGCCTCGAGCGACAACCTCAAGGCGGCTGTGGCTGGCGAAACGCACGAGTACACCGACATGTACCCCGGCATGGCCAAGACAGCGCGCGACGAAGGTTTCGATGAGATCGCAGACTGGTTCGAGACGCTGGCCAAGGCCGAGCGCTCGCATGCCAACAAGTTCCAGAAGGCCCTCGACGCGCTCGCAGCCAACGCCTGATCGACAGCGGCCACCGAGGCCCGTTGCCTGAAGGGCCGCACGCCAGGGTCTGGCGCGCGGCCTGCCCCCCACCTCTTCCCGGATTCGAGCCATGCGTGAAGGTTCACTCGAAGCACCAACCCGCCACCCAATCGATTGGCAGAGCGCGGCTTTTTATGACGAAAAAGCCTGCTTTGATGAGATGGAGCGCATTTTCGACATCTGCCACGGCTGTCGGCGCTGCGTGAGCCTGTGCAATGCCTTCCCCACGCTCTTCGATCTGGTCGACGCCTCGGAAACCCTCGAGGTGGATGGGGTGGACCGCAAGAACTACATGAAGGTGGTGGACCAGTGCTACCTCTGCGACCTCTGCTACCTCACCAAGTGCCCCTATGTGCCGCCGCACGCGTGGAACGTGGACTTTCCGCACGTGATGCTGCGCGCCAAGGCCATTGCCTTCAAGAAAGGAACGCCAACGAAGTTCAGGGACAGCCAGCTGGCCTCCACCGACCGCAATGGCAAGCTCGCGGGCATCCCTGTGGTGGTCCAGGCGGTGAACGCGCTTGCGAAAAACAACCGCGCCCGCGAACTGGGCGAGTCCATGCTCGGCGTGCACCGCGACGCCTGGGTCCCCGAGTTTGCGCCGCGACCCTTTCGTGCGGTTGCGGCAAGTGCGCAAGCCAAGGCGGCCAGGGAGGCCCCCGCAGTCCGCAACGGCCAGCGCACGCCGGGCAAGGTTGCTATCTTCTCAACTTGCTATATAAACTATAACGAACCAGGCATCGGGCTTGACCTGATCAAGATCCTCGAGCACAACGGGATTCCCTGGGTGGTCGCGGACAAGGAGGCTTGTTGCGGGATGCCCAAACTTGAACTCGGCGATCTCGACGGTGTCGCCGCACTCAAGGCGGCCAACATGCCCGCGCTCGCCCGACTGGCCCGTGAAGGCTACGCAATCCTCGCGCCCATCCCCTCGTGCGCCCTGATGTTCAAGCAGGAGCTGCCTCTGCTTTTCCCTTCCTGCAACGAGACGAAGACCGTGCAATCAGCCATGTTCGATCCGTTCGAGTACTTCGTGGACCGCCACAAGGACGGACTCCTCAATACCGGCTTTTCCACCTCGCTCGGGCATGTGTCCTATCACGTGGCCTGCCATCTGCGGGTTCAGAACATGGGTCAGCGCACCCGCGAACTCCTCGCCATGGTGCCCGACACGCAGGTTCACACAGTGGAGCGCTGCTCCGGCCACGCGGGCACATGGGGCGTGAAAAAGGAGTTCTTCGAGGGCGCGATGAAGATCGGCAAGCCTGTGTTCCGGCAGATGAGCGCGCATCCCAAAGGCCCCACCGACTGGATCGCTTCCGATTGCCAACTCGCTGGTCACCACATCGCCCAGGGTATCGAGCGCAACCAGTTTCCCCAGGCGCCGATGGCGCATCCCTTGACCCTCCTGCGCAAGGCTTACGGACTCCCATGATCCAGGCGCCGATGGCGCATCCCTTAACCCTCCCACGCAAGGCTTACGGACTCCCATGATGAACTCTCGAATGACTCCCAAAATCGCACGTGAATCGCTGATGACCCTCGAGGCCTACGCCAGGGCCCGCCCCGAGTTCCGCAGGAAAGTGCTTGAGCACAAGAAGCACCGCACGTTGGCGCTCGGCCAGCACGTGACCCTGATCTTCGAAGACGAACTCACGATCCGCTACCAGATTCAGGAAATGCTGCGGATCGAGAAGATCTTCGAGGAGGAGGGCATCCTCCACGAACTCGAGTCCTACAGCCCGCTCATCCCGGACGGCAGCAATTTAAAGGCCACGATGATGATCGAGTACGAGGATACAGCCGAGCGCCGTAGCGCGCTCTCACGGTTGATCGGCATCGAGGATCGGGTGTGGATTCAGGTGGAGGGTTCGGCGCGCGTGTATGCGATTGCCGATGAGGATCTGGAGAGGGAAAACGAGACCAAGACCTCCTCGGTACACTTCCTGCGCTTCGAACTCAACCCCGACATGTGCGCCGCCCTCAAATACGGCGTAAGCCTCTCGGCGGGCATTGACCACGCAGCCTACACCTGCGAGATCTCGCCCCTTCCCGCAACACAGCGACAGGCGCTGGTCGCAGACCTGCGCTGAGAATGGTGGCCGGCCTGTCCTTGTCGAGGACGGCGGTCGCCTTGTCGGTCGAGCCTCCCCCGAGCCCCTGGCGAACCCTCGTGCAGGCCCGGTTCCAGGGTTGGGGGGATGCTCACACTCAGGCTTTGCGCATCACCTGATACGGGCGGTACCAAAGCTCGATCACCTCCCGGTCACGCTCGGGGTCTGGCCCGGGCAGGCACAACGGCCCCAGGCGAATCGCCCGTGCGCCATGGTCGAACACGAGGAGCAGGATCGGGATTTCTGCACCTGCGGCAATCCGCAGGAAGCCCGAGCGGAACCGATCGACCTGCTTTCGGGTTCCCTCCGGCGCAATGCACAGCCACATCGCTTCGCACGCTGCAAAGCTCTCCACCACCTGCTCCACCACATCGGCGGCCATCCCCCGATCAACCGAAACCCCACCGAACCAGCGCATCACCGGCCCCAGCGCGCCCTTGAAGAGCCGGTGCTTGGCCAGGAAGTTGATGCGCAGGTTGTAGGCAAACGCCACCGACATCGCCACCGGAAAGTCCCAGTTGGTGCTGTGCGGCGCTCCGGCGATCACGAGCTTCGGATGGTCGGGAAAACAACCCTCCACGCGCCAGCCAAGCAGGTAGAGGCCCAGCCTGCCGATGCCACGGGTCCATGCGCCTCCCCGGCGCGGAACCGACCCGGGCACTGCTGAGGGACCCCCGTCCGCTGCCGGCCCCGGAAGTTCGGGAAGCTGCACAGGGACGGGAGAGCCTTGCAAGGGAGCGTGCCTGCGCGGCGCGGCAACGTTGGGGAGTTGCACAGGAAGGTCCGTTCAACCCGCAGCACGCTTGAGGAGGACCACCGCCTGCGCAGAAATGCCTTCTCCCCGCCCCTCGAAACCCAGCCACTCCTGGGTCTTGGCTTTAAGGTTCACCTGATCCTGCCGCACACCGAGGCAGGCTGCCACCCGCTCGACGATCGCGGCCCGGTAAGGCGCAAGCCGCGGCGCCTGCGCAATCACGCTGCAGTCCAGGTTTTCAATCTGCCAGCCCAGCCCCCGCACGATGCTGACCGTCTCACGCAGCAGGTGCCCGCTGTCGGCATTCCGAAACTTCGGGTCCTGATCCGGAAAGTGCGTCCCGATGTCACCGAGTGCCGCTGCGCCGAGGATGGCGTCGGTGACCGCGTGCAGTAGCACATCGGCGTCCGAGTGCCCGAGCAGGCCAAGTGGATAGTCGATCGCAACGCCGCCGATGATCAGCCGTCGTCCGGGTACCAGCGCGTGCACATCGTAGCCTTGCCCGATCCTGATCTGCGGCTCGGCCACGTCTGCGCGCGGCGCGCCTGCTCTCGCGTGTGTCTTTGCGCCTGTTCCTGAGCCTGCTCCTGCGCTTGCACTCGCCCCTGCTCCTGCGCCTGCACTCGCCCCTGCCCCAGGGTCCCCGGAATCGACCGCGGAAAGCTGCGCTTCGAGCACCTGGAGGTCCCCGGGCGAAGTCAGCTTTACATTGGCCTGTGAACCTTCGAGCAGCAGCACCGGGGCGCCGATACGCTCGATCGCCGCACATTCATCGGTGACATCCGGGTGCTGCGCCAACGCCCGGAGGAGGAGGGCCACTTCAAACATCTGCGGCGTCTGTGCCAGCCAGAGCCGATCCCGCGCGATGGTCTCCACCCTGGCTCCCTCTGGCGTAACCCGTCGCGCTGCCAATCCGGGCCCGGAGCCGGCGGCCGCTTGGCTCTGGCCCCGGGGTGCATCGGACTCGGGGTCTCGAGGCGCCGCATCCCGGTCCAGGGTTGCCTCCGTGGCCCCCTGTGCAGGCGACTGGCTAACCCGCTTCACCGTATCCACGACCGGACGTGCAAGGATGCCACCGTGGCCTCGGTGCAGGCAGGTCTCGATCAGCGCCAGCGCGTCGGACGGTCTGAGGAGCGGCCTTGCGGCATCGTGCACAAGCGCCCAGTGTGCACCCGCCTCGCGCACCTGCTCGAGCCCGGCCAGCACGGTATCGCGGCGGGTAGCACCGCCGATCGCGCAAATCGCGAGCCGCTTCGGCCAAGCCTGCAGCAAGGGAGCCAGCGCCACGGCTGCCTCGCGATCCCCGGGCGCTGCGATCACCCACACTTTCTCCACCGGATCGAGGTCGAGCAGCACCCTCACGCTGTGAACGATGACCGGAGTTCCGGCAAGCGGCTGGTACTGCTTCGGGAGCGCTGCACCAAAGCGCGCACCCGAGCCTGCGGCCGGCACAACCGCATGCAGTGTCGGCGCACTGCGGGCCGCATCGTGAGGGCTACCGGCCAGCGCGGGTTTGCGCAAACCGGCGGTGGCATTGTTCGTGATGCCGCTCCTGGGTTGGTGTGCTGCCGCGCTCCTCGGGAGCGCAACTCCGGGTCGACCGACAGGTCCTTCGAAAGGTTTTGCCGCTGAGGGATGCCGCGCCTCCGTCTGCCGTCGCCACCAGCGACTAAAATTCTCTCATGCCCGCCACCCTCGCAGGTTTTCGCTTCCCGGATCCCGGCCAGGCGCTACGTGCGCCCGCCAGTTGGGGTGCGGGCGATGCCTATCTGCTTGCCAACTGGGCTCGTACATTGTCGCCACGGCGGATCGCGGTGTTCACCGCCCAGCCGGCCGATGCCGAGCGGGTGGTGGAGGAACTCGGATGGTTCGATCCAGGACTCCGACTGCAGCTCTTTCCCGACTGGGAGACCTTGCCCTACGACCACTTTTCGCCGCACCAGGACCTGATCAGCGACCGGCTGCACGCCTTGTGGCGTCTGCTTCAGCGCGACATCGACGTGCTTGTGGCCCCCGCCACAACGGCGGCGCTGCTGCTGCCGCCCCGTTCGCTGATTGCCGGCCGCAGCTTCGTGTTCGCGCGCGGCGAGCAACTCGCGCGCGATGTGCTGGCGGCCCAACTGGTCGAGGCGGGCTACGAACACGTGTCGCAGGTTGTGAAGCCCGGGGAATACTGCCTGCGCGGCAGTCTCATCGACCTGTTTCCCATGGGAAACGCCCTTCCCCTGCGGATCGACCTGCTCGACGATCACATTGAGTCGATCAAGAGTTTTGATCCGGATACCCAGCGCAGCCTCTTCCCGGTCCCTTCGGTGCGGATCCTTCCCGGGCGTGAGTTCGCGCTCGATGAGGCGAGCCGGGTCCGCTTTCGTGCACGCTGGCGCGACCGCTTTGAGGGCGATCCGTCGCGATGCACCGTCTACAAGGACATCGGGCTCGGACTTGCCCCCGGCGGAGTGGAGTGGTACCTGCCGCTTTTTTTCGATGCATGTCACAGTCTCTTCGACTACATGGGCGGGGATGACCTTGTGGTGCTTCACGGAGACGTGGAATCCGCTCTGCAGCGCTTTCGCGAGGACATGCAGCAGCGCTACGAGTTCCTGAGCCGGGATGTCGAGCGCCCCTGCCTGAGTCCTGCGGAGTTGATGCTCGACCAGGAGCGCTTCTTCAAGGCGTGCCGCACCCGCGGCCGCCTCACGATGCCCCACGCGGGATCGCAACCCTGCCCGGGGCTTCCGCAACTTGCGGTTGATCGCAAGCGCACCCGGCCCCATGCCGCGCTGGAGCAGTTCGCGGAGCAGTCGCCGCTCCCGGTGCTGATCGTGTGCGATTCCCCGGGGCGGCGCGAGACGCTGATGCAGGCGCTTGCCGAATACGAAGTACGCTGGGAAAGCATCGACGGATGGCCAGCCGAGCCCTCGTGGAGCGGCGCGCGAATCGGCGTGGGCCCCCTGCATGCGGGCTTTGTGATCGAAGGTCTGATCGCGGTGGTAACCGAAGCCGAGATCTACGCCCACCACCCCCGCCGTGGCAAGTCGCGAAGACGCGAGTCGCAAAGCAATGTCGACACGCTGATCCGTGATCTGTCGGAGCTCAAGTCGGGCGACCCAGTGGTCCACGTCGAGCACGGTATCGGACGCTACCGGGGTCTGATCCATATGGATCTCGGCGAAGGCGACAACGAGTTTCTGCATCTTGCCTACCTCAACGACGCGAGCCTTTATGTGCCGGTGTCGCAGCTCCACCTGATCGCGCGCTACAGCGGCGCCTCGCCCGATGAAGCGCCGCTGCACCAACTCGGCTCCCTCCAGTGGGAGAGGGCCAAGCGCAAAGCCGCTCAGCAGGCGCGCGATACCGCAGCCGAGTTGCTCAATCTCTATGCGCGCCGCGCGCTGCGCCAGGGGCATGCCTTCGCCTTTCACGCTTCCGACTACGAAGCGTTCTGCGAGGGCTTCGGATTCGAGGAAACTCCGGATCAGCGCGCTGCCATCCACCATGTCATCCAGGATCTGGTTGCCAACAAGCCGATGGACCGCCTCGTTTGCGGCGATGTGGGATTCGGCAAGACCGAAGTGGCGCTGCGCGCAGCCTTCGTGGCCGTTGGCGACTCCCGCCAGGTCGCCATCCTCGCACCCACCACCCTGCTGGTCGAACAGCACTTCCAGACCTTCAGCGACCGTTTTGCGAATTTCCCTGTGCGGCTCGCCGAGCTGTCGCGTTTTCGCAGCGGCAAGGAGGCGCGACAGACGCTCGAAGCACTGGCCCGTGGGCAGGTCGACATCGTGATCGGCACCCACAAGCTGCTTTCGGCCGAGGTGAAATTCGCCCGACTGGGGCTCGTCATCATCGATGAGGAGCATCGCTTCGGGGTGCGGCAAAAGGAGGTGCTGAAGAACCTGCGCGCCGAAGTCGATGTTCTCACCCTCACTGCAACCCCGATTCCGCGCACGCTGGCGATGAGCATGGAGGGACTGCGCGATTTTTCGGTGATTGCCACCGCCCCGCAGCGCCGTCTGGCGATCAAGACCTTTGTGCGCAAGGAAACCGACGGCGCGATCCGCGAGGCGATCATCCGCGAACTTCGGCGGGGTGGTCAGGTCTACTTTCTGCATAACGAGGTGGAAACGATCCAGAACCGTGCCGAGAAGTTGCGCAGACTGGTTCCCGAGGCGAATGTGGTGGTAGGCCATGGACAGATGCCTGAGCGCGAACTCGAGGCGGTCATGCGCGACTTTCATGCGCAACGCTTCAATCTGCTGCTGTGCACCACAATCATCGAGACCGGAATCGATGTGCCAAGCGCCAACACCATCCTCATCCACCGGTCTGACCGCTTCGGCCTGGCACAACTGCACCAGTTGCGCGGCCGGGTCGGGCGCTCCCACCACCAGGCCTACGCCTACCTGCTGATCCCCGACGAAGCAGCGCTCACCAAGGACGCGCACAAGCGGCTCGAGGCGATTCAGAAGATGGAGGAGCTTGGCGCAGGCTTTTTCCTTGCGATGCACGATCTCGAGATTCGCGGCGCAGGCGAAGTTCTGGGCGACTCGCAGTCGGGCAACATGATCGAGATCGGGTTTTCCCTCTACAGCGACATGCTCAGCACGGCAGTGCGCGCACTCAAGGCAGGGCGGGAACCAGACCTCAGTGCGCCCCTCGCAGTGGCAACCGAGGTCAATCTGCACGCGCCTGCCCTCCTGCCGAGCGTTTACTGCCCCGATGTGCAT
>Ga0194119_10008599_pt1 | contig 13967 bp, 13 predicted proteins | sample TA2MahC100mmetaG_FD_148620 | JGI IMG/M metagenome (GOLD analysis project Ga0194119, IMG submission 148620) | Freshwater microbial communities from Lake Tanganyika, Tanzania - TA2015018 Mahale Deep Cast 100m | ecosystem: Environmental > Aquatic > Freshwater > Lake | place: Tanzania: Lake... | reverse complement strand
ATTTCTTGTCCATCGCCCTGATAATTTCGATTGGTTTAATTTTCATGATCCTGATGTTCCAATTCAATTCCATGAACCGTACCCTGATGATTCTTTCCGAGATTCTCCTTTCGGTGATTGGGGTCCTGTTGGGTTATGTCATCACCGGTATGACCATGTCCATTATCATGACCGGAATCGGTATCGTGGCCCTGGCAGGTATTGTGGTCAAGAACGGCATCTTGATTGTGGAATTTATCGACCTCATCCGCAAGGAACAAAACCTCCCCCTGCGCGAGGCCATTGTTCAAGCGGGCAAAATCCGTTTGGCCCCTGTTTTCTTAACGGCAGCATCCACCGTCTTGGGATTGGTTCCTTTGGCCATGGGCCTTAACATTGATTTTCCTGGACTCTTTGAACGCCTTGAGCCCCACCTATATTTGGGAGGGGATCAGGTCGCTTTCTTTGGCCCCCTAAGTTGGACCATCATCTTTGGGTTGACTTTCTCCACCTTGATTACGTTGATTTTGTTACCGGCCATGTACTACATTGCCGAGCGCAATTCGATCCGTCGTCGTTGGTTCCTCCGTCGTCTTTCTAGACTTGCCTACCACGCATCCTAAGCGAACAGTTACCCTTCATGCAAAACCTTACCCGTCAGCGCTCCTTCGTTAGCGACGATTTTCGTCCCAGTTCCTTTGAGGTTATTGAGCCGCATTACGCGGCCTTGCTCAACGCCGTTTGGCCTGACGAGGACCCGGACTCCTTCTTTCAGACTTGGCTCGCCAACCGCTCGGAACTGGAATCGTGCTTGGATGAACATCAAGCCTGGCTCTATGTAGCCCTAAGCTGCGATACCGAGAACGCGGACAAACGAGCGGCCTATGATTTTTTTATCCAAGAAATCTATCCCCAAATTGCCCCGCTCGATGACGCCTTGAATCGTAAAATGTTATCGTATCCAGGGTTGAACGCTTACCAAGAACCCGGCTTTGAGCGTCTGCTGCGTAGTGTTCAAAACGCGCTTGAACTCTACCGAGAAGAAAACATACCCCTTCAAACGAAGCTCAAGGGCTTGGAAAGTCAATACGCAGCCCTCACCGGGAGCCTGTGTATCCACTACGATGGGCAGGAATACACCCTACCCCAAGCCCAGAAGTTTCTCAAGTCCCATGATCGCACCCAGCGAGAGATGGTTTACCGTTTAATCATGGAGCAGCGTTCCGGAATTAGCGAGGAACTGCAGGTCCTTATGGATCGCATGTTGGAATTGCGTCATCAAGTCGCCCTCAACGCAGGATTTACCAATTACCGGGATTACCGCTTTCGGGAACTTCAACGCTTTGAATACGGGGTTCAGGAATGCCTTTCTTTTCATCGCTTGGTTCGCGATTATATGGTTCCTCTCAAAGAACACCTGGATCGTCAACAAGCCCAAATCAACGGCTTGGATCATCTGCGACCTTGGGATCTCAAAGCCCTCCCCGCAGGCATACCTCCCTTGAAACCCTTTGAGGAAGCCTCGGATTTGATCCAAAAAAGCATTGCGGCCTTTGGCGAATTGGATCCCTTTTTTGGGGATTGCTTGGCCACTATGGAACGCATGGGTCGCTTTGATCTCGATTCCCGCAAAGGCAAGGCCCCCGGTGGATACAATTATCCCATGATGGAAAGTGGGGCGCCCTTTGTCTTTATGAATGCCACCGGTTCCATGGAAGATTTGGAAACCATGATGCACGAAGGCGGGCATGCGGTACATTCCTTTTTGGTGCATCCCTTGCGCCTTAATGCCTTTCGGCAAACCCCGTCGGAGACCGCGGAATTGGCTTCGATGAGTATGGAACTGCTAAGCATGAAGGCTTACCCCCATTTTTTTGACCGGGAAGAAGACCGACACCGGGCCTGCTTGGAACAAATCCAACGCGCCGTCGGGGTGCTTCCTTGGATAGCCTGCATTGACTCCTTTCAGCATTGGCTGTACACCCATCCGGGCCACACCCGCGCAGAGCGTCGCCAAGCTTGGCATAGGCTGATGCACGATTACCACAGTTCGGTGGTGGATTGGCAAGGGTTAGAAGATTGGATGGATTTTGCTTGGCAGGGTCAATTGCATCTTTTTGAAATGCCCTTTTACTATATCGAATACGGCTTTGCCCAAATCGGTGCCCTGGGGGTTTGGAGAAACAGCGCCTCAAACCCCGCCATGGCCATGGCTGCTTACCGAGATGCCCTTGCCCTGGGTAACACCGTTTCGATTCAAGAAGTCTACCGAACGGCCGGCGTTCCCTTTGATCCAGAGGACGCCTACCTCAAAGACCTCACCAAGTGGACCCTTACTCAAATGCGATACCATGAAAATCATTTGCATAGGTCGTAACTACGACGAACACGCCCGGGAGCTCAACAACCCCAGGCCCAGCGAGCCGGTGGTGTTTATGAAGCCCGAAACGGCGATCGTCAAGGATGGTAAGCCCTTCTTTCTGCCGGACCATTTGGGCGAGGTACATCACGAAATTGAAATTGTGTTGCGAATTGGAAGGAACGGACGTCATATTCAGCCCAAATTCGCTTTGTCCTATGTGGACCGCATAGCTTTGGGCATCGATTTTACAGCCAGAAACCTCCAAGAGCAATTGAAATCCAAAGGACTTCCATGGGAATTAGCCAAGGGGTTTGACGGCTCCGCAATCCTGGGGGATTGGCAAGAAATTGATCCTTCCGGATTGGAGCAGGGCTTTGCTTTTACCCTGCAAATCGGGGATGAAATTCGGCAAAGCGGTCACAGCTCCGATATGCTTTTTGGCTTCGCTGAGCTCATTGCTTTTGTATCCCGCTACTTTACCCTCAAAATGGGGGACATCATCTATACGGGCACGCCTGCAGGGGTTGGACCGGTCCAAATCGGCGACCATCTCGTTGGCCACCTGAACGGGCGACCGAACCTGCATTGCAAGGTCTGCTAACCGCGGTTGAATTCGTTCATCGCGGGAGCAAGTCCCCGCAAGGCCCAGGCCATGGCGGCTTGAGCACATCGATCCAACAAGGACGGTAGTTCCTCTTGTTCCACCTTGGCAAAAGGGGACAAAACATAATCGGATTGCCGACCAGGAGCAAAGTCACGCCCTATACCAACACGCAATCGGGGGTAACGGTTATGGCCCAAGACCGTTTCGATATGACCCAGGCCGTTATGACCCCCGGCAGATCCGGATCCCCGTAACCTAATTTGACCGAGCGGTAGACTGAGATCATCCGTGATCACCAAAATGCGCTCAGCGTCGTCCACCTTTTCGGTTTGCATCCAATACCGAACAGCCTGACCCGAAAGGTTCATGTAGGTTTGGGGCTTGACCAAAAGAAATTGCTTGCCGGCATGTTTCCCGCTCGACGTTGAGGCATACCGACCGGTCGCAAAGGGCTCCGAGGTGCTGAGTTCTTGGCGCAAACGATCCAGCACCATAAATCCAATGTTATGGCGCGTATCCGCGTAATCTGCGCCGGGATTACCCAAGCCAAAAACGAGAAACTTCATGACAACAACCCCATGGTTTCAAATACCCTTTCCAACGAGGAAGACCTCCTGTGAGAAGAGGCAAATCCCCTTGGGGAAGGAAATTTTACTTGGAAGCCTCGGCCACAGCGCCCTTCATGGCACGCGGTATGGTGACGGCAGCTACCGGATTGTTGGGAGCGGCCACCAAGGTGAAGCCTTCGGCAACAATATCCTTAACACGGACGACGCCACCCAATTCTACCTTGGAAATATCCACCTTGACCGATGCTGGCAATTGATTGGGCAAACCCTTCACGGTAATGGAACGCATACGCGATGCAAATTTTCCACCGGCGCGGACCCCGGGGGATGTCCCTACAAATTCCAAAGGTAAATTCAGTTTGACAGGCTTCGCAGGATCCAATAACATAAAGTCAACATGGAGCATCGCGCCGTTGAGGGGATGGTACTGCGCATCTTTGACAACGCAGGTATGCTTTGTTCCATCCAAGTCCAAGGTGATTTTGAAGGTTTCCGGCGTAAACAAGACAGCCTTCAAATCGTAGGCATGGGCCCAGAAATGGGATTGAGAAGCTGCATTGCCGTACAATACGCAAGGGATCTTGCCTTCTGCACGCAATAGATTCGAATCAGACTTCCCTACGTTCTCCCGAAGAGAACCGCTCAAATTGATCGATTTCATGGCGTTTGGTTTGGATGTTTTGGTTTAAGTGAATGAAAATTAAAGTGTACTCTTGGACGGATGGTTGAGTTCGGTTTAGTTGGACTTTACTTTTACTTCAAACAGGTGGCTAATCGAAGAAAATTCCCGGACACTGCGGATCGATTGGGCAAAGAGTTCGGCCACCGACAAAACCTTGATTTTGGGGGTGGACTCCCGACGAAGGGGAATGGTATCCGTAATCACCAATTCCGTAAGCGCCGAGTTGGCAATGCGCTCAATCGCTTCGCCGGACAAGACCCCGTGGGTACATACGGCGCGAACCGAGGCGGCCCCTTTGCGCATCAACTGATCAGCTACCATGGCGATGGTCCCTGCGGTATCCACCAAATCATCGACAATCACCACGTTCTTGCCTTTGACCTCCCCAATGACTTGAATTTTGGCGACAACGTTGGCCCTGGCCCGCGTTTTGTCACAAACAATGATAGGGCAATCCAAATGGGAGGCAAAAAACTTGGCGCGGGCGGCAGCCCCCATGTCCGGTGCGGCAATGGCGACTTGGTCCAATTGCAAGGACTTGACATAAGGCACAAAAATGGTGCTGGCGTCCAGGTGGTCAAAGGGCACATTAAAGAAACCCTGAATCTGCGGGGCATGGAGGTCCATAGTCATGACCCGGGTTACCCCAGCCGCTCCCAACATATCGGCAACCAAACGGGCCCCTATCGGCACCCTGGGCTTGTCCTTGCGGTCTTGGCGTGCCAAACCGAAGTAAGGGATCACAGCGGTGATGTAATGCGCCGAAGCCCGCTTGCAGGCGTCAATCATCAGGAGGAGCTCCATCAGATTATCAGCCGGGGCATAGGTGCTCTGAACCAGAAAAACATCGCATCCGCGGACCGATTCGTTGATGATTGGCTGAAATTCCCCATCCGAAAAGCGCAAAAGGGATGAATCCCCCAAAGGGTCCCCGTAGGCCAATGCAATGCGACCGCCCAAATCCTGGGTGGCCTGACCGGCAAAAATCTTCATGCCGTGGGTGGTCTGTACGGGGTTGGCCTGGGCCGAAAGGGTCATGAATAAAGGCTTTCTTGGTCTTTTGGGTTGGAAATTTCTCAAAAGGAGGGCAAATATAGCCCTTGAGCAGGGGTATTTTGGGCATTCAAGGGACTAATTTTTAAGTCCTTGATGCCTTTTCGGACGCTATACATCCTTGCTGCTGCTCAAAAAAAAACCGCCCCGAAGGGCGGCTGTGAGCGGTGTATGCAACGGATAAAATTAATTATCAATCAATTTGACATTCACGGCGTTGAGGCCCTTGCGGCCCTCTTTGAGCTCGAAACTAACTCGGTCGTTTTCGTTGACCTTGTCGATGAGCCCGGTTGCGTGCACGAAATATTCCGTGCCGCTGTTCTCCTCCCGGATGAAACCAAAACCCTTGGTTTGGTTGAAGAACTTTACAATTCCTTCATTCATGTTAATAAAAATTTAAGGTTGCAAGATAGACCCATTCATGACATTTTCAACGATTTTTGAAACAAACCTTGAAACGCCAACCAACCCCATGAAAAAAGTCCTGCTTCTCTCCGCTTTTGCCTTGTCTTATCTGTTCATGGCAATCCTTCAACCATCGTATCATGCTTTGCACAGCAATCCTACCGGGGCCCCGGCGGGTCGCAGCGGTGGCCCAGCGGAAGGGGGCGCAACCTGCGCCGCCGGCGGTTGCCATTCGCCATCAAGCAACACCGTGGTCAGTACGTTGATCAGTACGAACCCCTCATTGGCGTCCGGCTACACCCCAGGCGCCACCTATTCCATCACCATTACCGTCAACGGTAGCGGTAGCAAAGGATTCCAGTTCAGTCCACAGTCCTCAACAGGCGCCACCATGGGGACTCTGGTTGCTCCGGCCAACCTTCAGATTCAGCAATCCAAGTACATTACTCACCGTAATGCAAGTTCAGGCAATCCTTCCACTTGGACTTTTCAATGGATCGCTCCTCCCGCGGGTTCTGGAACGGTTGGGTTTTATGCAGCCGGTGTTAGCGGCCGCAATGTCAACCTTTACCGACAGGCCCTGAGCATCCCCGAGCTTGCGGCAACGGTCGCCACTGTCACTACTCAAGCGGCCTCAATGATCACGCCGAACTCCGCGACCAGCGGTGGAAATGTGGTATCGGATGGGGGTTCCGCCGTAACCGCGCGCGGTGTAGCCTACGGGACAAGCCCTAATCCAACCATTTCAGGTTCAATTACTTCCAACGGAACCGGCACGGGGTCCTTTGTCAGCAATCTAAATGGGCTCCTCTCCGGAACCTTGTACCATGGGAGAGCCTATGCAACCAATGTTATAGGTACGGCCTACGGCGCCGGCATTACCTTCACCACTCCTACCGGTTCATCGGTCAATGCCTTGGATCCATCCCAACCTTTTCGTTGTTGGCCTGTGCCAAGCTCAGGGAATTTGGAACTGCAGTGGGGAGATCCCCAAGCAACCCCATCCACCATTCAAATTCTGTCGTTGAGCGGCCAGCTTGTTCACCAAATTTCTGTGGTGGACAGCCGTTCCAACCCATCCGTGTCCATCAACTTGTCCTCCCTTGGTCTCGGTTTTGGAGCCTACCAAATCAGGCTTTTGGATGATGAAAAATTAATTGGTCAACAACGAATCGTTTACAGTCGCTAAAGACTATTTACTGTTTGAAAGTCCTTCTATCAGACTCAACCCTCAAGGCGTGAAAACGCCTTTACACCATCTTTTTGCCTGCCCTCAAGAAACGGATTTCTTTTTCCGTCAGGTATCTCCAATGCCCCCGTGGTAAATCCTTTTTGGTGAGCCCAGCATAGGACACACGATCCAATCGCTGCACTTCGTAACCCAATTGCTCAAATATTCGCCGGACAATTCGGTTTTTGCCGCTGTGTAGGGAAAGACCCACCAGTTTTTTGTCCCTTGGTTCCGGCCAAGCCAAAGCGTCGACCCTAATAAAGCCGTCTTCCAATTCCAGGCCATCCAAAACCTGGTTGAAATCCTTTTGGGTCAAAGGTTTGTCCAATTCTACCGCGTAAATTTTGGAAATCTCCGAAGAAGGGTGGGTTAATTTTTGAATAAGATCGCCATCGTTGGTTAACAAAAGAAGTCCGGTTGTATTGCGATCCAATCGCCCTGCAGGTACAATTCGTTCACTGGTGGCATCGGCCACCAATTCCATAACTGTTCGACGATTTTCAGGGTCGTCCAGGGTCGTGATAAAATCTTTGGGCTTATTCAACAAAACGTAAACATGCCGACGAACTTGAAGCAATTCATCGTCATACTTGACTACATCGGATTGTTCAACCTTGGTACCCAGCACATTGGCTACATTTCCGTTAATGGTAATGCGTCCTGCTTCTATAAGTTCATCCGCTGTCCTTCTGGAACACAATCCTGACAATGACACAAAACGGTTAAGGCGCATGGGCCAAGCCAAGGTATCTTTAGGTGCAGCCCCTTCTGCCTTTCGCTCCTTGGCCGGTGTACGAACCTTGGACCTGCTGAACTTAGTTTTCCCCAAATCCATGGAGCTCTCACCAAATGCTTCTTGAAGCATTCGATCGCTGTTGCCCATGTTCCATTCCTTGGCCGCATGTAAATTTCCTGTTCCGCTTTCAAGTTGCTCTAGATCCTTGCGGAGGTTCGAAATTCGTTCCCCCTTGGACATCATTTCCCTGCCAGGTCGCTCCCCAAATGAAGGTCTCTTGGGACGATCCCCGTAAGACGGACGCTCCGAGCGAGCGGGACGATCCCCGTAGGATGGACGCTCCGAGCGAGCGGGACGATCCCCGTAAGATGAACGCTCCGAGCGAGCGGGACGATCCCCGTAGGATGGACGCTCCGAGCGAGCGGGACGATCCCCGTAAGACGGACGATCCGAGCGAGCGGGACGATCCGATGAAAAAGAGCGTGTTGGGCGATCTCCACCGCGCGCGGGACGATCCCCGTAGGATGGACGCACCGAGCGAGCGGGACGATCCCCGTAAGACGGACGATCCGAGCGAGCGGGACGATCCGATGAAAAATAGCGTGTTGGGCGATCTCCATCACGCTTGGGACGATCCCCGAAGGATGGACGCTCCGAGCGAGCGGGACGATCCGATGAAAAAGAGCGTGTTGGACGATCCACATCACGCTTGGGACGATCCCCGTAGGATGGACGCTCCGAGCGAGCGGGACGATCCGATGTAAAAGAGCGTGTTGGGCGATCCACATCACGCTTGGGACGATCCCCGTAGGATGGACGCTCCGAATGTCCTGCTTGGGATGCACGTCCCGGTGGTACAAAGTCCGACGAGGACCGGTTGTTACTAATTCTGGCAGCCCTGGGGCGCATTGATCCATCCCTCTCTTGACGAGGTACTGGACCCGAATAATCTTCGGATTTCTTTTTCACAAATAAAATTTAAAGGGCGTATCAGGATAATGGTTAGTCAGCATCCCTGCTGTCTGTTGTGTTTACATTTTCTTGTTGATCATCCTGAACGGAATGTTCTTCGACACGGAGTTCCGAATTCTCGGAGTCTTGGGAAGAGTTGTGTTCGAAATCCATGGATTCATCCGCTGCGGCATTTACGTGCGGCATTTCCGAAAAGGGAAAGTCATCATCATCGTCACGACCAATTTCATGACCTTCTTGCTCAAGTTCCTGAATTTGAGGAAGTTGCTTGATATTGTTGATACCGAAATAATCCATGAAAAGTTCGGTAGTCGCGTACAGTGTAGGCCGACCTGGGCCATCGCCTTTGCCGCAAATTTTGATCAGGTTTTTTTCAAGTAATTTTTGAATTGAGAAATCGCAATTGACGCCGCGGATTTGTTCAACTTCAGATTTAGATACCGGCTGTTTGTAAGCGACAATGGAAAGAGTTTCCAAGGAAGCAACCGACAATTTCCGTTTGGATTGCTCCAAAACTGCCTTTTGAACGATAGGAAGAAAAGCGCTGCGGGTCAAGAAGCAATATCCTCCTCCGCTTTGCACCAATTCGAATCCCCCTGGTCGTTGTTGCCATTCATTCACCAAATCATCCAGCACCCGTTGAACCTGGTTTAACTTGACCGCTTCGGGAAGCAATGAAGAAAGAAGGGCAGTAACCTGACGAGTATCCAGAGGTTTTTCGCTGGCAAAAAGGAGGGCCTCGATTTGGTGAGCCATGTCCTGAACGCCTTCAAAGACCGTTTGAACGTCCATTCCGGTCTCCAAAGCTGTGGAAGAATCCAGTTCATTTGGGAGGATTTGCTCAAGGGATGAAGCCAATTCGGATGATGTTTCTTGACCAAAATCAGGATTAACCTCCAACTCGGCAGCCAAAATATGGGCGTATTCGGAGGCATAAGGCGCGGTCTCGTTACCGAGATTCGCGTCTTGGGCCTTCTTTTCGCCTTTTTTGACCGGTTTTTTCACCCCGGCAAAACTAATTGGAAAACGACCCCTAAATTCATCTGCGAGAAATAAATCCTCCACCCATCCTTTTCCACTATCGACCCCGAATCCCATGCCATCCATCCGTAGACCCTACCTGCCCACCTTTTCCCCGGCACTCCTGGCCGTCCTAATCTTGACTTTCATGCTTAATGCCTGCCAAAACAGCTCCCAAGATGCCCCTACCGACAAAACCGAGGAATTCCAAGTGCTGGCCGACCAATTCGCCGACCTTCAAGTTTTGCGGTACCGCATCCCTGGTTTTGAGAACCTGAGCCTTCAGCAAAAAGAACTTCTCTACTACCTCAGCCAAGCGGCTCGCTCTGGGCATGATATCATCTGGGATCAGAATTACAAACACAATCTTTTGATTCGCAAAACCCTTGAAAATATCGTGGAGCATTACGAAGGCGATCGCAAGGATCCCCGTTGGGAGCAGTTCATGGTCTACACCAAAAGAGTATGGTTCAGCAACGGCATTCATCATCATTACAGCACCCGGAAGTTCTTGCCTGAATTTGACACCACCTATTGGAACGCCTTGATCCAAGGTTGTCCCAAAGCGAATTTTCCGGTTACAACAGCCTGCGCCAACCCTAGCCAATTGGCTGCTTTTCTGCAACCCATTTTGTTCGACCCCCAGCGGGATGCCAAGCGAGTCAATCAAGAAGCAGGCGTGGACCTGGTCACGGGTTCCGCTAACAACTTTTATAGCGGGGTAACCCAAAAGGAAGTCGAAGCCTACTATAAACCACTCAAGAACCCCAACGATACCACGCCCGTTTGGTTCGGCCTTAATTCACGGCTTACCAAAGTCAACGGAAAAGTCACCGAAATACCTTGGAAATCAGGTGGTTTATACGGTCAAGCCATCGATCGTATTTTGTTTTGGCTCCAAAAAGCGGTCACCGTCGCCGAAAACCCCAAACAAAAAAAAGCCTTGGAATTGCTCATCGCCTATTACCAAACGGGTGATCTCAAAACCTGGGATGCTTATAACATTGCTTGGGTTCAGGATACCGAATCCATGATCGATGTGGTCAATGGTTTCATCGAGGTCTATGGCGATCCATTGGGCATGCGGGCCTCGTACGAGTCAGTTGTTTCCTTTAGGGATATGGAGGCCACCAAGCGTATCAAGGCCATTGGCGATCAGGCCCAATGGTTTGAAGACCAATCCCCTATTCTACCCGAACACAAAAAAGCCAAAGTCACCGGGATTTCAGCCAAAGTAATCACGGTTGTTCAGGAAGCCGGTGATGCTTCTCCATCCACCCCCATTGGGATCAACCTCCCGAACGCGGACTGGATTCGCAAAATGCACGGATCCAAATCGGTGGCCTTGGGTAACATTGTTTACGCATACAATGAAATGGGCGCCAAAGGAAGCTCCATTCAAGAATTTGCCTGGGATCAGGCCGAAATCGATCGTTCGCGTCAATACGGTCCTCTGGCCGGTGATCTCCACACCGACCTCCACGAAGTTATTGGACATGCCTCGGGTCAGTTAAACCCCGGCATAGGAACCCCCAAAGAGACCCTCAAACAATACGCCTCCACCCTCGAAGAAGCCCGCGCTGATTTGGTGGCCTTGTTTTATATCATGGACCCCAAACTCATTGAATTGGGTGTGATGCCCAGCCTCGAAGTAGGCAAAGCCGAATACGATGGGTACATTCGTAACGGGCTGATGCTGCAATTGCGTCGATTGGAAGCTGGCGAAAACCTCGAGGAATCCCATATGCGCAATCGTCAACTGAATGCGGGATGGGCCTACCAGAAAGGCCTGGCCAACAAGGTCATAGAGCGTAGACAACGGGACGGTAAAACCTATTTTGTAGTGAACGACTACCAGGCTCTTCGCGAATTGTTTGGTCAGTTGTTACGGGAAATTCAACGCATCAAAAGCGAAGGCGATTTCAAAGCCGGCCAAGCCCTGGTGGAAACCTACGGAGTCCAAGTCGATCAGGCCTTGGTTGCCGAGGTCAAAAAGCGTTTTGAATCCATCCAATCCAAGCCTTATTCCGGTTTTATTCAACCGCGCTTAGTCCCTATCCTGGTCAATGGCCAAATCAATGATGTCAAGGTGGAATACCCTGACAATTTTGTGGAACAGATGATGGAATTCGGCCGTGAATACGCAACCCTTCCGGTGATCAACTAAATAATCCCACCTCCTGGGGCTCCCACCTCCAATGGTTCTCATCCCTAACCCTGGATTAAATCCCTAGAGATCACAATTCGCTGAACTTCCGAGGTTCCTTCGTAGATCTGAGTGATTTTGGCATCACGCATCATGCGCTCTACGTGGTATTCTTTGACATACCCGTAGCCCCCGTGCACCTGGACTGCTTCGGTCGTCACTTTCATGGCCACCGTGGAGGCGAACAATTTGGCCTGAGCCGACGCAATATCATAATTCATGTGCTGATCCTTGAGCCAGGCGGCTTTGAGGCATAGCAAACGAGCCGCTTCAATTTCGGTCGCCATATCGGCCAATTTGAATTGAATCGCCTGGTGGTTCATGATTTCGGTCCCAAAGGCTTTGCGTTCTTTGGCGTATTGAACACTGAGCTCCAAAGCACCGCTGGCTATGCCTAACGCCTGGGCGGCAATGCCAATGCGGCCACCCGAAAGTACCTTCATGGCAAATTTGAATCCAAAACCATCCTCGCCAATACGGTGGGATTTGGGGACTTTAACATCGGTGAACATGATGCTGTGGGTATCGCTACCCCGAATGCCCATTTTATCTTCTTTTTTGCCCACCTGTACGCCAGGCCAGGCTTTCTCAACCAAAAAAGCGTTGATGCCTTTGTGACCTTTGGCCACATCCGTCTGGGCGATTACAATGTAATACGATGCTGAATTTCCGTTGGTTATCCAATTTTTGGTCCCGTTCAAAAGGTAATGATCCCCTTGGTCCAGAGCCGTTGTCCTCTGCGATGTAGCATCGGATCCGGCCTCCGGTTCGGACAAACAAAATGCCCCGATTTTTTGACCACTGGCCAAGGAGGGTAGATACATTTTCTTGAGTTCTTCCGAGCCAAAGGTTTCCAAGCCCCAACACACCAACGAATTATTCACCGACATACAAACGGATGCGGAGGCATCCACTTTGGAAATTTCTTCCATCGCCAAAACATAGGATACCGTATCCATTCCACCACCCCCGTATTGCGGGCTCACCATCATTCCCATCAACCCCAATTCCCCCATTTTGGCAATTTGAGCCGCAGGAAACTCTTGACGATTGTCGCGCTCAATAACACCGGGTAATAATTCGGCCTGCGCAAAATCACGGGCAGCCTGGCGAATCATTTGGTGTTCTTCGGATAATTCAAATAACATAAGGTCAATGGTTGAAAAAGCTAATCTTAAAATTTTTTAGAAAAAATAAGGCCTGTACCAAAGGTAAAATCAAAGGGGTTTGAATTGTTCAAAGGCCTCCAGGCAATCAAAACAATAATGCAAGGAACGACAGAGCGTCGGGCCAAAAGGGGATTTCATGGAGGTGTTTTGGGAGCCACAGCGAGGGCATGCAGCTTGGGCCAAGGCCTCCAAATCAGGACCCGCACAGCCTGGTCGACGACGAGGCGGGGGGGCTAATCCAAAATTTCGGATCTTTTCTCTTCCGGCTTCGCTGATTCGATCCGAAGTCCAGGGATTCTCAAAGGTGGTTTGCACGTCCACGCTTGGGGCGCCCGCCTCAAGCAAAGCCTCTTGAACGGTTTTTTCCATCCAACGAAGGGCGGGGCATCCCGCAAAGGTGGGGGTCAACACAACCCGGACCCCGCCATCTTCCTCCACCGTCAGCCTGGTGACGATACCCAAATCCACCACCGAAATGGCCGGAATTTCGGGATCGGGAACCTGGTCCAAAACCTCCCAATAGCGTTGCAATACAGGGCTGAGGCCCTGCGGAATATTCCCTTGGAGGCCCTGAGCGGTATCCGGGCTTGTTGGCTCAAGGTTTACCATTCGGCTTGGGGATCCAGGCGAAAAACCGCCGTCATTTCTTCCAAAAGAGGGGCCAGATGTTCGGAATGGTAGCCTTGGCGACCACCCAAAACGGGTTCCAATCGTTGCAAACCCAAGGCCTCCACCTCAACCCCCCAAGATGCCAACGATTCCATGGCCCTTGTTTGCCAGAGATCCTGGAGATTTTTCTCCCCAGGATACCAAGGATCGCCCTGCGAGCCTAGCTCTTGCATCAAATCGGTCTCGCCAGGCCATGCCTCAAACATGCCAAGAGCCATAGGCCAAACCTCTTTGAGTGCCGACAGCATGCGAAGGCGACTCTCTTCACTCCCTTGGAGTAAGGATTTCATCCAGGTCTGCGCGTGGAAAG
>Ga0194119_10008592_pt1 | contig 13976 bp, 12 predicted proteins | sample TA2MahC100mmetaG_FD_148620 | JGI IMG/M metagenome (GOLD analysis project Ga0194119, IMG submission 148620) | Freshwater microbial communities from Lake Tanganyika, Tanzania - TA2015018 Mahale Deep Cast 100m | ecosystem: Environmental > Aquatic > Freshwater > Lake | place: Tanzania: Lake... | reverse complement strand
AAATTTTGGACATGTTCTGGGTCGCTGCCCGCGCGGGCAGCGTGGATTGAAATGATCGTGTCGCTGGTGCAGAGCCCGATTTTTCTGGGGCGAGCGGAGGTAAAAAGGGAGCTATGAAGACCCGCCGCCGCTTCCTGCGCGCCGCGGGCGTGGCGCTCGCCATGCCCGTGCTCGAATGTTTCGCCGCGGGCGCCGGACGCCGCATGCTGCTGATCTCGAACAATCTCGGCGTATTACCCAAGCCGTTCTTCCCGCTAGCCGCCGGCCGCGACTATGCGCTGTCGCCCTACCTCGCTGCCTTGTCTGAATTCCGTAACGACTTCACCGTTTTCAGCGGCCTATCCCATCCGGCCGTCGAAGGCGGCCACAGCACGGAGAACTGTTTTCTCACCGGCGCGCGTGGACCGACGAAAAGCGGCTTCCGCAATTCGATCTCGCTCGATCAGTTCGCCGCCGAGAAGCTCGGGCAAGTTACGCGCTTCGCTACGCTCAATCTCGGCGTTAATATCGACAAAGCCAACCGGAGCCTTTCGTGGACGCGCGATGGCGTGTTGCTTCCCGCTGAGGACAGCGCCCCGGCGCTTTTCCGTAAGATGTTCTCTCAAGCGAGCCAGACGAAGTGAAGCGGCAACCTCACCGCCTGGAAGAACGCGGCAGCATTCTGGACACGCTGCTCGACGACACGAAGGAGTACAGCCGCACGCTTGGACGTGACGATCGCGCCCGGTTGGATCAATACCTGACGTCGGTGCGCGAAGTCGAACAGCGTCTGCACATCGCTGGCGAGTGGGAAAAGCGGCCCAAGCCCGCCGCAGCCGTTCCTCCGCCCGCCGACATTCAAGACAAGAAGCTGTTCTTTGAGAAGTTCGACCTGATGCTTTCGATGGCGCGGTTGGCGCTTGAGTCGGACTCCACGCGCATTGTCACGCTGATGGTAGATGCATTTGCCACGCCGGTCTTCAAACTCCACCCGGACGAGGAGACCACCGACGGTTATCACAACCTGAGCCACCATGGACAGTCCGCCGAAAAGCTGCGACAGCTCGACGATGCGGACCGGCAGCAGATGGCCTTGTTGCGGAAGCTGCTCGATGGCTTGGCCGGAACCCATGAACGCGGCCAGCGCCTGCTGGATCGCACCATGGTCCTCTATGGCAGCAACATGGGCGATGCGAATACACACGACAACACGAATCTGCCGATTCTGCTCGCCGGGGGCGGCTTCAGGCACGGCGAGCACATTGCCTTCCGCCGCGACAACAACGCACCGCTTGCCAATCTGTTCGTCAGCATGTTGCAGAACATGGGCCTCGAAGTCGAGGCATTCGCAAGTAGCGCGGGCCGCATGGTGGGCCTGGAGTCTGCTTGACGTTTGCGCGGGTCGCCGGTCAGACAGCGTGCGCCGCAGGCTTCTCGGTAGACGTCCCGCAAGGGCTATGGCTTGAACTTACAGACCATACCTGAGGTCGCCTCAGTACCACCTGGATGTTGCGGTTGATCGAACTCTTGACGCGTCGCCAGCTACCCGGCGAAGCTACTGATTTTGCCCCCTTGCTCCAATGCTTCTCGAAGATGGTGGAACTTCGGATTGCGTTGTCCACTCGATGGACGCCTCTATCGGGCTTGTATATGCACAGTTTCGAGCACAGTCTCTGATCGAACGCTGTGAAAACCCTTTTGGAACCACCTGCTTCAAAAGCAGGCGCTCATTCGATCTGCCTGTATGTTATTGAATCGATTGGTGGGCGCGCACGGACTCGAACCGTGGACCTCCTGCGTGTGAAGCAGGCGCTCTAACCAGCTGAGCTACGCGCCCATTGGGGCGGGCGAACTGCATTCTTAGTCTAGCAGCAGGAGGCGGATCTGCACAAGCGCGGCTACACTGTGTCGCAGCGGAGCGGACTCACCTCGCAGCAGAATCGCCGGGACTTCGCCCGTCGACTTGCTTCTTCCTCCAGTGCGGTAGCCCCCAACGTGGCTGCGGCGCTGGGACACCCGTCATCGCCAGCGCCACGGTCACCAATCGGGCCCCACTGCTCTGCGCATGCTCGAACCCATTGGCCGCTACGAACCCAAGTCGCCGCTGCCCGAAGGTCCGCACAACCTCGAATACGCACCGGTCAGTCGCGCCGCTCATGACGAACGCCGCGAAGACGATCGCAACGAGCATATGCCGTTCATTCATTCATCGATATCGTGGCCGCGCACAGCCCGCAGAACGGCGAGATCGCGCTATTCATGTATATAGGAAGGTGGCCAACACGTTCGAACAACCAAACCTTATGACTCATCTGGCGACGGAGCGATGATGATACGCAGACCAACGTTGCTTGCGTGCTTCGCAGTACTGCCGATGTTTGGCCAGGCGCGCGTGACGGACAATTGGACCGTCGAAGTGGCAATGACGCGCATTGCGATTCCTCCACTGGCGATGGTGACGGTCTCCGAAGAGCGTTACGCGCCGCTCTCAGACTTCGACGCCAAGGCCGCACCCTGGCGGAAGGGAGCGCGGCTGAAAGGCGTCGAAGCCGAAGAGTGCACCGTGCAAGGTGCGCTCGACCCCGCAAGCGTGGTGGTGCGACTCGCACCGGGCGCGGCGGCGCTGCGGCGCGGCGTGGACTACGAGGTCGATCTCGCCGCGGGCACGGTGGGCCGGCTGCCGGGCGGCGCGATCGCGACCGCGCACGCGGTGTTGATCAGCTACCGCTACACGCAACAACGCCTCGATTCAATCGTGCGAACCGCGAGCGGCAAGATCGAACTCCGTCGCGGAGTACCGCACACGGTGACGCCCGCGCAGCCTGACATCGCGGCGAGCGAGACGCGCCTCGCCAACGTGCTGGTTTCGGCGCGCGAAGAGAAGCTGCGTGAAGAAAACGTATTTCCCATTCTCGAAGCATCGTTTCCCGCGAGCAGCCGCGAAGCGATCGCGGCGGAGCGTCTGCCGAAGACGCTCGCCAAGCTGCAGTCCGGCGAGCCCGTGAAGATCATGGCGTGGGGCGACAGCGTCAGCACTTATCGCCGCTATCAGACGATGTTCACCGAAGGGCTCCGCCAACGCTTCCCCAACGCACGCATCGAACTCGTGACCGAGGCCTGGGGCGGGCGCAGCACCGCCAGCTATCTCAAAGAGCCGCCCGGCAGCGAACACAACTACCAGGAAAAGGTGCTCGCGCAGAAGCCGGACCTCATCATCTCGGAGTTCGTCAACGATGCCTCGTTGAATGAAGAGGCGGTGGAGGCGCGCTACTCGCAACTCCTCGCGGACTTCAATCGCATCGGCGCCGAGTGGATCATTCTCTCGCCCCACTACGTGCGTCCGGACTGGATGGGACTCACGCGTCAGCGCGAAATCGATGAAGACCCGCGCCCCTACGTGAAAGGCCTGCGCCGCTTCGCCGCGCGGCACCGTGTCGCGCTGGCCGACGCCTCGCAACGCTACGGCCGGCTGTGGCGCCAGGGCATTCCGTACCTCACGCTGATGGAGAACAACATCAACCACCCGAACCTGTTCGGGCATCGCATCTTCGCCGACAGCCTGTTGGCGCTGTTTCCTTAGGCGAGGCCACTGAGCGAGCCGGTGCTGCTGGCAAACGCATTGGCTTCTACGCCCAGACGCTGCAGCATCGTCACAAACAGGTTGCATAGCGGCGTGTTGTTATCGCGCCGGAACATGATGTGCCGGCCATGCGGAAAGCCGCCGCCCGCGAGCAAAATCGGAAGGTTCGTATTGTCGTGAATATTCGCATCGCCCATGTTGCTGCCGTACAGCACCATGGTTTGATCCAGCAGCCGCCGCCCGTTTTCCTGCTTCGCCGCGAGGCTCTGATACAGCTTCTTCAGCAGCGCCATCTGCAGGCGATCTGTTTCCTCAAGCTGCTTCACCTTGCTTTCCGCCTGGCCATGATGCGACAACCCGTGGTAGCTCTCGGTGGTGGATTGCTCGGCGTTCAACTTGTACACCGGAGTGAAGAAGGCATCGGCCATCAGCGTCACAATGCGCGTCGAGTCAGACTCAATGGCCAGTTGCGCCGTGGCCAGCATCAGGTCGAACTTATCGAAGAACAACTTCTTATCTTGAATCTCCGGCGGCGCCGGCTGCGGCGCAGTGGGCTTCGGCCGCGTTTCCCATGCGCGCGCCAGTTGCAGGCGTTCTTCCACTTCGCGCACGGACGTGACGTATTGATCCAGACGCGCCTTGTCCTCGCTCGCCAGATTCCGGCTGAAGCGCCTGGTCTCATCCAGCAGCGTATCGAGGATGCTGCCACGGCTTTCCAGCTTATGCAACTGGCGAGCCACTGCATCAGGATCGCCCTGCACGAACATCTTCTCGTACAACTTCGGCGCGCTGTCTTCGGCGGGCAGCAACACGCCGTCGCGCGTGAACGACAGGCTCCGGTTGCCCTTGTCGATATTCACGCCGAGATTCAACGACGGGAACCGGGTAACGTGGCCCAGCTTCTCCGCGGCAAACTGATCGAGCGAAATCGAATTGCGGAAGCCGCTTTTGAACGCGCCGCGCGCTGCCGTCAGAAAGCAGTTGTCGGTGCTATGGCCGCCGGAGACGCCAGGATGAGAAAGTCCCGTGAACACCGTGAACTCGTTCCGCACCTCCGCCAGCACTTGCAGGTAGGGCGACAACGCATAGTCGCGTCCGCCCGTCGCAGGAAAGAAGTTCTTCGGGAGCACGCCGAGATTGTTGGCGATCACAATCATGCGGCGCGGCGGCGCAGCATCGGCAGCGCGTGCTCGCAGCGGCGTCATGCACTCCAGCAGCGGCAGCCCAAGCGCAACCCCGGCTCCCCGTAGAAACGTACGGCGCGGCAATGGATTCTTCACTTGGTGGCGTTTCCTCCCAGAAAGATTCTACTCTCCACGAAGGCGTGCAGCAGGTCGCGCGCGCGATAGCCTTGGCCAGCGCACGAGTCGAGGATACGGTCTATCTCCCGGCGGTCCGAGAAGCGCGCAGGCGTACCCGTGGCGTACACCGTGAACTGATGCAGCAGATTGCGCGCGAGGCCGCGCGGGTTGGCGGCGAACAGCGCCTTGAGTTCGCGCACGTCTTTGAACGAGCGCCCGTCAATCAGCGTGCCGCTCGGATTCACCGCGCCCGCCAGGGTGTAGGCAAAGTCATGGCCCGTATGATCGATGCCGGAGACGCGCTCGCCCTCGGCAATGCCGCGGTAGCGCGTGCGCCAGCGGCCCGACACATCGAAGTTCTCAAGCGCCAGCCCAACGGGATCGAACTTTGCATGGCACGCCTTGCACGTCACGGACTTGGTGTGAAGCGCCAGTTGCTCGCGGATCGTACGCGCGCCGCGAATGTCCGGCTCCACGGCGGGCACGCCGGGCGGCGGCGGAGGCGGCGGCTCGCCGAGGACGCGATCCATGATCCACGCGCCGCGCAGCACAGGCGACGTGGACGTGCCGTTGGCGGTGATCTTCAGAATCGCGCCCTGCGTCAACAGTCCACCCAGCGGACTGCCCGGCGGCAAAGACACGCGCCGCAGTGCCGAACCCGAGACGGGCGGCAGATCGTAGTGACGGGCCAAACGGTCATTGGTGTACACAAAGTCAGCTTGCACCAGCGTGCGCACGGGGAGATTGTCGCGCAGTAGCGCGGCGACGAACTCCAACGTCTCGCGCTCCATCGAATCCACGAGGTATTCATCCAACCGGTACTCCGGATAGAGGCGAATATCCGGATCGTCCCGGCGCAGATGGCGCAGGCTCAGCCAATAGTCCGCCAAGCCCTTCACAAAACGCGCGAAGCCAGGGCCGGCGATCAAGCGATCGACTTCGGTACGCAGCACGCGCGGATCACGCAGCGACTGCTCACGCGCCCGGCGCATCAGGTCAGCATCGGGTCGGCTGTTAGCGAGGAAGTGGGAAAGGCGCTCGGCAATCCCGCCGTCATCGCGGGGTTCCTGCAGATAGATGAACAATCCCGACGAAAGAAATGCCTGGTAGCCGGTGAGCATGGCCTCGGCGAATGGCTCATGTTTTTCGAGCCGCGCGTTCACCAAGTCCTCAAAACTCCGCAGCGCTTCCTCGGTAACCCGCACGCCTCCGCGCGCGGCCAACGCCGCAAAGCGCCGCAGCAAACGCCGCGCTTCTACCTTGGCCTGGGCGGGCGCGGGCGTCGCGCCGAGATCGTCAAACAACACTCGATGGCTCGGCGGCGGCCACGCGGGCGGCGCCAGCGGCCCTTCGATTTCGATCCACTGAAACGCCACGCCCGGCGCGCCGCCCGGCGGAAATGGCGGAAAGCGATAACTGCCCGGCCGGCTCGGAATCGCGTCCACCTGCGGCACGGGCAAGCCCAGCAGACCATACTCCACCGTCTGGCCTTTGTTCAACAGCACCGTCGTCTCGTACACGCGCGGCTCGGGCTGAATCTCCAGAATCCCGCCGACGGACTTCACATCTTCAGCGATGTCATGATTCGTCGGCCGGCGCGAACGCAACGTCATCGGCACATACCCGCGCGTGGGCGTCACCTTGAACCCGGGATGCTGCAGCACGGCACGCGCCCGGAGGCGCACGCGATACTCGCCCGAGTGCGGCGCCGCAAAGCCCCGCGGAAACGCCCCGTACGGCCAACCGGGCGAGCGGAACAACCCCATCTCGATGGTCTCGTCGCGCTCCTGTTCGGCTGTCAGCGGCGTGGCGCGCTCGCTCTCCACATTGATGCCGCGGTTGTCCTTGATGAAGAACATGGACGACAGCGTGCCGGTGCTGCGCAGGCCGGGAAAAAGCTTGAAGCCAAAAGTGCGGAACTGCGTTGCGGCCGGAGGCTGCACGGATGCGGCCATCGCCTGCCGCAGGGCGGCTTCGGTGGCGTCAAGATACGCGGCCAGTTGCACGCGCGACATGTCCAGCGCCTCGGAGACTTTATTGAAGTGATACGCCTCGCGATCTTCCGGCAACATATCGCGAATGTCGAGATGCGGCAGTTGCAGCAGGTCGCGCAGATTCTGCTCGTACTCATCGCGATTGAGGCGGCGCATCGGGGCCCGGCCGTGGACAGCCACGTCAGCGCGGTCTGCCTCGTGGAGCGCCCGCGAGAGCGGCGCCCGCATCGCCGTGCGCATCGCCGCCGGGAACGGCGTGCCCTTCGGCGGCATCTCGCGCTTGTCCACCCGGTCGTGCATGCGGATCCACTTTTCGCGCGTGGCGCGATCCGCGAGGTTCGTGGAAAGCGCCGTCACGTCGAGTCCACCCGCCGCTGACTGGCCCTGGTGGCAGCCGGCGCAAGCCTGCCGCACAAGATCCACGGGCAGGCCGCCTGCCGCCGCGGTCAGTGACGCGCAGATAACAAGTGCGGGAAGTCGCATGGCATTTTTACTAGTCGAGCCACATCTTCTTCAGCGACTCACCACCCGCCGGCAAAGCCGCACCGCCCGTTTTGTAGCCGTTGAAGTCGAGAATGTAAGCCACGATGTTGGCGTACGCATCCTTCGGGAGCGATCCCGGCGAAGCCGGCGGCATGGTGTCGTGCGATTTGCTGTAGAGCGTCCCCGCTGAATGGCCCACCCACTTGCCGCGGAAGTACTCGCCAGCGAGCGGCGTACCAAACGTACCATTCGTCAGCGTGTTGCCATGGCACACTGCGCAGTATGACTCATACGCCTTCTTGCCCGCCGCTACCTGCTGCGCCGTGAACGCCGGCGCGGTCGCCCCAGCCGGCTTCGATTCGGCCGGTAAGGGTTTGGCCGCGGCCGTGAACTGCGGTTGCGCCCCGCTGCTGATCACCGCGGGGGAGTTGCCGTCACCCTCGCCCACATAGGTGAACGCAAGGATCGCGCCCTTGTCCAACATGTGAGAGGTCACACCACCCGTGGCGGACTCAGTCAGCCCTCCCGGATCGGTCGCCACGAAAATCGTTCGTCCATCCGGGCTGATTGCCGTATCGCGGTACCGGTTCTCCGACTGGAAGTAGCGATGCATGTAGCCCGCGGCCTGCTTGCGGTCTACGCTGAGCGGCTGAACATACAGCGACCCGCGCTTCAGCGTTGTCATCAGCAACACTGCATCCCACCCGGGAATGCCGTTCTCGAAGCCGCCATAAAACTCCACGCCCGACAAGCCCACCGTGGGCCAGCAAATGTAGTTGATGCCTTTGCACTTCGGGTCTTCAAAGTTGAAGCCCGTGGGCACGGTGAACATCGTCGCCAGCGGCGATACCATCGGCTTGGTGAACGCCGTCTCGGTTTCGCGCGGCACGGCGGGGTGGATCGCCAGGTCGTTGAAGCGCAGTTGCGAGCAGGGCGTCTTGGCCTCGGCCCAGCGCGCGTGCTCAAAGGCTTTGTTGTCACGCATCCCGGCCACGTTGGGCCAACCGTAGTTGCCCCCTGCCACGAGCACGTTCACTTCATCGTCGGTCTTCGGGCCATGTTCACTCGAGTACAGCGTGCCGTCAGAGCCAAAGTTCAGTCCCTGCGGATTGCGGTGGCCGTAGGTGTAGACATGGCTCACCACGCCATCGAGCTTCGGATTGTCCGCCGGCACGGAGCCATCGAGATTGATCCGGAGCGACTTGCCTTCGTACGCCGCAAAGTCCGAAGCCTTCACTTCCGCCGCCGTCGGCAGGCGCTGTGAAAGCACTGGGTGGCAGAAGTTGCCAAGTTGGTTATTGCCCTGGTCGCCGATCGCCAAATACAACTTCGAGTCCGGTCCGAACTTCAACCGCTGGGCGTTGTGGTCATTCCCGGCGGGCATGCCGGAGAGGAGTGTGGTGGGCGCGGACAGCGTGCCAGTGGCTTGGTTGTATTGCATGCGGACGATCTTGCTGAACAACTGGCGATACGGGCTGCGCCGATCGCTCACACGCGCATCGGGCGCTTTGTTCTTGTCAACGTAGGTGAGGGCCGCATAGACATAGTCGTTGCCGGTGCCTCGTAAAAGGCCGGGATGCAGCGCCATGCCCTGCAGCCCATCCTGGCCGCCGGGCGCCGACACTTCGTCGATTGTGATCGCCACCTTGCGCTCGCCCGTGGCCGGATTGACGCGCACGATGCGTTTGCCGGAGCGTTCGGTCACCCACAGCATCTGGTCGGGACCCCAAGTGACCTCCCAAGGCCCATCGAGACCCGACACCATAACCCGCTTCTGAAAGCGCTTCGTGCCGCGAATCACTGTCTCCGGTCCGTGCTGCGCGGGGAGCAGGGCGGCAAACAAAGCAAAGGAAAGGCCGAGCGTGATAGTTCGTCTCATGTTTATTAGTGTGCTTACCATGCTATCGATTTTCGGGGCGCCCGTTACCCGAGCCAGCGGCGCAAGTAACGATAGGCATCTTGCCGCGCGTCATCCGGAAAGTCGTGTTTGCCGTGCGGCTGGCGCAAGACAGTACGCCGTTCGGCGGCGGCCAGCCGGATCGCATCCACCACGCCGGAGGGCTCAAAGTTGGAATCCTCCAGCGGCGCATAGACAAACAACCGGCGCGGCAAAATCAGCCGTAGCACGTCGGAGAATTCAAACGGCATGCGCGCCGCCGCGGCGCCATACTCGGAGGCAATGCGTGGCATGTAGCCTTGATGGCTCCAGCCCTTCAGATTCCCTCCGTAGTATTTGGCGAACTGCGTGAAGCCGCAACTGGTCACCACCCCTTTGATTCTCGAATCGAATGCAGCAACGAACAAACTGTTGTGGCCACCGAGCGAGTGGCCGATCGTCCCCACGCTTCCCTTGTGCACTTCCGGCAAAGACTCCAGCAGATCCACGCCGCGCATGTGATCCCAGATGCCCTTCATCGTCGCGCTAACATAGCCCATCGCGTAGGGGTCGATCTTGTACTCGCCAAACCGGCAATAGTCGGGCGCGAGCGTAACGAAGCCCTCTTCGGCCAGTTCCCGTGCGTAGTGGAGCGTCGGCAGTCCACCTAAGCCCGCCGGTTCATCTTTGCCGAAGCGCGTGGTCTGATGCAGGCACAACATCGCGGGCGAGCACCGCCGCGCGATCCGCGGCAGAAACAGATGCGCGGGCACCCAGCAACCGGGTTCTGACTCGTAACGGATCTTGCGGCGCAGCCAGCGGGGGGCCTGCTGCTCTTCCAGCGTTTCCACCCGCACCGGGCCGCGGGCATGGCGCGGGAACGGCCCCATCACCTGCTCAAGACGTGCCAGCGTGGCGGCGCGTTCGGTCGCGCCCAGTGCGGAAAGCAGAAATGCGCGGCGGTACGGCATAGGCAACCCGTCAGTGTATCGTGCGCGTCTTGCGGTTCATGTAGTCCATCAGTAGATACTGCCCCAGCGCATGCGGCGTGGTGAAGTAGGCTTTGCCGCGGCACATCTGCGTCACCTGCTGAACGAACTGCACAAGGCCATAGTCGCTCGCCAGCATGAATGTGTTGATGAGAATGCCCTGGCGCTTGCAGCGATTCACTTCTTCGAGCGTCTGGCTGATCACCAGCGGATCCAGCCCGAACGCATTCCGGTAGATGCGCCCGTCGTCCAGCGTCAGCGCCGACGGCTTCCCGTCGGTAATCATGACGATCTGCTTCATGTCCTTCTTCTCTTGTGCCAGCAGGCGTTGGGCGAGAATCAGGCCATCGCGCGTGTTGGTGTAGTACGGCCCCACTTCCACGCGTGCCAGTTCGCTGAGCCGTACCTCTTCGGCGGAGTTGTGGAAGAGCACGCAGCGCAGCGTGTCGCCCTGGTACTGCGTGCGGATCAAATGCGCCAGCGCGAGCGCTACGCGTTTGGCCGGCGTGAAGCGGTCTTCGCCGTAGAGGATCATGCTGTGCGAGCAGTCCAGCATCACCACCGTTGCGCAGGAGCTCTGATACTCAGACTGGTGCACATGCAAATCCGTATATTCAAGATCGAGGGGGAGCTTGACGCCTTCACGCTGCATCGCCGAGAACAACGTCGCCGTGGCGTCGAGATTCAGCGTGTCGCCGAACTCATAAGGCTTGGCTCCGCCGCTCGCCTCCACGCCTGTAGAGAGATCGCGCGTGTCATGCGCGCCAAAGCTGGAGCGGCCCATGGAGCCGAGCAGATCCTTCAGTGTCTTGAAGCCGAGAAAATCGACCGACTTGCCGGTGACCTCAAAGCGCGGATTGCTCTCGCCCTCCCCGCCCCCTGCGTTCTGCGCGTCCGAGAGGAAGCCTTCCTGATATAGCTTGTCGATGAGCCGATCCACCAGTTGCTGCATCTGCTCACCGGACATCCCTTCCAGTTGCTGGCGGAGCCGTTCGGCTTCGGCGGGGTCAAACAGATCGCCGTTCAGCAGCGCTTCTTCAATCGCGCGGCGCAGGGCTTCGAGCGTGTGCGGGTCCAGCTCCTGCATGTCGTAGTAATTGCGAAAGCCGCTCTGCAGCAGAAAGTCGGCGAGAGCGCGCATCAGGTCTTCGGCTTCGATGCCGAAGTCTTCGCCCGTGTACTTGCCGTACTGGATGCGCTTCATTGGAAGTTCCGTTTTGACTCGCGATTCTTGCGCCCCTCGCCGCCACCGGAGGACGAAGAAAGCTCGTCGCTCCCGCCCCGCAGTTTGTCGTCTGCCGCAAACACCCGCTCTTCGGTGCGGCTGATGCGGCGATGCGCGTACAGGCCTTCGAGAATCGTCTCGCCAGCAGAAGCTCGCAGTGCGTCAGTGGCATTGCGCCCGATGCCAAGGCCCGCGGTCTTTTCAAGCAGCCCCTGGATCGCACCGAGTTGATTCACCATCGTGGCCGCGTTCACAGAATCGTCAAGCTGCACCGTGCCGCCCAAATCGAACCACTGCACCACGCCGTTAAAGTTGACGCCGTCAAAATGCTGCGTGAACACCCGGCCAATCGCCGCGCGAACCAACTCGCGCGCCACGTGTTCGCTGCCCTTCAACTCGCCTTCGTACTCCAACTCGATCTTGCCGGTGATCGACGGCAGCGCAGCGTAGATGTCCAGCATGCGCGGCGCAGCTTCGGTGTCGCCCGCTTTTAGCGCGCGCCGTTCGGCATTCGACACCACGTTCTCCAGCACCGAGATGGGCAGGCGCTGCGACACGCCGCTGCGCTTGTCCACCTTCTTATCCTCACGCGCCAGGAACGCAATCTGCTCCACCACTTCGCGAATGTACGCCGGCACTTCCATGGCGACGGGCGAGGTGCGCGCGGTCCATGACTCTTGCGCCGTGATCGCGATGCCCTGCTCCAGTTCCGCCGGGTAGTGCGTGCGAATCTCGCTGCCGATGCGATCCTTCAACGGCGTGATGATCTTGCCGCGCGCCGTGTAGTCCTCAGGATTCGCCGTGAACACCAGCAGCACGTCCAGCGGCAGGCGTACCGGGTAGCCTTTGATCTGCACGTCGCCTTCCTGCATGATGTTGAACAAACCCACCTGGATCTTGCCCGCCAGATCGGGCAGTTCGTTAATGGAGAAGATGCCCCGGTTGGCGCGCGGCAGCAGGCCGTAGTGAATCGTGAGTTCGTCGCCGATATCCTGTCCGCGGCGCGCCGCTTTGATCGGATCGAGGTCGCCGATCATGTCGGCAATCGTGACGTCAGGCGTCGCCAGCTTTTCCACATACCGCGCGCTCGCGGGCAGCCACGCAATTGGCGCCGAGTCTCCCTGCGCGGCCACCAACTCCCGGCCCGCGCGCGACACGGGTGCAAACGGGTTGTCGCGCAGTTCGGTGCCGGCCAGAACCGGAATCACCGGGTCCATCAGCGTCGTCAGCATGCGAATCAACCGCGTCTTGGCTTGTCCGCGCAGCCCTAACAGAATGAAGTTATGGCGGGACAACATCGCGTTCACCACCTGCGGCACCACCGTGTCTTCATAGCCCAGCACGCCGGGAAACAGCGTTTCCCCGGTGGCGAGTTTGGCCAAGAGGTTCGCGCGGAGCTCATCTTTGACAGACCAGCCCGCGCGTTCTACCCAGTAAGTCTCGCGTTTGAGTTCACCGAGCGTGGCGGGACGAATGGCGGGTAGGGTGGTTGGCATGGGAATTGATCAGCCTACCCGCACTGTAGCACGCGGCGCTGCGGGATTTACGGCTCTTTTTCGTCTTTTTCGACTTGTTCTTCGCGCAACACTTGCACGATTTTAGGCTGACTGAAGCGGCTCAGCATTTGCTCGATTTCGTCTGGGCGCATGGGCGTTCCGATGGCCAAGGCGCCGAACAGCATCGCGCCGACCAGTAGTTTGCGGAACGAGTATTTCAAAGACACGTCGAGTTTCTCCCAAAGGAAGCGGCACAAAGATTGGGGGACAGAGCGAGCGAGAGAGAGGTAACTCAGCGGACGAACGGAGGCGGCGGGCGTGGCGCCGAAGGGCGCGCAGGAAACGGCGAGGCGAGGCGAACAGACTGCGGCTCAGCGGCGGGGAGGCGCGCGGCCTTGAGCAGTGCGAGGGTGAACAGCAGGATCCACAGCGGCGGCGGCAGCGTGTAGAGCAAGCTGCCGGACGGCGTCGTGAGCGTGAAGGCGGCCAGCAACACCGCCAGCAGACACAACGCTGCGGTTATTTGTTCTGGCATGTGCCAAGGGCTGGCGCCGACGAAGCGCAGTACGCCGCCAAACTCGCTCGCTTTCAGGAAGAACTCGAACAGTTGGGCAGCGGGGCTTCAGGCCTTGACGCAGACCCGGCGGCGTTCCGCGTGGACGATGTGCCGTGGATTAACGCGGGCCGCACGGTCTACATCGACATGTATCTGATGGGAGATAGCGCAAAGATGGATGTGCTGAACAGCGCCGCGGTGAGCAGCGGCAGGGCTGCCGCGCGTGGCGAGATCGCGGCACTCTATGGCTCCGGCGCGGGCAGCTTGTGCGGTGTACGGACCGGCACCGTCGACCTAGTGCAAGCCGCGCATGCCTACTGGTTTTCCAAACCCGCCGGCATGAGCTACGCCCAACTCGACACGGAACTCGCGCCCTCCGTTCAGCAGGGAGCCGCCGTTATAGGGGACCCGATTTTCTTGGACACGAAGTTGGCTTACTGACCGAGATCCAAGGAGACTGAACGTAATGGAAGAAAAGAAAGACACTATGGGTTCCG
>Ga0194119_10008589_pt1 | contig 13977 bp, 7 predicted proteins | sample TA2MahC100mmetaG_FD_148620 | JGI IMG/M metagenome (GOLD analysis project Ga0194119, IMG submission 148620) | Freshwater microbial communities from Lake Tanganyika, Tanzania - TA2015018 Mahale Deep Cast 100m | ecosystem: Environmental > Aquatic > Freshwater > Lake | place: Tanzania: Lake... | reverse complement strand
TATACGGTTTTTCCTCTATTAAATCAGGATACATATTACTTGTTAATGGCACTTGTACATAAATGTATGCTTGAGGCACTGTCACGGTGCTAATAGGAGGGAAATAATTCATCCTAATATAAAATGGTGGAAATGGCACTTTGGCGCGTTTAGCAATATTTAAGTCACTAATAGAGGAGACAGTAGTAGAAAATACTCTAACAGAATTGGGTTTCTTAGTCTTCTTAGTACTAGACTGACGCATACGATTAGGTATCCGCTTTGCAGTGGTTGTACGATTTGTAAATGCATAATAGGGTGAATCAACCCCCCTTTTGGTAGTCACATACTTCATTCTTTTGTAACCTTGTGAGAGATCAGAAGTTACATACACTTTTCCACTGTCAGGCGTAGAAGAATAATTGACATTTTCAGTAGGTGACATGGTATAATCGACAATAATACCCAACAATAAGGTTGATATGGCAGTGAACTGCACGGCAGCACTGGTATAGGTTAAGGAATCAACCGTGGTATAATCACTCATCTTGACGTCAAATGGCATGGTAGGAAATTGAAAGTTGTAACGTAAAACATCATGAAACATTTTTCGCCTGGAATAGAAGCAATGTAATAAACTTAAATTTAAACACTTCCCTTGGTATATGACACTTGACATATTTTCAGTGTCCAAGAAAGAGTGACCGGCAGGGTGAACAACAGCAAAGCTACGGCTGTTGAAGGGGCCCCAAAGAAATAGGCGATTCATCCCCTCATCCAAAAATCAACATGGCATATCGGTCAAAATGCCAAATACATAAATGTAACAATAACTACAATACGGACCACAGAAGAAATGAAAATGTCAACAGTCTTCGCCACTCAGTGATTATTCAACAAATCACAGAAAGCAGCCAAAAAGCGCAATCACACGGCAAGGACTCTGACACGTCAACTAAACTAATAGTACAATCTGACAACAATCAACTACTCCGCAACACGGAACTAAAACACAAAATGAGCCAAAGCGCATCAGAATCAGGAGGTTTGAAAACGTGGGATCAGCTGACAATAATATCGTTTCAAAAAGCTGATGCAACAAAGGAGTAAATAACAAAATGAGTATTCTCCCGGTCACACGTAACCTGAAAGGGAGTGTGATGATCACACAACATGCGTATTCAGAACACGTATTCAGGATCACACCAGGAGACCATGATAATACGACAGTAAGACTAACAATAGAAGCACAAGACCCGACTCAACTGTGCAACATGCACTTAAGACACAACTTCAGGCAATCAGCAGGACAAGACGGGTTTAAAAGGGTGATTGAACAATACTCGGAATTTGTACTTACAAGTGTGAACACACCCATTGAAAATGGCGTTCAGCAATCCTAATCTACCAAAACAATCAGGTGAAGAAACCGATCTATGGTTACCCACCATAACATCACCGTGGCACCTGGAAATCACTTCTGTAGACAATATTATCAGTGAGCCACTAATAACACATGTTACGGTACATCATACGAGCCAAATAAACAATAAGGGGTTCATCATGATCCACCGTAGACCAATAGTTAAAATCAAACTACAAAGTACAGATGAATCAATTGTTGGTATTTCAGCACCACTGATCAACGGGAAGACAACAGAAGTGGTATCCCTACAATGACTGCACTAGCAGCCACAAGCAATCAATTCTGCCCGGCACAAAACCAATGGAATGTTTGGGCAGAAGAATACTACAACAACAGCACCATTGCAGACGACTTCAACGAGGGAAGATCTGATTTATAATGAAAGAATTTGTTTACTTTGTACAGTCGAAATATCCTATGAAGGATTTAAATGATACGCTAGTTAAGCTAGCGTCCTTAGTAATTAGGCTCTGCATAATTTTAAGTAAAAATGAAATTGATCTAATGGCAATACAATGCTTATGTTGTAACATAATAATTTACATGACTCAAACGCAAATATTCTTTAACGTGCCATTAGAAAATCAAACTAGAATTAACTTTAATGGAATTAACAACCTAGATCTATTAAACAAAATTTTAATAGCAAGCCGGAATTACCTATACACAGCACATGAACTGTACTATCAAGTATGGACTATGGACCGCAAAATCCCAATCCTATTGTTACAATCTCAACAATTGGTCTATTGTATTTTGAACGCTGGAAAATTTTTCAGGCTAGATAATTTAACTTTCAGAGCAATGCAAACTAGTACTAATACGTTGGCAATAGAAAGATTTTTGTTTATTAAAAGATACCCGCACCTAGCTAACGAAGTGATAAGTAGAATACTTGTAGATATATACTACGCGTTACCGGAACAAGGCAGCTACACAGACCTAATAACTGCGCGTAACAAAGTGAAAAATTCAGATCTATTACCATTAAGGGAACATGTGCGCATGCTGACAGAGACGATTAAGCACATGCGACATGAACAAGGACTCAGTTATGAGACCATCGCAATACGCTTCAGTGAAATGTGGAACCAGAACCATAGACCATGGTTGGATAATGGATTGAACATCAAGATGATGATTCAACCACTAATTAATACACTCCGTGTTGGCAACTTCTCTGTGCAATGGAACAAAAACTTCCCAGACACAAAATTGTTCCGAATCAGCGGAGAACGATTCCTCAACCAGGAGGAATTCAATGGAGAGTGGCTCGAGATCGAGCAATAACCCAGTCATACAAATATGTTCGTCAGCTAGTCATGCGTGAATTTACTACATTATAATTACTTTCTCATGCCAATAAGAAGCGAATAACAAATGCAATAAAAAATTATTAGAAAAATACAAAAGCAAAAGCAAAATCAAATATTGCTACCGGAGCAATGAGCTTTTTCTTTTTTTGTAATTTTTTCTTTTACAGAAAAAGGAGGCAGTGTGGAACGGTAGTTCCCACAATTTAAGCAATTATGTTTCCAACCATAATACTCCACACAAACCCTAAATAGCTCGCTTCTGACACATTATGTATAAAAGTGTTTTACCCAACATTTAACCCTTAACTTCTATTCAAGATATAAGCCCTATATTATAAGATGGGATGAGTCATACTCGCACGTAACTTCCAAGCCGTTTATGACAGGATTAGAAGATTAACAGAGCATGTTAAAGGGGCAGTTCCCTACACATTTTATTAAACAATGTTTTTTCTATCAACTACCCTTTAGCTGCTATTTAACATAGAAGTTTCATATAATACCCTATATAGTGACGGAGTGCAACGGAGTGCAACTCGTAGAAACTAGGTCAAATGTTTGACCTTAATTATCTCATTAACCAGTACGATTGCATGCCTGAAACTTAGTTCAGGCACTATGTAAGGCACTCCGGTCACTTTATATTTTATGACATGTTTATGCATTATGCACTTTGTGTAACGGAATGATTAGAAACTTCAAGGCCATTGGTGCATCACCCCTACCCCATTAATACACATCGCATGGGTATAAAAAGGGCTGGACTTCCAGGCCCAGCTCAAGTGTTCGGGCACCCCTCACCCTGGTAACATTGCTAAGAGCACGTGTTACTAGTCGGCTTCTTTCTACCAAGGTAACACTTAGGAGCGGGGACGGTATTTTTGGGTTTTCAAAAACTTTGACCGAATTGCTTCTATTCATTCCACACAAACTTAGAATATCTTAATTGTGTTATTCACATATTTGTGTAGCTAGAACAGTAGTTACTTAACTCACCACTTGAGGTGAGATCTTAGTTGTTGTAATACTACTGCTATAAATCTATACATAGAAACAGATCAGTCTTGTGTGAAAAATATAGTAGCAGGTACTGTTTCTCGACATAGCTATTCTATATTTGATCTTTAGATTGAATAAAGATTTTTTACTTTGAACTCTGTTCTAGTCAGAATTAGTGAGGCGTATCCAGAGACCGTTAAATATCCGCGTGGCATTATTCGGACTGAGTATTCTATACCACTGAAGAATAATTTGGCGAGCACGGTAACTGTGACAACTAATAGATCACCTTTTCTATCCCGGACCTTGTATAGTTTTGACAACCCGGTAGGGACTGGCAATCGAAGGACCGTCACAGTACCGATACTTTAGGGTTTGCTGCTATTACGCTGCGCAGCACAAGGTATTGGCCTAGCTAACCAATACATTGTGAGCAGGGTAATTAGTTAGTCCAGACCCCTGGTCTTATAGAGTGGAGTTGATATAATAAGTGTAAGGTTTGATCACCCGGACACTTAGTGGGGTTTTGGTCTGTAAAGTACACAGTACAGTACAGGGCATAACAACGTTGATTTACCCCAATACCATTAATCACCCAGCCACTCCTCACTGGTGCATAACGTCCTAACGACCAATAAAATTAAAAATTTAAAATACCTTTAAAAAATTTTTCAAAATTTTAAATATTTTTCTCTTTTCTCCCTATTAAGGAGAGGGAGACAGCATTTGTCTCAACTAAATTCTGACTATTAATAGCTAAAGAGAACATTTACCTGTAATACTGTAAAACTATCTGAGTAGCCAGGTAAGTTTAAAAATACGGACTCAGTACAGTAAGATCTCCAGACTTATCCCTCCGGAGAATCTCTCGAGAGAAGAGGTCCCTATATATATATATATATGAGAACACACTCTCTCTCAGCAGCGCCCCCTCCTCTACAGGTTATATATATATCCTCCTATTTCTATCTTTCTCCCCCACTATAAAAGGGTCCGATCCCCTGCCAGATCTGCACACAGCAGAAAGGTCGTAAAACCACTGGTACAAAGAGATCCCCTATCCCCATTAGCAGGGGAATATTGAAAGTAGAATATATTACTTGGAGTAGAGTGTAATAGTAGAGTATATTACATTAGAACGCAATTACGTTATCCTCCAGAACTACTGCAATTATCTTATTGCAATCGATCCGAAACCTGCGCTATACTGCACTAGAGTAACGTAAATAAAAGCCATATAAGCTGAGGCAATAAGCAATTACAAGCAATAAGCAATTGGCGTATACTAATTAACATAAAAGCAATAGGCAGTGGTTATCAATTAACGATAGTTAATTGGAAACAGTTAATTAGTAATTAGCGTTAATTGATTACTAATTGGCATTAATTAATTAGGAGTAGTTAATTAGTAATTAACACTAATTAATCGGTAATTAGCGATAATTAATAAACAAAAAGCAATTTGCAAAAATCGGTAGGAGAAATCATCGGCAGATTTTAAAAACAAGCTGACTAATAAATTCTCTCCTATCTCAAAAGACTGCACTTGCAAAAACCCGCACTTGCAAAAATAAAAATTTGCACTTGCAAAAAATTTTCAAAAACCTTTCCAACGTATAAAAAGTTGCCAAATTAAAAATAGTTATCGGCAACCAACATTTAAGGAAGTAAAAGCTTGCAAAAAACTCTGATTCCAAAGAACTGTTACAAAAACATACTCTCATAGAATAAAAATAAGAACAGATGGCAATGTTTTCCCGTCGGTCCAGTAGAGCATCAAGCGTTTCATCTAACAATGGGGACGCCCGGCGTGATAAAAATGATGAAATTGAAGTTGATGTACAAATTAATGGACATACTGAAGAAAATGAACCCGAAACACATTTCGGTGATGACTTTAATTATACCCAAGAACACCCACTTGGAAGGATTTTACTACAATTGGCTAAGGACCATGTAAACTTAGCTAGGAAAACAAACCTAAAATCAATGAATACTAGCATTGATAAGCTCTGTTCTGATTTTAAAAGAGGCATGCAACAAGAGAGGGCAGAAAATAAGCAGGACATTGATGATGTAACTAGACAAATTGAGTTAAATATAATAAGTAAAGAACTCAACAGTCACAAAATAAACGCAATAATTGAACCGCCGACAAACTTTAGCCCCTCGCCAACAATTCATACGGCAAATAAATTAAAAGAAATACAACAAGTGTTTCCAAAAAGAGGACACTTTAGCGGATTCCCCAAGGATGGAGGCACATCTGTAACAGAATTTTTAAGGCAACTAAATGAAGCGCAGGAGCGCTGTCGCCTAAGCGAAGAAGAATTTATCGCTAGAATGTTAGCCTCATCAACAGGTCTAGCTCATGACCTAATTTTAGAATGGCGCACAAATGGAGAAACAGCTGACACAATATATCACAATTTGCTGCTAAACTTTGACAAACGGCAAAATCCAGAGGATGCCCGTCAACAATTGAGCTCATATAAAATTAGTAAAAATAGCAGCCTAGGACACGCACAAAGCAAAATAATGCTACTGGCAGGCAGAGCTGCAGATGCCTACCCGCAAGGAGAAAGTAGAATAACCTACTATAATATGGAAGCAATTAATGCTTTAATTAGGGCGCTTCCCCCTAATTCCAGCCAACAAGCAAGCAACTTATACCATTCATTAACTACAAGGCTAGGAAAAGCGTGTACCTACTCACATCTAATACGGAGCTTAAATGCTTTCAGGACAACAATTGATAGAGATATCAGGCAGTCTGGAGCAGACAGCCAAAGGCCAAAAAGGCCAATGAATCGGAGGACCTTTGTAAATAAACAAAAGGTGAGCGCCTATAATATAAGCACTGGAAGAACCGGTTTAGGCACAGAGAGGCCTTTTATGTCAGCACAAAATAATTTTAATAGACCCAGTAGCTTTGGCTCGAATAAAAATAATAATGCTAGCTATCGGTTTAGACCGCGGCCCATAAATAAAACCCCGATAGGAGGGAGAGGCAGAGCACAAAGCGGCAACCGAAGATTTGGGACAAGAGCCAACAATATGAATAAAAATTACCCTGCAAAGTGCTCCCTTTGCGGTGTCCCAAATCATAAACCACAAGAATGTAAAAATATGAGAGATGAAAAGGGGGAAATCCTAAATGTCATGCCCATGCTCGGAACATGCAGTAAATGTCCGCGATATATTTTCCCAAGGTTACATCATCAAGAGAAAATTTGTCCATATAGACCAGGCGGTCCCCTAGCCCGAAAAACCAACGGGCAGGTTAAAAGAAAATCCAGCAATTAACAATTAACAGAGACTGATTCGGATTACCCAACTGTGACATATGCCATGTTGCCAGGATATGAGTTTTTACCAAAACTTTGCCAAAATTCCAATGGAATAGATTTGCCGCTCCAAGAAAATATCGTAATCAAACCGGGAGAAACTGCTACGGTAGGACTAAAAGTAAAGCTCCAAATTCCAGAAAATTACTGTGGCCTACTAATGAACCGCAGTTCGGCTTTACCGAAACATAAAATTAGAGTAACCTTAGGTCTTATTGATACAGCCTACCAAAATGAGATTAAAGTAGTCTTAGAAAACATAACAAAAACTAAAATAACTTTAAAAGCTGGCATAGCCCTTTGCCAATTTTTACTATTACCATCAAAAGTACCCCGACTGCGGCCAAAACCATTAAACAATAAAATCAACAATAGAGGATCCTTTGGATCAACCGGCAATGATTTTGAAAAACGGACAAAGCGCGTTTTAAATAAAAAACCCGCAAAAATTAAACTGCACCAGATAGAAAACTCTGACAATGGCAAAAACAAAATCAACTTAATCGAGATGGCAGAAAAGGCTAACATATCCGCAACCTCTTTTATGCTAACAGTTGGTAGTCAGTCTAAAAAGGAACCAAAGAAAACGTTCCAATGTTTTGAAATAAGCTCTCCAATAAGAAAGGGGTTGGAAAGAAAAATTTACTTTCCCATCTTTATAAATAAATACCGCGTAATAGCTTGCGTAGATAGCGGCAGCGATGTAACCCTAATGCAAGAGAGTTTATTTAGGAAGATATTTCATAAACAATCTTTATCAAAATCTAAAATTTTGACTATTAAAACCTTTTCAAATAATGATATTTGCGTATTAGGAGAAATAAGCAGCTATGTTAAATTCTCTACAACGGGCGCAGTAATAAATTTATGTATACTAGTAATTAAGGATATAGGGGAAATTATCCCATATTTCCTATTTGGGAATGACTCGCTAAAAGCAACTATGGCAACTTTAGCGTATTCCGGAGATAAACAGGATCCGACCCCAGAACTAGTAATAAATTCTCCAGAAAAGCATATAGCAAAAATATACTACTGCTCCCCAGAGGAAATTTTCACCGCGGAGGCAAACTATAGCTTAAGCCCTTATGAGGTAGCCAATTTAGAGTTCCGGCTGCATAGCGCGGCCCCGGTAGTCCGAACACAAGAAGTAATTTTAGAATCAGATACGTGGCAAAATGTACACGTTATGGCTTCGAAATCCGGGCTAGAGTTTGACCAAAAATTGGATGGCTATGTAGCCACCGCATGTGTAACAAACTTGACTGGGAAGCATGTGAGAGGCATAATTAAAGCGCGCGTAGAGCAAGTAAATCAGTATAAAAGTATCCCTATTCTTGATAAAAACAGAGAACTTTTACGAAAAACCTTTAAAAAACACCCATTACGACGGAGAATATTACCGTCAGACGTAAATAATGAAATATCGGTACCGTTAATTACAGTATGTAATTTACAATTAAACAACCATAGAGTAAATAGTAATGAAGAGATAGCTAGTTATGAAAAAGTATCATACACAGGCACAGCTGAGATAACATCTCAGATAATAGATACGGGTCTGGAAATTCCTACACTAATTTATGACTGTCCTGAAAAGGCCCTGGATTTAACCCTATTTGACCCGGAAATAAGACCATTATTAAAAGAATTATTCCTAGAAAAATATCCAAATGTTATAGCTTTACACGCTCTAGATGCCGGAGATGTATCAAGAACCCTTGGATACACAGCACTGAGGTTGATACCAGGTGAGTCTTTGCCTAGACATAGAAGAATATACCAAATGAGCCCCAATGACGTAAGGTATATGGAGGAACTTTTGGAACAATTCATCAGGTTTAATTATGTAATAAGAGCGCCTGTGGAGTCCAATGACCTCCACCTCTATGGAATGAGCACCTACATGGTGCCTCGGAAGAAGCAAACTGAAATACCAAGGTTAGTTATAGATTTTAGCCCTCTAACTACCATTATTCAATCACCACCAAACCTGGTACCAGACATCAACAGAGCAATACAACACTTACAAGGTAAAGCTTTATTTTCAGCTATGGATCTAAAATATGCATATTTGGCTTTAAAAATTGATGAACCTTCACGACCTTTAACACAATTTTTGACCCCAAATGGGGCCTACCAGTGGTTAAGTATACCAACAGGAGCAGCATGCTCACCGGCATTCTTTATAGATGCCATAAATAAAATATTGCATTATACACCTGTAATAGGCCCGGATGGGCAACCAATCTACGAAACTGAAAACAAGGTCAAATTAAAAAGAGATATATTACCACAATCTTTTCATTACTTTGACGACATAATTTGTGGAAGTGAGCCAAAGAAAACCTATGAAGAAACTCTTAAATATCATTTCAAGTGTCTGGAACGCATAGTAGAGCGCTTAGCTTTTCATAATGTAAAATTAAGTATAAACAAAAGCGAATTTGCAAAAAGCAAAATCCTATTTCTAGGATGGATTATAAGCCATGATTTTATTACCCCGGATCCAAGGCGAATGGAGAAAATACGGAAAGCTGAATTTCCACACACTAAGAAAGAAATGAGGAGCTTCATAGGGTTAATAAATTCTATAAGAAGGGTAACCACATTAAATGTCATCAAAGAAATACAAGTATTAACTCCGCTAACCAGCTCCAAAAAGGAAGTCGTCTTTGACCCAAAGAAAGCACATTTTGATGCTTTTAATAAAATAAAAGAAATGCTCCTAAGCGAGCCACTATTTTGCAATTTAATAAGAGAAGATGCTACAAAATATTTATGGGTAGATGCAGCATCCTCGTCAGGATGCTTAGGAGCAGTTTTAGCACAACGTGTAGAAGGTACCGAAAACGAAAAATACATTCCCACAAGCATTGATTTGGAAAACAAAGTCCACCGATTAATTTATGACCAAGAATTACCTTATGAAGAGTGTAGGTTGCAAACCACACTTCCGGTAGAACCACTTAAACCATCCTTAGAAAAAACTTTACCACCTAAGCATTCCCCTTATGACCCATTACACGGATTTACAGAAGAAAACAAAAATGACTCTTTGATATGGTCAGTAATTTCAGCATTCAGAGTCTATGGTTGCAAAATCCCTGACACAATTTCAGAACTCCGTGAAATAGCAGTAAAAGAAATTAAAAAGGGGATACTAGGCATAAAATTGAAAGATCAATCATTTAACAACAATCACTCAGCATACCGTGAATATTTAAGTGATTTTGAAAAAGGAAAAGCACAAGTGGACAAAGATTTGCTTTTAGCTCAAGGGTTAGCCAAGGCCATACACCGATGCTTTATTTTTCTAAGCACTCTGGAAGAACATCGAGATCAGCCAATATTTAGGTTCAATGCTGAGAGCACTAAGCCTCCGGTAATTTTTGGGCTGTATAGGGTTAACGACGATCTGATCTTCACACCCTATTTCTATAACAAAAATTTAGAATTTAGCATTGACAGCCTAAAAGGTAAAATAGAAATAATAGCCTACATGGCGAAATCGGTACCAGAGCAGTTCAAAAGCCGAAGCATCCTAGACCTAGAAGCATTCGCAATATTAACAGCATTACACAGCCTACAAAGATACATATCGAATACAGTATGCCACTTACTAACCGACTCTAGAGTATTATATTACTTATTCCACCAAAAGATAGGCGATAGCTCAACTAAAATAAGGAGATGGGTATTAAAACTAATCTCTGACTATCCGTTGTTAAAAATCCACTTTATCAGGACTACTGAAAACCTGGCGGATTACTTAACAAGACAAGGATTACCCGCTGGAGATTTAGAGAAATTAAATCTCAAAAATATACAAGTGACAGATTTTTATGACAAGTTGCCAAAACCTGATTTCACTTTTGAAGAATGGGCAACTTTTTGCACCAACAACCCACACTATTTAACAGTAAATTCGCCAACAATAAATCTCTTGACACTGTCACTTCAGCAGGGAATCTCTAACTTGAAAAATTATCTACAGCCACTAGATATTCTCAAGGATAGGCTTGACAGAGGATCTTTTATTACGAAACAGAAAGAAGAATATGCTGAACTCTACAGCAACTGCTTACGATCACCAGACTTCAAATTCGTGCAAAATCAGGAAACTAAGCAAGAAAGCGTTTACTTGCTAGAAAACGACCTATTGTTTATCATTGAAAAAACTCCAAAAATCTTAGTGCCACCCTCTATGGTAGGTATCCTAGTCTCATATACACACTTAATAGGACACATAGGATTAAAGAAAATGTTGAAAAACCTAGAAAATTACTCGTTTTCACAAAAATATTCGAAGGTAAAGAAATTCGTGGAATCCTGTTATTCTTGTTTCCTGTCACATGGAAGTTCAAGAAAACACATTTTAGGCGAATATCCGATTCCGGATTACCCATTTCAAGAAATTTCAATAGATTTAGCCGAATCATTAAACAAAGTAGGAGGCTATTCAAATCTCCTAGTCGTGCAAGACGTTCTATCAGACTATATCTTAATTTTCCCCTTAAAATCTAAAACGGCAAATGAAGTATGTAGAAACTTCCTATTCGGAGTTTTACAAAACTTTAATGTGGAAAGAATACACTCCGACAACGGACCGTGCTTTAGAAACGCAAACTGGCTTAAACTTCTTGCAGCAGTAAAAATAAAAATAATAAACTCATCAGCAAATAACCCTGCTGCACGGGGTAAAGCAGAAAAGGCGGTAGGAACAGTAAAACTACTAATGAAGAAGTTATTAGCTATAAACAGTACGTATAACTGGGAATTACTCCCGTACTTGGTAGCGAAAATAATGAATCAATCACTATTGCCACGTATAGGAATGAAGCCAGTAGAAATGGTCTATGGCCGGACAAAACTATCGGAAAGTTTTCTAGAGAAAGATATTCTGGCTCCGGCACACCACTCTGTTCTCCGCAGGGAATTAGAGATAGAGGAATTAACTTCCGGTATAGAAAGGGCAACAGAGTTAGCAAAAGAAACATTAAAGGAAATAAGGGAAAGTAAGCATGATTACGAAAATAAGAATAGGATTGATAAGCAGTTTAATGAAGGGGATATAGTTTTTGTTTTAGACAGGTTTTCACTTGAAGGAAGTACAAGGCCTCTGAAAACTAAGTTTTATCCCTCACCATTTGTAGTATTACAGCCACATAAAGCGACTGTATTGATTAAAAGATTGGCAGACGGTTATAAAACACTTTTATCCGTAGAAGATATTAAAAAGTACAAAGGACCGAGTCCTCTTTTCTACGAAGTACCAGAAGAAATACAAAATGTTCTGTTAAATAAATTCAGCGAAATGATCAATTCAGATTTTACCATGATAACAACTAAAGACCCGCTGCCTTTAATTAATATAGACAATGAAGGACTATTTGATGCAGGAAACGATTCTTTTTCTCCAAAGAAAGGGGAAGGGAGTGTAGCCACTCCGAAACTAGAAATACCAGAAGGTAACGAAGTAGGGAATATTTCTGAATCTGATGAAGATGATGACGATGATGCCAAAATTCTAAGGAACCGAAAGGTTCAATTTCCGAAAGAGGTGTAAATATAATACGGCTAGCTTAGGCACTCCAGTTCAGACCACTCTATACTACCAAGTCACTAGTCTATGACCAATCAGTCTCTCTTACATTCTTACTATTAGGAACCAGATTACATTTTTACAGTACCTTTAGTTCCAAACTTTCAGTTTTTACTTTTCTAAACTAGGATCTAATTTCGGGTACATTTCTAGCATTATACAGCGCAACTGAGGGTATACATGATAATGAGGCAGACTCCCCAGTACCCAGAAAAGACAGGGGATGCATGAGCTGACGCTTGTTTGAACTACAATTCGGTACGCTGTATGTAGGATCCGAGTCCGAGGAGTACCATATATTAAGCACTGTACAAGGTTGCCGGTTTTCATCTGGTTAGACCTTCCCAGGAAGCAATGCTACTAGTATAGGATTCCCTGTGGGCTAATGGGGCTCCCAGCTCTGAACAACCTTGTAATTGCTTCAGATAGATAGAGATCAGCCATATTCGGCAAAAGGTATATAGAAAGAGACCACAGGGTCATTCCCAGGCACCCTAAAAATATAAGGAAAATTTTTGACCAAGGTCAAATACAACAACGTGCCGCAAAACTTTCAATTGGCCACTTAAAAAAGAGGTAAAATGGGCCACAAAATACTTAGAAAGACAGATAGAGAATTGAGAATTCTATTGATGATTAATTATAAGATGTGTCTCGTATGAAAATTTAATCGATCCGGATTAATGTAGCCTATAAATCACCGTAAAAGGATAAATCTGAGAAATAGTTATAGCCGATTGATGATGATTAATAATAGGCCGCTCCATACTTTTCCGCAAAAAAACATTCTCAAATTTTTGCATGTGCACAAAAGCATACCCACAGGGGGGATTCTGCCTTGCAAGTGGTGAACGAACTGGTGGGCAGAGGCACAAGGTTTTACAGTACCGGACTGTCTAACCCCAATAAGACCATCGCATGTTTTTGGCACTGCGCAAGAAATCACCGCCATAAACCGCCCTGAGAAAAACTTTGCAAAAATGCACAAATTTCCCCCATTTAAAAACATGGCAATCGGACGAAAGATACAAGGTATGAATCATACGAGAAAAATATTGAAAAACAACTGATTATCTCTAGGCATCTACTGCCGCCACTCTATATCTGTTGAAAATAGATGAACTAATCCTAACCTAGATCGGAACTGATAAGAAACTCTTACTTTAGAAAAATGCGTTTGTAAAACAATGTGAGTTTTATTCAAATCAGGAAATTAAAATACTTACTAGAAGAATAAAAACCCCACAGTGTTGCACAAGTACTTGAAACCCGATTCTTAAAAAAAAAGTATCATACCATACGTTG
>Ga0194119_10008576_pt1 | contig 13997 bp, 16 predicted proteins | sample TA2MahC100mmetaG_FD_148620 | JGI IMG/M metagenome (GOLD analysis project Ga0194119, IMG submission 148620) | Freshwater microbial communities from Lake Tanganyika, Tanzania - TA2015018 Mahale Deep Cast 100m | ecosystem: Environmental > Aquatic > Freshwater > Lake | place: Tanzania: Lake... | reverse complement strand
CGTCGAAGCCGGCCTCATCCAGAATTTCGTTCAGCTTGCTGTAGCACGGATGGCTGGCACTACGCGGCAGTTCGGCCGTGGCCACCCACAGCCACTCCTGCTTGGCCTGCTTCCAGCGTCTTCCCATCGCCATATCCGCATAGACGTCGGAAACATCTCCGGGGTCACCTGTGCTGGACTTTTACCACGCGCTGCTAGGGCCGAGGATGTTCCGTTCCAGATGAACGAACAGCATCCTCATCCGATGCACGCCCAGGATCCTGGCGACCCAGAATCCTCGCGGATTTGCAGAGTCTTGGCCTGGGTGTGCGTCTCGTCTGTCATCTTCCTCCTGGGCGAACCTGTGAATGGCCGGGACGATCCTTGACCCAGACTGCACCGCAAAATCGCGTGTAGTCGCAAAGTGTAGAGCCATCGGCGGCATGCACCAAAAGAGAAACGTTTTCGCAACGCCGTGTGCGATCCGGTCGTGATTTGGCGCCGCGGATCGATTCCCTTGCCCGGCAGCCTCTCGCCGCCAACCCGTCCGCCACTTCGCTTGCCCGTCCCGGCGATCTGGTGTAATGGGATACTCTCAAAGGGCAAGCTTCTATGAAGATTCAGGAGATCCGCGCCTGGGGACTGCGCGGCCGCACGCCCGAGGGTGGCTGGTCGAACGAACTGCAGCCGGAAGATTGCGTCCACACCATCGTTGCCGTACTCACGGACGAAGGCGCCGCCGGTTGGGGCAGCGTATTCACCAGTGAGGATCTGGTGCGCGCGTCGCTGGCCGTGCTGAAGCCGCTCTACACCGGCGAAAACGCACTGGAGCCAGAACGTGTGAGCGAAAAGCTCCACCAGCATACGTTCTGGCAGGGCCGCGGCGGCGCGATTACGCACACCATCTCCGGCATTGACCTGGCGCTGTGGGACCTGCTGGGAAAAAGCACCGCGCAGCCCGTGGGGCGGCTCATCGGCGGGCGTTGCCGCGAGCGCGTGCGCCCGTACGCTTCGCTCCTTATGCGCGAGCCTGAGCGTATGGCGGACGAACTACTGCCCGTCAAAGCGCAAGGCTTCCGCGCTTTCAAAATCGGCTGGGGACCGTTCGGCCGCCGCAACGCCGTGACCGACGAAGCGATCGTGCGCGCGGCGCGCCAAGCCATCGGCGAAGACTCGCTGTTGATGGTGGACGCCGGCGGAAGCGATGCGTACTGGCCCGGCAATTTCAAGTGGGCCATCCGTACGGCGCACATGCTGGCGAACTACGGCGTGCATTGGTTTGAAGAAGCGCTCGATCCGGACGCGCTACAGGATTTCGTTGCGCTGCGCCGCGCCTCGCCCGTGCCCATCTCAGGCGGGGAAGTGTTGACGCGCCGCCAGTCGTTCCAGTCGTGGCTCGAAGCCGGCGCGTTCGATATCGTGCAGCCGGATGTCACCAAGTGCGGCGGCCTCACCGAAGAACGACGCATCGCGCAGATGGCGCGTGACCATGGCGTGCGTTTCATTCCGCACGGCTGGAACACCTGCGTGGGCCTGGCGGCCGATCTGCAACTCGCCTCGGCGTTCCCGGACACCGATCTGGTGGAGTACCTGACGGGCTCGCCGTTTATCGACGGCCTTGCGCAAGGCGGCTGGGAACTCGACCGCGAAGGGTACCTCGCGATTCCCTCGCAGCCGGGCCTCGGCCTCGAAATCAACCGCGCCGCGCTCGCCGAGTTTGCCCGCGTTCCGGTATCCTCATTGCCATGATCACGCGCCGAACGTTCTTCCTCTCCACCGCAACAGCAGTAGCAGCCGCACCAGCACGCAAGCCGAACCTCGTGCTGATTCTCGCCGACGATCTCGGCTACGGCGACCTCGCCTGTTACGGTGGCTCCGTCCCCACGCCCCACATCGACGGCCTTGCGCGCGCCGGCACGCGCTTCACCAACGGCTACGTGTCCGCCGCGGTCTGCAGTCCCTCGCGCGCCGCGCTCCTCACCGGGCTCTATCAACAGCGCTTCGGCCATGAGTTCAACTCCGGCGAAGTGGACCGCGAAGCGAAGATCGGTTTCGGATTGCCGAAGAGTGCAGAGACGCTACCGGCGATGCTGAAAGCTCATGGCTACCGCAGTGCGGCGCTTGGCAAGTGGCACCTCGGTGCGCGCGAAGGCTACCATCCGCTCGACCGCGGGTTCGATGAATTCTACGGCTTCCTGCCCGGCGCCAACAACTTCGTCACCGTCAGAACGCCCAACGCCGTGATCGCCCCGGTGAAGGGCGAAGGCGAGGCCACGCGTCCGGAACGCCAGCACAAGTTGTGGCGCAACCGCGAGACCGTGGAAGACCATGCGCACCTCACCGAAACGCTGGGCGCCGAAGCCGCGGCGTTCATTGAACGCAACCACGCAGCGCCCTTCTTTGTCTATCTCGCCTTCAACGCCGTCCACACCCCGCTCGAGTCCACGGCGAAGTACGTTGACCGCGTGGCCCACATCGCCGCGCCCAAAAAGCGCCTGCTCGCCGCGATGACCATGGCCATGGATGACGCCGTGGGCGTGGTGCTCGACAAGCTGAAAGCCACCGGCCGCGACCGCGACACGCTCGTCGTGTTCCTCAGCGACAACGGCAGCCCCATCGTCACCGGCGCAGGCAGCAACGGCCCGCTGCGCGGCGAAAAAGTCACTTACTACGAAGGCGGCGTGCGCGTGCCGTTTGCCATGCGCTGGCCGGGCCGCATCCGCGCCGGCCGCTTGTTTACCGAGCCCGTGGTCTCGCGCGACGTGGTGCCCACATTCCTGGCCGCCGCCGGCATCTCCGCGCCGCGCCAATTTGACGGCGTGGATCTGCTACCGTTCCTCGAGCGCGGCAGCGGCCGTCCGCATAAGGCGTTGTTCTGGCGCGCGGGCACGGGCCGCGCGGCGCTCGTGGGCCGCTGGAAGTGGATTGAACACACGGCGGGCAACTTCACGGGCCTGTACGATCTCAAGCTCGACCCCGGCGAGCGCACCAACCTCGCCGCCTCGCAGCCTGATCGCGTCCGCAAAATCCATGCCGAGTGGGAGGCCTGGAGCAAGCAAATGGCTGCGCCCGCCTGGCCCGAACGCTCGCGCGACGTAGTAGTGGACGGCCAGCGTCTGCACTGGCAACTCTAAGGTCGAGCGTGGCGGGAGCGCCCATGCGTAACGGCGAAGCGCCTATCGTGCCGTAGGAACCATGGGCGATAGAACAGGAGATAGGTTGCGCCGTCTCTCGCCACTGGTTCTTTGGGCCGCCTTCGGGCTCGCCGGGTACTTCTTTGTGCTGCCCCATCTGCTCACTAACGGCTGGGCTGCTTATATGAAGATGACGGACAAGGCGGAGCAATGCTCCTGGGCCAACACGCTCACCTTCTACTCGTCGCTCGATAAGTTCGACAAGCTCTACACGAAGTACCGGGAAGGGCTGAAGACCGCGGAAGTGGATGAGGCGGCGAGCCTCAAGCGGCTCGAAGCGCCCGGTGCGCGCAGCTTCTGGGCACAGCAAAGGCGACGTGGTGGTGGATTGTGGTGCGCACATTAGCGTGTTCACCTGGAAGGCGCTCGAAGCGGGCGCGGCCAAGGTAATCGCCGTGGAGCCTGATCCGGCGAACCTCGAGTGCCTCCGACGCAACTTTCAAGAAGGAGATTGCGGACGGGTGCGTGGTGCTGGCCGGCGTGGGCGCGTGGAGCAAGCCGGCAAGATGACGTTGAACCTCGGCAACGGCAGCAACACCGGCGTTAACAGCATGGTGGAGAAGGAAAGCGACAAGTCGATTGCAGTGCCAGTGACGACGCTCGATCAATTGGTAAAGGATCTCGGCCTCGCCAAAGTGAACTTCATCAAGATGGACATCGAAGGCGCTGAGCGTGAGGCGCTGGCGGGCGCGCTGGAGACGCTAAAGAAAGATCGCCCTCGCCTGATGCTGGATCTCAATCACCGCACCGACGATTCCACGGCTTTGCCCGCCGTGATCCGCCGCGCGCATGCTGACTATCGCGCCATCTGCGGCCCGTGCCAGATGAATGAACACGGCGTGGCGGAACTGGTGCCACACGTTATTTACTTCGAGTAGGCGCTCTCTGCTAGCCTGAGCGCAGCATGCGAACCGCCGCTCTGGCTGTCCTGTTGCTCTACGCGGCCCTGCGCGCGCAAGACCCGTGGGGCGCGAGAAGGAACGCGTGCTCGGTAACCACCTTGCCGCGGATCTGCGCCGCGAGATGCCGCCGCTGTCAAACGCCTCGCTCCCTGACTACGTGCTATCGGTGGTGCAACGCCTCGGCGCGGTTGAGTACAGCTACGAACTGCTGGACAGCTCCCGCAAGCCGGACGTTACGGAGCCGATGCCGCTTCCGGGCGGGCACATCCTCATCCCCAGCGCCGCATTCCTCGCGGCGGCCGGCGAGGCCGAATTCGCTGCGCTCCTCGCCCACGCCGCAGGCCACCTCGCCGCCTGGCACGCCACGCGCGCGATGAAGAACCCCAGCAACCGCGAGGTGGTTCCGCTGCTGTACCCCGGCAGCCTTCACCAGGATTCGCGCGGCCGAGCCGTAGTGATGATTTCCAGTGCACTCCGCTCGATGCAGGACGAACGCGAACGCGGGGCCGACGCGCGCGCCGTCGAAATTCTCACCCGCGCTGGTTACGACGCTTCCGCCCTGCACACTTATCTGAAGCGTACTCTGGAGGCCGGCGAAGCCCCCACTGCCCCGCGCCTCGCCTAACTCCCCTCTCTTGCCACCGGCTCGGGCACCGTGACCACCTCGGCATTCATCGGCGCACAGGACGCCTTGCGCGCGCTGCAGCAGCCCCCGCCGCCAACACGAGCGCACCGCGAAGCTCCCACACTGCGCCGCAGTCCGGCACGGCAGTAGCGGCCCGAAGGCCGCGCTGTCCCGTGATACACTCCAGCGTCATGCGGTCCCTCGTCGCGCTCGTCGCCCTTGCTCCCGTGCTCTTCGCCGCCCATCCCGGCCCCCGGGCAAAATCGTCAACGGCCTTGAGCGCCTCCTATACGTCACCAACAAGTCCGGCATGAGTGTCTACTACATCAACGACGGCCACCGCCACCTCCGCGATATTGCGCTTCCCGATACCGGCATCTACAAAGGCATCTCGGCCAGCGTGCAACTCGGCCACCTGCAACTGACCTCGAACCTCAAAGACGACATCCTCGCCGTCGATCTCGCCACCGACTAAGTGGTCTGGAAAAAGCCTTACGAAAAACTCTACCCCGATAGCCAAGCCATCACGCCCGACGGCAAAACCCTCTACGTGCCGCTACGCGCCATCGATAGCTGGGCCATTATCGACGCGGCGACGGGCAACGAAACGGGCCGCATCAAAGTCGCGCATGGCGAGAACTACAAGCCCGGCAACCACCCGATCGGAGGCATGGGCCCACACAACACGTGGATGAACCCGGCGGGAACGCGCGTCTACTTTGAAGTGCTCACGGAGCCGTGGGTGTGGGTGGCCGACACGAAAACCAATCAGCTTCGAGGCAAGGTCGGCCCGTTCGGCAAAGGCATCCGCCCGTTCTGCGTCGACGGCAAAGAGCGTTACGTCTACGCCAACGTCGACTGGCTCCTTGGCTTTGAAGTGGGCACCGTGAAAGACGCCGCGACCGGCAAGTGGGGCGGCAAGATGCTGCATCGCGTAGAGCATCAAACCCCTGCCGCGCGCCTCGCGCAGATCCCCAATCCGCCCGCGCGCAAGCCGCACTCCACGCCCAGCCACGGCATCAACATTACGCCGGACCAGAAAGAGGTCTGGTTCGTCGACGTCGTCTACGGCTACCTCTACGTCTTTGACGTCACCAAGATGCCGCCGCGCCACGTGGCCGACATCCCGCTATTCAAAGACCCGGCCGAGCAGCCGCACCCGGGCTGGGTGTCCTTCAGTATCGATGGCGCCTACGCATACCCGGACGGCGGCGCGGTGATCGACGCGCGCACCAAGCAAGTGGTGGCGCGCATCCCCACCAGCGAAAAACTCATTGAGATCGATTTCCGCAACGGCAAACCGGTTAGAGCAGGTCACCGCTAGCCTAGAGTAGCGAGATCTCGGTCATGGCGAACCTCGACCGGGTGGACGCGCAATCGGACGAACTGATCAGCAAGACCTCCCACAGGCCAAGCCCTTCCTGGGGTGCTTTTCTTATTTCCATGTCATCGTCCCCGCCCGCCTTGCGCTTGTCGTGGTGAAGGCCCAACACCATGTCAACCGCACCCATCGCCATCATCCCCCAGACGACGCCGTTCCCGTACACCAACCGCCGCCGCCCAGGGCAACTCCCTGAAACCCTGAACGCGGTGGCGGAGTTTGCCGCCGCGGGGCGGCCGGCGGCCTGCGTCGACACGCTGCGCTTCGGCCTCAGCCGCGCGCGCGCCGAGGCCGCGTCGCCCGAGGCATGGAAGGCAGACATCGACCGCCACGTCCGCGCGCACCCAGCGGTCCCCGTCGCGCTTGAAAACCCCTTCGTCGCGCCCTGCTACAACAAGCCCCGCGGCTATGCCGGCGATGCTGTCATGCTCGACTTCATTTACCGCCACGCCGCCAACCGCGCGCTCGTCAATCAGGCCACGCCGCGCGGACGCGAGCGGATGGCCATCACGCTCACCACGCCCGCGCCGCGCGCCGTGCGTAACCGCTGCCGCCTGCTCGCCGACGAGGTCGACGCCGTGTGCCTCCGCAATCCGCGCGCTGAGATTCTCTCCATCGCCTGCGGGCACCTGCGCGAAGCCGAACACAGCACCGCACTCGCCGCACGCACCTTCGGCCGCTTCGTCGCGCTCGATCAGGACGCCGATAGCCTCGCGCTCATCCAACGCGACTACGGCGCCGCGCTCGGCATCGACACCACGCCCGGCTCGGTGAAAACCGTCATTGCCCCGGGGGCGCGCGCGACCTCGGCCAATTCCACTTCATCTACGCTCCGGGCCTCTACGACTACCTCAGTGACCGTGTGGGCGCGCGTCTTCTCGCCAGCATGTTCGCCATGCTCAAGCCCGGCGGCAAGGTCTGGATCGCGAACTTCGCGCCCAACATCGCCGACGTGGGCTTCATGGAAGCGATCATGGACTGGTTGGCTGAGTTACCGTGACGCAGCCGGCATGCGCGCGATGGCTGCTGACGGGCTCTCCGATGTGGCCGCGCAGGTGGCGTCTATCCGCACGTTCTAGGAAGTGGAAGAAAACATGGTCTTCCTTGAGGCGGTGAAGGCGTGAGCCTGCGGTGGCGTGAACTCATCGAGAAGATCCGGCCCGCACGTACGGCGGGCGCGTGGAAGCCCGCCGCGCTGTGGCTCGCGTTGCTCGCGGCGGCGCAGTGGTGGTGGCTGCAAGCCGCGCTCGCCATCGCCTCCGGCATCGCCATCGCGCGGCTGTTCCTCATCGGGCACAACGCCTGCCACGGCGCGTTCTTCCCGGCCTCGGTGCGTTGGGCGAATTCCATCGCTGGGCGCATCGTGTTTCTGCCGTCGCTCACGCCGTACTCTTCGTGGGAGCTCGGGCACAACACGCCACGGCTTCACGAATCTGCGCGGGAAAAACTATGTCTACACGCCGTTCTCGAAAGCCGAGTACGACGCGCTGCCCGCGTGGCGCCGGCTGCTGGAGAGCGTCCACCGCCATCCGCTGGGCCCGGGGCTGCATTACGGCATCCAGGTCTGGTGGAAGCGCCTGTGGTTCCCGCGCGAGCTGACGGCGTGCCCCATTTGCCTATGGGATTCGCTGCTCACGCTCGCCTTCCTCACCGCGCAGATCGCCATCGTGACCGCCGTAGCGCGCACCACCGGGCAGCATCCGGCCGCGCTCGCCGCGTGGGCCATCGTGCTGCCGTTTGCCGTGTGGAATTTTGTGGTGGGCTTTGTCACCTATCAGCAACACACCTACCCTACCGTGGTCTGGTACGCAGACCGCCGCGAGCGGGACCCGGTGACGGCGCAGGTGCACGGTACCGTGCATGTGGTGTTCCCCGCGCCGGTGGGAACGCTGCTTGGCAACATCATGGAGCACACGGCGCATCATATTGACGTGGCCATTCCGCTGTTCGATCTGCCCGAGGCGCAGCGCCGCGTGGAGTACGAATTTCCAGATGGCGTGAAGGTGGTGCGCTGGTCGCTTCGCTACTATCTAGATTGCTGCCGCCAGTGCAAACTCTTCGACTACTCCACCCGCACGTGGACCGGCTTTAGTGGCTGCTGAGCGGGCCAACTCCCTGCCTTTGACCCATCCAGCCGCTCTGGAAATCACCGGGGAACGTTGTAGCGAAAGCTAAACTGCAGCCGTACCTGATTACCCTTGAACTCTGCCGGTAGCGGCGGAAACGGGTTCGAAGCACTGATGCCGGCCACCGCCGCGCGGTCCAGCGCATCGGCGCCGCTGCCAGACGCAATCACCAGCTTCGGCACGGAGCCATCGCGGTTAATCGCAAACTGAATCAGCACACGGCCCTTTCGGCCGAAGCGGACACTTTCGGGCATCACGGCGAACCAGTTGCGGCGCACCGAAGAAAGAATGCGAATGAGGTAAGGCTTGAAGTCGACGCCTTGCGTGTCGCTCAGCAACTCGAGCGCACTCGCATTGCGCGTGGACGACGCGGGGTTGTTCAGCGAAGCGCCGAGTCCGCCCAGACCTTCGCCGAGGTCGCCTACCATCAGCCCGCCTCCACCGCCCCGCGCCACTTCGCGCGCCACATCCTCCACGGAAGAGCGCACAGGCATGGGCACGCGGCCTTGCGTGGTGCCGGAGTTTTGCGGCAGGCCCTGGAAGCCGCCCGGTTTTTCAAAGGCGATCTTCGGCTTCTCTTCCGGCTGAATCTGCACAGGCACCTGGATGGGCGGGGGCGCGGCGTTGATGGTGCCGACGCCCGGCATCGTGCGCGCTAACACGTCCCCGGTTTGCGTGGGGCCCACTTCCAGCTTGGGTGCTTCAATCAGCGGCTTGGGCGCGGGCGGCGCAGCGGCGGCCGAGACGTCAAACTTCTTGGGCGGCGCGGCAGGTTGCGTCATGCCGGGGCGCACGGGCGGCGGCGGCGCAGCGGGCGTGGGTTTGCTCAGCAGGTTTGAGAGGCTTACTTCGTCCACAGGCTTGGCCGGGTTCTGCATCTTTTGCGTCAACTGAGGCGGGGGCGGGGCAATGAGTGGCGTGGCCCGTTGCAGGTCCAATGTGATTTGCGGCGCCGAACGGCTGGTGGCGAGCTGCGGCGCCCATGGCACGACCACGGCCAGCAAAGCGATGAAAGCGTGCACCAGGAGTGAGCCGCCCGCGGCATACCAGGGGCGATTGGGTTGCCGCCCTAGCAAGGAAGACGAGGCGTCTTCCAGCAGTTGGAATGGCGGTGGTGAAGGCTCGGTCGTCATACGCGCCCGGAATTGGCGGCGAGAGCCTGGGCCACAACGGCCCCGTGCTCCGCAATCTTAGCAAGGACGTCATGACACACCCGCAGCGCGCGCGTGGCCTCAGGGCCGCCGGCGCGCGGAGCCTGACGTGTGCGCACGCTCGCTTCGAACGCTTCCCACTGGGTCACCAGCGGCTCTTTCTTTTCCGCCGTAAGCGGCTGGAAACCGATCTGCTGGCTGTCGTCCACCGTGAAGGCCACGCCGTCTTGCCGCGTGTAGTCCACGGATATATATTGATGCGGCTGGAACAGTCTCAGTTTCCTCACCTTTTCGGTGGAGACGCGGCTGGCGGTGAGATTGGCAATGCAGCCGCCGGGGAAGGCGAGGCGCACGTTGGCGATGTCCACCTTCTGCGACAGGATGCGTACGCCCGCCGCGCGCACTTCTTCGGGGAGTTTTCCCACGGCGGCAAGAATGATGTCGACGTCGTGGATCATGAGATCCAGCACCACGTCCACATCGAGGCAGCGCGGGGTGAATAGGCTGAGGCGGTGGATCTCAAAGAATAGCGGGACGGTGAGGATGCGTTCGAGCGCGATCACAGCGGGGTTGAAGCGTTCGAGATGCCCCACTTGCAGGATGCGGCCGCAGCGGGCGGCGGTGGCAGTGAGCGCTTCGGCTTCGTCCACGGTGATGGCGATGGGTTTCTCAACAAGGACGTCGACGCCGGCTTCCATCAGTCCCGCGGCGATTTCGGCGTGCGTAGTGGTGGGCGTGGCGATGACGGCGGCGTCGATTTTGCCGATGACGGCGCGCCAGTCGGTGAAGTCTGCGCGCGAGGGGTCGGCGTCCACGGTGGCGGTGAGTTCGGCGGTGGCCGACTGGCGGATCACACGGATGTGGTTCTGGCCGAAGCTTCCGCAGCCGATCACGGCCGCGCGGAGTTTGTCACTCATGTCCCCCCCCTCTCATTCCGCCACCACGCAAATCGCTGCCGCGTTGGCCGCCTCGATCATCTCGGCGCGGTCCAGCAACAGCGTCCGCCCGGCGTCCACCGCCAGGATGCTCGCGCCCGTCTCGCGCATCACCGCAATCGTCCCTGGACCCGCCACCGGCACATCGAACAACAGGTGCCCGCGGCGCTGCGAGCCCTTCACCAGCGTCAGCCGCTGCCCCGGTGCCAGGCTCGCCGCACGGCGGAGCATCGCATCCGTGCCTTCCATCGCCTCCAGCGCTACACACGCGCGGCTCGCAATCGCCACGCTTTGGCCGAGATCGAAGGCCGAAAGCGCCGCCGCGATGCGCCGCCCGTAGCGCACTTCCTTCTCTTCCTCTTCCGTTGGCTTGCGGCGCGTGAGCACGCCGGCTTCGGCCAGGAGCGGCTTCAGCAGGCTCGTGGAGTCCACCACCTCAATCCCTTCGTCCGCCAGCACCTTGATCACGCCGCTGATGAGCGCGTCGGTGTTGCGCTCCTCGAGCGACATCAGAAGCTTGGCCAGCCGCCAATCGGGCCGGAGCGACGAGAAGATATTGACGTGCTTCACCTGCCCGCACATCATCACCTGCCGTGCGCCGGCGCGCTTCAGGATATCGATGAGCTTGCTGAGTTCGGCCACCGTGATCCAGTGCACCGGGTTCGGCGCGGCATGGCGTTCGAGGTCCGGCGGCGCTTCGTCTTTGATGGCGATCACCACCACTTCGTCACCCAGCTTGCGCGCTTCGTCGAGCGCCAGAATCGGAAAGCGCCCGTTGCCGGCAATCAGCCCGTAGGTCACTTGATGAACCCGCGCTCGGAGCGCTCAATGAATTCGATGAGCTGATCGATTTCGGACGACTGCGGAACCTCGGCTCGGATGCGCTCAATCGCGGCCGCGAGTTGCCCTTCGGTGCGCAGAATGCGGAAGGCCTTGTTGATGGCCTCGATCGCTTCGGGCGCAAAGCCGCGGCGTTCGAGCCCCACTGAGTTGGCGCGGTACATCTTTGCTTCGCGTTCTTCCGACACCATGGCAAACGGCATCACGTCGCGCGTGATGACCACATAGCCGCCGATGATGGAACTCGCGCCCACGCGGCAGAACTGGTGCACGCCGACGAACGCACTCACACGCGCGTGGTCGCCGATCGCGACGTGCCCGCCGAGCGTAGCGCCGTGGCCGAGCACCACATGGTTCCCTACCTGGCAATCGTGCGCAACGTGCGCGTAGGCCATGAGCAAATTGTGATCGCCCACGCGTGTGACCGCGCCGCCGCCGCGCGTGCCGCGATGTACAGTGACAAACTCGCGGATCAGGTTGTGGCTGCCGATGATCGTCTCAGCGTCTTCGCCCTGATACTTGAGATCCTGCGAAGCCACGCCAATCGAAGAGAACGGGTAGAACAGGTTGTCCTCTCCGATGGTGGTGGGGCCCTCAACGAAGTTGTGGCCTTTCAGCACCGTCCGTGCACCGATCGAGACACGCGCGCCGACCACGCAGAACGGACCGATGCTGGCCGACGCGTCGACGTGCGCCGCCGGGTCGACAATCGCCGTCGCGTGAATCGCCATACTGCTGCTGCCGGGGACGCTTTCCTACGCCTCGGCGCCGGGCTGGTCGCGCTTGTCGCGCAGCACGCACATCAGCGCGGCTTCGGCCACTTTCTGGCCGTCGACTATGGCGATGCCGGTCATTTTCGCGCGTGTGGGGCGCAGGTGCACCATCGTGATTTCCAGGCGCATCTGGTCGCCGGGCCGCACGGGCCGGATGAATTTGGCTTCCTCGACCTTGGCAAGCATCACGACCTTGTGCTTGCGGTCCTCCATGTTGTGCATCACCATCACGCCGGCCACTTGCGCCAGCGCTTCCACGATCAGCACGCCGGGAAACACCGGATTGTCTGGAAAGTGACCCGTGAAACACGGCTCATTCACCGTGACGTTCTTGATGCCGACGATCTGCGTTTCGGTGAGCGATTCAATCCGGTCCACCAATAGAAACGGGTACCGGTGCGGGAGGACATCGAGGATACCCTGAATGTCGAGAAAGGACATGAGTAGCTATCATTATAGCAGCCGCACTCTCATGGAACTTTCCGTCAATCGTCTCTTCTCTTACCTCGAACAACAACTGCCGGCCATGAAGGCCACGCTCCGCGAACTGGTGGAATGCGAATCGCCGAGCGATGACCCGGCGGCGATTGCACGTTTTGTGGAGTTGTTCTCCGCGCACGTGTCTGCCGGTGGTTTAACCGAGTGCCGCGTGACGCCCGGGCGCAACGGCTTCGGACCGCACTTGCAATGCGAGTTCAAGTTGCCCGCGCCGAAGAAGCGCAAGGCGGGGCAGATTCTCGGGCTCGGCCATAGCGACACGGTTTGGCCCATGGGCACGCTCGCGCGCATGCCTTGGCGTGAGGCCGACGGGCGGCTGTGGGGACCGGGCGTGCTGGACATGAAAGCGGGCCTCTTGTTCTTCGTCTATGCAATGCGCGCGCTGCGTGATCTGGACATTCCGGTGGCGCGCAAAGTGATGCTGCAGATCGTGTCGGATGAGGAAGTGGGGAGCCACTCCTCGCGCGCGTTGACTGAGCGCGAGGCGCTCAAGAGCGCCGCCGTGTTGGTGCTGGAGCCGGGCACAGGCCTCACTGGCAAGCTGAAGACCGCGCGGAAAGGTGTCGGCGGTTTAACGGTTAAGGTAGCGGGCAAGGCGTCGCACGCGGGCGTCGACTTCGCGGCGGGTGCAAGCGCGATTGATGAACTCGCGTGGCAGATTGAGAAGATCCGCACGTTCACGAATCTCGATCGCGGCATCACTGTCAACACCGGCGTCATCAGCGGCGGTACGCGCAGCAACGTGGTAGCGGCTGAGGCGAAGGCGCAGGTGGACTTCCGCATTCCGCGCCTGCGTGACTGGCCGGTGCTGGAACGTAAGTTCGCCGCGCTGCGTGCGCGCGACAAGCGCTGTACGGTGACGCTCACTGGGGAGTTGAACCGTCCACCGATGGAGCGCACGCGCGAGATCGCCGCGCTGTTTCGCACGGCGCAGCAACTAGCGAAGGCGTGCGGCGTGGCGCTGGAGGAGTCCGCCACCGGCGGCGGCTCAGACGGCAACTTCTCGGCCGCGCTCGGCATCCCGACGCTGGACGGCCTCGGCGCGGTGGGCGAAGGCGCACACGCACCGCACGAGAGCATTCTGGTGGATCGTATGGCGGATCGGGCGGCGGTGCTGGCGGGGTTGGTGGCGACGATTTAGCGGCATGCGTTAAGTGACCCACGCCGTCTATGGCAAACCGCTGCCGTCCGCAATCGACTTCATTGTGCCCAATGGCAAGATGCGTCCGCGGTGATAGGGCACGATTACTTGGCGGCCGCTCGAAGCGTTGCGCCATTTCTGGTGGCTCCCAGATTGGCTAACCAGCTCGAACCCGTTCCTCCGAAGAACACGAATCACTTGGTCCGCATCTAGTCGAGGGAGCCCGCGTTCAGCCAATCACAACCTCTGCCAGCGTTGCGTTGTCCGGCAGTTTGATCTCGGTGGGAGCGAGGTACAGCCGAATCGCTTCCTCAATATTGGCTCGAGGGCTCTGGTGCAAACCCGCCGAGATGAGAGAAAATGACGCAATGCCCTCCTTCGTTCCGGTCGAAGAATTGTTCGCTGGTCGCCACTTCGACGCGGAGATTGTGGTGTTGTGCGTGCGGTGGTAC
>Ga0194119_10008560_pt1 | contig 14016 bp, 11 predicted proteins | sample TA2MahC100mmetaG_FD_148620 | JGI IMG/M metagenome (GOLD analysis project Ga0194119, IMG submission 148620) | Freshwater microbial communities from Lake Tanganyika, Tanzania - TA2015018 Mahale Deep Cast 100m | ecosystem: Environmental > Aquatic > Freshwater > Lake | place: Tanzania: Lake... | reverse complement strand
TTGCAAGAGAGCTGAAAGGGCTGGTTTTGTTTGTCACCCATTGGGTGCTGTCCTCCGCAGGGGTCTTCACTGCCTTCAAACCCTTATGGATATTAATGCGGACGAGCATCCGAGAGACTCGCACGCGCGGCTCAAAACGGAAATGTGGGATCGATGCGGACGAGCATCCGGGGGACCAGCGCGCATGCTGCAAAACGGGAATGTGGGATGATTGCGTTCAATGTTGACTCGAAGAAGAGCCATCTTGGCTCCTACCGGCGCGCTGCTGGGGGCCGCTGGCGCGCGATCCGCCAACCGCGCATACGGCACGATTTTCAACAACGACTCGAACAACATCCTTCACGCCAGTTCCGGACCCGGCACGTCCGTCGAAGAGTACAAACGGGCGCTGAACCAGATCCTCGACGCAAGACCGGGCATCTTCGCGCAGGATGTCGGCGACCCGGACACGGTCTACTACCGCACCCAAGTCGCTACGAACGCCGCCAAGTACGGCGCCGAGGTGGTCATGAAGGTATGGCCCAAGTCCGAGCCCGAGAAAGCGAATCGGGACTCCGCCGCGTTGAACAAACTCCTGGAACTCGGAACTGATCCCCTGGCGATCACCATCGAGGAGTGCCGCCGGAGAAACGTGCTGGCCGTGGCAAGCTATCGGATGAACGCCGAGGATTTCAAACGGGGCCAACTGGACCGGTCCGACTTCGGGCGCGCTCACAAGCACCTCGCGATCCCAGGCGCCAACTGTCTCGACTGGGCGCACCCGGAAGTGTACGCGCATCGCATGTCCATCTTCCGGGAAGTGGCTGACAACTACGACATCGACGGAATCGAGTTCGATTTCCGCCGATGGACCCACATGATTTCGGATCCGCTGAACAACCATCCGGTTCTCACCAGACTGGTTGCGGAGACCCGTCGGATGCTCGACGATGCATCCAGGCGCAAGAAGCGGAAGAACATGATCTTGGGCGTGCGCGTAGGACCGTCCATCGCCGATCCGCCGGGCTCCGAGTATGCTGGCGGCAACGTCAAGAACGACATCTCTTGCCGCGAACTCGGCCTGGACGTGAAAACGTGGATCGAGAACGAGTACGTCGACTACGTTTCGCCTTCGCTGTTCTGGCCCCGCTGGCCGGGCATCCCCAAGACCAGGGAGTTCGCCGCGTTGGCGAAGGGCCACCGCGTAGGAATCTATCCGACTCTATTCCCGATGCCCAAATGGCTGGACGAGGACCAAAGGCCGGACAAGGCCATCGAACCGGGCAACACGGAGCGGTTGAGGCGTTATAAGGATGAGCTCACGGCCGCCGCGCTTGCCATGTACGAGGATGGGGCCGATGGAATCAGCACTTTCAACTGGTATTTCCATCTCCACTTTAGCAAGATGCCGGTGCAGTGGCAGGCATACTATGGCTACGGAATGGGCGCCTCCGCGGTCCAGAAGCACGTCCTTTCCATCATGGGCAAACCTGAGGTTCTGCGGGACTACCGTAAGCGGGCCCGGTTCTTCTAGCCTCCGCGACAGGGCAGTCCCGCCGGGCTGTATCACTGCTCGTGTGGTATCCTTCCTCGCGATGCGCCGCAGAGACTTGTATACATTCGGAGCCGCGCTTTGGGCCCCTCCCGCGGAGGCGGCCCCGATCTCGGATGCCGGCTTCCGGCGGGAAGTGAAGGCGGCCAAGCCGTACCGGAAACCGCGAGGCATCCGCAACGGTTTCGACGGCAACCACATGAATCAGGTGATGGTGGTGGAGCGCTCGCCGGCGATTCGCGTGAAGCTCGAAATGGCGGGTAAGCCCCAGGCAGCGCAACTTCCCGACGGCACAGTCGTGGTGGCTGGCTTCATCGAACCGCCCGTGCACAAGGAGTCGCGCTGCACGCTGCAGTACTCCACCGATAACGGCGCCACATTCAGCGAACCTCGCGTACTCGAAATGGAAGGGAGGGCGAACGGCTTTCGCTGCTTGAAGGACGGCACTCTCTTATTGGGCCACGGCGGGGCCAGGCAAGGGATCAGCCGGTCGACCGACGGCGGAAAGACCTGGTCGACATTCTACATTCCGAGCGACATCGTTCCGGGGGACAAGGATCTTCGGCTGGGCGAGTGCCACGGGCCTGTCGAACTGGCCGATGGCACGCTGGCCGTACATTTGGCGCGAACGGTGGGCCACTACGAATGGGCAGCGTACCTGATCCGCTCGAAGGATGGCGGGCGGACCTGGGGAGATCAGACGCGCGTGCCCACCGAGACCGATTCCGATGAGATCAGCTATGAACGCCTTCCGAACGGGCGCATCCTCGGGATCACTCGCTCAAGCGCGGCGATCATCAAGCGTGATCACCTCGAGGATGTAGTGCCTGGCGGACGGGAAGCGATCCTCGGCTCGGAAGCCGGCGACGCGCCCTACAGTTTCTACTCAGACGACGGCGGCAGAAAGTGGTCGAAACCCAAGCCCACCGGTCTCGGGGTACTGCAGGCGGCGGGCGCATATCCGCTTCTGCTGCGCGACGGCCGCCTACTGCTGCTCTACGGCAACCGCTTCTTTCCCCACGGCACGCAGGCCGTGGCGAGCCGCGATGGAGGGCTCACATGGGATATCGATCACCCGATTCTGCTTTCCTGGCACAGTTGGTCCGGCTATTGCGGGCATCCCCGGTCGGTTCAACTGCGCGACGGAACGATCCTCACCGGTTACTACACTCACCGCATCGACACCGACGGGGACGGTCCGGCAGATACGGCGCGCAACGCGCCCACCCCGCGGCACAATCGTGAGTGTACAGGTGAAGTGGTCCGGTGGCGCGTTCCGGACAACTGGCCCCCTCGCCGGCGCGGATGAGGAACATACAATGCGATCGAATGCTTTGTTGGCCCTTCACTTCGCGGCATTCTCGCTTCTGGCCGAGCCCATAACCATTCGCAACTCAAGCCGCCCTGGAATCGCTTCGATCGACGCGGAGCGAATCCCGGTTGGCGTCATCGGCGACTACAAGGCGTGCATCGCCCAGTCGCCGTCCGGCGAGCTTTTGCTGGTGGCATTTCACCAATACCAGTTGCCCAAGAAGAAGTACTACGAAGACATGTTGCTGTTCCGGTCACAAGACGGCGGCAAGACGTGGTCGAAGCCGGAGACGCTCGGCCTGCTCGGACGTGAGCCATATCTTACGATTCTCGGCGACGGCACGATTTTCATAACAGTCCATCTGTTAGCCAACGATGTCCGCAACAAGGATGGATACACATACAGCTTTGTGCACCGCTCCGGCGATGGCGGCAGAACGTGGACAACCACGCGCATCGGGCCCGAGGGATTCGCGACTCCAGCGGAAACGCAGATCACGCGAAATGTTCTGGAACTCGCCGATGGATCGCTGGTGCTTGGAGCCTCTGACAATCGCGGAACGGACTACCTCTGGAGATCACGCGATCGCGGGCGCACTTGGAACAAGGCGGGCAAGGCCAAAGCCCTCGACTTCGAAAGTAAGTACCATTTCTTCGGCGAAGCGCAGTTGTACCGGCACAAGAGCGGAAAGCTGCTCGGCTTGATTCGCGTCGACAGCAAGGAGTTCCCGATTCCGAACAAGCAACTCGGTTCGTGGATGAAGGGCTTCAACGACAACCAGGATCACCTTCTTCTCTACGAATCCTCCGATCAGGGCAAAACGTTCCGGCGGCTCAGCCACTTCACGGACTATGGCGAGATCTATCCATCGGTGATCCGCCTGCACGATGGGCGCCTGCTCATGACGTTCACTGTGCGGTCCATGAAACCTCCGCTGGGCGTGCACGCCGTGCTAGGGCGCGAGACCGCGGCAGGAATCGAGTTCGACTTCGACCAGGACCGGTTCGTCATCGACGCCAAGACGCCCTCCGACAAGCCAAGCGGGGGAGGGTTTGGCCGTACCGTGCAGTTGAAGGACGGAACCCTGGTAACGAGCTTGTCGTGGCGCGGAAGCGATGGCGAGACGCGCCTCGAAGTGGTTCGCTGGAAGCTGCCGTGAGAGGCGGGGACGGAGGCCACGGAGCGATCGCGCGCCATTGAGCGCGGGGTTTGCCCCCGGCTCGAAATCATGTCACACTGACGGCGTACAGCAAAGTATACAAATGCCGAGGAGGTTCGAAGTGAGAAACGTGATTCGTGTCGCTATTGCTCTCTTTGCCGGGTTGGGCGCAACCGGTCAGACCATCCAGGGCGATTTGACGGGTACGGTCCGCGACCCCTCGGGCGCGCCAGTTCCGGGCGTGAAGGTGACGGTTGTCAACGAGACCAACGGCGCCACTCGCATCCTCAACACTGGCGACAGCGGCGACTACCGCGCGATAGGATTCTTCGTCGGGTCATACCGGGTGGAGTTCGAGAAGACAGGATTCAAGAAGAAGGCGGTTCCCGGAGTGCGGGTGGAACCGGCTACGCTGCGCCGCGTGGATGTCGACATGCAAGTGGGCGACTTAGCGGAGTCAGTAGAGGTACGGGGCGACGCCGCGCCGGTGGTACAAACGGAAGGGACGACCATCAACTACGGTCTGCCGCGAGTCGCGCTGGACCGCAAACTGTCCGACAATACGCGATCCGGGTGGGCCATGGACGTACTGATGTGGTCGCCGGGATCGGCTGGTGGACGCAATGGGCTCTTCCTCTACGGCGGCAATAGCGGAGGCGTTACCGAAGTGAGCATGGAAGGGGCGCAGCAGTCGATCTCGCTGTTCACGCCGCCCACCGCGCAAGAGGAACTTACTGTCATCAGCGGCAACGCGCCGGCCGAGTTTGCGCGCGCCACCAACGTCAACGTAACTTTCAAGAGCGGCACTAACGAGCTGCACGGCGACTACACCGTTACCCTGGCGAACCCGTGTTTGAACGCGGTCCACACGCCGTTTTTCCGGGGCGCCCGGGCGCCGTGCTTCCCGCAGTGGCGGCACAACTTCGGCGTAGGCGGCCCGACGTGGCTCCCGAAGATCTACAACGGGAAAAACAAGACCTTCTAATATTTCAACTACAGCCGTCCAAGGCCCTCCGACATCGTAGGCAACTTCGTCAAGACGGTTCCCACCGCGCGGATGCGCCAGGGCGACTACACCGCGTTTCCGCAGAAGCCGCGTGATCCGGTCAACGGGCAGCCCTTTCCGAACGCGGTGATTCCCGCCAACCGCATCAGCCCGGTGGCTATGAATGTGATGAGAGATTTTTACAGCACTTACAGCTACATTGGCGATCCGAACAGCGTGGTGAACAACGCCGCCTTCACCGATTCGTTCCGTAGCGACGAGAAGCGTTGGGTTTTGAAATTCGATCAAAACATCGGGACCAGAAACTTCCTCGCGTTTACATATCAGGGACAGCGGCGTCTGGGCGCGCAGAGCACACAGGTGAGCGCGGGCAATCAATGGGACGCGCCCTACTCTCAGACTTTCCCCGAGAACCGTTGGATCCTCGCCGACACGCACACCTTCGGTCCGGCAATCGTGAATCAGGCGCGATTCTCGGTGACGCGCATCCTATCGACGCTTACTCCCCGCCTGCGCGCGACGCCGGGCAAGGTCACCGGTTCGGAACCAGAAGCGGTTGGCGCCGACATCCTGCAGCGATGGGGCATTCAAGGTGTTCCCATCACCGCGCTTCGAGGCTATCCGAATCTGAGCATCACGAACTGGCAGTCGGGCGTGATTCAGCAATCCTTCAACGCGGACACGCGGTATCAGTTCAGCGACACCGTGAACTACATCCGCGGGGCGCACGCTTTCAAGACGGGCTTTTCGTTCATCAAAATTCTTGAGGACAGTCTGTTCAACCCCGGATTCGGAACATTCGGATTCGACGGGCGTTTCGCCGGCGAACCCTTCGCCGATTTCCTGCTGGGACTTCCCGGCACGTTTTCGCGGACCACGCCGCGCCCCACCATCGCACGGCGTGGATTCGAATGGGGAGGATTCTTCCAGGACGACTGGAAGGTCACGCCCAAGCTGACCCTGAACCTCGGCGTCCGCTGGACCCGCTTCGAGGCATCGCGTGACAAGAACGGACTCTTCTTCAACTTCGATCTGCCTACGGGCCGAATCGTGGTGCCTGACCAGAAGGCGGTATCGAACGTCAGCCCCTTCTGGAACCCGGCGGCTCCGGTGGTCACCGCCGATGCAGCGAACTATCCATCTAACCTGGCCAAGTCGAACTCTCGCTTCCTGCCGCGATTCGGTTTCGCCTACCGGCCCACAGGCAGTGGATCGTTCGTCTTCCGAGGCGGCTACGGAGTCTACACCGGACTGTTCCGATGGGCCGCGCTGCAGACCGGCGGACCGTTCGCCGTGACCGACGCGTTCCTCAACCCTGCCGTGCCAGCCGCCGGCGGCGTGCCTCAGTTCGCCTTCCCCGCTCCGTTTCCCGCAGTCACCCGAGTGGCGGGCGTCGCCACCGGAAACAGCGTGAGCACGGATTTCCGCCCCGAGTATGTCCAGCAGTGGAACCTCACGGTGGAGAAAGCGGTCTTCCGCGATTGGGGCGCGCGCATTTCCTACATCGGTAACGTCAGCCGGCAACTCGGCCTGCAGTACAACGCCAACACGCCGCGTCTGAGCACGGAAGCATTCAGTCAAAACAGGCGCCCTTTCCCGGCGTTCCAGAACATCACGCGAATCGAGAATGGCGGCTTTGACAAGTACAACGCGCTCCAGGCGGCTTTGACGCATCGGTGGAAGAATGGCCTGTATCTACAGGTCTACTACGCTGAACAGCGCTCTTCCAACGACCTGGGAAATGGAACCAACACCTCGCGCGACACCGCCCCCGCCACCACCATCGACTATGCCTACGATCGCGCCCGAGACAGCGCGCGCAGCAGTTTCTGGCCGTACCACGATTTCCTGATCAATACCGTGTACGACCTGCCGTTCGGAACCAAGCGCAAGTTCGGCTCATCGTGGAAGGATCGAGGCGCGGCGGGCAAAATACTGAATGGCGTCGCCGGCGGATGGAGCTTCTCAGGTGTCTTCAACTGGCATTCCGGAAACTTCGCCACGCCCGTCTACAACGGCGTGGACCCGGGCGGAATCGGGCAGTTCACTGGCCGGCCGGACCTGACTCCGGGATGCAATCCCAACAAACGATTCAGCCCCCTCTACAGCACCGGCGTATGGTGGGATCCTTCGTGCTTCACGGTTCCGCGCGCGGGCACGATTGGCAATGCGCCGAACAATGTCCTGGAGGGTCCGGGAATGTGGGTGCTCACCACCAATCCCTATAAGGACTTCGCCTTCGGCAGTGAGCGTTACAAACTAAGATTCGGCGCCCAGATGTACAATTTGCTGAATCACGCCGTCTACGATATTGCCGCGACCGGCGATTTCCGCAACCCCAACGGCCCGCGATTGGTGGACGGTGTCTTCGTGCGGCGCGGAACAGAGGGTAATCGTGGGCGTCAGATCATCCTGATGGCGGCTTTCCTGTTCTAATTTAGCTGGCTCACAATGGGGCGAATGAGACTGCTGCCGGCCCCGTGCTGGATGCTCACCGCTAACACGTCCGCCATCGGAGCCGTTCGGCAGCGCCGCCGCGTCGCGGTTACGGCCACGCCCCGGGCAATCGTAGCTAAACTGATCTTCTAAATGACATTGCTTTCGCGCCGCCAATTGCTAGCCGGACTGCCGGCGCTCGCCTGGTCGCGGCACTCCGCCGCGAGGCCCAACATCGTCGTGTTCGTCTCCGACGATCACGGCCTACTTGACTCTTCCGTCTATGGCTCGCCCGACGCCATCACGCCGAACATGCAGAGCGTCGCGCAGGAAGGAATGGTCTTCAACCGCGCCTTCGTCGCATCACCCAGTTGCGCGCCCAGCCGCGCGGCCCTGCTCACCGGACTCTACCCCGCGCACAATGGCGCTGAGGCCAACCACACCAAACCGCGCGCCGAACTGCGCAAGCTGCCCGCCTACCTCAAGGAACTCGGCTACGAAACCGCCGCGTTCGGCAAGGTCTCGCACTACCGCTACACCGCTGACTACGGGTTCGACACCTTCGCCAACGACACGTTCCACCATCCCGCCGCCGTCTCCTCGGCGCTCGAGTTCCTCGCCCAGCGTGACTCCACCAAGCCGCTCGCGCTCTTTGTCGGCTCCAACTGGCCGCATGTCCCCTGGCCGGCAAACCATGCCCCGTTCGATCCTGCCAGTGTTCGACTCCCGGCGAAGTCCGTTGCCACGCCTGAGTCGCGCACAGCTCGCGCGCAGTATCTGGCTGCTATCTCCAACATGGATACCGAATTCGGCAAGGTCTACGATGCCGCTCGCGCCAAATTTGGCACGAACTTCGTCTTCCTCCACACCAGCGACCACGGCGCACAATGGCCCTTCGGCAAGTGGAATCTCCACGACACGGGCATTCGCCCGCCGCTGCTCGTCACATGGCCCGGCGTCATCCGCGCCGGCCGGCGCACCGATGCGCTTGTCCAATGGATCGATATTCTGCCCACGCTGGTCGACCTCGCCGGCGGCGCCGCGCCGCAAGGTCTCGACGGCCGCTCGTTCGCACCGGTCCTTCGGGGCCGCGCGAAGGAACACCGGCGCGAAATCTTCACCACGCACACAGGTGACGGCGATTGGAATGTTTTCCCCGTTCGCAGCATCCGCACGGCGGAGTGGAAGTACATCCGCAATCTTCACCCCGAGCTCCAGCACTCCACTCACACCAACCGGGACGGCGCCGCCGCCGGCCTGAAGTACTGGCAATCCTGGGAGCACGCCGCCGAGACAGACCCCCGAGCCCGCGCCACAGTGGAAGCCTTCAAACGCCGGCCAGCGGAAGAATTGTACGACCTGCGCCGGGACCCCGGCGAACTGGTGAACCTTGCCGCTGACCCGCGCCACGCCCGCGCGCTCACACAACTCCGCGGCCGCCTCGACGCTTGGATGAAACAGACGGGGGACTCGCAACAACTGAAGGGCAAGCCACTGCTCAGGGATGCCGAAGCGACGCTCCTGCGTAAGTAGGTCTTCGACCTACTCGAACCCGCGACTTCCTTCCGGCAAGCCTTCCACACTCGTCACCGTATTGCCGGCGAGGCGTACTGTGAACGCGCCATCCTCACTTACGCCAATAAGCAGATTGGCCTCGTCCTTCTTGAACTCCGTCTTGGTCCACTTCTTCTTCAGCACATGCTTGTAGGCCCCAAAGAAGCTTGCGGCGCTCTTGGCGTCGGCCCATTGCGAGCCGTAAGCAAGCGCGACGCGCCCTGAGTCGTTGCGCTGCTCCCAGAGTTGGAACGAGCCAGCGCGCCATTGCTCGGCGAGTAACTGCAGTTCAGGATGATACTGGCGGAACAGAATCTGATGGTCGAACTCGCCCATCGAACCCTGCATCAGTCTCTTCCATTCCTTGTCGTCCGCCAGGACGGGCAGCTTCACCGTGACCGCCGGCGTCTTGGCGAAATAAATCTCCGGATGCAGGATCTCGCGCGTCGACAGCGGCGCGCGCCGGAACACCTCTTTGAAACCGTCCTTGCCAAGCTTGGAAACCACCTCATGTTGGAACCGCAGGCCCTGCGCATAGGGAAACATGAGCGATTCCTTCATATACAGCGGCACACTTTGCAGCACTGGAAACGCCGAGGCGCCCGCGCCGGCCATGCTCGACATCATCTTCACGATGGCGTCCGATTGTAGGAGGGACTGGCCCATCTTCTGTGCCATGAACTCGGACATCAGCCAGGTGGCCTGGCCTTCCATGACGGCCATGCGCGCGAGCGACCCATCGTCGCTGCCGTTCGATTTCTTGACGAACTTTTCTAGCGAGAAATGCTGGTCGGCGAGCGCGTGCGCCAGTTCGTGCACCAACGCCATGTCTTGCATCATGCCTGGCGAGTCGCCCTGGAGCAGCACCATCTGCCGCTTGCGGTAGTCATAGAACGCCGCGGCCTGCTCGGTCATCAAGTCAATTGTGGTCTTCTTGAGGTCGAATGACGGCGGGGCGAAGCCGAGTTTCTTCATCGCCAGTTCTTCCTGGCGAATCTCTTCCGGCTTCACCACCTCGGCGATGCGTGCTTCGAAATAGCTCTTGAGCTTTTCGCGCGGCATGGTGATCTGCGCCACTGGCCGCAAAACAGCAAGGCCCGTGATCTCGGCCAGCTTCTTCAGAATCGCATCGTTCTCCGGCTGCGCCGGCGCAATGGCGGCGGTGATGGCGAGCAACAGCGGAAGAGTGAAACGGACGGATAAGTTCATGTATGATCCAACATCGCGCCGGCCCGCTCAAAGCGAATCCACACTGCCGCCGCGCATAAACTCAGCATAGCGCCTGCCAGCACTGTGGGCCGAATACCCAGATACTTCCCGCCCAGCCCGGCCGCCAGATTGCCCAGTGGCAACATACCGACGACGGTCATCGCGTAGAGCGACATGATGCGACCGCGATAGCCGTCGTCAAGCGACGCCTGCACCAGACTGTTGACCGCCGCCAGCAATCGGAAGATCGCAAAGCCGCCGAGCACCTGCACGGCCAGCGAAACATAGAAGGAAGGCGACAGCGCATAGCCGGTCAACGTGCCAGCCGCCAGCAGCGCGCTGTGGCGCACCACGGCTGGGAGATTGGCGTGATTGGCGCTGCGTGCGAGTGCGAGCGTGCCGGCCACGGCCCCAACCCCAGCGCGCCCACCAGGAGCCCCAAGCCTTGTGGCCACGATGAAAAACCTGGTCAGCGAAGATAGGCGCCAGTACGGACGCGAGCGTGGTGGCGAGGTTGGCAAGAGCAGTCACCATCAGCAGCGCGCGCACCCGCCGATGCGCCCAGGCGTATTGAAAGCCACCGACGAGATGCCGTAGCGCAGACCCGGTGGCGGGCGTGCGTTCCGGCTCAATCCCGCGCATGGCCAACAGCGCCGCGAGCACCACCACGTAGCTGGCCGCGTTGATCAAGAAGCACGCCGTCTCGCCAAACACCGCCACACAGAAGCCGCCCACTGACGGGCCGACAATGCGCGCAGCGTTGAAGCTCATCGAGTTCAGCGCGGGGGAGTGCAAACTTCAGGATAGGCCAAACTGGCGGAGGTGATGATCGAGGTGCCGCCACATCAGCACGCCGGCCGAGTGGGACGATAGCCTGCCGAGGGCAGGATGCTCGGACCAGGGCCCGGCGTCTCCGCGTGCGCCCGCGGCCTCCACCACGCGTTTGAGCGCCGCCTGGTCCGCGCTCCAATCGCCCGCGTAGGGCGGCATGATCAGTTCGGGGGCAGTTGGCACGCCTTGCGGCCACGGCAATACATGAATGATGAGATAGCGCAGCGGCGCCCAGCGAAACGGGCCTACCTTGGGCGCCACGGCCTTTTCCCCCAGCATCATTTCCAGGGCCGCCGTGCAGTGGCCCATCATTTGGCCGGCGCTCATCTTGCCCCATTGCGGCTTGGCGTCGGGCCGCAGGCGCAAGAAGCGATCAAGCAGATTGGCGCGTGTCGTGGCATCGAAAATAGTAGGCATGTGCAAAAGGATATAAAATCTCGGAATGAACTCCAACCGCCGATCATGGATGCAGGGCCTGGCCGCCGCGGCCGCCGCCAGCGCTGCGGCTGCTCCCGCTCCCCCGCCGCCTGGGAACACGCCCGATGTGTACGCGCGATTGGGCATTCGTCCGGTGATCAATTTCCAGGGCACGATGACCACAATCGGCGCATCGAAGATGCCGCCCGAGGTGAACGCGGCGATGGCTGAAGCGTCGCGGCACTTTGTCTTCCTTGAGGAAGTTCGCACCAAGGTGGGTGCCCGCGTTGCGCAACTCGCCGGGACCGAAGCAGCGCTGGTGACGTCTGGCGCGGCCGGCGCGATTGCGCTCGGCACCTATGCCTGCCTCACCGGGAAAGACAACGCCAAGGTGCGGCAACTGCCGGATCTCACGGGCATGAAGACCGAGGCGATCATCCAGAAACGTCACCGCAACGGCTACGATCACGCCGTGCGCAGCGCGGGCTTGAAGATCATCGAAGTGGAGACACGCGAGCAACTGGCGAACGCGCTCAGCCCGCGCACCGCTCTCCTTTACTATCTCGGCGGCACCAGTCACGACTGGGAATGGGAGACGCCGATCCCGCTGGAGGCGTGCCTGGAATTATGCAAGAAGGCGCAAGTGCCCGTGCTGGTGGACGCGGCCAACATGCTGCCTCCGTGGGGCAATATTCCGAAACTTGCCGCGACGGGAGTGGACCTGCTGGCCGTGAGCGGCGGCAAACACATCCGCGGGCCGCAAAGCTCCGGCATCCTCGCCGGCCGGCGCGACCTGATTGAAGCCGCGTGGCTCAACTCCAGCCCGCACTCGGACTCGCAGGGCCGCGCGATGAAGGTGAACCGCGAAGAGATGATCGCACTGCTGGCAGCGATCGAGCGCTACGCCAGGCTCGACTTCGACGCGTTGGACCGGCAGTGCGCGCAGCAGGCTGACTATCTCATCGCTGAGTTCCGCAAGCTGAAGCTGCGGGCCGAAAAACTCCCGTTCGACCGCACGCGCCGCGTGCACCGCGTAAAAGTGACGTGGGATGAAAAGAAAACCGGGATCACCACGGCGGACGTGGAGCACCGCCTGCGCGACGGCGAACCGCGCATCGTAGTGCTGCGAGCCTCAGGCGGCCAGGGCCTCGAGTTCACCGTTTTCATGAACGACGCCGGCGACGAACAGATTGCCGCCGGGCGAATGGGCGAAATCTTTACGCCTTAATCGGCGTGGAAGACTTCGTCCATGCGCGCCCACCACTCGCCGGGCTTGCGCGTGGGAACGGGTTCCTGCATGGGCTCCATGATGTCCCACCATTTGCGCATGGCCTCGCTGGCCGCCATTTTTTTCATGTCGGCGTCGAAGTCCGCGCCGTGGTATTCGAAGTAGGCAAACAGCGTGTGGTCTTTGAGGAAGATGGAGTAGTTACGGATCTGGCAGTCGCGAATCAGCGCCAGCACATCGGGCCAGACGGCTTTGTGATATTCGATGTAGGAGTCCTGGTATTCCGGCCGCACGCGCAACACGAGTCCATAACGGGCCATCAGGATTTATTCAACCACACAGGGGTGAGGGTGCATTAGTCATCTTGATTCTGGCGGCGGCGTTGGCCGAGGCCGTGCCGTTTTCGCACAAACTGCACGTCGGCTTGAAGGTCGATTGCGTGACGTGTCACGCCCGAGTCTTGCGGAGCACCAAGGCCGCCGACAACAACCTGCCCGCGGCGGCCGTGTGCGCGCGCTGCCACACGGGCGCGAATGAAAAGCAGGTGAAGGCGCAGCCCTCGCCCACCCGCGTGGCAATCTTCAACCATGCTCTGCATCTCAAACTCGGCAACGCCGCTCCGGTGATTGCCGCGGCCATCGACGGCAAGACCTATCACCTGTCCTCACCCGGAGCGCACCCGCTCGCCAAGATCCGCGCATACCTCGCCGCCGCCGGCGGCAATGCGTGCGTGGCGTGCCATCGGGGCGTCGAAGATAACGAAGCCGTGGCGCACAGTCTATTTCCGCAGATGGCCGACTGCCTGGTGTGTCATCCGCAGATCGAAGCACCGTTTTCCTGCGAGCTGTGCCACCGCGCGGGTGAGGCGTTCTTGAAGCCGGCGAGCCACCCGCCGAATTATGTGGATGTGCATTCGTCCGGCAAGGCAAACCTCGACAAGCCTTCGTGCGTGATTTGCCACGGACAACGCTTTCAGTGCAAGGGCTGCCACTGAGGCCACGAGCCCAGCGACCCAAGATACTGGGCACGTGATAGCGGGCAGGCGCGGATGCGGCCAGACTCAGCGCTTCGCCCGGCTCGCCCCGGCAGTTCAGCGCGAGACGCCCGTCACCGTGATGATCATCAAGAGACTAGCCCAATAGTTTGCCGCGCACTTCCAGGCTCTTTGCGCACTTCGGCCACGATGCGCCCCGAATCTTGTTCCGCCGGGCAGGAGTCAGAGCCACGCCCTGATTGTAGAGTTAATCCCCTTGAAACCAGGGGCGAGCCTGCGGCGTCCAAGCCGACAAGTAGAAAGGAAGCGCAGAGAGCAATGCATGTGAGAACGGGATCT
>Ga0194119_10008554_pt1 | contig 14019 bp, 7 predicted proteins | sample TA2MahC100mmetaG_FD_148620 | JGI IMG/M metagenome (GOLD analysis project Ga0194119, IMG submission 148620) | Freshwater microbial communities from Lake Tanganyika, Tanzania - TA2015018 Mahale Deep Cast 100m | ecosystem: Environmental > Aquatic > Freshwater > Lake | place: Tanzania: Lake... | reverse complement strand
GCCATCTTCGTCAGCTCTTCCACTAGCTTCCAGTCCTGGTCCTTGACTGCTGGATACCACATGGGTTGCAGCTTCCACGCAGTGTTGATCCGCGCGATATCGTTGGCGAAAACATCGGTTCGTACCGCTGCTAAAAAACTTGGGCTATCCGGAGGTAATATAACGGTCGGATCGATTATGACAGCAGTTCCATTCCACCGCCACTGCAGCCGCTTATTTACATCTGGAAGCGATGCAATGAGTTGGTTCGGGAGGCGCACAGCATCTGACGTTGGTTGTGCGGCTTCCGCACGGAGTTCGAGGTAATCATCTTCCGTCATCCCAGCCGGTGGAGAACTCTCGAAAATAAGCGCTTCCACTATCCCGTTTGGGTGCTGAAACGCCAGGCATTTAGTCATTTTTATTTCCTCTTCGTTGGGTTATGTCTGGTTAAAAAATGACCAACATGGTGAGATAGGCTATCTGTGTCGGAGTGCCATTTTTCTCCCACGTTATTTTAACTGCTGTGTTAGTAAGTTCCACACTGAGTGTATAAAATTGATGTCCGCCCACATCGATGTCTCTCGCCTTGAAAAGGTGGTTCACGTTTTGTCTAGTGCCATCCGACCACATTCTGAACGTACCTTTTTGTACTCCTTCTGTATATACACCAAAAGAGACGCCATACGTACCGACAAGACCAAACATGACCACGGCTACAGGTGTGGTTGATCCGTAGTGCGGGTAAGTGACGGTCTCTGGAGTCGCCGCTGACGAATCGCGTGTAGTAGTAATGACATAATAACGTCCGCTCTGGGTGAGTTTAGCCGCTGTTACTGCCAAATCAGCAAGCTTGGCAGTCGTAACAGCATCAGAAGCAAGCTTGGCTGTTGTAACATTGGAGTCCGCAAGTTTCGCAGTCGTGACACTGGAGTCCGCAAGCTTGGCAGTCGTTACATTTGCATCAGTGATTTTAACTGTCGTAACAGCATCAGAAGCAAGCTTGGCTGTCGTAACAGCATCAGCAACAATCTTCCCAGTCGTAACATTGAGATCAGCAAGTTTCGCAGTCGTGACACTGGAATCAGCAAGCTTGGCGGTCGTAATATTTCCATCAGCGATTTTGGCAGTCCTAACAGCATCTGTCGCAAGCGCATGTGTCGTGACTACCCCACTCGCTAATTTGGTATTTGCAGAAACAGCACCAGCAGCAAGCGCATGGGCCGTGACTACCCCACTCGCTAGTTTGGTATTTGCAGAAACAGCACCAGTGGCAAGTTCCGATGCGCCTACAGCAGATGCCGCAATCGCATTAGCGTCCACAACGGCGGCCGCCAATTTTGTATTAGCCCCGATACCATCAGCCGCAACTTTCGCATTGGTAACAGCCAAATCAGCTAGTTTGGCTGTAGCCACTATACCGTCTGGTAAATCAGACGAACGGATAGGTACACTTGCTGGAACGTTACCTGTGTACGGCATCGTTAGACAATCTCTAGGAACGACATATGGGCATCGAGGGAATTAGACGCATTAGAACATACACGGATACCATCACCAACCTGCATCACTACTTTTTGGTCTCCACCGACTGGTACAACGGAAGAGCCATATGGTATCGGAATGTTGGCAAATATCGCGGTATTCGATGTTGAATTTGCAAACATGACATTGGCTTGGATAGCACCACTTGATTTATTGCAGAGGGTGAGGCCGATCAAGATGCCTTGGGTTGAGGCGGGAACAGTATAATTGCCGACAAGCACAAGGGTGGTACCAATATTTTTTTGGGTCCTGCGCTTAAAAGTATTAGCCATTGAGGTTCTCCGTTATTTATCCAAGCGCAATGGCCATAGCAGTGGCCTCGCCTTTGACTTCATTTACCGCGCCTGCCACGTCAGTTGCGGCGGTTGCAAGTCCTGTAAGGGTTAACGTGCTTAGGACTTTTGTTGGTTTTGTGACTAAAAATGTGTTCGATCCAAGGAAGTTGACATTAGCGCCGCTTTTAGCTGTGAGGTTATTGTTTGCGGTAACGGTATTAGCATAAAGGGCTGATTCTTTAATAGCAAATTGGTTCATCCGCGTAAACACCTGGTTAGAACGGATACGCCAAGTGTCAAATGTGTTAGAAAGTGCTACGTTTGCAATCGCGGCCATTACTGCGTCCTTCCTTCCTCAAGGGCCCTGATCCTGGCTTCTAATGCGCGGACAGTAGCTTGCAATGTATTTATATCAATATAAGCGGCATCGAGTTTCTGCCTTGATTCACGCGCCCGCCGGTATGCTAGGAGGGCATCGGCATCAAGGTTGAGGAGCGCTTGGGAGTCACTATCCCGTATAATTTTCTGGAATCCCATTAAATTTGCATAGCAAGGACCCGGAGGTCCTGCACCCGTGGCGGATTTGTAGTATCTGTCGTTGTCAGGACTACTTTTACTGCAAAATATTTGTATCCGACATACCGTGCGGAGCTAGAATTCCGGTACTCTAAAATATTTGAGTTCGTGGTATTGGCCCCTGACTTGTAAGTATTTGAATAGTTAGGTACAGTAAATTTGTATTCGTGCGTATCATTCTTGTTGGTTCCATCGCTCACCACGCTGGTCGCAGTAGATTGGGTCATCGGAATCCACTTTGCGTCTGCGAAGCGGTCACTATCTTCACGGTGGAGGATTTTATAATAGACTGATATTGCTGCGGTGGCTGGTTTATAGGCTGTGAGGTAAACCAAAATATCTTCAGCATCTTGCCCATCGGATAGCGCGACTTTGCGGCTGATATAGCGGGCTTTTGCATTGCCGCCAGACTTAACATTATCTTCCGACGTGCCAATCGCAGCATTAGAATTGGCTAACGTTTCGATAGCGATGATTCCCACCCGCTGGAGGTCAACGGCTGGTGTGGCATGGCTGCTCGTTGTCGAGAACGCTAGGGAAATTTCAGCAGATTTATTAGTGGCTAAGGCCGCGCTCGATGCTGATGTATTAGATTCAATGGACCGGGCATGGATGTACCGCGGCGCCGTGAATTCAATGGGTGTATTCAAACTAACCTTATTGAATGAAGAATCCCGTGCAGAGGTTGAAGTCGCAAACTTAGCTGTGGTGACCATTGTAGTATTAGATGGAAGGATATAATCACTGATAATATGGGCGACATCTGCTTGGGCTGTTGGGAACGCAAGGATCCGTGCTGTTCCACCATCGGTTTGCCCTTTGATATACATTTCTGGCACAAACGTTGTTTGGCTCGCTGCGGTTCCTGTGTTAGAATAACTGACGTTGGCTACGATTAACCATGTGTTTGCAGTCGTAGTGGTGTCATAGGCCACAACCTTAGCAGTTGGAGTCGTAATAGCCTTAATAATCCGTGTGACATTGACTCCGCTAGATTTAATAGGTGTGCCGTTCGCATGGATGAAACGGATGGTTTCGCCATTTGTGAATTTTGGCGTCAGTGTCAAGTTTTTCAACTGTAAGGCAGTTGAGGATGCCGCCACAGCTAAGACACCGTTGGCTACTGATGTTTGCCCTATAGCTATAATGCTCGCGTTCATGGTAAGGGTTGTGGTAAGCGTGAGGACTGTTTCGCCGTGGATTACTTCGCCTGCTTTGGTAAAGGCCGTCGAAACATTTGCGATGGCCCAGGTATCTTTCGGCTCATTCTTAAGGACCGCTGTGCCTGACACGGCGGTATTGAAGTTGGCATAATACAACGTAAATTTAAGGTCCTCATTTTCAACGGCTGTTGCAGTTTCAGCATTGCCAGGAACATACAATAAACCCGCGGCCGGCGCCGCTGTAATTTTGTTTCCTGTTACAAGGTCGTTATCACCCAACCGCGATGTAAACACTTTCAGGTTGGGATTGTTGCCACCAGCCCTGACGACGATTGCATAGGAATGGTCATTGAGTAAGAATACCGGAGCCTCAAACGTAGCTGGAGTTGGGATTTTGCTAGTCGTGCTGGTCCGGATGTCCGCGGGCTGTAACGTAACAGTTGAGAACGGCACTACTTTCCAAGACGGCAGCCCCGTCTGTGGATCTACTTCACGCAATTCCACATACGCTGGATAGGTGCTGTCCTTTGCAGCAAAGTAAAGGTCGACCTTAGTTACATAAATTCCAGATCCTTCAACCCGCCCCGCGCGGAATCCAGACACAGAGAACGTTTGTGACAGGGGATCATGGATATGTGGCGCACCTTCGCTTCCACCATGGCTTCCTGCTCCCCGTCCTTGCTGCACGATCCAAAATGGATAAATCCCACCTGAATTGAACCGCGGTTGGCGTGTAGCAGCTAGTTGGCTGGTTAAAAATCCTGCCAAGCCCATTGACGTATAAATGGTTTCAGCGGCTGAGGTGACGGTCCCAAGGTCGTGTTTATTTGTGGAGCTATCAGTAAGCCGGAAGATTTTGGCACCAACCCTAAAGCGGAGGGCCTCGGTGCCAGGTACACGGAAGAGGGCATAGAAATTACCGCTGCTGTCGGAAGAGGTTGCGGTGCCTTCTGCGGTTGTCGCAACAAAGGAAGAATTGGTCGGAGTCATATAAGCCGTTACATCTTCATCATCAAAAAATGCGTAGAAGCGTGTCGATGGCTTGAGCCCTGTTGCAGTCACCTTAATTAGCCGGCTCCGCATAAATGGTGCGAGCGATGTATCTACTGCTTTACCGGCATTCCGCTCGGTAATTGTTTCCGGCCGCGATGCGACACGGACACCCCTGCGTGACTGTTTATTCCCAATTTCAGCTGCGGACTCACTCATATCCCGTCCAAGGATATTCCACCCTTGTGCGGCGGTCGCTGGCCCTGTTGGTTGGGTTAATTGGGTGAGGACCCCACTCCAATACCGTTGCCAATTGTTCCATTCTGTCGTCCACGCATTTTGGATATTGATCCAGTTATCACTGTTAGAGTCATAATTAACCTGGACGTCTGGGCGCACGATAGTATCAGGCCAATAATCGGTATCTGGTGTTAGGGTCACCGTTCCTGCCCACACATAATTCAAGCCGGATACGGTACGGGATTGTGACGCATAGGGCTGGCTAATAAGGGCATGGTGGGTATATGGTAATGTTAAGAGTGGACCTGTGGTGGTGCCGGTTGAAGTGACTGTGGTTGCGCTTTTACCCGATGTGCTGCCTGTGATAGTAGTCGTACCAGGAAAAGTTCCCGTGGCTGCTTCTACATAGAGGCGGTTTTCTGCTTGGTACCGGAGGGTACCAGTAAATGCACCGCAAGTGACAATTTCGCCGTTTGAAAAAATTACTTGGCTATTGGAAATAGTAACGGTTTGGTCACGGGACACGCCACCAACTGTCACGTTAGTACGGACGATATTACTGGAGTTGGCTGCGCTATAAAATAATTCAAACGGTTTCATTATAAACGGTGGACGTAATTCTCCAGTGGTATGGTCGATGGCACATTTATAATCGGGATCAAAGACATTTCCAATATTATGCCCCACAAATGAATCAACTAAGATACCATTTTTGAAGCGGTCATTACCATTGCTGTCTGCAATCCCTAAGGCTTGGGCATCGCGTTCTAATAACGACAAACTTGTATAATATTCCAGGTTGTCAATACGGTTTTGTAGGATTCCAATATCCTGCATCCTAAAAGTCGGATTCTTGGCTGGAATAATATCGCAAGCAAAATCAGGCCGTTCCGCTTGCCGGGCCGCATCTGTAGAAAGGGATGGATACGGTGCGATGTTGACTTGTGCTAAGAGGATCGAATCAGAAGGTACGTCTGGCGCTTGTGGAATAGCAGCGGGCACACCTTTAATAATTTTGTGGGCGCACACCCGGTCCATAACAACGAGGTCTTTCCGCGGTAAGTAATATTCCAAGTCAAATGTTTCATCTGTCCCCGGCCACGGGAACCGCAATCCACCAGATGGTTCATCAAATGAGGTGGACGTGGCTGGATTGGTTGACATATTGGTCGTTGATGTTACAGAGTTGGCGGTGTCTGTCATCCGTGGCCGGTTGTCAACACAATCCCGTAAGCTGAATGAGCTTCCCGTTGTTGGAGAGACAAAAATTGGAATTTGGTATGTATAAATTTTGGTCGTGTCAGTACCGGCCGTGCTGTCATTAACGGGATAGGAGTCAACGGAAAGATACCCCTTTCCTCCAGAATAGCTGTGGGTAAAATAATCAAGTGTCACTAACAAGAAATCACTGCTTGTAAGGCTTAGGGTGCTACCTGGTTTTTTGACAAGTTGTGCATGGCTGTAAAAATTGTCACGTTGGCCATTGTCAAGTGTAAAATTAGACGTTACATCGGTGCCCTGGCTCGTACTCGTAAATGTCGAGGTTTTCTTCCTGACGCTCACTAGCTTAAAGCCATCAGCTAATCCGAGATTCCAAGGTCCTGCCGTCGTATTGGTGTGGGTACTCAGTTTGAGGAGGACAATACGGTTCCGGTTGATTGTCTTAGCTGTTTCTTGGCCGTCAACTTTATTGACTTGTGCGATGATTGTTGCATTCAAGCTGGAAGGTGAATTTAAGGTTTCTCGTATTTCAAGTGTTGACGTGGTTGATGGGCTTACCGTGATGCTCCGTGCGCCATTGCGCCCTACGCCACCCAAGTCGAGTACCTGCCCAGTATAGAAAATTTTATGGATATTTTTAGCAGAAAGGGTACTTGTCGCTTTGGCTAATGTCTTGAGGGACGTTGCATTTGTTATTTCGCTAACAACTAATGTGTTCGCTAGCCCCGTAACTTTAAGGACGTCTCCAACGTTAATTTCTGTCGTAAATGCTGTGCTTGATCCTGTAACTGTATTCGATCCATTGGTAGTTGAAACAGTTCCTGACAAGAGCGCCGAATTCCCATCTCCACGTAAAATGACATGGTACCGGCTTCGTGCTAATGCGGTGCCTAAGGCGCCAGAACCAGAGAACGTTTCATCGGATGCGCCTGTGGAAAGGACTAACTGGCCAGTTGAATTAAAGGATCCTGAATAGGCTTTAGCAAATTTCCAAGTGTTGTCAATATTGCTGCTGCTGTCACGGAGCCGTTTGATATTTTCTGCTGGAATGACAAATACCGCACGGTTGAAGGATGGATCCGTGACTGCGGCTGAGGAAGAGATTGTGCCGATAATGTCGGCTTTGCCGTTTGCATTGCCCGCGCCAGCTGAATACGTGATACATGCGACGTTAGCAAAAGACTTTCCGGCTGTGGTGATTGTTACATCTGTCAAGTAGAGGTTGTATTTGGCGCTGGCCGATCCCGGCGTACCAGAGATATGGGTAATTGCGCGCACCCGCCCAGTACCAATTTCTACTCCAGGCGCTGTTCCTCCAGAGAACACCCTGGTCGTGGCTGCATTGGCATGGGTATCGCGGAGGCTGACTTGGGATTGGGCATTGACGTCCCAGTTGCCGACAACGTTGCCGACGATAATATAGTTGCCATAGTTAGCTGGTATAGTAGCGGATTCAACTAATACACTGTCGGTAGCTTTGTCAATGTTGACATGCTCAGACGTTAGGGTTTGGAGTTCATACCCCAGGACATACGCTTTGCCTGGTCCAATATCAGCAACCAGTTTATTACTATCACCTCCCGCTCCTGAAGTATAGACTCCATGGTTGTTGCCAGAAAGGAGGTGTTCGCGGAGCCGTACGTCATGCCCATAGACAACCATATTGCCGTTAATATCATATGTGCGCTGGGCGATATAATCACGGATTGCATTATATTGTGGTTTATCAGTCAATGACTGTAAGACACCATTCTTGGTTTGCAAGAATTCAATAAAATTATTCGTTGATGTCGCTGTGAGGGCATACTTGTTAAGTGTTGTAGATAGTTTTAGGCGCCTAGCTCCAGGAGCTGCATAGTTATAAGCGCCTTGTGCAGGATCTAAAAGTGTTGTATCAGTTCCAGAATCAATGATCGATTCTGTAATTGTAAACCCAACGCGGTAGGTTGAATTAGCAGAGTATTTTTCAAGGACCAGGGCTTGCGGTGCGACACGGATGAAATGTCCTTTCGCATAGATGAGGCCAGATCCTACCGTGACACGGCTGCCGAAGCCAACTGCGGAAGAGGACATAAGGTTCGCAGAGAGGGAGCCTGTGTTTGAGGTGATGATTTCACCAAGGGTGAAAGACTTGGCGACACCAGACGTGCCAGATGTGGTATATTTGACGAAGAGGGTTTTGGTGTTGGGTGTATTGGCTTCTGATCCATCTGCTGATCCAATAACAATAGCTGCCACACCAGAAGTTTGCCCTGTTGCCAGTTTACCAACCCATGCCGCAGCATTGGCGCTGGCACCACTAGCATTATTATTCCGTAGTTTAACATATGCATATTGCTGATCATAGTTAATTTCACAGCCCTGGACAATCGATCCGACTTTGAAAATATGCGATCCAAAACGGGTAACTTGGTTTTGGAGGATGGTTTGGAGTTGGGTTAGTTCCCTGGCTTGGACGGCAAGGCCAGGCCTGAAGAGGATACGGTAGAAATCCTTATCCTCATTAAAATCATCATAATAGGGATCGGTGTTTAAATTCGTAGATAGTGCAGCTGTATTTGCGAGGTCAGCCATTTATGAGAGTTTCTTTCCTGAATATCCTTGTATAGTTTTTTACTACAGTCTGACCACAATTTTGATGTCTTCTGTCTGATCCGTGGCCCGGCTGACAGCGCCACGGTTTTCCACATACATAACGTCTCCTGTATAGTGGCGGACAGTCGGATTCGTCCTACTCACGATAGTAGCGCTTTTACTTGACGTGCCACCAGTGATAGTCTCACCGGTTGTGAAGTTGACTCCAGTTCCAGCACGGCTGACCCGTGTGAGGTACATATTGCCTTTAGTATGTGCTGCATTGGTATTCGCAAACCATGCCAACCGTCCTTTGGCACCCGATGTTCCACCAGTAATGACTTCATCAGCAGTGAAATTACCAGTTGCCGATTGGATATTAAGGACTGTGGTGCAACCAAGAACTGAAGCATTAGCTAAGCCACCAGCAGATAAACGCGGATCGCGGACAAGGCCAATAACACGGAAGTCATTATTGGTTGGTAGGGTACTGGATTCACTGCCTGCAACCTGGACGTTAAACATGATGTTATAGCCGTACAATTCACCTACTGGATTTTTGCCGTGCCCGCCCTGTGGAGAAATAACAGGAGTTACTGTTGCTCCAGAGCCATGGGTGCTATTCGCCGTAATAGTCACGTTGGCGATAGAATAATTTGCACCAGCCGCAATCATAGTAATTTTTTTGATTTGGCCAGATGTGACATTTGAACAATAGGCCGTGGCCGTTGTCACTCCATCTCCACGGATAATAACGTTTGGTGCAATCTGGTACTGGGACGTGGCATCGGGCAATGTCGTAAATGCCCCATTGACTGTAACAGTCCGGCTTGCACCCACATAATTCACAATGCGCCGGAGTTGCCCGGAACCGGTGCCGGCCACAATATAAATGGTTGAAAAATTGTAAAAATCATCTGTTGCGACGGCATTGGATTTGAGGACGACAACCGTTGAATTGGTGATGCTGGCTAATGTATTTGAAGTTGACTGGTAACTTGTGCCATTGGCAGAAATGACAACGTGGTGAATTGCACCATTGCTCGCGGCTTCTTGGACGGGCCATTGTGCTGAACCATCATTCGCGGTTAGGGTTTTGACAGGAATGTAATTTGTCGTCATAAACTTGAGGGCGTCTGCCGCAGAAATGGTATACATATATTTCCACCGGTATCCGTCTGCGGTCGTGGTAATTAAGGTGCTGGTACCAGTCGGGCTGATTGTGCTGGCTGCGTTGCGGTTATTATCAATGCACTTATACACATTAGAATTGGATGTCATTACATAGAAGGACGCTGTTGGCAATGAGGTATTAGTATCAGTATATTGCGTATAGACAGTATTATTGGTCCAATTCCGGCGCGTTATAACAAACGATTTGTCGGAATCTTGGATACGCTTCATACCAATCATATCACGCCACGGATCAAAGGTGTTTTGTACAGTATCAGTTGGTGTTGGAGGATTGCCTTCGTCTGGCCAACTGACTGGGCGGCCAAGTGTGACGTACAGGCGGCTTGGTGATGCTTCACCAAAAGATTCAAATAACTGGTCAGCTAAGTGTTGGCGGAGGCGTGTTGTAATCGTTGCTGGCATGGGGCTCCTATTCAGCGTATATTTAGCACAATTACCGGTTGAAATTACCTATAAACATAACCGTTAGCCAATTGGTTGCCTGCGTATGGCGCGGCAAATTCGGCAGCGGTGTTGGATGCGATTGTCTGGATAGTATAGAGGCCATTTGCTGTTGACTCGCTCAGGGCTTGGATAATTATCGTCTGGGCCACGGCCAATTGGGTGCTAAACTGTGTGCCAGTGCCGTACAGAATCGTATTCGGTTGCATAAAGTATTGGATTGGAAGCGGAGCCCACGCGCCAACTGTCTGTGAGCTCCGGCTCGAAATGAGTGCGAAGTCGGAAATATTAATCGTTCCAGTTGCGCGGCCCCACAGTTTAACCAAATCAGTATTCGCGCCGATAGTGAGTTCGAGGTCACTGGTATCAATAGGTTCTTGGCTGTTATTAGATTGTACGATAATTGCATCTGCTGTAATGGTTGGGAAATTTACAGTAGAGGTAATTTTAACGGTGAATGTGTCGGTCGAAGCAGCCGTGTCAACATTGATAGCGTTTCCCATGAGGAGGATGCTAAACAGCTTTGTGCCAGCCGGATGGAGGAGTTGCTTGACAGCGGCCCGGTATGTGTCAATTAAAACTGGCGACATGAGGACGTAAGAGAATTGCTGGTAATAATAATTGTCTTGGAGTTTATTGTTCCATGATAAGAATCCTGGGGTACCAGTGTACCGTCCAACTCCCTGGATGACGCCAATTGGTTGTGGTGTTCCGTTCGCAGCATAGGAAGCTTGCCGTTTGGTTTTGACAATTTGCCCTGTTTGTGCATCTGTGCTGCTATCATAAACGTAGCCCGCTCCAAGAGATTTGTTCCGTATTGTTGCGACTATATTCCGGTTATAATCATTACCGCGGTTGTTGACAGCGAGCCCTGTTAATGCGCCTGGCGCATTATTGGCGACAATAATAGCTCCTTTGCCTTTAATGCCTCCGACTCCATCTGGCAACATAAGGTCTGCAATATCTTGGTCTGTCACTGTAATTGTAGGCAATCCATTAGCTATATTCCGGTTATAACCACTTCCAGGATCAATAAGGGTAATTTCAACAATTTTTCCTACAGTTACGGCGGTGAGGGCAAATGCAGCGGAAAGGACAGAGGAAATATTGGCTGAAGCCAAGTTGGCGCTTATGGTCGAAGTATTTGCACCTGCCGAAACAAATGTTGGACCTGTTGAGAGGATGACATTACGCATAGGATTAATAATGTCACTATTGAGGTATATGTTTTCTGTATTAGCCAGGCCGCTAATTGTAAATGACGCACCCTTGCCACTAGAAGAACCAATGGTAATTGACGGGTAAGGTGTTGTGCGGTAGCCACGCCCACCTTTGACAATGCGGAATGTTGCAGCCATCATATCAGTGGTTGCTGTAACGTTTCCATTTGCTACCGTGCTGCCAGCTCCAGTAATTTCTAATGTATCGGCGTTGCGGTGGAAGGCTCCGCCCCGTTGGATAGCTATGTTACTGAGGGGGCCCACGATGTTATTGATCGTAGCGCTGTTACCTTCATTATCAGTAACAATTTCACCATCTATAAACGTACCATTGACGGATGAAAGGGTAAATTCATGGAGTGCTAAGCCAGAAATAATTTGGCCTGTGATTGTTTCAATGCGGCCCCTAGCTCCAGAAGTTTTACCTGTGATAAACCGGCCTTCCATTTTAGATACTTGGCCAACAATCGGTATGCCGACACGCATTATTGTTTCGATAGTCCACCGGCCATCTGAACACCTGAGGATATCCTCACCCGGATAGTAAAAATTGACTTCTTTCCCATAGAGGATACGGAATAAAAACCTGTACGCATCGGCACTACCGCGGGCCCGGTAGAAGTCACGGATATGTTTAGCCACGAGCCGTTTGTCGGCTAGGGAAGACGCAGGGATATTCAGCATCAGTTCCCTGCGGAAGTATTCGAGGAGGGCATCAGCGCAAAGGTCAATGTCTTGGTTATCAGCTAGTTGCCGCATAGCTGCGCCAGCTTCTCCGCTTTGTTCTTGGTGTTCGTAATAGTGTTTTAAGAAGGCAACAAAATTTGGGCCTTCGTCCCTGATGAATTCAGGGAATTGGCTTTTAATAAGCGATGAGATTTTTTGGTAGGTTGCGTCCATTAAATGGTAATCGTGGTTGAATAACTTGGGCTGAGGACGGTTGTCGTATCGCCGAGGACTGAAACATATTGGTTGATGATCTCATACACACCAGAAATTTCATTAACTACACTTACCCTGGCATTGCGTAGTAAGATGATTTGGTTCCGCACAGGCATGACTGAAAAGTGGGCTGGAGCTGGTAATGCATGGATGGCTAATTCGGACCCGCTGAATGCCGTTGGCAAAAAATCTGATAACACAATAGTTCCTAAATCATAATCAACGGTGCCGGCTGTTGTTGTCAAGTACGTCCTCGTTCCAGTTGAACCAATATAGTAAATCCTAACATTTCCGTATCCATCATCATCGAAGTATGCTTTCTTATCGAGGTAGGTAAACGATGATGATGCTATCGCATAGAGGAATCCTGGTCCAGGATGGTTTAACGGATGGTTGAATTTAATTGTGTAGGATGTTTTTTGTAGGAGGCTCGGGACAAAAAGTTTTTGTAGCCAAAGGTCCATTGCAGAACCAGTGATAGCTTGGTTAGCTAAGTCAACCTGCTCTAAGAACCGGGAGCCTTTAAATTTACCACCAAACCTATTGAGGACGGTGCTTTCATATATCGCAATTTTTTTACCCGCAGCAGTAGCAATATCACTAGCCAATAGTGTTGTCCGGTTTGGATCGTAGTGGATCGTCACATTTGGTTGTAGGTAGAGGTATGTCGCATCAACAAATTCAATCCCTATTGTTTGTACGTTGTACCGTTTGAGTTGGTTTTTGAGGATAGTTTTTCTGGCTTCTGAAACAGTCGATCCAGTTGTAGGCTTTACGGCTATGTACACTTTACCATAAATGGCTGGTACATTATCTTCGCCGCCCCATACTGATACCGCAGCTAAATCCGGATTTAATTGGAGTAACCTACGGACATAATCATTAGTTGTAACTGCACGGTTTTGTGATTCGTACGCACGTGGCGCGTTAAACCGTATCGAGTTAATTGGCTCTTGTTCTGTTCCACTGTCTGCGCGTTCCATAGTCGTAAGTGTAAATGATGATTGCCCGGCTACAGTTGATACAGCGGTAAATGTATTGGCGCCATTTGGTTTTGCAGCATTACAGACACGGTACGCAACTGCAACCGTTGATCCTACGACTGGCCTTTCACCAAGGACGCCGTCACCAAAACGGATTAGGTATTTTGATTTCTGGTCTGCTTCAATATAAAAAACCCGTGATGATGAGTTCACTGTAAAAATATCTGTAGCTTCAATGTAATTAACCGTATTGCCATTAGTGGTGACTGCTATGGCAATGCTGGAGATATCTGTGTTCGCATTCGGGATCGTAAAGCTGGTATTAGCGGTGCTATACGTCCACCTGTGTATAAGTGGTTCTCCTTCTTGGAGCTTGAGGTATCCCAGGAATCCATTCGTACTATTGGCTAAAATTGTTTGTGAGGTTGGTGTTACAAACGTATAGGACGTGCCATTGATTTGGCTAGTAAACTTGGTGCCTGCCGCAACGGTTAATGTCCTGACGGTTGAATTCGCTGCGGTACTGAAGATGATTTTAACATTGGCCACTGCTCCTTTGGCTGAAATAGGCCTGTACCCTAACGCTTTGGCTCTGCTTACAACGCTATCATACCGTTGGGCTGTGTCAAGGAAAGCTTCATTAGTTGACATATTAGCATAAAACGCATTGAGGTAT
>Ga0194119_10008529_pt1 | contig 14040 bp, 7 predicted proteins | sample TA2MahC100mmetaG_FD_148620 | JGI IMG/M metagenome (GOLD analysis project Ga0194119, IMG submission 148620) | Freshwater microbial communities from Lake Tanganyika, Tanzania - TA2015018 Mahale Deep Cast 100m | ecosystem: Environmental > Aquatic > Freshwater > Lake | place: Tanzania: Lake... | reverse complement strand
TCTGAGAGATTTGAAGAATCACCTTACCGCAATAATAATACCACTCATCTTGTTCTTTTGTCGGTTTTTCAATCACAGTCTTACATGTTTCAAATGTATCGAATAACATTCCGAGTGTATTTTCTGCTGTGGTTTCTGGTTCGGCGACGGCGGCGGAGGCAGCGGTGGGTTCGGGTGCGGATGCGGGTGGTTCAGGCGCAACGACCTCGCTCGCCACATCCGCCGATGCCGACGCGAGTCCCGCCACCTCCGCCGCCACCTTTTTCGCAACCTTTTTATTTGGAACCACCGATGCTCCCGTCGGCCCAGAAGGAGCAAGAGCAGAAACACCCGACTTCGAGAGAATTCCCAAATAATCCTCTGTTATATTTTCTGGAAGAGGATATTCGATTGCGGTATGCTTAAAAGGAACAGGCGTGCTTCGTTCATGAATACTAATACGTTTATCGGTGATTTCAATCGGTTGAAATAAATAGTAGTCGCCGACATTTATGATACGCCCAAGACGCCCATATTTATCATTTACATACTCGTTGGGGTCTGTCACCATTTGTGACAACGCAAGGTTGATTTGTGCGATGGGATATTGACGTATCGCATTTACGTGCGCGATGATTCCGTTGCGTCCGGTCTTCTTGTAAAAATACGACTCCTTATACAAATCGCGGATTTTGTGAATGATTTTATCGAGATTCATCGACATGAATTTTTCATTAAATGTATCCAAGCGAACGTCGCCTTCTCTCCGCTCACGCCCTTGCGCACCTTGGTCGTCGTCGCTGTCGTCGTCATCACCCATTCCATATAAATCGCTCTGTTCTTGAATTGGTCGGCCATTTGAAAATGTCGGCCTACAAACATATTCGCATCGTTCCATATAATCACATAATGCGGAATATGGACGTGCGCCGACCTGATAGTCGATTTGTTTGCGCGACGAGAGATTCAGTTGAACCACTTGATTCAGTTGCGCGGCGGTTTGTGTGTTGTGCTGAACATTCAATAAACAATCCACCGCGGAGGTTCGTAGCACGCGAGAGACAACCCCGATTTTTATCGCTTTAAATTCAGATAGGCGATATAAATAAAGGTCGATCGCTTCAATATCCGGATTTGAAAGCTCGGTTCCGTATAAATACAATTCGACATTTCTTTGCGCAAAGGGCAGACGCTTATGACTACAGTTACGGATAGCACGACCGATAATTTGTTCAAGGAGGTTCATGTTATACCACGGTTCCAATATATGGACTTGGCGAATGTTTTTGAAATCGAGACCTTCACTTCCAGCTACTGAAATAATGACGACTTTCACATTTTCACCATTTGTGTTATATTCGCTCGTGAGCGCTTTTAATTCGTGTAAATTATCCGGTGAAATCGTGGGATCGCCTGTGATGACCGAATAACGCGCGGGGCGAAATAGTTGGTCAGGATGTTCCGCCTGATGTCGTCGCTGGGGAAGCATCGTAATCGAATCGATATTTTGCGAGGGTTTGCTACGAAACAACGACGAATTTCCACCAGCCACGCTATACCTGATGAAACCTAGCTCTTCTAATGCGAGAGCAATCGGAACAACACCGCCGTCGATATACTGACTGTAAATAAGAATAACACCGTCGCTCACCATGACCTTATCCGTAATGTTTTTTATTTTCGCGGAATACCTACCGATATTGTCAGGTGCGAAGATACGAGACGATGTTTTTGTCGTTGTTTCGCCGCGTGGCAGTTTGAATCCGCGCGTGAATTCAGGGCGGTATTCGAAATTCTGGCGCATCGGTGGATTCCCAACCTCTTCATAGGACATGATATGACGCAGACCCTCTTTTCCGATACATGCTGTAATATCAAATTCATCGTTGGGGTCGTTGATGTATTCGATGAGAGATGGATGCGGATATACTATATTCAAGGCTTCAAGAGGTCGTTGGACCGCAGCATAACCAATCGTGTCCATATTTTCAAAGGAAGGGAAATCCGCGGATTCAACCACGGTGGTTTCATCGATTACAGCGACGTCGCCTGTGCCGGTGCCTGTTCCTGCCGCGGCGGCGGCCTTCCCTTTGCCTTTTCCTTTTCCTTTTTCTTTGCCTTTGCTTTTACCTTCCTCTGCTTCCGCAGCCGCCGCCGCCGCCTTCTTTCGTCGAACCATCGCACTCTTTTTATAGATGTACATCGCCTTCATGTCGTTTATTATAAATCGATAGGCGGCTTCTTGTATATCGCCCACGCGTGTCATATATACATCCATATGTTCAATCGGTTGTTCAATATACCGCCCGTTCAATTGACGGCGCGGATACCCTACCGCTCCCGCCACCGCTCCCGCGTCCCCATGAAGACGCGCAAGAAGCGAAAATTCAGGCGAATGTTCTCTCGGATATACTCGGTATGGAAATGTGTATGGGTTTTCACCACGCACGAATGAAACATAACCCGTCGCTTTACGAACGAGCAATTCTTTTCCAATCTCTCGACCATCCGCATCTAAACGGAAATTACCGCGGTCATCAAACACATCCGTGATGTCAATCGTCGCTCGACGGTCATTCAGGTTCATCAAGTTAATCAACCACACGATTTCCTTGTAACTGTTATACATTGGTGTTCCCGAGAGAAGGAGCAAACGCACATTATTCACCTTCTGAACAATCTGAAACAATATCTTCGCCACACGCTTATCACGGTTATCATCGGTGATGCGGATATTATGAACTTCATCGATAATAATCAGCGTATTTGCGAACAATTTGCGCAGCTTTGTCACCGAGAGAGTTTCAATCGCAAGTGTCTCCATTTCGGCAGCTTTTGCGAGTTCAGCGGCTGATTTGCGTCCTTTTTTCGCACTCGACTCCACGGGAGCAGCAGCAGCAGCAGCACCAGCAGCACCCTTCGCACCTTTACGACGCACCTCTTGTATAACAGCATCATCTTGCGAAACCCCAATACTTGATGCGTTCGCCCGCGCATAATTCGCGAATTCGTTATAACCGAAAAACAAATAGTGTGATGAAATAAGCCGCCGTATCTGTTTGATGATTTTGTCACGCGTCAGTCCTTTCATATTCATCGGGTTGATTTCCTTGATGAATTTATTACCGGTGCATGCGCGAATATTCCATACACCCGGCTCAATCTCTCGGAGTTCGCGTTCATCAAACAGCTGGAGCCGGAAATTCTCCTGAACATTCGGCGAAGCAACGACAATAATCTGTTGCGTAATGCCCATCTGTTTCATATAATCACGCATCTCTTCCGCAACACTAATCGCGGAACATGTTTTACCCGTGCCGAGACCGTGGTATAAAAGCAAACTATTATAAGGTGTCTCGACGGAAAGAAAATTACGCACAAATTGCTGATTCGGCGCAAGTTCTATCTGTGCGTTACATAAAACATCGGCCTCTTCCATTACATTTTTCGAGTTATCAACATCCATCTTGGTATCAAAAAACTCTTTTCGTAAGGCAATTTTGGTATTAAAATTCGGGTCGTTTAAGGTTGGGTAAAGACCATTCATGGCGGCTGCAGCGATTCGTCTGCCTTCGGCGTTGGCGTTGGCATCAGGGTCGTCACTATCTCCCTCTATCGGTAGAATCCCAATATCATGTATCGTCATCTCTCGTTCAAGCAATTCCTTTTTAAGAAGCATCTTGTTGAATTCCTTACTAAATGGATTATTGAGTTCTTCGGGTTTGATACGCCTACGTCCTTCTTCTAATTCACGTTTCATATTCGCAATCGTGGTTTGGGGGTCGGAACCAGAGCCTGCGGTGTCTGCGGAGGCAGCGGCAGCACCGACGACGGCTTTGGCTTTGGCTTTGGCTTTGGGTCGTATTGTGCGCGGTTTTTTACTTGCCGCTATCTCATTTGTTGGTGGCATGACCGCCATAGCAGCAGCAGCAACGGACGCGACCGATGGCGATGGACCGCTCGATGACGACGGTATCGTTATTTCTATGGGTATATTTTCTTGTTCTTCGGCCATATTGTCGTTGTCGTTGTTATTATGTAATGATATACCCTTTATATAATTACACGAAATAAAAAGGATTAAAAAATCTGATAGCGGGATAATATGTTATTGATTTTACGAACAATACCGATTTTTTCTAAATTGTAAGGTCGAATGGTTTGAATACACTCGTCAAATGCCATCCATTTCATGAGACCAACCTCCATAATGTCGTGTGCTTTTTTCGGTTTCTTATCTAAATCCACCATCGCGAGAAAATATTTCTGTTTGTAACACTTCATGTCCGACCCCATGAAAATTTCTTCATATGGCGCGATGTTTTGTATTACATTATCATTAGAAATGTCGTAGCCTGTCTCTTCAAGGCATTCTCTCAGCGCACACGGCAGGTCTTTTTCATTATAATTGCGTCGGCCTTTCGGAAATCCCCATTCTGTTTCCGTCCAGTTCGTGGTCGAATCCTCGATAAATTGATGGAGCGTCTTCACTCGGCCATCCTTCGTGCGTATTCCACCAAGAACCTGCCTATATTTTTCATACGAAATATGCTCTTCATTTTTATATTGACTGCTTCGCGTATATTCACCCCATAATAAACGCCAAAGCTCTTCGAAGGTGAGACGCAACAGATTCGCTTTTTCGCTGACCGTCATCTCGTCGATAATCCGCTGAATATATGCTTCGTCGTTTAATGAATATTTGCCGCGAACAAAATCGACGAACCCGAATGAATCACGGCGACGAATCATGAGAAACTCTGGACCGGTCTCACCGCAACGAAACGCAATCACACCGATACTTGTAATCGGCGCACGGCAATTGTTATACACATGATTTGTGCGATTACAATTATTACAGAAATATTTATTGGATTCTCCGGTGTTGGCACCCGCGCCCCCCGCCAAATGCTTACTTCGATGATTTCGTAGTTGAGTTATTTCAAGATATGACAACGCAGATTTAGGATTGTTTAGCTTTACGGCGTCATGAGCAGCCAGAGCCGTTTCATGTCCCGGACCTTGTCCTTCTTCCATCTTTTGAAATTCGCTTATCGTAGTTCTATGGTTGTTTTTATGTCGTTTCATTATAAGCAAACGATGATTAAGCTTGACGCGAAAGTATGGGGACCGCAATACTGGTTCTTCTTGATGACCGTCGCCGTAAATTACCCCAACCATGTGAATGATGTTACGCGTAAAAAATACTATGATTTCATCCAGAATTTTTCCATGTTTATTCCTGAACCGGAGATGTCGGCAGAGTTTGACCGAATGCTTGGAAAATATCCGGTCACGCCGTATTTAGACAGCCGCGATTCATTTATTCGCTGGGTTCATTTCATTCATAATCGATATAACGTTCTCTTGATGAAGGATGAAGTGAGCCTACATGATGCGCTCGAGAGATATTATTTACATTATCGGCCGCGGTCTGTCCAAATCATGGAGGAATTGAAGTATCGAGAGAAGCTCGTGTATTTGGTGTTACTGGCGGGGCTGGGATACGCCGCATATTACTATCATAATCGGTGAAGCCGAATATGCCGTGTATAATATTTAGTAATACGAGAAAATAAATTAAATATTGTTATATATTATAATCGGCATTATATGGATTTGAATAAAAAGATGTCGTTTCCGCATGACGTGGTTCAATCAGCAACAGCCAGGGCATCTTATGAGAATCTCCCTCAAGAGTTTGAAAAACTTAATCTTGGTGGTCCAAGGAAATCATCTGGCGGAAGCAACCGTAACCGTAAGAGATTTGATTCGCGTAAAAAATTACGCAAAAACAGACGCGCTACCAAGACGCGTCGGTATAAAAAATAATCACATTATTTTAGATGTATTATATAAAATTTAATAAATATTATATGATATGGTAAAACCCGAATACATCGTATTCATCGTTACAGCAGTTCTTATCGTGAATACATACTATGATGGTCAGCCGTTGAAAATGTTTCAAAGCAATCAGAAGTGGATTAAGATGGCGACATTCGGGTTCATTGGTCTCTCACTCTTCCTGTTTTTACGCCGCAATCCAGATAACTCTAGGCAATTGTTGTTTCATGCGAATGATATCATCAAGTATATGCCGATAAGTAAGGGGACAGCGGATATGATAACGCCGTTTTTTGATATGACGGGGGTTCCGCCCCCCCACGACGGTGGTGCGATGGGCGGTGCTATGGGCGGGGGGGTAGGTGGAGCTATGAATAGTGCGATGGGCGCAAGAACCGCGCAACCAATAGCACGGCCGTCGTTGGGGGAAGGAACCCCCGCAGAAAGACGCTTGCTCAACTCCGGCAAAAATTCTAGCAAGCGTAGCGTAAGTGAAACAAAGAAGAAGTACGTCGCCGCACAACAGGGTTGGAAATGTGGTGATTGTCAGCGCCAGCTTCCCGCTTGGTTTGAAGTGGATCACGTAATTGCCTTAGAACATGGAGGTTCCAATCACATCGATAATTTAGTCGCTTTATGTCGAGACTGTCATGGAAAAAAGACCGCGATGTCCTTTTTATAATATCGTAGTGAGTATCACATTTTTATATCCTATAATAATAACTGGGTGTTGTTCGTATAAGGAGGATATAAAGAAATAAATGGCCCCTCCCGTTAGTGTAATATCAGCAGCAACCGCGGCCGCAGCCGCAACGATAAATAAATTAGACAGTCTAGAAGGTAAAAAAGAATCAAATAAGGTTGAGACGATCCAAGAAACGTTCCATATCAAAAAGTTGCTGGATTATCTTCCGATTATTATTCTCGTTCTAATCGTATTTATTAGCATGGTTTCATCTGACCTACTAAAACATAATTGGCATGTATTCGCGACACTCGTCATCGCGTTCGTATTTGTTACGTTTATTCATTATTTTTCCCCATCAAAGTTTCTTGAACTCGAAAATAGTAGCACCCCTCCCACATTTATGCCAAAACTTGCCGACACTATCGATTTTTCAAACATAAGCACGCGTAATTATGTCATAGGTATCGGCATCGCCGTCGTAGTATTCGGGCTTGGTATCGCGCTAGGATTTTCGAGCATTCATGTCTCTGGACGAAGCACCGATTATGACCCATCATCCGGTCTCATTACTGTTGGTTCGCTATTATTGATTGCCGGATTTCTCTATTTTTTACTGATAGCGTTCAAATACATTCCGGTCATCGCCGATAAAATTCCTTTTATTCAAAATTTCACAGCATCACGCATACCTCTGTTTATCCTCTTCATTATCGTGGGTATTCCTTTGGTTGTGCGCGGAAGCGAAATGAAGCGTGACTTAGGTAGTAAATTAAATGCCGACACGATAGCGTCCGGTGAATACAAACAAAGTATCGCAAATACGAGTGCTGATGCCATGTTAGGAACCGGCTTATTTTTCCAAATCGCGGTGTTTATCGCAATCGGGTATTGTTTATGGAGCTTGGCAAGTGAAGGGAAACTCGCCGATATAAAAACGTTGAGCGCTGTGATTGCGTTGATTCTAGCGGCCATTTTTATGCCGGGCGGTTTATTTTTATCTAAAAGTCTTGGTGGCCCTGGATTTGAAAAAAAAGATGACCAAAAAGCAAAAGGTTCGACCTACGAGGATAAAGCATTTTTAGTCCATGGTATCATTTACATCATTATCGGTATTGTATTTTGCTTGATATTATTCGGACAAACCGAAAAGTTGAAAGTATTCAAAGGTGCGTTCGGGTTTTTGCCGATTGCGTTTTTGATTTTTGTTTTGATTTCATGGGGCGTCGTGGATCAAGAGGCAAATAAGTCCGTGGATGTAGATGTAATCAAGGCCGACAAGGACAGCGTTTATTATGAGCGGTTGAGACAAGAGGCAATAAAGGAAGTTCAGAAGAAATCGCCGAATGCGTTTGCCGATACAGGAGAATTTGAGGCAGCAGTAGATAAAGCAATCGAAGAACGACTTCAAAACATGTCGGACCAAACAAAATCGCCAGTAAAAGCAGTTGTAGGTGTAAGCTCATTTTTATCCATATTTGTGATCGGGTTCTTTATCGTTGTTTATGCCTACCGTAAAATGTTTATGGTTTCTGATCATATTGACGAGGACATAAAAGACAAGGTGAAAGCCGATAAGATGCTTTCAACGGACTGGGATAAAATATTCACGGAGATTGATGAAAAGACGAGTAGTGCTTCAAAAACACAAGTGCGTTTCGCCAAATGGTTTTCGCTGATTCCCTTTTTCTCGGTGATTCTCATCATCATGTGGGTGAGTGTGCTTTTTACACGTGTAACGACTTCATCAAAAACAAGTGATTGGATTGCGGATACATTTTCGGGAGATATGTTTGCGCGTGTAAAAGAACTCATCGACACATTTTTTATCGTCATCATCGTCGGCCTCTTATTGTGCGCAATTTTATTGCTTCCGATGGTGAAAGAAATGAATGTGGGTGGTCTTGATTCGATGCTGAAATTCGCAGAGTCGATTCAGGTGTGGCAGTTCAAGAAAAATGACACGAACCCCACGCGGGGCGGCTGGATTGGTGTGTTGGCGTTTATCGCTGTATTTGTGATTGGTCTCTCGTGGTGGTGGGATTATCTGGCCAGAATAAAACCGGCAGAGGAGGCGAAGAGTGGTGCGTCTTTACCTGTTATTCCGGAGAATTGGGGGTGGGCAATCACATTCGTCGTCCTTCTCGCGATTTGCGCAATACCAACCGGTTATCATATCTTCTCAGATGGTGTGCATGAAGATTTCGAAAAAGAGTTCTTTTTGAAACGATGGCTGCGTCAGTTATTGACAATCGTATATCTAGTTCCATGGTTATTGGTCGTATTGTTCCGCACAGGTATATACAGTATCGCGTCCTTATCAGGTATTCAAGAATTCATAAATAAACGCAACGAAGAATTGGACAAGCTGAAATTCTGGGACTGGAACGCTGGCGACATCGATCTTCGTATGTTTCCCACAGACAAAACTCCGCCGACACCTGCGAGTGTAACATCGGTTCATCAAAACGCATCCGTTGCAGCTGCTGCTGCCGCCACCGCTGCCTCCGCTTCCACTACCCCGGACGAACCCACCGGAATCAACGAAGCCAAAGTAGGCGCAATCGGTAAGCTCATTAAAGTGTTATTACTCACCATATCCTTTGTCATTCTTATTCTTGCCATAGTGTATTATGTATATAAGATTGATGCCGAGTTCGTGAATCAGGGCGGTGGCGCAGAGACCGTCGCATCTGGCGGTGTGATGGCGAATCTGAACTCACCTACTGCTCACATCATATACGCAATCATCGCGATTGTTGCTGTTGCCGGTGGCGTCGCGGCGCTTCGAGAGAAATTCAAGACAGCCAACAATAACAAAACGCCCGAAAAATACTTATTCGATGACATGAAAACCGAAGATGAGCAAAAACCGCTTCGTCAGCTCGCATTCGGTGCGACACATATCGTGTATATTATCTTGATGGTGATTGTTTGGATTTATGACCGTGATAAAGACGATAAAGACCGCATGTCTGTTACTGGAATGACTGTATTAGGTATCGCCATTCTCTTATTTCATTTCGGGTTGGAATTCATCGATACGCTGAACCCGTCTTCGAGCACACCAGCAGCAGCTAGCGGAACGAACAAACCATCTCTCGCAAGTCTATTTACGAATGTCCGCTTCATTATCAATACTGTCTTTTTTATCGTGTTATGTGCGCTTGCGTATGCGAAACAGCATGCCGTGATGGTCGTGCTTATTTTGGCGATGTTCCTCTTTCATCTTACGAAATCCGCAATCGGATTGAAAATATTGAAACTATTATGGCTCGGCATTTTATTTATTCCTTGTTTATTCCTCGATATGCTGACATCTTCACAATCTGCTGTTGGTGATACTACCCGCCCCATCTGGATTATCGTCGCAATCGAGTTGCTTCTTATTGCGATTTTATACGGTGGTCCTTACCTATTAAATTATATCGGAGCATCCGCATCACAAATCGTGGCTGCTCCTGTATCGCTGAAACAGAAGTATGACACCAACCTGAATACGCAAAGCCCGCAAATTTTCATTTATCATAACACAGGTATTGATCGCTCACCCGAAGACAAGGCGGCAAATTGTCCGGTTGAAGAAAAAAAGCGATACAACTATTCGATTTCGGGTTGGGTCTTCTTGAATAATCCGGTTATTAGCACCAATAAAGATTTAGAAATATTCGATTTTGGCGGGGTTCCGCGAATGACGTATAATACATCGACTACCGAACTGAAATTGTGGTGTAATACACTCGACCTTGGGGGTACTCCGGTATCCAGTTCGACCTTGATTTACAATTCACGCACGAATTACAATACGATTATCAAAGGGAAATCAAAAGATAAACAGGACCAAATCCGGCTGTTGGTGGATAACGATGAAGAGCTCGATGCGACAATTCCTCTTCAACGATGGAATTACTTTGTCGTGAATTACAACGGAAAAACGATGGATGTATTTATGAATAATCGACTGCTTGTTCGCAGCGACTTCATTATGCCGGATATTGTATTGAAACCGATTACTGTTGGTGATACAAACAACAACAAGGGGTTGAATGGGTCGATTTGTAATTTTGGATTTCACAAAGTTCCTCTAACAAAAGAACAGATACGTTGGACATATACGATGTTGAAGTCGCAGGATCCGCCGATGATTGGAATGAAGACCATCGAAGATGAAGTCAAAGCGGCAGGAACCACCACAGTCTATTCAAAGTAAATAATATATGTAATTATTATACGAAGAAGAAAAAGATGAATTCAAAATTAGTTTTAGCAATCGTTGTTATTCTTTTACTGTTGTATGTCATTTTCAAGGCTTTGACGACGACCTATACAACTTTAGGGACGATGCAGAAATGGGGTAACAAAACAACACTACAGGGGTCGAATCTACCGAGTAGTTTTAAAGCAAATAGCGCCATTTCTATCTGGTTTTACATCAAGAAGTGGGTGAATGGGGCGAATGTCGTGAGCTTTCACACCGGTGGTTCAGGAGATGCCGGTACTACCATGTTCAAAGTTCAGTTTAAAGCCAACACGAACACAATACAGATTTTCCCAAGGTCAGGCGCACCTGATGCACAATATGACTGCGAAATTGCCGAATTTCCTCTTCAAAAATGGGTTAATCTGATTATCAGTTTCAACGGTTCCGCGATGGATGTTTATGTCGATGGAAAACTCGTAAAATCGTGCGTTGTAAATCAGGGGTCGCGACTTCAAGAAACCCAAAGTATTGTTTTAGGCGATGACTCCGAACCAGTTAAGACTGCGGATGTCGGTTTTATTACGAATGTAAAACTGAAAGCCGCACCTATCGCCCCGCAAGAAGCATGGGATATTTACTCCCAAGGATTCGGTGGAAGCCCTTGGAGCGACCTTCTCAATAAATACAAGGTGAAATTAAGTTTCATCGTGGATAATCAAGAGCAGGCGAGTGTTAGCACTTAAACCATTAACGCAATACCATTATCACGCAAAACAACCTATTCATTTGAATAGATTGTTTTTTTATTCGATTATATTAGTAAGAATACAATAATAATGAGTGAAACCAACGGCGACGGAGGTGGCGGCGGATTTTTAAAAGGAATAACATCAAGTTTTTCAAATCCAAGTAGTGCTGGGTTGTCTTCTAGCACCGGAAGCAGCGGCAGCGGGTTTGGTTTGAGAGAATTCATGGAATCCAATAGTCTTGTTGCCAAATTCGCATTTATTTTAATGGTGTTTATCGTATTTTCAGTGGCAGTAAAACTATCCATTATCGGATTGTCGTATTTATTGCTTCCATCGATGTCGCCTTTTGTGTTAGACGGAACCGCAAATACGGAGGATATGGTCATGGAACGAACACAGGACCCAGCGAAAGAGGATTCGGTATTCATCTCGAGGTCTATGAATGAAGACGGTGGTTTAGAATATACGTGGTCGACATGGTTTTATATTAATCAGGTTCCTCTCCAAAAAGACAAATATTCAAGAATATTTAGCAAAGGCGGTGAAGGAACGAAATCATCTGGGGATGGTATTTATTATCCAAATAATGCTCCGGGATTGTATATTAAATTTACAGAATCCGTCACCGCTACAAACCCCGACCGCACCGATAAAGGTGTGAATGTGTCACTATTGGCGGTCGTTGATGTCAACGGCAAGAATGACAACGAAGCCGACAAGAAAGAAAATTTACACGAGAAGCTTATCGCAACCGATATTCCGATGAAGAATTGGGTGAATGCCGTAATTCGAGTAACAAATAACGTGATCGACTTATACATCAACGGTCGTCTCGCACAACGTCGTAAAACCGCAGGTATTCCATTACAGAATTATGGCAAGGTATATATCGGCGAAAGCAAAGCAAGCAACCGTTTTAGTGGTTATATTTCAACCATCCAATATTTCAATTATTCCGTCGGTTCGAATAAAATCAAGAGCATCGTGGATGAAGGCCCGAACATGAAGATGGTTACAAATACCGGCGGACAAGGATCTACTAAGAATGTCGGTGCTTACTTGTCGAATAATTGGTACATGAGGTAATATTTTTTTACATGGAGATATCAGCAATACTGGTGTAAAAAAATATAACAAATGCCCGCTGTCGTTCCAACATGGACGCCGTTATTACAACAAGATTCGCCAACCGGTGATGTCTATTTTGTAGGCGAATATGGGCATCGTTTTAACATATATTCTTTGAATTACACTACTACATTTACACTTCTACCTGGCACATTTACATATCCTAGCACACTTCCGGGTGTCGGACCTCGTGACACAGATATACCTGCGTCTATCATCGCTAAACGAAATTCACTTATCGGATTTATACCGCTGATTAACCTCGCATCCAACAATAATTACACCCCTATTCGTTTTTCATTTCCATCCAACAATTTCGCAGTCAGCGTCGAACGTTTGGATCGAGACTATTATGTGATTCCGCAAGCATCTGGTGATCCGGCAAATACACCGAACCCAAATGGTTTATATAAAAATCCGGGCGCAGAAGATGTCCGGCTGCCATATCGTAATGCTCTTCTTATCAACGGTGTTTATGATAACTCAGGCGGATTTCGTTATGACCAGCCTTCGACTATGATACGTATGGAAATAAAACAAGCCATTACAACCATATCCGGTGAAACCCTCTTTTTAGATAAGACAATCAACGTCCCGCTTACAATCACAAAAGCGACAACCGATATTAGTTTGAACACACCATTTACTGGTCTCGGGCGAAGCAAATTAAATTCAATACCCGATAGTAGTGGGAATCTTGTGCGAGAATGGCTCGATGGACATATCGACCTCAACTTTCAGGATTTCGCAAGAACTACGCGTAAAAATATTCAAACTGGCGCCCCTGATTATGGAGATATCCAGTATTATTTGAGCGTGACTCTTCCGCGAACATTCGAACAAACCAGCGAATATATAAGAATATCCGGGAATCGGATTACCTTCATCAAAAGCACACAAACGAGTCCGAGCCAACTCAACCCGATTTCAATTAAATTCCTTCAAGAGGAGACCCCAATCTATAAACGGTCAAACCAGCGAATTGGGGATATGGCTGCTTACACGAATACAATTCGTCTTATTATCAAAAAATCAACACCAGAATTTATAAATCAAACGCCCGAAAAAAATACCGATGACCTAAATACTATTTATAAACTACCCGACCTCAATAAAATGACATCAGAAGGGTCGTTTGTATTAACTCCGCCAGTGTCGAATAATAAAGAAGCCGATGGTGTGATAACATTTGCATCATCGAATGAAAGTTTATTAAAATTGCGTGTAACTGGCAGCGGCGCTTCGGCCGTATATACAGCATTCGTATATGGTTCAGGGACCGCGACTATAACTGTAACGCAGGCAGCGACGACGAATTTCAACCAAAAGGTCGCAACATTCGACGTGAATGTGTTTGAAATCACACCTGCGATTATTAATTGTAATACAAACCTTTTTTACACAAACCCATACAATCGCCAGTTTTGGACACGTTTCAAGCCAGAATGTCG